>Ga0210410_10000140_pt1 | contig 107209 bp, 88 predicted proteins | sample IncBWC4MmetaG_FD_161058 | JGI IMG/M metagenome (GOLD analysis project Ga0210410, IMG submission 161058) | Forest soil microbial communities from Barre Woods Harvard Forest LTER site, Petersham, Massachusetts, United States - Inc-BW-C-4-M | ecosystem: Environmental > Terrestrial > Soil >...
TGTTGAAAACGACTTCGCCGCCGCGCCGGGTGACTGCCCCCGCGGCGCGTCCTCTAAAAATTCGTCCGTCTTCGAGTGCAAGAATGCCTTGCCGTACCACACCTTCTGTCAGCGGATACTCCTTGTCGCGGGCTCCACGCTTTACCTGAGGCGTTTAGCGTGAAACTAGAGCTCGCACCCACTCGCCGGTTCATTTTTCTGCTTCGGCGAAAACCGGAATGGAACCGAAATGGTCCACCGGCCAATATGCGAACACGGCCTTGCCATAAATAAATTTTCGAGGCACGGGCCCGAAGATTCGAGAGTCATTCGAGCTGGTCCGATGGTCGCCCATGACGAAATACTCGCCGTCCGGGACGCGAACGGGCGCCAAGGTGCCTAAATCTGCCGACTCTCGCGGCACGTAGGGCTCGGACAATAGCTTGCCGTTGACGTACACGCCTCCATCGCGAATCTCGACCGTATCTTCCGGCAAGCCCACGACGCGCTTGATGAATGACTTCGAGCGGTCCAGAGGATACCAGAAGACCACGACATCGCCGCGCTCAATCGGCTCGAACCGGTAGACGAACTTGTTGATGAAGATTCGCTCCTGATCGGAGATCAGGGGAGTCATGCTGGTGCCTTCGACTTTTACGGGCTGGTAGAAGAAAATGATGATGACGATGGCGAGGCTCAAAGCAATGACGAGGTCGCGCCCCCAACTCCTAAGCTCGCGGCGCAGTGGCTGCGTCGCTTCCGGCGCAACGGGAGTGCTAATTTCGGCGTTCGGCTCCATGTCGTGACTTCGGAAACACCTATTTTATACCATGCTCGCCGATGTCGCGCCACTACCACCTTCGCTGGTGGCTCAGTTTCCGGGCACTCTGTGCTAATGGATACGAAAATAATGCGCTGCGACTTAGGCTTGGGGCTTCCGCTACGAGCTGCGCCATCCCATTTGACAGAGCCTTTGCGGGTCCTCGCTTCAGGGCAGTTGAGCCACGCTGAAACTCCAAAGGGGCCTGACAGATGTCGCCCGAGATGATCTTGCATCGGGCACACTCCCGTGCTACCGTTCGGCACGCTCGGAAGATTTCTCGAACCCGATGCCAGTCGGGGTTTTTGTTCCCATGAATAGACCACATCTGTCAACGAAAGTGCCCAGCGCCGTGGAACAGTTTGAGGACGGCGGGACGAGAGGGAGGAGCACATGCGTTACACGAAGAATAGCGGACTGAAGGGATTGGTTTTTTCGGTGGTCTCGCTCGTCATCGGACTCCTATCCATAACGGCGAGTGTATCGGGCCAGTCTCGCGCCAAGGACGGCGAGTGGCCGACCTACAACGCCGATCTAGCGGGCACGAGATACCGGCCTCTGGACCAGATCAACGCAAGCAACTTTGGCAATCTGGAGATTGCCTGGCGATTCAAGACCGACAACCTGGGCCCGTTTCCGGAATACAAATTGGAGGGAACGCCGTTGATGGTCAATGGCGTGATTTATACGACAGGCGGCACGCGGCGATCCGTCATCGCGCTGGACGCCAAGACCGGTGAGCTGATGTGGGTGCACAGCATGCGTGAAGGCAAACGCGCCGCCGTTTCGCCGCGGCAGCTCTCGGGCCGCGGAGTGGCCTACTGGACCAACGGAACCGATGATGAGCGCATTCTCTATATGACGACGGGCTATCGGCTCGTCGAGCTCAACGCCAAAACGGGCGCGCCCATCAGCTCGTTTGGCACAGACGGTGTCATCGACCTGAAAGTCGGCGCGGTGAAGGGCGTCGATCAGCAAATCGATTTGGTGACCGGCGATATTGGTATTCACTCGACTCCGATCGTGGTCAAGGATGTGGTGATAGTCGGCGCCTCCATGAGGGAGGGTCAGACCGTTGAGACCCACAACAATACCAAAGGCTTGGTTCGCGCCTACGATGTTCGGACCGGGAAGAAAATTTGGCAGTTCAATACCATGCCCAGGCCGGGCGAACCCGGCAACGAAACTTGGGAGGATGGCTCGTGGGCCATCAACGGCAACACCGGTGTCTGGACCCAATTTACCGTGGACGCAGACCTTGGTTTGGTGTATTTGCCGGTGGAAGATCCCACATCGGATTTCTATGGCGGACATCGGCCCGGAAACAACCTGTATGGCGACAGCCTGGTTTGTGTCGATCTAAAAACCGGAGTGCGCAAGTGGCATTTCCAATTGGTGCACCATCCCATCTGGAACTTTGACACTTCGTCCGCGCCAATTCTGGCCGACATCACCGCCAACGGCCGGGCGATCAAAGCCGTGGCGCAGCCGAGCAAGCAGGGATTTCTCTACGTTTTTGATCGCGTGACGGGTCAGCCGGTGTGGCCCATCGAAGAGCGCCCGGTGCCCCAGTCGGACGTGCCGGGTGAGAAGACCTCGCCGACGCAACCGTTTCCGACCAAGCCGCCGGCTTATGCTCGCAACTATTTGAAGGTACCCGACGACCTGATCGACTTCACGCCCGAGCTGCGGGCGCAAGCACTTGAGGTCATCAAGCGATATAGAGTGGGGCCGTCGCCGTTCACCCCGGCAATGCTCGGCGACATCGAGGGCCAGCTCGGCGCGATCGGTGCAGGAACCGCAACGAATTGGCCTGGATCGGCCTACGATCCCGAGACGCACATCGTCTACGCGCAGGCGACAAACAACGCCGTCCAGTCCAGGTCGCTCGTCACGCCGCCGCCGGGATTTTCCGATATTCGCTACGTGTCGGGAATTGCCGGCCGACCTTTCCAGGTAACGCTCGGGCCCGGCGACTGCTGCGCAGCTGATGGAGATAAACGTCAGGTTGCGCCCCCGCCTCCACCGCCATCCCCGACGGGGGCTCCGGTTAATCCGCCCGGAACTGGTAACGTCGGCCTGACCGTGCAGGGGCTGTCAATCTTCAAGCCGCCTTACGGGACGCTCTCGGCGATCAGTCTCGACCGGGGCGAGATTATGTGGCAGGTGCCGCATGGAGACACACCGGATAACGTTCGCAACCATCCCGCGCTTAAAGGTCTGAACATTCCGAAGACGGGCCAGGCTGGCACATCGGGTGTCGGATTGATGGTTACGAAGACATTGGTCGTCATGGGCGACTCTCAGGTCACCACGACGCCTGAACATCCGCGTGGTGCGATGCTGCGTGCCTACGACAAAGCGACTGGCAACGAGGTCGGCGCGGTCTACATGCCAGCGCCTCAGAGCGGATCGCCGATGACTTACATGTGGCAGGGGAAGCAATACATCGTTGTCGCAGTCGGCGGCGGGAACTACTCTGGCGAGTACATTGCGTTCACGCTTCCCGCCTCTGAGGAGGGCAGTCCGACTGGGAAGTAGGCGTCGACGGCGCTGGCACTCAGAGTGTCCGCGAACGCGGCCCATGTTTCTGTGCGACCAGTCCTCAAATTCGCCGGACCGTACGTAGAATTTCGACACCTTAGGAGGGCCGGGCTTCAGCCCGGCCGTAACGAAACCATCTTGAAGCGGCTTTAGCCGCTGAAGCTAGCTTTGGTTGTAGCTACGCTGCGCCACGTAATTGCGTTCGAGGGATTAATGCATAATGCGAGACGACAATTCTTTAATAAATATAATGCTCCACTTGGATTGAGGCGGCATGAGAGTTAAAATTACAGCTATGGCCATCATTGGTTTGGCTGCAGTCGGCAGTTTGTATTCTGCGCTTCGCGCGCAGGATGCGCCGCCAGCGTCGCGTTCGGTATGGGACGGCGTTTACACGCAAGAGCAAGCCGAGCGCGGGCATTCGCTCTATACTCGGCACTGCACATCCTGTCACGGCGACGAGCTTGCCGGGGGCGATGTGCCACCCCCGCTCGCCGGTAGTGGATTCCTCGCGAATTGGAACGGTCTGACGGTCGGCGACTTGTTCGAGAGAATTCGTCGATCGATGCCGCAAGACGATCCAGGCCGGCTCAGCCGGCAACAGAACGCCGACGTCGTGGCTTTCATATTTAGCTTTAACAAGTTTCCGGCGGGAAAGACGGAACTGCCGCACGTCACCGAGCTACTGAAGCAAATTCGGATCGAGGCAACCAAGCCAGACCCCAAGAATGACAAATAAGGCCGTTCTCAACGGCCACGACAAAACCCTCACATTGTCAGATGAGGTTGATATTTCCAGGGAATTGGATCACCCCTGCCGGATGGGGCAGTGTATGTCGCGAGATTTGCGGGTCCTATTCCGGGGACATGCGAGCTATTCCCGCTCCCGCTGCCCGCCATCGACCGTTTTGCTTGACGAATACTCGAATCACGCGCTGCCTCCCGTCGTAATTTACGCCGCCACTGAACCCTCGAATCGTGGTCGTGTCCGTGAGCACCGCGACGTCCAGTGAGGCGTACCGCACTTGAATATCGTCGGGGTGGAGCTCCAGGTTAGCGCGCTGGGGATCCGCGATCTGATCGATCTGTTGCTGCTTGTTCACAATATCTCCGCCGGGGTGAATTTCGACAAAGTTGTCAGCGAAGAGCCACGCCATGGTGCCTGTGTCACGGTTGTGCGCCGCGTCCAGCCAGATGCGGTCGAGGATTGCGACCGTGGTGGCGACGTCTTCCTGGCCAGTTTTATTGGGCGACTGGCCCAAGGCGATGGCCCCGGACGCGATCATTACCACGAGAAACGCCGCCAATCCATATGTGCGTTTCATCAAAACCTTCTTGGTTTCCAATTCGAGTCGTACATGTTTTGATTTCTTGAAGCCAACTTTTTCGACGCGACCTGGTTCATTACCACACCGGTAGCTCGCCAGCTCCCGTTCTGTTTGATGACCACGCGAAAAACGTTGTACTCGCCGTCCATGCGTACCCCGTTGCTATCGTGTCCCTTGATGGTCGTGTGATCTGTCAGAATTGCGACGTTGCCGAAAAGATGCACCTGGATGTCCGCGGGATCGAGCACCTCAAGCGTGGGGCGCTCAGGACCCCGAAGGATTCCAAGCCACTGGGCCTTTGTGTAAGTCTGCCCATTGGTCAAGACCAGAACATAGCTATCAGCGAAGAATTTTTCGCAATAGTCCAAATCGCCGGTTCTTTCGGAGTCCAGCCATTTGTGGTCCAGTTTTTTCAGCTCCTCTTCGACTGCAGCGGGTGGCCTGGTCTTCACCTGTGCGTTCGCGAACGGCGCGAGCGACATCAGCGCGACCAGGACTCCAACGTTGATATGTCTCATAAGCAAAGGCTTCCTTGCACGCATCTCCACGACCTGATGTACAAACTCGCCGGGGTCCTCAGGGCCGTACGCCTGGAATGGTCAGGCGTATCCGATAGAGGCCCGTGCGCGCCGTCAAGTAAAGTGTCTTGGCGTCGGCGTCGCCCCAATTCAGGTTCGCCGGAAGCTCCCTCGTTTTCACCGTCGCGATGTGTTTGCCTTCGGGCGACATGATCCAGAAACCACCCGGCCCGGTGCAGTAAATATTTCCCATTTGATCGACCTTCATGCCGTCGGGAGCCCCAGGCGCCGTGTCGGGACTCATGTCGGTAATCACCTGGCCGTTCGCGACACCACCGTCCGGCTGCACCTCGAAGCGCATGATGATCTTTTTCACCGTATCATTTACATATAGATATTTTTCATCCGGAGAAAATGCGATCCCATTTGGCCGCACGAGATCCTTGTAAAGCAGTTGGACCTTTCCGTTAGCCACACGATAGACGCCTGCGAACGGCAATTCCCTCTGCGGGTCTTTATCCTGCAACCGCAATCCCGCCGTGGGGTCGGTAAAATAAAGCGAGCCATCCGATTTGAAAACGAGATCGTTGGGGCTGTTCAGTCTCTTGCCGTCATAGCGGCTTGCGAGAACGGTACGGCTGCCATTTCTTTCCAAACGCGAAATCTGACGGTCGCCATGTTGGCAAAAAACGAGGCGGCCTTGCCGGTCGATGGTAAGCCCGTTCGACCCAATCAAGGTCACCAACCCGTTTCCATTGTTGGTTTGCCCACCGACGTTGGAGGCATCGTTGCCGGTGAAGCCGCTCTTTTCCATAAATACAGAGAGTCCGGCTTTAGGATCCCACTTGCGGATCACGTTCGCCGGAATGTCGCTAAAAAGCAGAAAACCTTGGTTCCTTGTGTGCACCCAAATTGGGCCTTCGGTGAATCCAAAACCTCCCGCTAGCGTTTCGACCTTGGCGTCCATGGGGATAATGGCGTCCGCGGCGGGATCCACTCGAATGATCCCACCAAAATCTTGGGCTTGCGTTCTTGCTCCGATCGCAAATACGACCGCGAGCGTGAAGAGCGCCACACTGGGCTTTTTTATCGCAAGGTTCATTGGCATTTGAAAGAAAGTTATGAATCCTTCTGGTGGTGAGGCCGGACCCCGGGCACCGGAATGATTTCCTGTTGAGTCTACCAGATAAATTTCAACGAAAGCCGCAATTGTCTCAAGGTCGTCGGCCCGCGGGTGGCACCGGAATGTCGGCGAACAGTAGGCAATTTCCTTGCAGTCTCGACGCACGCAGTTACATTTTCGCCGCAGCCAGACGCAATCTTCGATAATCGGCCCACCATTGGCCATCCCGGAATAATTCGGGCCGGAGTAACTCCTCAACCCTCCGAAGAAATGGCTCTCGTGATTCAGGAGCAAGCCTCGCGTAGTAATCTGAACCAAACATCGTGATCCAGTTCCTCAGGCCGGATTCGCCGTCCGCAAGCAGGGTTGGGCGGTCAAACAGCGTGATAAATCGAACTTCGAGCCCGTTCTTTTCGAGCAGCGTGGAGTACTCGCTCACGTTCGGGTAATACCAGGGATTGATTTTGGTTTTTTCCGAGGGGTTTAACTCCAAGAGCGCCTGGTCGAATGCGCTCTGCATCTTTCGAATATTTCCCTGGCCGCCAAACTCCGCGACAAACCGGCCTCCCTGGCGGAGCGAATTCCGGATGCTGCGAATGACGAGCTCGGGTTCGCGAATCCAGTGCAACGTGGCGTTCGAAAACACGGCATCGAATTCCTCGTGAAACCGGAGCTCTCGTGCGTCCGCTACTTCGAATTGCAGATTGGGATAGGCCTTGCGCGCGGCGGTCACCATCTCGGGCGATCGATCCACGCCCACCAGGCTAGCGCCGGACTCTGCAATCAGCGCCGTCAGATGACCCGTGCCGCATCCGAGGTCCAAAATGCGCTCGCCAGATTGCGGAGCCAGCAGCGGCACGAGATCGGCGCCGTACTTCCACACGAATGCATGCTTGGCGTCGTATAAATTCGCGTTCCATTCCGCCTGGCGCTCCATGAACGGCTCATCCGTTCGTTGACTCACCGCTTCCCTTCTCCTCTTTTTCCACCCACACTCTTCAACTCATCCGGCGGACCTTCGGATACCCGGTCAGGCGGGCGGAACGCGCCGAACGCGTATTGAGCGGCCGCAAGCGCGGCACAGACAGCTGTCTCCGTACGGAGAATGTTTATTCCCAGCGCGGTTTCCGCGAAACCGTACTCGGAGGCGACGATCACCTCCGGGTCTGTCCATCCGCCTTCGGGGCCAATCGCCATCGCGAGATTTACGGGATCGCTGCCCTGCCGGGCCGAGCACGCGGGTTCGAGCAATTCACGCATCGGTTTCCCTCCAGCACGTTCAGAAAGCAAGAGGCGAACATGTGAATTGTCCGTGCGAAAGGCGTCCCCAGGCTTGGCTGGATTGTGCAGCACGGGAACGTGCAGGCGCCGGGACTGTTGCGCCGATTCAAGCAGAATCTTTTTCCATCGCTCCACGCGCTTCGTCGACGCGGCAACAAGACCCTTTTCGCTGCGTTCTGCAACCAGGGGCACGATCTCATCCGCTCCAAGCTCAGTGGCTTTCTCGATCGCCCACTCGAAGCGGTCGAATTTGACGATGGTGAGTAGCAACGCGATTCGCAGCGGCGGCAATAGGGTCGGGAGAAGTTCGACAAGGGCGAATTCGACTGCGTCGCGGCCGATGTCCTCCGTGCGCGCCAGCCACACGGACTCTCCGTCGCTCAGCTCGTAGAGCTGCCCCCGCTCGGCGCGCAGCACGCGCGCGAGGTGATGGGCAGCTTCGCCCTGCAAAACGGCACGGTCGCCTTCAAACAGCTCGACAAAGAATCGCCTGCGCATCGAAGGCTATGTTATATCAATCGTATGCGATGGCGTATGCGATGGCCCATTCGATTGCGCCGCGGTGCGGGTAGTGCTCTCTTTGCGTGGGATTTTCTCTTCCGTTGCGTGCTATGGCAATTTCTCCTCTTTCTGCCGTGCGTCGCCGCGCGGGCGCAGGCTCGGGCTATTTCTTCGCAGCGTGTTGTGATTGTTGACACTGACGCGGGCAGCGACGACCTGATGGCCATCGCGTTTCTTTTGTCGCGGCCTGACATTCGCCTGGAAGCGATTACGATCGTGAATGGGATGGCCCACGTGCAGGCAGGGGGACGAAATGTTTTGCGTTTGCTTGCGCTGGCGGGCCGTCGCGATATTCGTGTCTATCTTGGCCGGGAGGCTCCTCTTTCGGGGAACGCGGAATTTCCCGCCGAATGGCGACGTAATTCGGACGATCTTCCCGGCGTGACGCTTCCGGAGCCTGCGCGCGCAGTCGAGTCTCAGTCTGCCGCGGAATTCCTGGCCAAGCGCTTCGCGGACGCGGCCCACCCCGTGCAGGTGCTCGCGCTCGGCCCACTGACGAATCTTGCGGAGGCGTTATCCAGTCCCCGTCGCGCGGCGGGCGCGGTCCGGCAATTGGTGATCATGGGCGGCGCTATCCGCGTGCCGGGGAATCTCGCCGATGGAGGAGCCTTCAAGACGGAAAACGCCTCGGCGGAATGGAACATGTTTATCGATCCGGCGGCGGCGAAAACGGTGTTCGCTTTCGGCGCGCCGATCCGGCTCGTGCCGCTCGACGCGACGCAGAGAGTTCCGATCGACATGGCGCTTCTCGAACAAATGCAGGCCAAGGCCGGAACGCCCACCGCGCGCTTTGTAGCACAGGTGCTGGCCACGAATCGCGATTTTATCCGCCAGGGATTTTATTTTGCCTGGGACCCGCTTGCAGCCGTCGCGCTGGCGAATCCTGCGGTCGCAACTTTTAAGCCGATGGCCATCGAAATTAGCGACAAGCCTGAGGAGCTAGGACGCACGTTGGAGACGAAGAAGCGGCGCGCCAATGCGCAAGTGGCCGTTGACGCAGATCAACTGAGGTTTCGCGACATCTTCATGAATGCACTGGGAGTCCGGTGATTCGTTTGTTGTAGCCCGGGTCTTCAGACCCGGGGTTTTTTCATCCCACGACGACCAACCCCCCGCTTCTAAAGAGGCGGGCTACAAAAACCGTAAATCTTACTTGGCGCACATGGCGCCAGCCACTCCTGGCGATTCTCTAACCTCGGGGAAATTTACGCCTGAAATCGGGCGCTACACTCTGTTCTCGATCAACCGAAGATATCTTTGACTTTGTCGAACAACGACGAGTCACGTTGAGCGGGACGGTTCTCGACGGGCAGCGTCGCGCCAAGTTGTTCGAGCAACCGGCGCTGGTCGCGGGTCAGCTTGGTTGGCGTCACGACATGGATATTCACGTAGAGATCGCCTTTACCTCCGCCGTGGGGGTCGGGCAATCCCCTTCCCTTCAGGCGAACGATTTCGCCCGTTTGGGTGCCTTCGGGAATTTTGACCGTTTCTTCGCCGTTTAATCCTGGCACTCTAATTTCCGCGCCCAGGGCCGCCTGTGCCACGGTCACGGGGACGGTGCAATAGAGATCTGCGTTGCGCCGCTCGAAATAGGGATGTGTTCTGACATCGAGGACAACGTAAAGATCGCCAGCGGGTCCGCCATTTTCGCCGGGCTCGCCTTCACCCGGCACACGGAGCCGGGTGTTCGAATCAACACCTGGGGGAATCCGCAAATCGATCGAGCGGGTTCGTTCGATGCGGCCTTGGCCCCGGCAATCCGGGCAGGCCTCGCGCACGATTTGCCCCGCACCCCGGCAATCCGGACAGGTGCGGGAGATCGTGAAGAAACCTTGTTGGTAATGAACCTGGCCGCGGCCGCCACAGGTCACGCAGGCGACGACTCCGGTGCCCTTTTTCGCGCCTGTTCCATTGCAGATTTCGCAGAATTCCAGGCGCGGCAGGCGGATTTTTGTGTTCACGCCGTTGGCTGCTTCTTCAAAGCTCAATTTCATGTCGTAGCGGAGGTCCGCGCCACGCTGCGAACGATTCCGCGAGCGGCGTCCTCCAAAAATATCTTCGAAGCCAAAAAAATCGCCGAAGATATCCTGAAATTCGTCGAAAATGGTTTGATTGACGCCGCCGTCAAAGCCGCCCCGAGAAAGCCCCGCGAATCCAAAGCGGTCATAGGTAGCGCGCTTCTGCGGTTCCGAAAGCACGGAGTATGCTTCCGTGGCTTCCCGGAACTTTTCCTCTGCTTCCTGCTTTTTTTGAGGGTTGCGGTCGGGATGCCACTTCAACGCCGCCTTGCGGTAAGCGGATTTAATTTCATCGGCCGAGGCGGTACGTTCGACGCCGAGCACTTCATAACAGTCGCGTTTTTCACTCATCGTCGGATTTGCAGGTCTCCCTAGTTTGCAAAGGTATCTGATTTCGTGTCTTCGCCGGAATGGACGACGACGCGGACAATCGCGGGCCGCAGCACGCGCCCGTGAAACATGTATCCGTCCTGAAAAACATTGAGGATGTATCCGTCGGGATGCTCATTCGATTCGGCGCGCTCGATGGCCTGGTGCACGTGCGGGTCGAAAATCTTGCCCGCGGCATCGATGCGCTCCACGCCGTGACGCGCGAGGGCATCCCAGAGCTGCTTGCGGATCAGTGTCACGCCCTTTTGATATTCTTCGTAGGCAGGATCGTCGTGCGATTGGAGCGCGCGATCGAATCCATCGAGGACGGGAATCAGGTCCAAGATCAAGCGCTCGACGCCGCGCCGCCCCTCTTCGTGGCGGTCGCGCTCGCTCCTCTTCCTGTAGTTTTCAAAGTCGGCTTGCCGTCTGACGAGCGTTTGAAGGAGATCTTCTTTTTCCGCGCGGAGCTTGGCGACCTCTACGGCGAGGGCCGACTCCTCACCCGGCGCCGGACCACCCGGCGGCAGATCATCCCCCCCCAGGAAAGACGGCGCACTAGGCGCCGATTCCCCCGTGTCGTAAGAAAATATTTTTTCTTCCTCGCGTTTAGGTTCCGCCACTTTTGCTAACTCCGATCCAAGGTTTCGCTGAATGCGCGGGCGACAAAGGCTACCGCGGTAATCGCGCGTTCGTAGTGCATTCGCATCGGACCCAGCACACCGACCGTGCCTTGCGATTGGTCCTGGAACGAATACGGCGCGCTGATGAGCGCGAGATGTTCGCCGGCTGGATCAATCCCCTTGACGCCAATCTGTACGTGAACCGGATCAGGCGTGTCAATGCAACCGGCCAACAGGGCGATGAGTTTGTGTTTTTCTTCAATCGCCGCGAGCACTTCGCGCAACTGCGCCTGGTCGGTAAATTCTGTCGCCGCCATCTGCGCGGCCCCCTCCACGTATATCCGCTGTGTCGAGCCCTGCTCCAACACTCCTGGGTCGCACAACGCCAGAGCATCGCGGACCAACAGGCCGTAGCGTTCCTGTTCCTGCGCCAGGCGGGAAAGCAGATCGGCCCGAATGGCTTCCAGCGTGCGGCCGACGTAGTGGCGGTTCAAATATTCACCCGTGCGGTCCAGATCGGGCTGGGTGAACGCTCTCTCCGGCCGGATGATTTTGTCTCTCGTGGCGCCGCCTGTAGAGACCAGAACAATCACGACACGGCCATCAGGCAACAGGACGAAACGAATATGCTCGAGGACAGTCTTGGCGATCGGGGGCGAAACAATTATACCCAGGCCGCGAGAAATCTCCGCCAGCACGTGCCCCGCTCGCTCTGTTACTTCATCAGTGGTCGTCGCCGAAGCGAGTTCGCCGCGAATCCAGCTCTGGTCCTCTGGGCTCAAAGTGGCCCGCGCCGCCACCTGCTGCGCAAAAAAGCGGTACCCTGCGGCCGTTGGAACTCTGCCTGCCGAAGTGTGCGGCTGGTAGAGATAGCCCTCTTCTTCGAGTTCCGCCATGACGTTACGAATCGTCGCGGAGCTAAGGGATTCGACGTGCCGCCGGGAAATCGAGCGCGAGGAGACAGGCTCGCCCGAATCTATGTAGGCGCGCACGATGGCGGAAAGAATTTGCCTGTTCCGTTCGCTATGTGGAGCTGAATGTGGCATAGCCCGACCAAATTCAAATCTCTTCCTACACTGATTTTATGCGCAGGAATCGTTCTCGTCAAACGAGATGAGGAGATTTTGTTCCCTAGGCGTTGCAAACTGGGGCGGCAACCTATAAATTATCAGTTAGCTACAAAGTCAAAAAGGATATCCCCGTCGAAAAACTCGGAACGGTGGCTCGGGCCCCGTGGATCATATTCGTGAGGGAGACCAATATCATGACGGCAGTCACATTCAGGAGGCAGGCGTTAATGGTGGGTTTTGCGGTTGCAATTTCGTTTTCGCCGGGCATTTCCAGTGCACAGAACGCACAAATAGGGAGCGAATCCGGCCTGGATAAGGCAATGCAACAGAATGCAGTGAAAAAAGAGGACATGGGACCCGGGAAGAAAGAGAAGGTCAATAAAGCGGAAGAGGCCGCGTACAAAGCGCTTCTTGCCGCGCAAAACGGTGAACCGGCCACGAGAATCCAGCTTGGTGAGGATTTCGCCTCCAAATTCCCGACTAGCCACTATCTGCCTGGGATTTACGGAATCCTGACGAGCTCCTATTTTGCCACGGGAGATACAGAAAAGATGTTCACTACGGGGAGCAAAGCGATCCAACTCGATCCCGAAAATGTGGATGTGCTGTCACTCCTGGCCATGGCCATCCCTCGACGTGTGAAGGCGACCACACCGGACGGCGCGCAGAGACTGCAAACGGCTGAGGCATATGCGCATCACGCGATCGAGATCATTCCAACCATGACGAAACCGCCCACGGTTGGCGATGCGGAGTTCGAGAAGGCAAAGAATGACAAACTCGCGCTGGCCCACAGCGGTTTGGGGCTGATCGACATCAACCATCAAAAGTACGACGACGCCAAGGCCGAACTCACGGAGGCAGTACAGCTCGCTTCGAGCCCCGATCCAGTTGACTATTACTTGCTGGGGAACGCCGACGTGCAGGGCAGTTACTACAGAGATGCCGTCGTCGCGTACGAAAAGTGCGCAGACTCCGGCCCGTTAGCAGCCCAGTGCAAGGCCCGAGCAGAATCAGCCAAGCACGACGCTGAAACGAAAATGGGTCGGTAAAGAGCCCGCAATCGCGGAAGCTGCTGGGCGAATTGCGGGACAACGTCACGTGTGCGCCTCAACTCAATAATCCACGTCTGGGACGCCTGCGATTACCCATGATCGGCGGTATCGATCTGGGCGCGCTGCAGGCGGTCGGAGTAGTCGATGTAAAGCGTCTTCCATTCGGAGTAGAAGTCGATAGCGGCGGTTCCCGCTTCACGGTGGCCGTTGCCGGTGTTCTTCCTGCCTCCAAAGGGAAGCTGGATTTCAGCGCCGATTGTGGGCGCATTCACGTAAACGATTCCGGTTTCGAGATCCCTCATGGCCCGATACGCCTGGTTCACGTTTCGCGTGTAGATCGAGGCCGAGAGACCGTATTTCACATCGTTTGCGATCTGGAGCGCCTCCTCAAAGGAGTCGAATGGAATCACGGCAACGACGGGGCCGAAGATTTCTTCTTGAGCAATGCGCATCGCCGGATCAACATCGCCAAAAATCGTGGGCTCGTGGAACCATCCCCTGGCGAGATTACCGGATTCGGCGCGATGTCCTCCCACAACGAGTCTGGCAAGCTCGGTCTTTCCGATCTCGACATACTTCATAACGGTCTGCAATTGCGTTTCGTTGACCAGCGGTCCGATTTCAGTTTCGGGGTCAAGTCCATCGCCGATTTTGAGGGTGCGCACGCGCTGCGCGAAGCGATCTAGAAATTCTCGATACACTTTCTTGTGCACTGCGACGCGGCTGGCGGCCGTGCAGCGCTGTCCGCTGGTGCCAAACCCGCCCCACACCGCGCCTTCCACCGCGAGTTCCAGGTTTGCATCATCCATGACGATGACTATGTTTTTGCCGCCCATCTCGAGATGGCACGGCTTGAACGAAGAGGCGCAAGCCTGGTTGACCAATCGGCCCGTCTCGGTTGAGCCGGTGAAGCTGACCGCCGCCACATCCTCGTGAGCAACAAGTGGCGCTCCTGCGTCGGGTCCCATGCCGTAGACAATGTTGACCACACCGACGGGCAGGCCAGCTTCGATCAGAATGTGCACCAAGTTGTACGTGGAGAGCGGCGTGTCTTCGGCCGGCTTGATCACCATGGTATTGCCGCAAACCAGCGCGGGCATTATTTTCCACGAAGGGATCGCCATTGGAAAATTCCACGGCGTAATCATACCGACCACGCCCAGCGGATCGCGCACGGACATGGCAAATTTGTTCGGCAGCTCCGAGGGGACGGTCTGGCCGAACAATCTGCGTCCCTCCCCGGCCATGTAGTAGGTCATGTCGATAGCTTCCTGCACGTCGCCGCGCGTTTCCGCCAGCGGCTTGCCCATCTCCCGCGTCATGTCCCGCGCGAGATCTTCCTTGCGCTTCACCAGAATTTCCGCGGCGCGATAGAGAATCTCCGCGCGCCTGGGAGCCGGCACCAGCCTCCATTTCAAGAATGCCGCCTTCGCGGCCTCCACCGCGTCATTCACATCTTCTTGAGTGGAAGACGGAAAAATGCCGATGAGTTCCCCGGAGTTGGCGGGATTGCGATTTTCAAACGAGCGCCCTGCGCGCGCCTCGACCCACTCTCCGTTAATGAAGTTCTTGTGAAATTTGGGAACGGCCACTGTCGCCATGCTGCCTCCTGAAGATCTGCTGTCGGGAGATCCGCTGGACGAGTCCGATGACTGCGGACGGAATTTCCGCGCGAAATTTGAATGTAGCAGAGGCACCCGAACGCGTCAAACAGGGTTGCACCCTAAAATTTCAACCACCGGCCCGTCAAGGAATTCTCCATAATGAGTAGCTTGACTTGGGGCTTGGGCGGTTCTACTCTCTGCCTCGAAGGGTGAGGAGCGCCTTCGCATTATGAACTCAACCAGCATGAAAAGAGATTCCCGTGGACGACGGGGCGTGTGGCTACTGCTTGGGATGTTGTTCGCAGCGGTGCCCTTAGTAGCGGAAACGGCCCGAATCTACGTCACGAACAGAGGAGGAACCACCATCAGTGTGATCGATACTGCGACGAACAAGGTCGTGGAGACGATCAAAGGCATTGAGTCGCCCGAAGTGGTGCGATTCTCTCCCGATGGAAGCCGGCTCTATATCGCCAACAGGAGCGTGGACGTCCTCTACGTCGTGGATCGAAAGAGCGGGAAGCATATCAAAGAGGTGCCTCTCAGCGGTTGGGCTAATGATGCAATGGTGACGAGCGATGGAAAACTGATTGTAGTTTGCATCCGAAATACCGGGACAGCGGCTGTGGACGTCGGGGCGCTGGATATCATCGACGCCAAATCCCTGGAGAAGATCAAGAGTATTCCAACAAAAAGAGGGCTGCACGACGTGTCCTTGACGGGCGACGGAAAGTTTGCGGCCGCCGGCTCCCCGCCAGGACAAACCATAACCGTCTTTGATCTTCAGAAAATGGAAATTGCTTGGGAGGTCCAATACGACCAGGGAGTGCTACCCTTAATTGTTGAAAGCAACCCTGACGGCTCGGGCCACCGGATCTACGCACAACTTAACCGAACGAACGGATTCTCCGTAGTGGATTTTGCAACGCACAAGGAAGTGCAAAGAATCACGAACCCCGATGAACCCAAAGGATTTCCGGCAGGGTGTGAAGGCATCAGCCACGGCATCGGAATATCTCCGGACCATAAGACTCTATGGACCAACAGCAGGCCCGCCAACGCTGTTTTCGTCTATTCGCTCCCTGACCTCAAACTGCTGGGACATGTCACCTTGCCCGAAACCCCCGTACCGGGAAAGGCTCCCAGGGGAGGTGGACCCTCATGGATCACTTTCTCTCCCGATGGCAGGACCGTCTACGACTCCACATGCGGAACCAAATCGGTGTCCGCCATCGATGTGGAGGCAATGAAAGAGATCACTCGCATCCCTGTCGGAGAGATGCCGGACAGGATCAGCACGTTGGCGCTGCCCTAAAGTTGAGGTTCGCGCATTCCGGAGACACGGAACTGCTGGAGCTAGCGATTGTGAGGTGACTATGATTTCGAGAGTACTGCTAAAGATAATTGGTGGTGGTTTCGTGTTGGCGGTCGGCGCCCTGTTGTGCGTGTCTGCGCCCTTTACTACGGCGCAGACCACAGCGAGCCCAGACGCGCAGGCGCCGCAGCTTGATTATGGATTCTTCAAAACGCGCGTCGAGCCTATCTTTCTGAAAAAGCGATCGGACGACCACGCCCGCTGCTACGTTTGCCACCAAATGATGCGTCACGGTGGCGGACCGCTCAGCCTGGAGATGCTGCCACCCGGGGCAAGTTTTTGGACGGAGGAGCAATCTCGCCATAATTTCGAGGTCGTCTCGAAATTAGTGGTTCCGGGCAAACCGGAGTTGAGCCTGTTTCTGCGAATGCCGCTGGCGCCGGAAGCGGGCGGCCTCGCCGACACCCACCAAGGAGGGCGGCAATTCGCAACCGAGGACGACCCGGACTGGCAGAACATGAAGGCGTGGGTCCTCGGGCAAAAAGCAGGAGGTCCCTCCGCGCCATAGCCGAAAGGGTTATGGGAAAAATGCCCTACCTCGTGCTCTTCAGATTGAACGCAATTTAGTGGGCGGTAGTAGCGGGCCGAGCAGCCGAAGCGGCCGAAGGGATGGGGGCGCCTTTGCCGGCGGTATCAGAACCCAAGCCAAGCTTCTCCAATGTCACAGCATCTATTTTTCCGGTTGGACTGAGGCCATGGTTCCCTTGAAACTTTTTCATCGCCTCGACGGTGGTGGCGTCCCCCTTCCTTGTCGGCATTCCATCGAGGCCCCTTCGCGGCTTCCACCGCGTAATTCACATCTTCTTGAGTAGAAGACGGAAAAATGCCGGTGAGCTCTGCGGGGTTGGCGGGATTGCGATTCTCAAACCAACGCCCTGAGCGATCCTCGACCAACTCCCCGTTAGTGAAGTTCTTGTTGAATTTGGGAACGGCCACTGTCGTCATGCTGCCTCCCGAAGGTCTACTGACGGGAGATTCGCTGAACGAGCCAGATGACGGCGGACGGAATTTCCGCGCGAAGTTTGAATGTAGCAGAGGCACCGGAACGCATCAAACAGGGTTGCGCGTCGGTGGGCCAGTTTCCGAGAATCCCGTTTCTCGAGACCTGGCTGCCACGGAGGCCTTGGTTGAAGTGGGTAGTCGCGACGGATATGGCCTGGCCTACGTCATAGCAGGGGATCTGGCAGCCCGGCCCTATTCGCAACGCTTGTCGTTCCTCAGGCGTGATTCGATGCAGTGAAATTAATCTCTGCACATGGATTTCGAAAAGAAGCATCTAGCGTCGATACGCTCGTTCTGATGATGCGATCTTTCCCACAAAGATTATTCGAACACTGCCATCTTGATCGGGCACGTCTCTAAATTTCCTTTCCAGTTCGTCCTCCATTTCATCCAGCGGCCAAAACCTTGGCTGCGAAGACAAACCCTCCGAATTGTTTAGCTTGAGGAAAGAATAACGGAGATGATAATCTTACACGCTGATACTTACACTACGTCGAGAATAGCCGCCCATGAGCGCTCAGTTGGCAAGAACGCGTTTTTCTATCGTGCGATGGTTGGCGGGCATGCTTTTGATCGTCCTCATCAGCGGATGCGGCACCGGTTCGTCATATTCGACCTCTTCTGGCGGAGGGCCGGGTTCGGGAGGCCCCCCATTTCAACCCCGGCCATTTCCGGGAGATTTCTTTATCCGGCTGTCTGCACACATAGGGAACGGCTATGCCGCCGACGAGGTCTATGATCCCGCCTTAAAAGAAGTTTTTGTGAGCGATCCGAATAGCAATGCTGTTGAGGTTTACTCTACGATTGACGCGCACATGGTGGGCGAAATCCCCATTCCCGGACCAGCCGGGCTCAGCTTTTCCCCCGACTACTCGAAGCTCGTTGTTGGGACCATTACGCCGTATGTGTACGTGGCAGACCCCATCGCGCTGCATGTAACTCGCCAGGTTGAAATTCCCGGGCAATACCTATCCATCACGCAGTTCGGCGCGACTCTGATGCCTGTGATGCCTTACGTTATGGCGGACGGTGCCATCATGCTCGGGATGGGCACGACGCCCAGTTCAACATCCACCCCTTATACAATCACCGAGCATCTCGTTCGCTACGATGCCACGAGTGGTACTTTCACACTTCAGGACCCAGGTTCTGGTGCTATCTCTGCCGTTCCAGCTCGGTCCCTTGATGGCACGTCGCTCCTCGTCTTGGGATCAAGCAACTCATCGACTGCGCTATTTCTATACTCGTCGGGGACTCACGGTTATGTCGCCAGTTCCACTCCCGCCCTACCTTCAAACTTGGGCATCTCTCTGGCAGTTAACTCAGACGGCTCTCAGTTTGCCGCAGTCATCGGGGTTCTGGCGCCTGGACTCGCCACCACGCAGGTCAATTTTTGGGGGCCGAACCTGGAGCCCCAGGGCCAATACACAAATGCGCTAGGGTCCTCGGGCAACGCCGTGTTCAGCCGCGATAGAAAGTATCTGTATCTAATGCTGGATAACAACAGGCTCGTGGCGTTGAATGCACAGACGGGCACACCAGTCGGCTACCTGGGAGCTATAGTCGGAGCATCCGCTACATACTCCCAATTGTTTGATATTGACGAAAACTTGCATCTGTTCGGCGCATCTCTATTTGGGGGAATGTTCATCCTTAACGCTTCGCAATTACAGACTTCCCCGCCCGCTGCATTACCGGATTTCCCTACGCCAGCTACAGAAGGCAGCTTGACCGTCGGTCCTCTTAGCGGCGGAGGAAAAGACATTTTCAGTGGAATTGACACCTCAATGGAAGCATATTTCGGCAGCGTACCATCTCCCTTGGATGTAGTTGCGCAAAACTCGTCCGGCTTGAGTGGCGCAAATATCCTGACAGCAACCGTCCCTCCCGCCTCGGCTCTTGGGCCAGTGTCCGTAGTCTTGACGGATGCAAGTAACGACGCTGTGTTTCTTCCAGACGATTTTACGTACGGGCCGCATCTGCTTCGTACTTGGCCGAATGCGGTCTCAGCAAAGGGTGGTGACTCGCTAACAGTTTCCGCCTATGGTCTCGCTCCGTTGACCGGTGGTGTAACTGGCCAGATGAGTTTTGGCGCCACGCAGGTGGACATGTCGACCGGCATTTTTGATTCGTCCTCGTCGTTCTATTATCCAGAGCAGTCCGTTACCTTGAATACGCCCGCTGGTATCCCTGGCTGGGCCGATATCCGCGTCTCTAACGGCTTCGGCTCGGACACACTCAAACGCGGTCTTCAGTATTTAAGCACTGAGGCTCTGGTCAAGGGACCGCCGTACGAGTTCGCAGTTTATGATCCAGTTCGCGACCGCTTCTATCTCACGGGCAGCGGTAACACCGTTGCAGTATTTGACCCGCAACTCCAAACCTTTCTGCAGCCGATGCAGTCGGCCGCGGTAAGTTCCTCATCGACCCTATTTGGAGAAGCGCTGACACCAGACGGTTCCAAATTGCTTGTCTCTGATCCGAACGATCATGTGGTCGTAGTGTTCGATCTCGTTGGCGGAACGAGCACTGCGGTAAATATATTGCTCCCGTCGGATCCGATGATCACTCTCTCAGATCCCATGCCGATCGAGGTAGCGGCAAGTAACCGCGCATTTGTGAGCATTACGCCGTGTATCTCCAATCCAGTCCGTGAAATCAACCTGACCAATCTGACGGTGCAAGCCCGCCCAGACGCCGCGTCGGCGTGCGCTACCTATGTTCCGTACCCTGTATTTGCAGGCGCGAGCGCGGACGGTCGCACAATCGTTTTCGCTGGAAATTCAGGTCTCGAGCCACCAGGGCCCGAGTACGTGTGGAGCTACGATGCAACCACCGACTCCTTCAGCGGTCCCCTTCAAATTGGTGACACACCCTGGGTCGGAGGCCAAGCATCCGCGGATGGTGACGGGCAAGTAATTGCACTCGGCAAGGGAACATTAGACCAACGTTTGCTTCCACTAGTCCCACTCGAAGTGGGTGGGATGGATTCCCGTCTCAACGAGACAGGCAGCCTCCTTTACAGTGTATACAGCTCGATTGCCATCTCGGACACTCACAACGGACACCTGTTGCTGACGATTGGACTGCCGAGCAACGCCGGCATTGGTCCCTATGTAAACCCGTATCGCCCGCTGGCGATAGATCCGACTGGAAAAAAGATCCTCGTAGCTACACCATTGGGAGTTTCGTATTTTGAGCTAAGCGTTATTCCGCTTGCTGTCGGCACAGTCTCGCCAACTCGGGGGCCAACTGGGACAAACATCCAAGTTCGCGGTAGCGGATTCGTTTCGGGCACTAGCGTTCAAATCGGCAGCGAAAACGCCGTTTGCACAGAAACGGATAGTGAAACCTTGTCATGCACGGTTCCTAATTTGCCTTCGGGAGCGGTGTCGATGAGCCTTGCGAATCCGGATGGGCAGGCCTACACCCTTGAAAACGCGTTCGCGGTGCAATAGGCTGTTTCCAGGTATCTTCGGATGATTTCGACGTCACCTGGTGCGCTGTGTGTTGAGTTTATGCTGTTTGATACGATGATTATCCCGTCGGCTTGATCGCCGTATTGCTTGACCACCGGCTGTCCTCGCGTGGCAGACACGCGACTTTCTCTAAAGGTCTGATAAATCGGCGTATCGGAATCTGACCTACCACTTGCACCTCAGATTGCGGGCAGTTTAATGGGCGGAAGTAGCAGGCGGAGTTGCGGAGGAGGCCGAAGGGATGGGGGCGCCTTTGCCGGCAGTATCAGAACCCAAGCCGAGTTTCTCCAAAGTCACAGCATCTATTTTTCCGGTTGGACTGAGGCCATGGTTCCCTTGAAACTTTTTCATTGCCTCGACGCTGGTGGCGTCCCACTTCCCTGATGGCTTTCCATCAAGGGCGCCCTCACGGCTTAGAGCGTCCTGAATTTCCCGAATGCGATCAGCTGTGGGAGCCTTTTGGCCACGCGGCGTGCGTTTGACCTTCTTTTTGCTCTTTTTCTTGTTGGGGGACGACTGCGCGGCCGCCGTGTTTCCGGCGGTGGACACGACAGGGGCCGCGCCCACGAGGAGCACGGCCCCAAGGATAATGAGCCAGGTTCTCTTAGTCATCTATTTTTACACGCGGGCTTCACGCTTCGCTTGATGCGCTCAGCGTAAAATCAAATCCCGCGCCCGTAAGTTACTTCTCCGGGGCCGGAACCGCACCCGCTAGATAGACCGTGTCAAACTGGTCTCCGCCTGTGCGCCGCCGAATTTTGAATAGGACGTCCTGCCCCGGTTTCATGCCAGAAACGACATGCCGGTAATCCGCAACAGACGAAACAGTGGTGTGATTGACCTCGGTGATGACGTCGCCTCGGACAAAGCCTATGTCCTCGGCGAAGCTTGCCGGATCGACCTCCGTGACCAGCACGCCTTTCATGTTCTCGAATCCTGCGCGGCGCGCGCGATCGGTGCCGAGGTCTTCGACACGCAACCCGAACTCGACCGGAGTGGGCCCGTTGTCACTATTGGCGCCATTCGCCGTGCGGTCCGGGAAAATCTTGGTGCGATCCGCGACCGTCAAGCTGGCTTCGTGCTCTTTCTTGTCGCGGATGTACGTCACATGGATGCTGTTGCCAACCGCTGTGGATGCGATTGGATTCACAAGGTCGCTTCCCGAATGGACAGGCTTGCCGTTTACGCTCGTGATGACGTCACCCGACTGCAACCCGGCCTTTTCCGCTGGACTGCCCGCCTCGACGCGCTGCAGCACAATTCCGTAGGGCGCGCCCAGCTCTTTCAAAACGATTGGATTGCTCCCCTGGGTCTCCGTGAAACTGACGCCAATGGAACCGCGCGTCACTTTGCCGTTGGCGATGAGTTGGTTATAAACTCCAATCGCCGTATTGGAAGGAAGCGCAAACCCGACGCCTTCATTCCCGTGACCGCCCGTAATGATCGCCGTGTTGATGCCAACCACTTGCCCGGACATGTTCACCAGCGGCCCACCGGAATTTCCCGGATTGATCGCCGCATCTGTCTGGAGAAATCTTTGGAATTGCTGGCCCACATTCCCGCGATCTTTGGCGCTGATAATTCCCGCCGTGACGCTCCCTTGTAGGAACCCGAACGGATTCCCGATCGCCAAAGCCCAGTCGCCAACTTGAACCGCATCGGAATTTCCCAACTTAGCGGCGGGCAAATCATGCCCCACTTCGATCTTTATGACGGCCAAGTCGGTCTCTTCGTCCGTGCCGATTACTTTGGCGGTATAGGGCATCTGTTCGCCATTTAGCGTCACCTGGACCTTCGTGGCCTGGTCCACGACGTGGTTGTTCGTGAGGATGTATCCCTTTTTGTCGACGATCACACCCGAGCCCAAGCTGCGCTCCGCTGTGGGTCCCTGGTCGGGAAAATCAAAGAAGCGATTAAAGAAGTCCTGGAATGGCTGCTGGTCCTGGTCGTCCCCCGGACCTTGACCCTGCCCCGGACCCATCTGGCCGTGGCCGCGCGGCATGGACTTTCCCTGACCACGATGCTCAATGACCTGCGTCGTCGAAATATTTACGACCGCAGGCTGCACCTTGGACACGATGGAAGCAAAAGCGCTCGATAATTGCACCGGATCCGGGATCGCCAGCGGCGTGGCGTCGGTGCCCGCCGCGGGATGCGATGCGCCCACACGCCCGGAAGCCACGGTACCGATCACGATGCCGATGGCCAATGTGACTGTCACCAATAGGGTCGCCAGAATCTTGCGATTTTGCGCCCAGGCCGCGAATTCGCGTAGCTGCATTCCCATGTTATTCACTCCTCTGTACCAATTTCCGGCGGGCTCCAAGTAGAGCCCGCACCCGATCGTCCACACAAAACTCGGCTGTGATTATACCACCGTATAGCGCTCTTGCATGTCTTCGACGTGCGGCCATGATTCTAGTGAGCTACCGTGGCCCAAGCGGGCGAGTTGCGAAATTCCACCGCCCTGCTAGACTAGGATGCAGGAAAATGATTCCGCGCACAATGTATCGCAAGATTTGGGATGCTCACGTCGTACATGAGGCGGCGGGAGAACCTTCTCTGATTTACATTGACCGGCACCTCGTCCATGAAGGCACATCTCCGCAAGCATTTTCCGGCCTGAAGGAAGCAGGGCGCAAAGTACGGCGACCCGACCTGGCGTTCGCCGTCATGGATCACTCTGTCCCCACGAAGAACCGCAATTTGCCGATTCTTGACGAGGCTGCGGCGGGACAATTCTCGGCGCTGGAACGCAATTGCCGTGAATCCGGCATAACTCTGTTTGATATGTTCAGCCATAACCAGGGTATCGTGCACGTCATTGGTCCGGAGTTGGGCATCACGCAGCCGGGGCAGACCATTGTTTGCGGCGACAGCCACACATCGACGCACGGCGCCTTCGGCACTCTGGCGTTCGGTATTGGCACGAGCGAGGTCGAGCACGTACTCGCCACGCAATGTCTATCCCAATATGTGTCGAAGACCATGCATATCGTCGTCAACGGAAAGCGCGTGAAAGGAGTCTCGGCAAAAGACATTATCCTTGCGATCATAGGAAAAATCGGGATCGCCGGGGGAACGGGCCGCGTCGTCGAATACTCGGGCGAGGCGATTCGCGCGCTCTCGATGGACGGCCGCATGACGGTCTGCAATATGTCTATCGAAGGCGGTGCTCGCGCAGGAATGATCGCGCCTGACGAAACAACGTTCGCCTACATGGAAGGGCGGCCCTACGTTCCGCGCGGGAAAGCATTTCAGGAAGCCGTCGAGGGATGGAGGGCGTTGGCCAGCGATCCTGGCGCGGAATTCGACGCTACGGTCACGCTCGAAGCGTCGAAGATTGCGCCGCAGGTCACCTGGGGGACAAATCCGGGCATGGTTACCGGCGTAACCGAGCGCGTACCCGACCCAGGATCGTTCCATGAAGTCGACGATCAAAAGGCTGCCGCCCGCGCGCTGGAATACATGGGGCTTAAGGCCGGAACACCGCTTGTGGATATCCCTTTGGACCGCGTGTTCATCGGGTCATGCACAAATTCGCGACTGAACGATCTACGCGCTGCCGCGCGCGTCGTCGCCGGGAAACACGTAGCAAAGAGCCTCAAGGAAGCGCTCGTGGTGCCCGGTTCGATGACCATAAAAGCGAAGGCTGAAGCAGAAGGGCTCGACAAAATTTTCCGTGACGCTGGATTCGAATGGCGTGACGCAGGATGCAGCATGTGCATCGCCATGAATCCTGACGTCCTCCCTCCTGGCGAGCGGGCCGCAAGCACTTCCAATCGAAATTTTGAAGGCCGGCAGGGCAAGGATAGCCGGACGCACCTGGTAAGCCCGATCATGGCGGCGGCCGCGGCTATTGCCGGCCACTTCGTGGACATTCGAGAGTGGAACGTGGACGCGACGGAATAGACGATGCAACCATTTTCAAACCATACAGGATTGGTGCTGCCGTTCGATCGTATTAACGTGGATACGGACCAGATGGTGCCGAAGCAATTCCTGAAGGCGCAGACCAAGCAAGGATTCGGACGCGTGTTGTTCTACGATTGGCGCTATCTTCCTGGTGAAAAGCCAAATCCCGACTTCATTCTGAACTGGCCACAATATAAGGGAGCTTCGGTTATGCTTGCTCGCGCGAATTTCGGCTGCGGTTCAAGCCGCGAGCACGCGCCCTGGGCAGTCGCCGACTACGGTTTCCGCGTCCTGATTGCGCCAAGTTATGCCGACATTTTCTACAATAATTGCTTCAAGAACGGAATTCTCCCCGTCACCCTCCCCGAGGATAAGATGGACGAGCTTTTCAAGCGGACCGAAAAAGAAGAAGGCTACTCACTGACTGCGGACCTGCCGAACCAAACGATCGGTGACAAACACGGGCTGAGCTTCAAATTCGAAATCGGCGAATTCCGGAAGCATGTGCTTCTGGAAGGCCTCGACGATATCGGTCTGACGCTCAAACACGAGGCTGACATCACGGCGTTCGAACGAGCCAGGCACCCGCGCGCCACAATGTACGAAGCCGTGGACGCAAGATTTTCTCCCAAACAGCACTAGGCCGTCGCGCCGCGAATATTTTGCGGGATCTCGGCACGCCGTCCCATTGCGAACCACTTCTCCCCTTTTGGAACACGGCTTGGCGCAAGTCCGCACAAGATCCACCAAACAGACTGGAAATCTCTGTGAGATGAGGACTTAAGGGCTTATCTTTTCATCTATGTTGGGCACCGTCTTGCATTGAATCTGGGATAGCACACCCATTGAAAAGACCGAGACTTCGAAAGCATGCCTGCTGGAGGCTGGCCCGATGACGGTTCGCCGGAAGACTCTGCTCATCATCGCCATCACCTGTTTGGGGCTGGTGATCGTGCTGTACGCGGCCTCGCGTTCCTTCCTTCTGGGGGGATTCGTTAAACTGGAACAAAGAAGCGCGCGCCAAAACGTACAAAGGGTGCTGAACGCTTTCGACCAGAACTTTATCGGGATGGCTCGGTATACGTCTGACCACGCGGCTGATGATGTGCTTTACAATTCTATCGACCACCCTGGAGAGTTTCTCCATTCGCTGATGGGCAAAGACGCCAGGGGGACTCCGACCACCCAACGGTTCAGCTTCGTCGTCCTCACAAACGTCTCTGCGCGCGTCGTACTTTCAAGGGGCAGGGACATTCTGACCGGCACCGTCCAAGATATCCCAAAAAGTTTAGAGGGACACCTCTCGCTGGCCGATCCTCTCCTGGCGCGCTCGGTGATGAGCGGCGGTGTCACAGGATTGTTGCTGCTGCCGGAAGGTCCCCTAATTATCACTTCGTTTCCCATTCTTAAGACGAGCACGGAAGGCCCTGCACGCGGCTACATGCTCGCGGCACGCTACCTCGAATCGACGGGCGACCTGAAAGCGCTGGAAAAAACAACTCATTTCTCCTTGGCAGTTCACCGGCTCGACGGCGAAGCATTGCCTCCCGACTTTCTGGAAGCGCTCGGTCATCTGTCCGCTGCGGGAGCAATCCATGTGCGGCCCATGGATGATTCCATAATCGGCGGCTACACGGTGCTCAATGATATTTATGACAAACCTGCGCTGATCATGAGGGTTGAGATGCCGCGCGTTATCTACCAGCAGGGCCGCGTGAGCCAATTGTATTTCGTGGGGGCGCTGCTGATCGCGGGAATTGTATTTGGCTTCGTTGTGCTACTTCTGCTAGAGAAGTCTGTCATTTCGAGGCTCAGCTCACTGAATGATAGTGTCAGAAGCATTGCGGATAGCAGCGATGCATCCGCGCGAGTGCATTCTAAAGGCCACGACGAGATTGCCGATCTGGGACAAACAATCAACCGAATGCTGGCATCGCTGCAGCTTTCCCAAAAACAAAAACAGCAGGCGGAAGAGCGCTATCGGGCTTTCATGAACAACATCCCGGCACTTGCTTTGATCAAAGACGCTGAGGGCCGCATTCTCTATATCAACGAACCTTTGGCTAAGATGTACAACATCAAATTGGAGGACGTGCAAGGAAAGCCCGTGGGCAACTGGATTCCCGCGAAATTCCTTGAGAAGGTTCACCTCCAGGAGCGGGAGGTTATTTCTACACAAAAAGTGATGCACTTTGAGGAGGCCGTCCCGAGTCCGGACGGAGTGTTGCATCATCAGTTGAGTTATAGGTTCCCGCTCAAGGGGCCGGACGGGGAGTTGCTGGTCGGAACGGTGGCGATCGATATCACCGATCGGAAACAAGCGGAAGCGGCGCTTCACGATGCCAAGGAGATGGCCGAGGCTGCCAACCGCGCGAAGAGTGAGTTCCTGGCCAACATGAGCCACGAAATCCGCACGCCTCTGAACGGCGTGGTGGGAATGACCGACCTGGCGTTAGGGACCGACCTCACTTCGGAGCAAAGAGAGTACCTCGATACCGTGAAGTTGTCAGCGGATTCTCTGCTGACGGTGATCAACGACATTCTCGATTTCTCCAAAATCGAAGCCGGCAAGATCGATTTGGAGATGATCGATTTCAATTTGCGCGACCAATTGGAGGCGATGCTGAAAACACTCGCTCTCCGAGGTGACGAAAAGGGGTTGGAGCTATTGTGCGAGATTGCCCCCGACGTGCCCGAAATGGTCCGAGGTGATTCCAACCGGCTGCGGCAAATCGTCGTCAACCTGGTGGGCAACGCCATCAAGTTCACCGACGAAGGGGAAATCGCTTTGAAGGTTCGAGTCGAAACACAAGAAGGCGCCGATTGTATGCTGCATTTTGTCGTTTCGGACACAGGGGTCGGGATTCCTGCGGAAAAACAGAAGTTGATCTTCGAGCCCTTTTCCCAGGCGGATACTTCAACGACGAGGAAGTACGGAGGAACCGGCTTGGGACTGACCATTTCGGCGCGCCTGGTGGAGATGATGGGAGGAACCTTGTGGGTGGAAAGCGAAATGGGGCGGGGCTCCCAGTTCCATTTCACGGCGCGGATGGGAACCGCGGAGAAGGTGATCGAAGTGGGTGCGATTGCCCCACCTGAGATCTTGCGAGGCGTCAAAGTTTTGGTGACAGACGACAACCGCACGAACCGCCGGATTCTGGAGGGGATGCTGAAGCGTTGGGAGATGAAGCCAACGTCGGTGGACGATGGAGAGAAGGCGCTAATGGAATTGTCCTCGGCTTTGGAAGCCGGGGAGCCTTACGGGCTGATTCTGACGGACATGCACATGCCCAAGATGGACGGCTTCGCACTGATCGAACGGATTCGCCAATTGCCTGAATTATCGACAGCAATCATCATGATGCTCACTTCGGTGGGCCATCGCGGAGATGCCGCGCGATGCCAGGAATTGGGAATCGCCGCGTATCTGTTGAAGCCCATCCGCCAATCCGAACTGCGCGAAGCAATCGCGCGGGTGCTCGGCGCCCGAGACCAAAATGGCGCCATTCCCCTGATTACCCGCTATTCACTTGGGGATGCGCTGGAGCCAATGGCGGCGTTGCGCGTGCTGGTGGCGGAAGACAACACAGTGAATCAACGCCTGGCGACGCGCTTGCTGGAGAAACGGGGCCATCGCGTCACGATCACATCCAATGGCCGCGAAGCGGTGGAAGCTCTGGCTAATCACTCCTTCGACTTAGTCCTGATGGATGTGCAGATGCCTGAAATGGACGGATTTGAGGCCACTGCGGCAATACGCGAGAAAGAGAAGCACAACGGCGTACATATACCGATCATTGCCTTAACTGCACATGCGATGAAGGGTGACCGGGAACGGTGCCTGGCCGCCGGGATGGACGGGTATCTCTCCAAACCCATCCGCTCGCAGGAACTCGATGAAATATTGGAAACGTACCTGGCGCGACGCACGGGCACAGTGCAAGTGCCTGAAACCGCGGACCAAAGCAAGTGAGTGCGTCTCGAGCGTTTTCGCGGTCCGGTCCCTGGTGTGATTGAAGCGATTCTTACGTTACGCCTCGGGAGTATGCACCGCGGGGGCGGTTCCCTTCAATTCAGCAACAAGAATCCCTGCAAGAATCAACGCGGCGCCAACCAGCGCCCTCGCGCCGAGACGTTCGTGGAGAACGATAAATGAAGTGATGGCGGCGAACACCGGTTCGCCGGCGAGAATCAGCGCTGTATTTGTCGCGCTGGTGTGGCTCTGGCCCCAAACCAGGAGCGGATACGCGATCGCCGTGGTGAACACGGCAGTGACGATGACGGCAAAAATCAGTCCCGGCGTCAGATCAAAACGGAACGGCTCCCAATGCGCCGCCGCAACCAAAGGGATCGCAGCCAATGAAAACGCCGCCGTCACTGCCACCTGCAAAAAACCGAGTCCGGCCAGAGAATGCCCGGCACTATAGCGCTCGATGAAAATAATCTGCAGCGCATAGCACACCGTGCAGCCCATCACCAGCAGATCGCCTCGATTGAGATCGGCAATCCCCTCGCGCGGAACAGTGAGGTAGTAAAGACCTGCGAAAGAGGCGAAAGCGCCAGCCCACGCCCACCCGCTGATTCGGCGCCGCCAAATGAGCGCCATCAATACGGGAACCAGAACCACGCTAAATCCCGTGATAAACGCGGCATTCGACGGTGTCGTTTTGGCAATCCCGGCAGTCTGAAACGCGTAACCCCCAAACATGAGAATTCCGATTCGCACGCCGGCCCGGAAGTCCGAGGCCGAAAGCTTGCGAAGGGCCGCGCCATAAAACCATGCCATCGGCGGAAGAGCTAAAATAAAGCGTGCGGCCAGATAAGCAAAAACGGAAGAATCGGCCAGCGCGTCCTTCACCACCACAAATGTGACGCCCCATAGGAGTGAACACAGGAGCAAGGCGAGGTGGGCTTTAAATCGCAGAGTCACAGGGCACGCATCGCTGGACGGCGGCAATTGAAAAGTTTAGGAAAACGGGTTTGCGCCGGCATGCGTCTCATTCAGTGTTCGAGTCTAGTGGCCCTGCGGAGCAAAGGCAACCTGCACGGTGGGGCTCGAATCGCACCTTCAGTGAGTCTTGGAATGAATTTTGCGATGAGTCTTGCGGCGATTTGCTTCGTTGACAGGGGGTTGGCAACTTGTTACACCTAACAGCGATGCTGACTCGTCGCCATTCTCGCTTCACAGCCCCATGGCTCGCCGTATCTTTGCTGGGAGGAATTCTCTACCCCTCCGCCCGTGCCGACGACAAGAAGGATAACAAGAAGATCGAGAAGGTCGAACCCTGGGTGGAACTTCGCACGGCCCATTTCGTCGTGGCCAGCGACGGGGGTGAAAAAACGGCCCGCCGCGTTGCGGATCAGTTCGAGATGGTCCGCCGGGTTTTCCAGGCAACGATGCCCAACGCGCGTTTCGATACGGGAGTTCCCATTCAAATCCTGGCCGCCAGGGATGGGAAGTCGTTCGCCACTCTGCTCCCGGAATATCCCTTCGACAAGCGTCACCCTCAGCCAGATGGATTTTTCATATCTGGCGGCGAAAAAAATTACATCGCCATGCGCACGAACGTCTACGGGAAGATCCCGTACGAGGATATCTACCGGGAGTACGCGAAGCTGGTTCTGAAGCTGAGCTACCACAGCTTGCCTCCGTGGCTGGAAGACGGGTACGTCAATGCCTGCGCGGGGATGATTCTCACAGATAAGGGAGCCAAAATTGACAGACCCGATCCCGAGGACTTGAGCGCTCTGTGGGAGAGTCCGTTGCTCCCTCTTGACCTTGTGATCCATGTAGATCGCGCGTCCGCTTATTACAACAACGGGGGCAAGATCACGGTGTATTCGGCTGAATCGCACGCCTTGGTGCATTTTCTCTTAACGGACCCTCAGGGATCGGGAAATAAATCGCTGGAACGGTATATCGCCCAGGTCGAGGGCGGGGGGGACGCGACACAATCGTTCCGCCAGGTATTTGGCGATTTGAATTTAATGCAAAACAGGCTGGAGTCCTACATCAAACAATCCGCCCCCACTCCCACCGAAATCCTGGCCAGCGGCGGCAGCGAGAGCGTTTCCGCGGCGCGTACGCTGACCCCTGCCGAGACGGAAGCACGCATTGGGGAATTGGACCTGGGTCGCGGCAGGCGGGAAGACGCCCAAACCAAACTCGAACACGCCCTCATGCTCGATCCTTCCCTCGCGGACGCGGAAGAAAGCCTTGGGTTTTTGCTGCTTCGAACAGAGCAGCTCGAAGAAGCGGAAAAACATTTCATACGCGCCGCAGAGCTTGATCCGAAAAGGCCTCTCGCCCTTTACGGCCAGGCCATGGTGGCGATGTCCCGCGGAGGATCTGTAGGCGTCCCGGTCGGCGCGGTTGTGGCGTTTGAAAAGACGGTCGCGCTCAGCCCTGATTTCGCGCCAGCGTGGTATAACCTTTCCTCGATTTATGCGCTTCGGAAGGAAACTCTGCAGAAGGCTCTGGACGCCGCGCAACATGCCGCCTCACTTGTGCCGGGTGATTCCGGTTACCAATATCAGGTTGCCGTCATTCTCGAGAACCTGGGACGACTGGACGAAGCCCGAAAGGTTGCCGAACATATTCGCAACTCTTCGAGCGATTTAAAGGAGGCTGATAAAGCTGGGGATCTGATCGCACAGATGTCTCAACCGCGCACCCCGGCCCCCTCGGCTTCCTCGGCCCCCACCGCCTCCCCCGCATCCGCGAGCGGTCCACCACCGGCGGCTTCAGCCAACCGTCCAGGGCCCATAGAGAAGAAACCTGACCCGGACGACGGACCGTCGGAGGCGCCCCCCAGCAGGACTCGTGAACTGCCCACTCCTCCTCCGGCGCCTACCGAGCCGCGTGTCTATTCCATGGTTGGAACGATTACCGATGTAAGCTGCGCGGATGCGCCCCAGGTACAGATCACACTGAAGGCCCAGGCCATCGTCATGCACCTGCACGCCGCCGATGCCGCCCATCTTGCGATTAAGGCATCAGGTACAACCTCACCCGCGAAAAACGCGGTTTGCCCCGGATTGCGTGGACGAAGCGCGCGCATCACATATCAACTCGTGTCGGAGAAAAAATGGGACGGAGAAATTCAGAGCGTAGAGCTCCGGGACTTGCCTTGATATTTACCGATCTACTTTGAGTGAAATCCTAGAAAATACACGCGCGCCACTCCCTGCACTTGACACGCGCCAACTTGCTGCGATACACATTTTTCAATGTCAGCCACCAGGTATGTGTGCGTTCTCTTGGCCTCCGTGATCGCTCTGTCGGCTGCAAGTTCTGCGTGGGGCACGCCAACTCCGCCGGACAAACCAGACACGTGGATCGAGGTCCAAACGCCGCATTTCATTGTCGCCAGCAACGATGGCGAAAAGACGGCCCGCGGCGTCGCCGATCAATTCGAGCAGATTCGATTCCTCTACTCCAAGGCGCTCAATCGTGGCCTGCGGAGGGATCCCGGTATTCCTATCTTGATTTTCGCGGTGAAGAATGAAAAGGCGCTTTCTCAACTCATGCCTGAATACTGGGCCCAGGAGGGCCACACTCACCCGGGCGGACTCTTCGTTCACGGGCAGGAAAAAAATTACATTGCCATACGAACGGACGTGGAAGGCGAATTTCCGTACCTCCCCATCTATCACGAATACGTGCACCTGATCGTAAACCTCAACTATCAACGTTTCCCCATATGGTTGAATGAAGGATTCGCCGATTTTTTTGGCTGTGCGACCCTCACCGGCAAGGGCGGGAAGCTTGGGCAGGCCAATTCTTCCTACCTCGACATCCTGCAACGAAACAAGTTATTGCCGCTGGAAACGTTGTTCAAAGTGGATCACCAATCCCCTTACTACAACGAAGCAAAGAAGACGACCATCTTTTACGCGGAGTCCTGGGCGTTGGTTCACTATTTGATGACAGATCCTGAAAAACAAAAAGCCCAGGCGCTGAGCAAGTACATTTCATTCGTCGAGAATGGCGTCGATCCGGTGGAAGCGGCAAACCGGGCGTTCGGCGATCTCGCCCAGCTTCAGAAGGCGTTGCAGTCCTACATCAACAAAACGTCGTATCTGGAGTACGTGGTTTCCCTCCCGGCCAGAACGGATGCAAAAGATTATACCGTCCATGCCATTTCCCCCGCCGAAGCGCAGGCGAGACTCGGCGACTTCGATCTCAATCGTGGTCAATCGGAAATCGCACGCAAAAAGCTGGAAGAGGCTATTCGCCTCGATCCGAACCTTCCGGCCGCGCAGGAAAGCATGGGCTTGTTATTGTTCCGCGAAGACGAACGCTACGGAGCCGAGAGGTATTTTTCACGCGCCGTTGAGCTGGATTCAAAGAGCGCTCTCGCCTACTTCTACCACGCGATGCTCCTGATGTCGCAGGGAACAGTTGCTGAAGAAATGCCTGAAGCCCAGACGGCTCTCGAAAAAGCCGTCGCCCTCAACCCGGGACTCGGGTCGGCTTGGTCCAGTCTCGGTCTTTTGTATGCGAATGACCCGGGCGCGCTCGACAAAGCGCTGAGCGCTGCAAAGCGCGCGGTGGACACTATGCCCGGCGAGCCTCACTTTCAATTCAACCTCGCTGTAGTTCTCGATCGCATGGAACGCTACGACGATGCGCGCGCCATCGCCCGGAAACTCCAGACCTCCGGAGACCCGAGTATCGTCTCTCTCGCCGGGAAATTTCTGGCGCATGTGGATCAAGCGCAGCAACTCGCCGCCTACAAGAAGACAAACAAAGCAGCCTCCGCTGCCGGGCCGGCGACAAATCAGGAGAGCAAATTAGGCGCGGAAATTTCCGCGCCTGCATTGAGGCGAAGGGCGCAGGATAGCGCGAATTCGTTGAGCGCCCCGGACGAAACAGCCCCAACTACGGCAGAGTCCGCGCCCGCCGCGCCGCGCGCTTATTCGATGGTTGGAACGATCACGGATGTAAACTGTGCGTTGGCGCCACAAATCCGAATGACCTTGAAGGCGCAAACCATCGTCATGCATCTCCGTTCCGGAGACTTCTCACAAGTAGAGATTAAATCCGCCGGTGCGAATGCAGCCGAGAAAAAACCCGCTTGCGTGGCGCTTCGCGGGCGGAGCGCACGCGTGAGTTATCAACTGGTCTCGGAAAAAGAATGGGACGGCGAGCTTGTGTCGATTGAATTCCGGGATAACCCCTAATCTCCATTTCGCACACGGGTTTAGTAGCACAGGCTTCAGCCTGTGAGGTTTTGGTTTGCGCTCAGAGCAGAGAAAACCACATAAGTTGAAGCCTGTGCTACTCAAGACCTCCACACACGGTATTTCGATGCGACGGAGGCAACTGACCACAGAGAACAGATCCAACTCGGAGAAGCAAGGAGCCCCCCAGAAAATGGATTACGGCGTTGGCGCAGTGTGGTATCCCGCGACCGCGCCGTCATCGTTGATGCTGTGGGCGAAGGCCCCGCACGTGGCGCTCGGGGCATCTAATGCACTCGATGCGCTAAGGAACGAGCATAGCCGGCTGTGTCGAGGGCGTGCTTGTGACCGTCACTTGATATGTCACATCCAGCGTCCCACCGTTCAGCACTCCTCCGAAGTTGATTACATGCTGGCCGGCTGGAAGCGGTCGCAACATCAGGTAATAGCCATCGGCTACCGCGGGAAAAACCGTCCCCGCTGCATCCACACCCGCGTATCCGAGGACCCCCGCCAGGTTGTCTGTCAGCTGAAAGGTATAGCTGAAGGCGGGAGACGTTTCCCGATGCGCAAAAAGATCACTAACCGGCTCGCCGTCAATGCTGGCGTGAAGCGCCGTTACGTTGAAAAATCCATTGATTTGGGCGAATAGCTGGTCAACGGTGAGGCGGCCCGCGCACGGAGTCGTATTTGGGGGTGTCGCCGGTACGCACCCGTTTCCTACGTTGTCATCGACAACATTTACCAAGGGAAAGAAGATGTACTTGTTCTCGGGGATCGTGACCTGGCGCGTCACACTCCCGTTCACGCTCATGGGGCCGAACAGCCCAGCCAAGAAGAAGACGGGGCCGACATCTCCGAATTTCGCCTTATCGCCGATCTGGTCGAGAAGCGGATTGTCGTCTGTCGGAATTGCATAGGCCCACTTCCACCAAATGGCCGACCATTCGCCAAGCGTTCGGCCTTTCACCTCCGAGTGCGGGGCCACAACGGTTTCACCTTGGTCTTCGTTGTCGGCTGCGAAGGTCAGACCAATTGCCATCAGCAACAAGAGACACAGCACACCTAGCGATAGTGCTCGATTGGTTTTCAATTTGTACATGACTCCTCCTTTTTCATTTTTTAGATAGACCATATGGTCCGAAGGGGCCGATGGAAAACGAGGGAACCGATGGAGCTGGAGCCTGAAATCAATTGCTGGAACGACCGCTGTGGCCTTGTTGATTCTTCATCCGCCGAAAGATCACGCGTCGCCGCCGCCTTGTCGCGTGCAAGGTTTCTCGCATAATGTGTCACGCTGTTGCGTGAGAATAGTATGGCATGAGCTCGGTAGATCAAAGGTATTTGTAGCACAGACGTCAGGTTGTGCCGTGTTTGAAAGGACGAAAGGCAAAACCGCACAGGCCTGTGCTACCCGTGGGTAGCGATTGGGGCGATGGGAATGATGGTTACGGTTCGAGGCCTGCGACAGCAAGCAGTGTCAACGCCACGCGTTGCAGACCTAGTTCGCGATTCGTGGGGTCAAACCATTCCTCAATCGTATGAGCGCCGCCACTGCGGCCGCCTGCTCCGAGCGAAATCGCCGGGATGCCGACCGACAACGGGATATTCGCATCGGTGGAGGAACGTTCACGCCGCGAACGATTGCCCAGCCGGGAGTCAGCCGCCAGCAAAGCAGCCAGGAGCGGCGAATTCTCGGGCAATTCGCCCGCGGGACGCACTCCGAGGACGCTGATTTTCAAGTCAAGCGTGCTCGTACCGCCGGCCATTCCGCGATCGCGTGCCGCGGACATTTCCTCGTCGATTCCGGATTGAATGGAATCGCGCAAAAAAGTTTCCAGCTTCGCGAGTTCCGCTTCAGATTCGGACCGCAAATCCACCTTCATAAGCGCGCGCGATGGGATCGAATTCACCGACGTGCCGCCCTCAATCTCGCCAATGTTGAAACTTGTTCTGGGAGACTCCGGTACGCGCGCCGCCACAAAACGCGCGATCCCGCGCCCCAGCGCATGGATGGGGTTCGGCACGCCGAAATCCGACCAGCTATGTCCCCCGGGACCCGTAACGGCGATTTCGACTCTGCGTGACGCAAGTGCCGCCGTGGTGACATACTCCGTCGCGGAGCCGTCCAGCGCGATGACATACTTCAGGCGTTTCTTATAGGCGTCCACGAGCGCGCGGATGCCGCGAAGATTCCCTTCCCCTTCTTCGCCCACGTCCGCAACAAACAGAATCGTGTTGGTCGGCTTAATCCTTGCTTCGCGCAAAGCCCGCGCAATCACGACCAGAGCGGCCAGGCCCGAGCCGTTGTCCGAAATTCCCGGAGCGAGCAACCGGCCGCCTTCGCGCTTCACCGTCACGTTAGTTCCGGCGGGAAACACGGTGTCCAAGTGGGCCGTCAGCAAGATGATGTCTTGCGAGGCTCCTGTGTATTCTCCGATGACGTTGCCGGTCGCGTCCATCTCTACGCGAAGGCCGGCTGCCGCGAAGAGTTTTTTCATGTACGCGGCGCGAACTCCTTCATGGAAAGGCGGCGCGGGAATTTCAGTGATGCGGGTTTGTTCGTCAGTGGTCGCGGAAGCGTTAGCCCGCAGGAATTCCAGAACGTGAGCGACGCGCGCATCATCCTGAAGCGCGGCGGCTGCCGTCTTTCGCGTAAGATTCTGGATGAAGGTAGTCACTACAATCCCCATCGCGCAAAATAAGAAATAACGTTTCACGGCTCACGGCGCCGCGTCAGCGAATATTCTCTTCTGCGGCGAGACATGCCAGTGTGCTTCATTCCACCGCAGCGGTCAAATACAAACGGGATCCGGATATCGAGGACCTACCGGGGCGAAGCTTGCGCGCATAGCGCAAGGAGTTCCGCATCGCTCAAAACGCACGAAGAATTTTTCGCCGCATCGAAGATTTTTCCGACGAGTTCATCATTCGCGGGGATGCCATGCCTCTCAAGCCAGTACAGGACGTTTGATTTCCCGCTCATGGGCCCCACTTCAATCACCTGGGCCAAGCCGAATAGAGACGCGGGGACGCCGCTGTAGACGGCGTCAGCCAATGCCGAATCACCCTTTCGATATGCCTTGATCACTGCCGCGGCGTGAACTCCCGTGGCCGTCCGAAAGGCGTCGCGCCCCACCACGGGATAGTTCGGCGGAATCGTTGTGTGAGTTGCGCGCGCGACTTTTTCGCAATATTCCATGAGCTTCGAGAGGTCCCGTTCAATGATGCCTAGCAGGCGCAGGTTGACGAGCATCAACTCTGTCGGCGTGTTTCCCACGCGCTCGCCGAGCGAATTCGCCACGGTCTGAATCTGATTCGCTCCCGCCGCAATCGCCGCGAAGGAATTCGCGATCGCCAATCCACGGTCGCAATGTCCGTGCCAGTCGACTCGAATCGTTTCACCCGATGGAATGACAACGTTCTCGCGCACAAATTTCACCAGGTTGTATGCGCCCATCGGCGTGGCGTGCCCGACGGTGTCGCACAGCACAATCGAACGAGCTCCGCAACGAATCGCCGTCGAATAAAGCGCCTGGACCGTGCCCGGATCGGTGCGAGTCGTGTCCTCGGTCACAAACATCACCGGCAACCCTTGCGCGACGCCGAACTTCACGGCGTTCTCGGTCGTCTTCAGAAGGTAATCAACCGTCCAGTCTTCCACCTCGCGGCGAATGGGGCTCGATCCAATAAACAGCCCTGCTTCCACCGCGATTCCAGCACGCTGCGAAATTTCCGCGATCGGACGGATATCGTTCTCGTGCGTCCTGCCCGCGCAGTTCGGACGGATTTTCATCCTTGCGCCGGCAATCTCTTTGGCCAGCGCCTCCGCATCCGCATAAGCGCGAGGGCCCGCCGCCGGCAATCCGATATTCGCCATTTCGATTCCGAGCGATTCCATCAGATGGAGAATTTCGATCTTTTCTTCGATGGAGGGATTGTGAACGGAGGGATTTTGCAGGCCGTCGCGCAGCGTCTCATCATCCAGCGTGACCTTGCCCGCCGCGGGAAACACGAAATCGCCCGCCTTATTCCAATCGTAGTTCAGGCCATCTTTGTGCATACCGAGCCGGCTTCGATTCTGCGCGTGCTCTAATAGCGCAGCGTATAACTGTGCGGCATCTGCTTCGGGTCGGGTTTGTACAACGTTCTGCAGAATTCACAGCGGTAGATTTCGGCGCCCTTCCCGATCTTGCTTTCCAATTCCTTTGGGTAGTCGTACCAGCGCTTCAAATGCCCGGCGCAAAGTTTTCCCTTGGCATCCTTTTCGTCGCAGGAGCGTTGCTTTGGCTTTCGCACCTTTATTTTTACTTCCCTGGGCGCGGCGTCCTCCGCGGGATGCCCAGCTGCGGCCGCAGGCGGAGCCTGGGGCGGAGCAGCCGGCGTCGTGCCTTGCGGTGCCGTTTCCTCAGCCATTCTTCAATTCCCCTCTCCCGTTTAAGATGCGATTTGTCGGTCTCTCGCCCCAAAGTTATTTTATGCGCAGGCAATCTCCGTGTCGCGCAACGCGGCCTATGCCCTAAAGTATTCTACTCGAATCATTCCCGTCGAGCCATGCCGCTCATCGGGGGTGGGCCAGTTTCCAAGAATGAGGACTTATCAAGACTTGAGTCAGGGCGTAAAATCCTTGCTTGTCTGACCGTTTGTTCGCGTCCTCGAGAGGGAGTCAAGGCACATGGCGAAGGCGAAGGAGTTTACAGTAACGATTGAAGACAAACCGGGCGCCCTGGGGAAGTGCTTCCTCGCTCTTGCGGAGCGCGGAGTGAACATCCTAGCTTTTCAATCGTATGTTGAGGAGCGTGAGAGCCTGGTCCGATTCCTGGCGGATAATCCTGACAGCGCCAACGCCGTGCTAGGCAGCTTGCGCATGATCTTCGAGGAGTCGGAAATCGCGGTAGTCAGGCTTCCACATCGCCCGGGTGAATTGGGCCGCGCAGCGGCGGCGCTGGGAGAAGGCCAGATCAACATCGACTACTCCTACTGCGGATTTGAACCCGCATCGACGTTGGCGATAGTGGTCTTCGGCGTTGACAACTTAACCAAGGCGGCGACTCTGCTGGACGAGCTAGCTGCCGAAGGTGTGTAAAACGAGAATCTGGATCCACCAGTTCTATCTCACTAGGGATACGCCTCAGTCTACGCTGGCTTCCGCATTTATGACGGGGATTATCGGAATGCGGCCCAAAGCCAATCCGAGCAAGAAAGCCGCATTCCGATAAGCAATTGACTGGGCTCCGCCCATACGGGGACGCAAGAAAGTGGCTTTGCGCCTTCCTGAAGAATGAATAACTTAGCGGCCACTTTCTTAGAAGAGGACTCCTCAGGAGTTGGCGTGGAGCTGTTGCAACTAGTCCCGCCCTGGGCCAATAAACGTATAGGAACCACCTAGACACATGTGCACTTTTGGACAGTCATAACTTCCTCGTCGCTCTACAGTTCCGTTTGGGAGAGCCGGAACATGAGTCATCAACGCACTCTGCTACTCATGGACAACCACCCGACGCCCGATTCCCCCGGCCAAGCAACGAGATGCCTTAGAGGAGACTTATATGTGGGAAGACACTAATTACTGCTGGGTGGTAATCTGCAAGAACAATTGGTTTCACAAACGAGCGAATCTCTTCTTCAAGCATAAAATTCCCCTTGGCGAGACTGATGTCTACGCGTCTTTGCCTGCCCTCCAAGGCAACTTCACGGTCAGGTGCGATGAATGCCACAAGGAATATCTCTATAAACCTTCTGATGTGCTGAGGCACGACGAAGAGCTTCCCTTATCTTTCACTCCGCACCCTCTTTTTCAACCAAATTTCATGCCGGGCGCGGGTGAATGGACTGGGCAAAACGTCATTGGGTTGGCCACGGGTGCGGACCGCCGGCGCAGCGAGCGTTTGTTCTTGGACGTGAGTCTTATCGTCAGAGGAGAATCCGCGAAAGGGAAGGCCTTCCTGGAAAAGACATTCACAATTTCTGTATGTGCGCACGGCGCACTGATGGTCATGTCCACAAAAGTGGCGCTAGGACAAACGCTTTTCCTAAAGAATTCATGGACCCAGAAGGAAATGGAAGGCCGAGTCACTCGTTTCGGCCCTCTTCACGGCAATCAGGCTCAGGTGGGTATCAACTTCACGCAACCTACTCTTACGTTCTGGCCGGCCGTGTTTCCACCGAAAAGTTGGAAGTCCGTCGCGACGCAAGCGCAAGCCCCGGCGTAGAAATTCGCTGTATTCCAGGTCTGGTGAATCGTCAGATTAGGTGTCTCCGGCGTCTTTCGCATTCGCAAGTTCACGGGGGCCGAAACCACAGCCATGCGCAGTTTCATTCTGTGGGGTGTGCGAGGGTTAGCCTGCCGTCTAACTGCATCGGGGCCTTCAAAGGATTGGAGACAGCAGACTCGAATGCTATAACAAAGGCACTTTCAACATCGAGCCCCACATCCCCATAAACGGAATGTGGCCTTGCGTCCAATGCAGCCTCATTTTTGGCTGGAATGGCGCTTCAGATCTTGCGAACCGGTTGCTGGCCGCGCGCCTGGCGTCTTACGACGCTAACTGCACATCGAATTCAATTCTAACTTCGTCTTTAGCTCTGATGCCCGCTTTTCCGGGGGGCTTGATCCCGAAGTCGGTCTGCTTCACGGTGGTCTCGCCAGTGTAACGGCCGTCTTTCAGCGCCACTTGCACCGTAACCGGCCGAGTCTGCCCACGCAGCGTCAGGTTCCCACGCAGCGTCCACCGCCCCTGGCCGACAGGCTCCGCGCCTGTGGACTTGAACACAATCTCCTGATGGCGGGCGCTATCAAGCACCTCCGGCCCCAGCATCGTCTTCTGCACCTCGGCGCGATCTTTTTCGGAATCGTTCTTGCCGACTACGCGCAGCGCCCGCGAGTTTACATGCATTTCAACAGCAGGATGCGAGCCCGTATCCACCGTGCCGGCGTGAATCGGAGCGCGCACTTCGTGCTCGTGTCCCAGCCCTGAGAACACGCCCGTCTTGCCTACGTGGATTGTTAACGTGGATTTCTGTGTATCGATGTTATGTTGTTGCGCGCTCACGCCCAGCGCGCACGCCAAGCTCGCTGCTGCAAGGAACACCGTTCGTCTCATGGCTCCCCCCTCAACCGGAACTTTGGAAGACCCTCAAGTGCCAGCGTCAGCAGGCAACCCACACCCAACTAGAGAGCCCTTTCAACTCATCCAGGATAGGAGAAATAGGGGCAGTTGGGTGTTCTCTATGGGACAGCCTCACACAACGGTTCCTACCATGCTCCTCAGCGGAATTCTCAAATCGCTAGAGCGATAGAGATCCAGTCGAAAACCCTGATAAAGCTGTTCCGGTAACGCGGGGTTTCACAACTCTTAGGATTGCGCCCGATAAACGCATTTTGGCCCACTACCCGCTCATTGGCACCCTGCTGAGTTTGGCATCTCAGGGTATTCCACTTCCGCAAGACACAGACCCTGTGGCGGCATAGTCGGTCCTGCTTTCGAGCGATCGCGCACCTCGAAAAGTTTTGGAATATCTTCCGCATGGAGTTTCCCTCGCCCGACGTCGACCAGAGTCCCTACGATTTTTCTCACCATGTATCGCAAAAAAGATTTCCCACGCACCGTGTAGACCCATTCTTCCGCGGAATCCTGCATATCGCCGCCCGTAACGCGCGCAATCCCTGAACCATAGATCACGCGAGTCATCGTCCGCTCGCGGTCGTCTTCCTCGGAACCGGTGGACGCCGCAAACGATGTGAAATCGTGTTCGCCTTCAAATTGCCGCGCAGCTTCCGCCATGGCATCAAAGTCCAGCGGATAGGGATCATGATGCACGTAGCGCCACAGGAATGGCGGAACCACGCGTCCGCGAAAGATTCTGTACCGGTAGGTCTTCGCCACGGCGTTCCACCGGGCATGAAAGTCCGGTCCTACTTCCTCTGCCGCAACCGCTCGGATGGAAGGCGGCAGCAACGCGTTGAATGCCCGTTGAAACTCGCCTGCGCTCAGTTCGGCATAAGTCTTGAAGTTGGCGACTTGGCCGGCCGCATGAACGCCTGCGTCCGTGCGTCCGGCGCCTTGAATTTGCAATCGCTGCTGCGTGAGATTCTCGAGAACATCGCTCAACGCGCCTTGGATGGTCTGCTGTCCGGGCTGAATCTGCCACCCGCTGAAATCGGTTCCGTCGTAGGCGAGGGTGAGTTTGATATTATGCATGGGCACTGCGCATAATTATCTCATGCCCGCGGACAATCCCCGGCGAGGGTGCCTTCCTATTTAACCTGAATTCCGAAGTTGATTTGTGAATTTGACGTTGAAATCCGGGAACGCCAATCTCCCGATTGGCGATTCGTTGGACGCCATTCAGGAGAATAGCGTTCCCGGGATCCTCACCGAGCAGTGATCAGAATTTGAAATTGAGAACCGCCTCCTACAGGTTGGCGCGGGCGAACCGGCTGCCCGGCTTCACGGCGATGCTGCCAGTACGGCACAACGGACATTCCAAGGCATCGTAACTCTCGACTTTCAGTTCCATCAGCGCCTCGGTGCGCACCGGCAATTCGATTTTCCCGCCGCTTCGATCGATCAATGCTCCTGCTGCCACAATACGAGCGCCCGCTTCCTCAAGGACGCGGATGGTGGCGTAGGTCGAGCCTCCGGTCGTCCATACATCTTCAACGACGAGCACGTGTTCGTCCGGCTCGACGTGAAATCCACGCCGAAGGGTCAGCGTGCCCGTTGCATCGCGTTCCACAAAAATCGCTCGCACGGGAGCACCGTCCGCACGAGCCGGCAGCGCTCGCGCCACTTCGTGGCCAATGATCACTCCACCGAGCGCCGGAGATGCCACGCAATCCACGCGCAGGTCGAGAAATTCCGCAGCCAGAGCCCGTCCCAGTTGCTCCGCATACTTGGGATATTGCAGGACCAGCGCGCATTGCACGTACATCGCGCTATGCAGGCCCGACGTCAGCTCAAAATGACCCTGACGGATGGCTCCTACATCTTCCAACATCTGCACAATGGCTTCCGGCCTCATCGCGGGCCAAGCCTATCGGCCCCCCATGCGATTGTCAAGGAATCACAGGGAGGAAACTCGCGGCCAGTTTAGAAGGTGCATCGGCCCTTGACCTTAGGGCGTTTCTCACGTCCAATACTTGGGTGCGGACTCTACTTGTTTACCCTGAATCTAGAAGGGGAGCCCGCATCAAAAGAGTCCGGGATGTGCTTTTACGCTCAGCAATTCGAGCGAAGCGCGGAGCTCGCCAGAATTCGACCCTTTGCTGTCCCGCAAGGCATGCGGCGACCAGGATTTGATGCTTGTGGGGTTACCCGCACTGCTCCAATTGTTACATTTTGCTGGACCTTGCGTGGAAAATACATGAAACAAATCAGGCTCTCCGGACGTTTAACCAACTTAGCACTCTCAAACCATAATTCGTCGATGAAAAAATATTAGCGAAGATAATTCTCTCGCGAGAGGACAATAAGACAATGATTGGAAGGCTCTACCGTACCTCGCTTGCCGTAAGTCTGGCCATACTGACGGCCTTGGCGCCTGTCACACCGGCATTTGCCCAACAGGGGCAGGAACAGGCCGCGCCCCCTGCGCAATCCCAGTCTCAAACACCGGTTAGGACGATCCAGCTTTCGAATGAGGACTACACGAACGGCAGGCGGTGGTTCCCCAATATCATCGAGCCCTACCAGCCAACCATGGTTCCGGAACCCGATCTGACCAACGCACCCCGCATCGAGCAGATGATCCAGGACGGCAAGCTGCGCATCAGCCTGCAAGACACCATTGATCTGGCGTTGCAGAACAATCTGGACATCGCGATCCAGCGGTACACTCCCTGGTTTGCGGAAGCAAATATTCTTCGCACCATGGGTGGTGGCCTGTCTCGCGGGACCCTGACCTCGATCGGAAACATCCCGTCACAAAATTTCGACCCCTTAGTGACCTCGACTTTTGGTTTGGATGATAGGAAGATTCCCGTGAATAACCCACTTACCGCTGGTACGGGAGTGTCGGGTCCGGGTACGGCCACCAATTTTTCTGTGCTAAGCACCCACGCTACAATTGGCAACCTGCAGTATGCCCAGGGATTTCACACGGGCACGTCGTTTTCGGCGGCGTTTAACAACACGCGAGCTTCCACGTCCAGCACCCAGAATTTTTTTGACCCTTCCGTGACATCCAACTTCATTCTCATCGCGAACCAACAGTTACTGAACGGTTTCGGCCTGCTCGCCAATGAGCGCAATATCCGCATTGCGAAACTGAACAAATACCTGGCCGACCAGACCTTCGATCAACAAGTGATGACGTCAATCACCGCGGTGGCCAACGCCTACTGGGAACTTGCATTCGCGCGAGGCAACGTCGATGTTGCCCTGCATCAGATCGAACTTGCGAACAAGCTCTACAGCGACAACAAGAAGCAGGTTGATATTGGAACGCTGGCCCCATTGGAAATCGTCCAGGCGGAAGCGCAGGTTGCGACAGCCAACCAAGCCTTGATCGTTGCGCAGACGACACTCCTCCAGGACCAGCTTACGCTCTTGAACTTGATCACGAAGGATCCTACGGCCCCAGCCGTGCGCACCATTGAGATTATTCCAACCGATACCGCGGATGTTGCACCACCTGAAGTCGAGAAGATTCCGCTGGAAGACGCCATCAAGGAGGCTATCACCAAACGCCCTGACGTCCTGCAATCGGGAACCACTCTCAAGGCGGACGACATCAACGTGCGCGCGACCAAAAATGCTCTGCTTCCCGTGCTCAATCTTTCCGGAGAATATGCATCGCAAGGTTTGGCGGGCACCAGTCACCCTTGTACTACGCCGGGCGTGCAAGGATGCCCTGCCACCCCCCCGCGTCAAATGGTTTCGGGTCTGCCCACTTCCCTGGGCGATATGTTCACTGGCGTCTATCCCGAGTACAACGCGCAACTGAGCCTCACGATCCCCATCCGCAACCGCCAGGCGCAGAGCGATAACGTTACAGCCCTACTTACCGCTCGCCAGGATGAAACACGTTATCGCCAAGTCGTGAACAACGTCGCTATTGATGTCCACAACACGCAAATTGTGCTCGAGCAGGCCCGCGTCACGTTGGCAGCCGCTTCAAAAACGCGCGATCTCGATCAGCAAACCCTGGACGCCGAGCAGAAGAAGTATCAATTGGGAGCTTCCACGCTCTTCAACATCGTTTCCGATCAGAACACTCTCGCCGCTGCCGCCAGCGCCGAAGTCCGCGCGCGCATTAACCTCGCCGAAGCCAAAGTGAATTTTGACCGCGCAATGGGCCGCACCCTGGAGGTCTATAACATCACGATCGCCGATGCCAAGTCGGGTCAGACACCGAAGGACACGCTCATCCCCGGAACTTCAGCTTCCGGTCAATTGTTCGTCGACCGCGTCAAACAGCCCGCGTCGTCGCCAACTCCCCCAAAGGGCTCCTCGGAAGCGGGCAACGGACAGTAGTTGCCCTGTGGTAGTGAGAGGGGTGCTCGAAATTGCGAGAGTTGATTTTTTTTCTCATCGCAGTCACAGATCGGCCGGCACAGAAATCGAGGTATCCTGTTCTCACGCGTCGCTTCGGCTAGAATTCCAGTTGCTCTGTTGATATCCTCATGGATGTCGATGTAGTTGTTTGGCCGAAGGGCGGGCAATTGTAGCTCGCCTCTTTAGAGGCGAGGGTTTGCTTGCCAGTTGCGACGAAAACCCCCGCGTCTGAAGACGCGGGCTACAAAAATACCAGTTACCCCTAACTCGCGGCAAACTGCGGGTCGAGCGCAATGCTATCCTGATGACCGCCCCACGCAAACCCGGAGCGCCTGACGCCACCGACATTTCGCGCAATCCTTCAGCTCGGGAACGCAATTGGTCGGAAACGCAACTCCGTCCTGCGCTCGAAAAATCACCCGAACGTTTCTCCGAATTCACCACGATTTCCGGGCACCCGATCAGGCGCCTTTATACCCAAGGCGATCTCGCGGAGTGGGATCCCGCGCGCGATTTGGGTGTTCCCGGCGAGCCTCCCTACACGCGCGGAATTCATCCGTCAATGTATCGCGGCCGCTTGTGGACCATGCGCCAATTCGCCGGCTTCGGTTCGGCGGAGGACACCAACAAGCGTTTCCGCTACCTCCTCTCGCAGGGACAAACCGGCATTTCTGTCGCCTTCGACCTGCCCACGCTGATGGGTTATGACTCCGACCATCCCCTCGCCGAAGGCGAAGTCGGCAAATGCGGCGTTGCCATCAGCTCGCTTGCGGATATGGAGACGCTGTTCGACAAAATCCCGCTCGGCGGCGTGTCGACATCGATGACGATCAACTCTCCCGCGGCGATTCTGTGGGCTATGTACCTTGCGGTGGCGGAAAAACAGGGAGTCGATTGGACCACCCTTGGCGGTACGCTGCAGAACGACATCTTGAAGGAATACATCGCGCAGAAAGAGTACATCTATCCGCCTAATCCCTCGATGCGTCTCGTGATTGACACATTCGAGTTCGGCGCGCGCCACACGCCGAAATTCAACACGATTTCGATCAGCGGCTACCACATCCGCGAAGCGGGCTCCACGGCGATACAGGAATTAGCCTTCACTTTACGCGACGGAATCGAATACGTGGAATGGGGATTGCGGCGCGGCCTCGATGTCGACGATTTCGCGCCCCGGCTCTCCTTCTTTTTCAACGCCCACAATGACTTCTTCGAGGAAATCGCCAAGTATCGCGCCGCGCGCCGCATCTGGCACAAAACCATGACCGAGCGGTTCGGAGCGAAGTCGCCGCGTTCCTGGGCGCTGCGATTCCACGCGCAGACCGCGGGTTGCTCACTCACGGCGCAGCAGCCGTACAACAATGTGGTCCGCACCGCGTTACAGGCGCTCGCCGCGGTGATGGGCGGCACGCAGTCCTTGCACACCAATTCGCTCGACGAAGCTTGGGCGCTGCCGACCGAATTTGCCGCGACACTCGCGCTGCGCACGCAACAAATCATCGCCCACGAAACCGGAGTGGCCAACACGGCGGATCCGCTAGGCGGCTCCTATTTCGTCGAAAGGCTGACCAATGAAGTCGAACGCGGCGCCTGGGACTACATTCACAAGATCGACTCTTTGGGCGGCATGGTCGCCGCCATCGAGCGCTCCTTTCCCCAACGCGAAATCGCGGACGCCTCCTACCGCTACCAGATGGCCGTAGACCGCAAGGAGAAAATAATCGTCGGCGTGAACGAATTCGTTGGAGAAGAAAAGCCAATCGACGTTTTGCAAATTGGCGAATCGGTGCGCGCGACCCAGACCGTGCACTTGCGCAAACTTCGCGCCGAACGTTCCAGTGATGAAGTCACCAGGCGACTCGGGGCACTCCGCACAGCCGCGCAAGGCGTCGAAAACCTAATGCCGCACATCTACGAAGCCGTGAAGGCCTACGCCACGCTAGGCGAAATCTGCGCCGCCCTGCGCGACGTCTTCGGCACCTACGAAGAAGTCGCTGTAACGTAGTCTCCTCCTCTCTTTTTCCTCTGCATTTCTCGTTCTTCCTCTGTGACCTCTGTGCCCTCTGTGTTAAATTCCTTTCCACTCGATCCATGACCGACAACGAAATCACTCACGAAATCATCGGTGCGGCGATAGAAGCCCACAAGCATCTAGGTCCGGGATTGCTAGAGTCCGCCTATGAAGAATGCCTAGCACATGAGCTCCAGCTACGGAAATTGAGAGTCGAGCGCCAAAAACCTGTGCCGGTCGTATACAAAGAGACGAACCTTGAAAGCGGCTACCGACTCGACCTTCTCGTCGAAGGGAGAGTAGTTGTGGAATTGAAATCGGTGGATGGATCGGGTCCCATTCATGAAGCGATCATCTTGACCTACCTTCGAATGTCAGGCCACAAGCTGGGATTGTTAATCAATTTCAACGTAAACGTATTGAAGGACGGCGTCCGGCGGTTTATCTTGTAACTTCAAAGGCTTTTAACACAGAGTTCACAGAGGCCACAGAGAAATGCCTGAGAAGAAAATCCGCGTGCTGATCGCCAAACCTGGTCTCGATGGCCACGACCGGGGCGCAAAAATCATCGCCCGCGCGCTGCGTGATGCGGGGATGGAAGTGATCTATACCGGGCTGCGCCAGACGCCGGAAATGATCGCATCGGCCGCCGCGCAGGAAGACGTGGACGTGATCGGCCTTTCGATTCTCTCCGGCGCGCACAACACGCTGGCGCCGCAATTGATGGAGCTGCTGAAGCAAAAAGGCATGACCGATGTAACCGTGCTGCTCGGCGGCACCATTCCCGAAGCGGATATTCCCGCCCTCAAGAAGGCCGGCATTGCGGAAATATTTCTTCCCGGCACATCCACGCAAGACATTGTAACTTTCGTCCGCAAACGGGCAGCGGAAAAAACCACCTAGAACACTTTGGACGTGTACTCCCGCGTTTTGTCATTCCGAGCGGGGCGAGGAATCCCTCTTTTTGTTTGCTTGATTCAAGGAGGGATTCCTCGCCCCGCTCGGAATGACAGTTAGAATCCTGAGGCCTACTGAATGACCTTTCCGTCCGCGTCGCGGTGCTCGACGGCGCCCAAGTCGAGCTTCTGCAATTCCGGCTCAATCTTCGCGCGATCGCCGACACAAATGAGAATCATCTGATCGGGATGCAAATATTTCTTCGCGACGGCCTCCGCATCGTCCGCGCTGACGGCCGAAAGCCGCTCCGGCAATTTCGCGTAGTAATCAGGCGAAAGATCGTACAGAAATATTTCCGCGAGGGCTCCAGCGGCCTCACTGCTGGCCTCAAACATCCCGGGCAGCGATCGGGATTGAGAATCCTTGGCCAGAGCCAATTCTTCCGCGGTCATCGGCGTATCAATCATCCGCCGGATTTCCTTGAACGTCTCCGTGACGGCGGGCGCGGTGGCGTCCGTGCGAATCCCGCCTCCCACCACAAAGTATCCCTGCGATCGGCGGTAAACGAATGAGGAGCTGGCGCCGTACGTGTAACCGTGCACCTCGCGAAGATTCAGGTTGATCCGGCTGGAGAACAATCCGCCCAGCTCGGAGTTCATCACTTCGAGAGCCGCGAAGTCAGGTGTCGCGCGGCCCACACCAAGCTGCAAGAGACGCATCATCGTCTGCTGCGAGCCCGGACGATCCACAATCACGATTCGCGCTTTCGTTGTTTCCGGAGCGCCGATCTGCGGCCGAGCGGCTTCTCCCATGCTCCAGGCGCCGAATTTGTCCGTGGCCAGCGCTTTCAGCTCTTCCCGCGAGATATTTCCCGCAACGACGAGAGCGGCGTTATTCGGAACGTAGTTGGCCCTCCAGAAATTCATCATGTCTTCGCGCGACATCGCTTTGTTCGATTCCTCTGTGCCGGCGTTGTCGTAGCCGAAGGGATGATGCGGGCCAAACAATGCGGCAACTCCCGCGCGCGACACGATGACGTTGGGTTCGCCGCGATCGTTGGCGAGCGCCGCCAATCGAGCCGCGCGGCGGCGTTCCACTTCCTCGGGCGGAAACGCGGGGTGCAAAACGATGTCGGCGACCAGATCGAGTACGCCCGGAAAATTCTTGGTGAGCGCACTCGTCCCCACACTCGATCCGTCCATGTTCGCGCTGGAGGAAAGCGTTGTGCCGAGCAGCGCGGCTTCATCGGCAATCTGCATGGCGTTGCGCTTTGCCGTGCCTTGCTGCAGCATGTTCGCGGTGAAACTGGCGAGCCCGGGCTTATCAATCGGATTTGCGCCGCTTCCCGTGTTAAACACCAGGTCCACCGCAACGACAGGCAATCCGGGCCTGTAGTTGTAAACCACCGTCAAACCATTCTCGAGTTTGAAAATCTCCGGCACCGGAAGATTCAGTTGCGGAGCAGGCGCCGCCGACGGCGCGTTCGCGCGCCAGGCAGCTTCCGCATTCACGGCTTCCCCGCCAGTGTTCTTGCCTTTCTGCTCCGTCTTCGGAGTAGGAACATCCGGCCCCAGGTCCGGCTTGCCGGGGATGCCGTACACGACGACGCGGGACGTGGGTTTCAGTTGTTCTTGCGCAAACGAGCGGATCGACGCGACAGTCGCGTTCTGGTACCGCGCGAGGTCCTGTGCCAGATAGTCCGGCGTACCGAGATAGTGATTGTATTCATTCAACCGGTCGGCAATGCCGCCAAATCCTCCCAGACGCTGAAGGCCTTGAATGGTGCGGGTCTCCACGCCATTCTGCGCGCGCTCGAGTTCGGCGGGAGTGGGGCCGTCCTTGCGGAAGGCGGCCAACTCTTCGTCGACGGCCTCCTCGATTTCCTCGGCCTTGTGTCCGGGCCGCGCGGTCACGGCGACTTCAAAGATCGATCCGAGGACCAACGAATTCTGTGACACGCTCACGTCGAGCGCGATCTGTTTTTCATAAACGAGTTTCTTGTATAGCCGGCTTGATTTGCCGCCGCCGAGAATGTTCGAAGCGAGATCGGCCGCGGCGTCCCCCGGCTTGAAGATGGGCGATGTCAGCCAGGCCTCATAAACGCGCGGCAACTCCACCTGATCGTGGATCACGGCTCGCACCTCGGCGGTGATGGGCGGCGTTACGGCAGCGACCTTCGGTACGGGAGCGCCGCGCTTCAATGGACCGAAATACTTCTCGACCAATTCTTTCGCCTTCGCGGGATCGAAATCGCCGACGATGGCAAGACTCGCATTGTTGGGAGCATAGTAAAGCTTGAAGAAATTGCGAACATCCTGAATCTTCGCCGCCTGAATATCCGCGTGGGAGCCCATGACGTCGGCATAGTACGGATGGCCCTTGGGAAACAGCTTGTGAAATATCGCTTCTTCCACAATGCCATAGGGCGAGTTCTCAATGCTCTGGCGGCGTTCGTTTCGAACGACGTCCTGCTGGTTGGTCAGACTGGCTTGATCGAGCTGGTCGGGAAGATAACCCATTCGATCCGATTCGAGCCACAAGGCAAGCTCCAGCTGGTTTGAAGGCAGCGTTTCGAAATAATTCGTGCGGTCAAAATCGGTTGTGCCGTTGAGGTCGGAAGCTCCAGCGGCTTCGAGGAACCGGATATGCCCGTTTCCTGGAACGTGTTTCGAGCCCTCGAACATCATATGTTCGAACAGGTGGGCAAAGCCGGTGCGCCCTGCAAGCTCATTCGCGGGGCCGACGTGATACCAGATGTTGGTGGACACCAGCGGAAGGCGATGGTCCTCCGAAAGAATCACCACCAGGCCATTGGGCAGCGTATATTTCTCGAATTTGATCGTTGGCGCCGCGCTCTGTGCCGCCGTGGCCGCCGCCGGAGTTTCAGGTTTCGCTGGAGCTTTTTTCGGCGGCGCCTTCTTGGACGTACTCTGGCCGGATGTGTTCACGACCATGACAGCAACAGCAAATGCGAGGATCAACAGGCGGCTACACAAAGCAGACATCATTTCATTTCTCCTTAGCGACGAGTCGAAGATGTATTGTATTTAGACGCAGCAGACGCGCACAAGGCGTTGGAGCCGGATTGACACTACCGGTTCAGTAGCACAGGCTCTTGTGGTGAGCGTGGCGAACCATCAGCCTGTGTGGTTTTGGTTCGCGCTCAGGCCAGAGAAAACCACACAGGCTGAAGCCCGTGCTACTCAAGACCTCCATTCACATCAGGGCATCTCCTCAAAGACCATGAGATGGGCTTCTTCCGTGATCCAGTCGCGTATTCCGTATTGCGTCGTCGGCGTTATCTGAACCAGATGCTTCGGCACAGCGGCGTAATATCGCTTCAGGTCCGGGATCCAGATCCCCGACTTGGCGATCGCTCCAGTTGGAACTTTTCCGAGTAGCCGGAAGTGGTCCGGATCGTCCTCATGAAAAACGGCCAGCGTGCCAGTGCTGCCTGAAAAGTAGACTCGTTGGGACGGCGCATCAAAAAAGATTTCGTCACCGCCGCCTGTCGCGTCCAGCGTTTGAATCACCTTCCCCGTATCAGTATTGAAAATCACCAACTTCCCGGGATCAACGTTGTGTCCGCCTCCCAACCGGCTGCCCATAAACAAGCGATGATGGGCTGTATCGAGACCTGCCACATGCGGCTGTGGGCCTCCGGCGGTGGACCACTCAGCGATCACCGCGCGCTTCGCGATATCGACGACCTTGACGGTGCTTTCCCCATTCACAACGTCACCCATGCCTACGTACAATCGATTTGCGGGAGCGTCCAGCGCGATGGCTGCGGGTTCGTCGCCATCCATCGTGATTCGGCCTACAAGCTTCGCCGCTCTCGTGTCCACGATCTCGATGGATCCGTCTTTGGTTCCTGCTTTCCTGGTCCTGACGCCAACGTAATACAGGCCCTTGGCGGGGTCATACGCGGCATTGTCCGGATCCCTGGTTGGAGCGTCCTTTCCTCCGGTCAACTCGACAGTCTTGGTTACCTCGAACGTGGATCCATTAAGTGCCACAGCCGTGTTGTCTCCGAGGTCGACCCACAGTTCATTGGCAACCGAATCAAAAAATGGTTTGCGAGGATTCCCGCCAACCTTGGTCTCCTGGATCACCTTGCCGGCTTTCATATCCACGACAACAACCTCTTTATTATTCTCTCCCGAAAGAAACAGGTGCTGGTTTTTCAAGTCATAGCTGAGGTGATCCATGTAGCCTTCGGTCGGCAGCGGGATGGTTTCGACCAGCTTCAGAAGCCCTGTCATGTGCACCATGGGCATCTGCCGATTTACATATTCCTTCGACTGTTGCTGCGCCCATATGCCTGAAACAAAGGCCGCGCATAGAGTCAACACAACTGCCACGATGATTCTCATCTTTCCTTTCATCAATCGCATTTATAGTTCCCCCTTTTGAGTTGCAAGCCGAGCGCCTGATTACCGATCAAAGCCCAGAAAAGACTATACGATAATTTGTGCCGTGGCGCTGCGCTCGGTGCAGCTGTGGCCGCCGCCGGAGTGTAAGTTTTCATTGGGGCTTTTTCGGCGGCGATTCCTTGGAAGTGTTCTGGCCGGATGTGTTCACGACCGTGACAGCAACTGCTAACGCCGGGATCAAAAACTGGCTGCGCGGCGCGGACATCATTCCAATTCTCCTTGGCGGTACTCCTCTCTATTGAGACACGGCAGGGCCGAACAAGGCTTCCCCTCCGTTGCAAAGACTATACGACAAGTTGGCAACGCGGTCTGGCGCGAAATCCTGGAGTTGTTGGTGTTGGGCCACATTCCCATAAGCCATTGATCGCGATAGAATGGCCGGATGGCGGACCTACGTATTGGGGCTTCTGCGTTCACTGCGGCGGGCTTTGGCCCGGCGATGGAAACGAGCAAGTGAGTGGTTTCTACTTAAATGGCCAAAGACGGTACCAATACTGCCTGCTGCCAAAAATGTGTCCATCTGTGTACTGCGAAGTACTAAGGGTTTCTTAGGTCACGATCTACACCATTTGCCTGATTGTTCATTTTGACTCGCATAGTGTCAAATGGAAATCAGATATCCTGTCAGACAGCCTAGAGGAGACACACATGTGGGAAGATAACAACTACTGCTGGGTGGTATTATGCAAAAACAATTGGTTTCATTATCGACAGAGCCTATCCTCCAAGCACAGAATCCCGCTTGCCGAAACGGATGCTTACGCGCCTCCTCCTGCTTTCCAAAACAGCTTCACGGTCCGGTGCGATGAATGCCACAAGGAGTATCTCTATAAACCCTCAGAGGTGCTGAGACACGACCAAGAGCTTCCCGCTTCCTTCAATCCCCATCCGCTATTTCAACCGGAGATCATGCCATGTGCAGTCGAATTGACTGAGCAAAAAGCCGTCGAGTTCGCGACGGGCGCAGATCGCAGGCGTAGTGAACGTCTGTCCTTGGACCTGTGTCTTATCGTCAGAGGAGAATCCGTGAAAGGGAAGGTCTTCCTGGAACCAACATTCACAATTTCCGTAAGTGCTCACGGCGCACTGCTGGTCATGACCACAACAGTGGCGCTAGGACAAACGCTTTTCCTTAAGAATCCGGCGACCCAGAAGGAAGTGGAAGGCCGAGTCACTCGTTTCGGCCCTCTTAACGGCAACCGGGTTCAGGTGGGTATCAACTTCACGCGGCCTACTCTAACGTTCTGGCCGGCTGTATTTCCCCCGAAAAGTTGGAGGTCCGTCGCGACCCAGTTGCAAGCCGTGGCGTAGAAGTTCGCTGTGTTACGGAACCGGTGAATCGTCAGATTGGGTGTCTTCTTAGGTGTCTTCCGCCTCTTTCGCATTCGCAAGCTCAAGAAGGCCGAAGCCACAACCATGACTGCTTCATTATGTGGGGTGTGCGAGGGTTGGGCTGCCGTCTAACTGCGTCGGGGCTTTCAACGGATTAGACACTGCAGACTCAGATGCTATAACAATGACCCTTTCAACATCCAGCACCACATCCTGATAAACGCATTCTCGGAAACTGCCCCACCATCGGATGGTTCAATCACTTTGAACCCGGCTGATTACACATCCCTACTGCCGCAATGCGCTAGGGCGTTAATTCAGCTTATACTATCGCTTCGCCGCAGCGGCACAGAAGAGCCATAAAATTCCACGAGGAGTCGCCCTTGACGAGTTCCGTTGTCGAAACAAAGGTCAATCGAATCTCCCCGGACTACGAAAAGAATACTCGCCGGATGGTGGACCTAGTCACCGAAATCAAGAACCAAGAGGTTGAGATCCAGCAGGGCGGCGGCGTGAAAGCCATCGAATCGCAGCATAAGAAGGGCCGCCTGACGGCGCGGGAACGCATCGCCAAGCTGATTGATCCGCACACTCCTTTTTTCGAGCTGGGAATTTATGCGGCCTACGAAATGTACGAGGAGTGGGGCGGCGCGCCCGCTGCGGGAACCGTTACGGGGCTGGGACGCGTTTGCGGCCGCCTTGTAATGATCATCGCGAACGACGCAACGGTGAAGGCTGGCGCTTTTTTCCCGCTCACGGCAAAAAAAGTTATCCGCGCGCAGAATATTTCCATCGATAACCACGTTCCCACCATTTATCTGGTCGATTCCGCGGGCGTGTTCCTGCCCCTGCAGGAAGATGTCTTTCCCGACACCGATGATTTCGGGCGCGTCTTCCGCAACAACGCAGTGATGAGCGCCATGGGAATCCCGCAAATTACCGCCATCATGGGCATGTGCGTGGCGGGCGGCGCGTACCTACCCGTGATGTGCGATCACATCCTGATGACGGATGGCTCTGGACTTTTTCTCGCCGGACCCGCGCTGGTACAGGCCGCGATTGGGCAGAAAATATCGGCTGAAGAACTCGGCGGCGCGAAAATGCACGCCGAAATCAGCGGCACGGTTGACTTTCGCGAACCTGACGACGAATCGTGCCTTCAACGCATTCGCGCCCTCGTCGACAAGATGGGGCATCCTCTCCCCGCGCGATTTGACTACAAGGAATCGGTAAATCCAGCGTATCCGCCGGAGGAAATCTACGGCATTTTTTCCTCCGACCCGGCCCGGCAATACGATATGCGCGAAGTGATCGCCCGCGTCGTCGACGGCAGCAAATTCGAGGAGTATCGCGCCGAGTATGGCAAGACGCTCGTGTGCGGCTACGCGCGAATTGGCGGCTGGGCCGTGGGCATCGTCGCCAACAACAAGAAACACGTTTCCACGATCGACGCCGCCAGCGGCGAAAAGAGGATCGAATTTGGCGGCGTGATCTACACCGAATCCGCCGAAAAGGCCGCGCGATTCATCATGGACTGCAACCAGAACCTCGTGCCGCTAATTTTCCTGCACGACGTCAACGGCTTCATGGTCGGAAAGGAGGCGGAGTGGAGCGGTATTATCCGCGCGGGCGCCAAAATGGTGAACGCCGTATCAAACAGCGTGGTGCCGAAGATCGCCGTGATCTGCGGCGGGAGCTTTGGCGCGGGACACTACGCCATGTGCGGAAAAGCTTACGATCCACGATTCATTTTTGCCTGGCCAACCGCGCGCTACGCCGTGATGAGCGGCGATTCCGCTGCCGCCACGCTCGTAGAAATCAAGATCAAACAACTCGAACGCGAGGGCAAGAAGCTCTCCGAGGCGGACAAGAAGGAATTAAAAGAAACCACTCGCGCAACATACGAACATCAAACCGATCCGCGCTACGCGGCAGCGCGCCTGTGGGTCGATGCAATCATCGATCCAGCGCAAACGCGCGAAGCGCTGATTTGGGCACTTGAAGCGGCAGCGTTAAATCCTGAGGTGAAGGAATTCAGAACTGGCGTGCTGCAGACGTGAGTCTCACAAATCAACTGTCTTGCTAGCAGTCGAAACGCATGCACGGCACACAAGTTGTTGGTCGCGCTTTTCGGAAATTAACACAGAGTACGCAGAGAAAAGCCACAGAGGGCACAGAGAGTCTAACGGAGAACAATATAGACGGAATGACCAAGGCCGGTTTCTCTGTGGTTCTCTGTGAAACTCTGTGTTCTCTGTGGTGAGCTTTTCGGAATTTTGCATAACGCCAAATCGCTGATTGCGGCTCCGCCGCGCGGTTAACTCTCAACTACAAAGGACTTCCATTGCCTGAAATTGCAAGAATTGTGGAATGCCCGCGAGACGCATGGCAAGGGCTAGCGGAAATTATTCCGACGGAAACGAAAGTCGAATATCTGCTCAAGCTGACAGCTGCGGGTTTCAAACACATTGACGCCGTCAGTTTTGTCTCGCCGAAGCACGTCAAACAGATGGCAGACAGCGAAGAAGTGATGAAAGAGTTTATTCGACGTCTTCCGCCCGGCACTCAGCGGCCCGAAATCATTGGTATCGTCGTCAATGAGCAAGGGATGGAACGCGCTCTGGCGACGCCCGGCGTGACGACGATCGGATATCCATATTCCATCTCGGCGTACTTCCGTCGAGCGAACGCCAACATGTCCCGCGCTGAGTCGCGAGCGGTTGTTGAAAAATTACGGAAAGCGACAAAAGCTTCGGGGCACGGCCTGGTGGTCTACATTTCGATGGCCTTTGGAAATCCCTACGAAGAACCTTGGGGGCAAGAGATCGTGGAAGAGGCCCTGATTTGGGTCAAGGATATAGGAGTTCGCACCGTTTCCCTCGCGGATACGGTTGGCACGGCGCCGGCCGCATACGTTGGCGCGCTTTACAATGCGGTGAAAGATTGCGTTGCAGGGGTCGAGTTGGGCGTCCATCTCCACAGCCGGCCCGAAGACGCTGCTGAAAAAGTTCTGGCCGCTTATGACGCCGGGTGCCGCCGATTCGATGGCGCCCTGACCGGTCTTGGCGGATGTCCATTCGCAGGCGACGCCCTGGTTGGCAACCTCGCGACAGAAACGATTCTATCCGCGCTGTCCGCAAGAGGCGCGGAGACTGGAATTCACGCCGACGCTTTGGGAGGGGCCATAGCGATGACGCAGGAAATCCGGGCCAAATATGCGCATGACGTGCCCGCGCAGTGAAGAATTCACCGTCCCGATATGACTGGGACGGGCAACAAATACCACGTCCAGCGAATCGTTGTAGCCCGGCTCTTCGGCGTATGTGACAGACCAATAGTTCGGGGCCGAAATGTGCCGCACCTACGGTGCTCTGAATTATGATTGCCTTCGTCCCCAGCCCTTCCGGGCTGGGCTACGTTCTGCCGCGCCTCCGGCGCTCCGGCCTCGTCGATCGAGTGCCGGTGCCGCGTCTTTGTCGCACTGGATTTGTGTAAGTGGGTTGCGGCTCGCGACTCAGGATTAGCGATTCTTTGTTCAAAGGCAGCGATTTGTTAGTCGCGACTCAGCGCCGGAGGCGCGAAACATCGTAGCCCAGCCCGGAAGGGCTGGGTACGCGCCAAGGTAAATTTCTAAGCGCCGTAGGTGCGGCACATGCCTATGCTGGATTGAGCTACGAACTACAAAGGCTCCCACATTAGACTCTCCAGGTCGTGGGGTTCTTCTTGGGTTTTCAAGCTTGAGGGATGTCAGGACTCGGGAGGCCGAGCAGGAATGGCATACAATACGCTAGAGCTCCAAACATCCGGCGACATCGCGACGATCACGCTCAGCCGGCCAGAAAAACGGAACGCGATCTCCACCGAAATGATGAAAGACCTGATGGGCGCGCTCGGCGAAATCGAAACCAGTCCCGCGCGGGTCGCGATTCTCACAGGCGAAGGCAAGGCGTTCTCCTCGGGGATGGACCTCGCAGCGTTGAAATCGCTCGCTACCCAATCTGCGACAGAAAATCTGGAGGACGCGCGCCGCTTCGCGCGGCTTCTTCGTCGAATTTGGAGTTTCCCAAAGCCGACGATCGCGGCAGTCAACGGCGCGGCGATCGCCGGCGGATGCGGGATCGCAACGCTTTGTGATTTCACTCTAGCGGTCCCCGAAGCGACATTCGGATACCCGGAAGTGCGCATAGGATTTCTTCCCGCAAATGTGGCAGTTTTCCTGATGCGCCAGATCGCCGAAAAACACGCGCGCGATCTGCTGCTGACCGGAAGGATCATCGACGCCGCGGAAGCGCAACACATGGGATTGGTGAATCAAATCGTACTCGGCGCGGAATTGATGGCCGCCGCCCAGACACTCGCTGCGGCACTGTTGGCGTCCAGCCCAACGAGCCTGCTGAAAACGAAGAAGCTCCTCTGTGACATTGCGGCACCTGAGGTGGATCGCGAACTCGAACTCGCCATCGCAGAAAGCGCGCAGATCCGCACGACAGCCGATTTCCGCGAAGGCCTCGCGTCATTCCTGGAGAAGCGCCCGCCAAAATGGGGCGGCAAGTGAACCTCGCGCCCCTGCGAATGGGCCCGCCACTCTGGTACACTTCTCTTCCCGATGAGCGAATTCTTCGACACCATCGCGCGTGTGCGATACGCCGAGACCGACCAGATGGGTTTCGTCTATTACGGCAACTACTACATCTATTTTGAAGTTGGACGCGTCGAGTACATGCGCCACCAAGGCGTGGACTACAAGCAGATGGAAATTCAGGATGACAGTTTCATTGTGGTCGCCGAATCGAAATGCCGCTACCTCCGCCCAGCGCGCTATGACGACCCTCTGCGTATCCGGACTCGCGTGTCCGAATTCAAGCGGCGCACCATTCGTTTCCGCTACGAAATTCTGCACGACGAAACCGGCGCATTGCTGGCCACGGGCGAAACCGTCCACGTGGTCTGCGACCGCCACGGAAAACCCAAGACGCTCCCCGAAAAGTATCGCCGTTTTTTTGACGTCCCAGCGGACGTCCAAACGGCGGCCGAAATTTCGACCCCGCCCGCGATATGACCGTCCACCTCACCGGCAACGACCTCTCCTTCGAACAGCTCTATGAAGTGTCGCTTTACGGCGCGGAGGCGTCGCTCACCTCCGAAGCTCGCGCCAGGATGCTCGCCTCTCGCGCGGTGATCGAACGGATCGTGGCCGCCGAGACGACGGCTTACGGCGTCAACACAGGCTTCGGCGATTTGGCGGAAGTTCGAATCTCGCCGGACCAGATTCGAACGCTGCAGGTCAATCTGGTTCGCAGCCACGCGTGCGGCGTCGGCGCGCCGCTGTCCGAAGCAGAAACCCGCGCGCTGATGCTATTGCGGGCAAATGCCCTGGCAAAAGGACTGAGCGGCGTGCGGCCCGTGGTAGTCGAAACGCTTTGCGGAATGCTGAAACACGGCGTGCATCCTGCGATTCCTTCGCAAGGCTCGGTGGGTGCTTCCGGAGATCTGGCGCCGCTCGCGCACCTGGCGCAAGTCTTGATCGGCGAAGGCGACGCGGTGTGGAACGGCCAGCGCATGGCCGGTGGCGAGGCGCTGCGCAAGGCAGGGATCACACCGCTCGTGCTGGAGGCCAAAGAAGGAATTTCGCTGCTGAACGGAACGCAGGGAATGCTGGCGCTTCTGGCGCTCGCTTTGCGCGAGGCGCAGATTCTCGTGGACACCGCCGACGTGGCGGCGGCGCTTTCGCTCGATGCACTTCGCGGAAGCCCTGCGGCGTTCGATCCGAGAATCGCCGGAGCACGGCCTTATCCTGGGCACGCGGTGACGTCACGTAATCTACTTCGCATGAATCGTGGGAGCCAGATTCGCGAATCGCATCGCCCCACGGATCGCGATCCGCGAGTACAGGATGCCTACAGCCTGCGATGTACGCCGCAAGTGCAGGGAGCTGTGCGTGACGCGTTGACGGCGGTCCGCGCCATTGCGGAAATTGAACTCAACAGCGCGACCGACAATCCGCTCGTCTTCGTCGCGCCGGACGGTCCTGCCGGCGCGGGAGATGTGATCAGCGGTGGAAATTTCCACGGACAGCCTCTGGCAATGGCGGCGGACCAACTCGCCGTGGCCATTGCGACGCTGGGTGGAATTTCCGAACGGCGCACCGAGCACATGACCAATCCGCATACCAGCCTGCTCCCGGCATTCCTGACGCGCGCTCCAGGGTTGAATTCCGGTTTCATGATCGCGCAAGTCACGGCTGCGGCGCTGGCGAGCGAAAACAAGGCGCTGGCCAATCCTCACTCTGTCGATTCGATTCCGACTTCTGGCGGCCAGGAAGATTACGTTTCCATGGGGATGTCCGGCGCGCGGCGTTTGCGCCCGATGCTCGATAATCTACGGCGAATTCTTGCGATCGAACTCCTCGCGGCGTGCCAGGGGATCGATTTTCACGCGCCGCTAAATACAGGGGGTGAGGCGCTGAAAGCCCATGCGCTGGTGCGAAACATTTCCGCGCATGTCGAAGCCGACCGCTCGCTCGCCGCCGACATCGAAGCCGTCGCGGTTCGTATCGCAGAAAACGCTTTCGCGGATCTCCTAACCTAGTGCTTCAAATAGGAATAATCCCAGGCGGAATCCGGCGGGGAATGCGAAGGGCGCAAGTTCCAGTGAATAGTGGCCGCAGGGCAGGACTAATGTTTCGAGACGAACGCCCTTGTCCTTCAGAGTACGGAACATTTCATCGGTGAATTCGTACCAGAAGGTTGGGTCGTAGCGGCCGCTCACCATCAGGATGCGCCGCCCAGTATCGCGTAGGCGGTGCATGTATGGCACCGGGCTGACCGGAGTCCAGTAGCGGCGAAGTTCATCCTCCGTCACCTTCGTTCGCATGCCCTCCCAGACGTGCATGGTCGTCATGCCCGTGCGGACGGCATCGGCAAAATACGTGGACACGTGCAGAAACGCGCCAGCGCGAACGGCGGGGTCGTGCGCCATGGTGATCGAACCCACAGCTGAACCAATGCTCGTGCCGACGATGCCCAGCCGCGTGTAGCCCTGTTGTTCGAGCCACCGCAGGCAGCGCCGCGTGTCGGTAATCGCCTGGCGCGTGGCTTGCAACGTGAGGCCCACGTTTGTGCCGATCAGTTGATCAGCGCGTTCGTGGCCGGGAGCGACTCGCATATCGTGATACGGGAGAGAAAGCCGCAGCACCGTGATGCCCAGCGACGTGAGCCAGCGGCAGAGATTCAACTGGCCGTTCCATTTAGCGTTCCAGTTGGGAAGAAGCACGACAGCCGGGCCGGAGGCTCGCGCACGGAAAAATCGCGCATGCACAAGATTGTTTTTCGGCCAGGGTGACTCAATCTGGCTCGTGAAAGTAAGCACGCGGCCGCCGGATGCGCCGTTCTCGGGAGGGTGCAGCACGTAATCGTCAGCAGGCGTCGTGGCAAACCAATCATCGCTGTGTGCCAGCGTCTCATTTACCCAGGCGTGCAGAAACCCGCGCGGATCGGGCTCATCGCGGCGCCCGCCGATGTGCTCCAGTCCCCATTCGAAAGGAAAGACGCGGCGATTGTCGTCCGTAGTCCACCGAGCGTGCTCGTAGCGGCGAATTTTTTGTTCGAGCCAGGACATTGTTTATTAGCCATCGAATATAGGGGCGTGCATGAGGCCTGTCAAACTGGCGCGATTGTGTCGTTGGGGAGTAGCACAGCCACTCTTGACTGTGCGCCTTGGCGAATACTCGGATAGAAAACCGCACAGCCAAGAGTGGCTGTGCTACTGAAGCCCACATTCAACCTGAATTCCGAAGTTGATTTGTGATCTCGAATTTGAAACCTGGGAGCGCCAATCTCGCGATTGGCGGTCCGCAAGACGCCATTCAGGAGAATGGCGTTCCCGGGATCGCCGCCCAGCAATGTCACACCTAAATTTGGGCTCCGCATAGGGATTCTTTGTCTAGCAAAGGAAACGCAGGCGACGTCAATTCTTGTTGGATGGGAATTTGCGACGGATCTCGTCAAAGAAATTGAAGATGAAGTTGACCTTGTTCACCTCAGCGGCCTGTTCTGTGCCCGGGGTCTTCAACACGGCGAAGCGCTTGCCGTCGGGGTGCAAGTCAAAGTTTGAGTTGGCCGCTCCCCGTGCGGTGAACTGGCCCGGCGACCAGAGCTGCGGCTTGTCGGCGCGGAAGGAGTCGCCGGACGCGGTGTAGGTGACCACCATGATCTTGTTGTCCACGGTTCGATAAAAAAGCTCCCTGCCATTGCGCGACCACTTGGAATTGCCGCCGCCCCCGGTGGAAATCTGCCACTTGCCGCCCGGGCCGGGGAAAGGCCGAACGTACACTTCGAAGCTGCCTGACTCGTTGGACACGTAAGCGATCCAGCGTCCATCCGGCGAGAAAGCGGGGTCCACTTCAATGAACGCGCTGTTCACGAACGGCTTCGGCACTCCGGGCTTCCAGCCGGACTTCTCATTGCCTTCGATGGACATAGTCATGACGTCAAGATTAGTGCTGGGGTTGAGCTCGTGGAACGCCAAAAACTTGCCGTCGGGCCGCCAGGACAGTGCGTACTGAGGGTTCTTGCCTTCCGTAAGGCGTTGGGCAGCCCCGGCGCCGTCCGCGCGTATCCACCAGAGATTGAGCGCCCCGCTTTTTTCCTGCGAAGAATAGACGATCCTCTGACCGTCAGGCGTCCAGACAGGGTTTGCATTCGCTTCGCCTGCAAAAGTCAGGCGAGTGAGCGCGTCACGCTCCCACTCGTACACCCAGATGTCCCTCCTCTTGGCGTCACCGATGTCCAAAGCCAGACGCTTTCCGTCAGGGGAGAGTGCGGGATTGCGGTAGTCTCCGGGAGTTCCGCGGAGGGGCGTGAATTTTCCCTCGCGGTCCATCCAGTAGATGGAGACGCTTACCCCGACGTTGCGGCCCGCGATATACGCGAGGCTCCCGGTTTCGGAAAAGGAGAACTGTGCCCCAGCATACCCGGGAGTAGTAAGCACGCCTTCAAGGATTGGCGCGGGCTGGCCGGTCACCTCCAGCCGCTTCAGATCGAACGGCAGTGCGAACAGCGTGCCTTCGTGCATATAGACCACAAACCCGTTCGAAAGATAGCGGGCATAAAAGCCGCCGCGCTGCACCGTCTTTCGCTGCCCGGAAGCTATCGAGTACACGACGATATCTCCGTCTTCGAAGCCTCTTGCCGTTCCGCCCGCGACGGCGGACATGAACAGCACAGCCTTGCTCCCGGGCAGCACCTGCGGCCACCGGTGCGTGTTTTCGCTCGTCCGCTTATCGAGCGTGGTGAGCGGTTGGGGTGTTCCTCCCCCCTCTGAGACTTTGGATATGCCCCCGCGGTTATCCGCTGTAAAGACGATTGAGCCGTCATCACCCCAACTTCCGCCGCGGTCATTGGGAACATCGCAAAGCGTGACCGACGCGCCGCCCTGCACGGAGATCTTCTTCAGCTTGCCGTCGGCGAAGAAACCGATCCATTGGCCATCAGGCGAGAAGAAGGGATCGCGGGCATTCTCTGTGCCGGAAAGCACCGTGGCCTGCAACTGGTCAAGCGAGCGGACATAAATGCGCTGCTTCTGGTCGGCTCCCCTAGCGACAAGAGCCAGTCGGGTGCCGTCGGGGGAGAGGATCGCGGCAGGCCCGATTTCGGTGTACAGGCTCGCGTCCGCGCCGATTTCTGCGCTCAGGCGCATCGACTGCGGCGGCTTCGGCGTGCGCAGCATGAAGCCAATAACGGACACGATGGTAGTGAGTGCCAAGATCGCCGCGGCCGTCCATGCCATCCGCTCGCGCGTGATGCGACGTGAAACCATTGGTGCCGGTGCGCCAACCTGCGAGCCCGCCTCAGCGATCCACTTCAACTCCAATTCCAAATCGCGCGCCGTCTGCCAGCGATTCTCCGGATCCTTCGCGAGACATCGGCGGATGGCACGGTCCATCGCCGGTGGCGTCATTGGTTGCAATGCGCTGATCGGTTCCGGGTCTTTCTCCAGCACTGCCGAGGCTACGCTGAGATTGCTCTTGCCCTGGAAGGCGCGCCTCCCGGTCACCATCTCGTACAGCACGGAACCAAACGAGAAGATGTCGCTCCGCCCATCTACCTCCTTGCCTTCCACCTGCTCGGGTGACATGTATTGGAACGTTCCTACAATCGTGCCCGCTTGCGTTACGGGCGGCGAAAGAGTCGCGGCAGCAGTCAAAGTATTTCCCGTAGACAAGGGAACAGCCACTTTCGCCAGCCCGAAATCAAGCAACTTTACGCCTGACTTTGTCAGCATGATGTTGCCGGGCTTCACATCCCGGTGTACGACACTGTTGCGGTGCGCCTTATCGAGCGCGTCGGCGATCTGAATTCCGAATTTCAATACCTGCTCCAGCGGCAGCGGTCCTTTTTCCAGGCGCGTGGCAAGCGTTTCGCCTTCCACGTATTCCATGACCAGGAAATCAATGCCATCTTGTTTGCCAACGTCGTAAAGAGTGCAGACGTGCGGATGATTCAGGCCGGAAATCGTTTTCGCTTCGTGCTCGAAGCGTTGGCGCAGAGTGGGATCGCTGGAAAGATGTGTCGGCAGGATCTTGATGGCGACGGTGCGCTCCAGGCGCGTGTCGCGCGCGCGATACACCACACCCATGCCGCCGGCACCAACCGGTGCGACGATCTCGTAAGGACCGAGTTTCATGCCACTCGTTAGAGCCACTTGTGCGACGGAGTATACACCCGGAAAATGCGGACTGAGGGTATCGCATTAGGTCTTCCCTAAGCATGCACCAAACCCCCGCCTCTGAAGAGGCGGGCTACAACAACCTGGCATTGTGTGCGCGAATGCGGTAGCCCGGGTTCCCGACAGAGTCGGGATGCATAGACCGCACTTCAGACCCGGGGATTTTCTCCCGCGTTGAGAAACCTGCAAACTCGTGTGGTGTTACCTGTTTGCTTTACACGTTGCAGTGCGGGCGTTGTAGGTGCGGGGCGGGTGTGGCAGAGTCAGAGCGTGATCCCTCTTGGCGTGTTTTTGTTCGGGCTGGTGGTGGGAAGTTTTCTGAACGTGTGCATTCTGCGCATTCCAGCCGATAAGTCAATTGTCTTGCCTGCGTCGAGTTGCCCCAAATGTGGAAAGGCGATTGCTCCGTACGACAACATTCCTGTCCTGAGCTGGCTGATCCTCGGTGGAAAATGCCGCAATTGTAAAACGAAGATTTCGGCCATGTACCCGGCCGTGGAATTGCTGACCGGGCTCCTGTTTTTGGCGTGTTATTTCGCGTTTGGCACTACTGTGGATGCACTCAAGTGGGCGACTTTCTCGGCCTTGCTTGTCGTGCTGACGATTACGGATCTGCGCGAGCGCATTCTGCCGGACTCGGTCAATTTTTTCGGCGTGGGCGCGGGTCTGCTGTTCAGCTTTTTCACCAGCCCCATGGATGGAACCGCCTCGTGGATCGCAAATCGTTGGTTCGACTTCCCTCCTCCGCAGCCGGCGCTTTCGTTCGCGGACGCTGTCCTGGGAGCCGCGGTTGGCAGCGGAATGCTCTGGGTGGTGGCCGAAGGATATTTCCGGCTGCGAGGACGTGAGGGCATGGGACTTGGAGACGTGAAAATGATGGCGGCCGTGGGAGTATTTCTTGGCCTGAAGCGGACGTTAATGACCGTGCTTGCCGGCTCTCTTCTGGGAAGTGTGATTGGTATCGTTCTGATCTCACTTTCAAAGAAGGACCGCAATTATGAACTGCCTTTTGGTACATTTCTGGGAGCGGGGGCTTTGCTGGTGCTGTTTTTCGGCACACCGGCATTGCAGTGGTACCAATCTCTTATGGCGGTGAAGTAAGTCGTGCACTTCAGCATTTTAACCGCGCTGGCAACACCGAATATGGGGTCGGTTTTGTTTCTTACAGGGGTCCTGTTTGTCCTGGTGCTGGCCGGAACGGTCCTCGCGGTGTTCGCGGCACGGCGTTACATGAATCGCGGCAGGCAATCCGCGGATAATCTTGACGCTCCGAATCCGGGCAGCGACAACCCTGCCGCGTTCATTACGGCTTCGATGCAGGCCGTCATTCAAAAACTTCGCGACCAGGAAAAAGAACTTGAAGCCCTGCACCGAGCCGAGCGAGAACGCGCGCAACAAACCGAGCGGTTGAGCGAGGCCGTAACGCACAACATGCCCGCCGGCCTGCTGTTGGTCAATTCAGCGGGATTGGTGACCAGCGCAAATCCGGCCGCTGAACTCGCTCTTGGAGTGAAGGCTCTCGCCTATCGCAGGTACACCGAAGTGCTAGGCGCGGATTCCCGGCTGTCGCAACTCATCGCCGGATGTCTGGAGCAGGGGCGCACGTTTCGCCGTGAAGAGGTGGAATATCTGGCGCCCTCGCACGATCTCCGCCAATTGGGAGTGACGATTTCTCCAATTCTGCGCGGCACGAGCGAAGTGACCGGCGCCATTTGCCTGCTGAGCGATTTGACCGAGCTCGCCGCCCTGCAAAAACAAATTCACATGAAGGAAAATCTAGCCGCGCTCGGAGAGCTTTCCGCGGGCATCGCGCACGAATTCAAAAACGCGCTGGCCACAATTTCAGGCTACGCGCAGATGATCCGCAGCGAGGCCAAACCCGGAACGGAACTGCGCGAGCACGGTGAAAAAATCCTGGAACAGACGCGCGCCCTGACTCATGTCGTAACGGAATTCCTGAAGTTCGCGCGGCCGCTCGAACTTGCCGACGAACAAGTGACCCTGCGGCCACTGATCGAGCGCATTCTGGCGGAAGTGTCCGAGGCGGTGCCCGGAGTACCCGCTACTTGCGAAGGAGAGTTCGGCGATGTGTCCGGCGACGACGCCCTTCTCCGCCAGGCCATCTTGAACCTGGCGAGGAATGCCGCCGAAGCCGCCGCGGACAATCCCGGCGGCGGGCGAGTGGTCATACGGGGCGAGATCGAACAGTCAGGCGCGATGCAAGGCCAGCGAATCTCCGTCTCCGACAACGGGCCGGGGATTCCCGCCGACGCGCTGACCAAGATATTCATGCCCTTCTACACCACGAAGACGAACGGGACTGGTCTGGGCCTGGCCGTGGTACAGAAGATCATCGTGCAACATGGCGGAACCATTGAAGCGCGCAACCAGTCTCAGGGGGGCGCCGAATTCATCGTATGGTTACCATTTGTACGAGAGCCCGTAAGGGTGATTGATTCAGCCGCCGTGCGCACCTAAACTAAGAGGCAGTCGAGTGCGGGCTCTGCGCAGAGCCGGCCAGAATTAGCGCTCCGCAGATTGCCCCTGGAAAGGCGAACTACGATCATGAACGCAAAACGCATTCTATTTGCGGCGCTGGTGGGCGCCTTCGTGCTTTCTCCCACTCTACTGATGGCGCGCCCACAACAGGAGAGTGTCGCTGAGGCGGCCCGTAGGGCTCAGGCCTCAAAAAAACCGGCTGCCAAACCGGCGGTGGTGATTACGAACGATGACCTCGATACCGTCAAGGGAACAGTCTCCGTTGTTGGCGAAATTCAGGCGCCGCTCGTGGATCAGACCCCGGCCACACCGGACAAGGCCAAGACACCGGCTGCCGACGACAAGAGCAAGGCGCCTGCCGCGGACGACAAGACCAAGGCTGCAGCCGCGGGCGACAAGCCAACCCCGGCGAAAGACGAATCGTATTGGCGGAAAACTTTTGCCGACGCTCGAAAGAAACTCGCGGACGATGCTCACGAACTCGACGTCCTGCAGCGCGAATACAACTTGAAACAGCAGCAATACTATAGCGACCCGAACACGGCGATGAAGGAACAATTCAACCGGCAGGATCTAACCGACACCAAAACGAAGATCGATGATAAAACTTCGGCAGTAGCGCAAGACAAGCAGGCGATCTCGGACCTGGAAGACGCGCTCCGCCAGGCGGGCGGCGAACCTGGGTGGTCGAACCCGTAGTCAGGTCCAGGTTTTCCACAGCATTCTTCAGGTTTGTTCCTCCCCAACACAGGATAGCCGACACCGCACAAAGGTTCGCGGCCGCGCCCTCCGCGTCGCGAAAACATGGTAGAACAAACAACGATGGAACCGCTTCTGCTTGTCGAGGACAAACCGGAACTGCGCGCCATGTTGCGCAAGGCGCTGGAACGCGCCGGGCACAAAGTGGACGAAGCGCCGGACGGCTCGGCAGCGGTGGCCAAAGTGCGCGCGCGGCGCTACCTGCTCGTCCTTACCGACCTGAAGATGCCCGGATGCTCCGGCCTGGACGTACTGCGCGAAACCAAACAAGCCGATCCAACCATTCCCGTCATCCTGATCACGGCATACGGCTCGGTGGAAGAAGCCGTCACCGCGATGAAGGAGGGCGCGTACGATTTCATCCAGAAGCCGGTGGACCTCGAGCATCTGAATCTCTTGGTCGAGCGCGCATCGCAGCAGCAAGAACTCTTGCGCGAAAACCTGCTGCTGCGCGAGGAATACACCGAGCGGTACGGATTCCCGCGCATCGTGGGCGAAGACAAGTCCATGCAGGATGCCACGCAACAAGTGCAGCGCGTGGCCGCGACGGATTCAACGGTGCTCCTTCTCGGTCAAAGCGGAACGGGCAAGGAACTGTTTGCTCGCGCCATCCACCATCTTTCCCCGCGGCGCGCGCAATCTTTCGTGGCTCTGAATTGCGCCGCGATCCCCGAGGGACTCGTCGAAAATGAGTTGTTCGGGCACGAGCGCGGGGCTTATACCGGCGCCGGCTCCCGCAAAGTAGGCAAGATGGAGTTGGCCAATCGCGGAACGATCTTTCTCGACGAAATTGGCGAACTCCCCATGGCCACGCAGGCAAAGCTTCTGCGCGTTCTGGAGGAGCAAAGTTTCGAGCGCGTCGGCGGAACACAAACGGTCGAGATCGATGTGCGCATCCTGGCCGCTACCAACAAGGATCTGCGCGACGCTGTGGCCTCGAAAACGTTTCGCGAAGATCTCTTCTTCCGCATCGCGGCGGTGCCCATCACGATTCCGCCCTTGAGCGAACGCGGTGAAGACATCCTGATGCTTGCGGAACACTTCCTGCAACGATTCCGCCGTGAGTTTCGCAAGCCGAACCTGAAGCTTTCCTCCAGCGCGTGTACGGCGCTGCGGGGTTATGCCTGGCCGGGAAATGTCCGGGAATTGCAGAACACCATCGAGCGCGCGGCCATCCTCTCCGACTCTGAAACCATCGACGCCGCGGAATTGAAGCTCCCTGCCCCACGTCCCACGAATGGAGAAATGCCGGAAGGGATGCTCGGCCAGAATTTCGAGTGGGGCGGCACGTTGCAGGAGGTTGGCGCCCGCGCGCTCAACCACGTCGAGCGATTCAAGATTGAAGAGGCGCTGAAGTCAGCGAAGTGGAACAAGACACGTGCTGCGGAACAGCTCGGCGTTTCGTACAAGACATTGCTGAATAAAATCCGCCTGCTGGGCCTCGAAAATTAACTGAACGGGCCGCTCGCTCTGCGATTCACATCCCCGGGTCTGAAGACCCGGGGTACGGCACCCCAGCTGTCGCCCGCCCCCGTCCGACCGGGACGGGGCTTCTTGATTTTTTCAAGTCCATGCAATCAGGAAGATTGCACTAGATTGAACGGGCAACAATCACAATCCCCACGACAATCGAAATGGCGCCGACCAGGCGCGCCAGGAACGGTCCCCGCTTCCACAGTTTTTCCGTGGCAATGATGGCGGCGACGCTTGCCATCACCACGAGGTTCATCACTCCGAGAACGATTTGCATCAGCATCAGCGCCCAGCAGCACACGGCACAGAATGCACCGTGATGCAACCCCACGCGAAATGCACCCCAGAGGCCCGGCTTATAGGCGTGGCCGAGGAATAGCAAAGGTTCCCGGCAATGGTTCAAACAAGACTGCTTTAGTGGAGTGAGCTGCCAGATTCCGGCAAGCACGAGTGAAGCACCGGCCGCGGCTGGAATCCAATGACTAAGCTGCGGTGAAATCATCGCCGCGCGTGAAATTTCAAATCCCCCGGCAAAGGCAATCGCGCCGAACGCGCCCCAAACCGTGAAATAGCCCGCCCCGGCCAGAACCGTATTGAACATGGGCAGGCGCTGTCCCGTATGCCGCGCGACTCGGCAGTAAAGTTCCAATGTCGGCCACGACGACGGAAGCATCATGGCGATCATCATGGCCTGCCACACCAGCACGAAGGCGAAAGCCGAGTTCGCCAGCGACTGTCCGGGCATGGCCATCCACATCATTGGCATAGTCCAGCCGCCCGGCATCACCATGCCCCCAGACATACCGCGCGCTGCGTAGAACGTGTAGGCGGCGGCAAGGAGAAATACGCCGGAGGCAATCGCGCGCGCCAAGTGTTCCGCGCGATCGAGGGGCGCAGCAATGGCATGCTCCGCGATCTCCGGGGCGGCAGCGGTATTTGTGGAGATATCCATAGGGGAAATCAGACTGCGGATTCGCCCGCGTAATCAAAGTGGGAAAATTCGCCATACAGCCCGGAATGATCGTAATTCAGTAGTTTGAATTCCGTTTTCAGGCGCATAACCTTCGAGCGGCCTAGCGTCAGCCGCTTGGATGTGAATCCCGTGGGCTTGTCGAGATAGATTTCTTCCGGCTCGCTACTGACGGGATTGAGGATGGGCCCCAACTCGACTTCGTACAAATCTCCAATTCGCACTCGGCTGTCCAGCTTTTTGGCCTCGACGTGAAACGGCGCAAATTTCGGGCCTACACGGTGCGCCGTAACAGCGGAAAAAATCACCCAAGGTCCGCCCGACTTCCCTTCCGACAACGTTGTGAGCGCCGCCCGCTGCGCTGGATTGGCCTTGTCGTCGATCAGCGTGAGGCCCGTCACATTGCCCTTATGCAGCGCCGCAGGAGAGTGCGCCAGCCAGGACATCGAAAGACCGGCCAGCGGAACATCGCCGAAGCGGCCCTCGGTGATTTGCCACACGTAGCCGCCTTCGCATTTTCCCTGCGTGGGCGGAGCATCAAAACTGCACGGACATCCCCAATCGCAGCTGCATGCCCCGATCAGGACGCCTTTCGCATTCCATTTGGTGGCCATGAGGTCGTCTCCTCGTAGAAAGGACTGCTAACAATTATCACTGAATGTTCCGCAGAGTAAAGCACTCTCGTCATTCGGTAGTGGGACAGTCCCTGACTTGTGTGTATATCGTCCTATGAGCGGTGGGTTTCGGAAACGAAACCTTCTCCGGTGGCATATTCCGAGCGAATCCTATCGCTTGCAAATCTTAAATGAACACCGCGTGCCCTAACATGCCCATAAAGACAAAGAAGAAGAATTGTACTTGTCCCAAATTCTTGAGGGTATACGACCCTTCCACGACGCCCGGACCTACCTCTCGATACTTGATATCAAGGGCCGCCGCTTCGGGCCCCTTTCCCATGGACAAAAGAGTCGCGTCCGGTCGGCTTCCCAGACTCATATCTCCGGTGAGGTATGTGATTTTGGCCGTCTTCCCGCTACTGCGGTCGAAGACATATACAAGGCCAATCGCCTGCTCATCAGCATCGTTTGCAGATTTCTGGCCTCCAAAAGGGGACGAGGGGTCCAGTTTCGCTTGGGTCCGGTCGAAATGCCGAAGTCCCCAAAATTGAAGGTCAGTGTTGACGTAATTCCACTCAGGTAGGTCATTGGGCAAGGCACGATTCCCCTTTTTGCCTTGTAAACGCGCCAAGACCTCTCTCAAGTAGTCTCGGTTCGTTGCGACCGCTAAAATGTGCTTGTTCGGAATAGCGACAAACGCGGACCATGCATCGTCTTCTAACTTCTCTTGGAACACCGTAACTACCTGACCTTCAATTTGTTCGACTTTCAATATGGATTTGCGATTGTCCTTTACAAACGAAGTCATGTCGATGTTGAGGTCATCGACAAACAAGGCTATAGCACACCCTTCGTATGGCATTTCTCCCAAGCCCGAGGGAGGCCTGAAATGACGAGCGCCCTCAATAGCCAAAGAGATTCGCTTGCCTTTGAGGTGTGGAAGCAAAAGACCATCTTTGAATCCAAATAATGAAAGGGGCAAAGTTTCGAATGGCTCGCCTACCTCGCGCTCGCTTACCACGCGATTTTCATTTTCATCTACATCTGCTGTGGACCGGGCGATTTTGGAGTTCGGCACGAATGGCCCTCTTGCAACGCTAATCGTCTCCGTGTCCTCCGGAAGCCACGACAGTACTTCTTGCAGGTTAACTGAGCCTGTCTTTTGCGTGGAGGTCTGGGCCACAACCTCAGCATTTAGTGCATTGAATAGCCAGAGCACAAGAGCAATGAGCATGATTCGTGGATGTTCTATTGTCATGCAGAGAACTGTATCTGAACGGAGACCAATGCCCAAGCGGACGTGAACGCCTAGAGGCTTGTCGGTAACGGGCACACGCGATGGAGTCCCTGAGACGTTTGGCCAAGTAATTGGACGCTCAACCACCACTCGCGATTCCGATTCTAACTTTTGTGGGCTGAGTGTAGCGTGACGATGCCTCCCGTCCAGCGCTCGAATTGGACGTCAATGAAGCCTGCGCGCTCGAACTGCGACTTCAGCTCTTCGGGAGACGGAAACGCGCTGACTGAGTTGGGGAGATACGAATACGCCGAGGCGTTCCCGGAAATCATGCCGCCCAGAAGCGGAAGTATGCGGCGAAAGTAAAATCGGTACAGTGCGCCAAACACTTTACCAGGAGGTTCAGCGAATTCCAAGATAGCTGCGGCGCCTCCGGGCGTTAAAACACGGAGAATTTCCTGCAGTCCGCGTTCGTAGTTGGCGAGATTGCGGAAACCGAAGGCGCAGGAAACCAGATCGAAGCTCGCGTCGGCGAATGGCAGATGCAGCGCGTCAGCCTCGACAAATTTAACGGCGGCTCCCGTTGCCGCAGCCTTCGCGCGGGCTCGAACAAGCATCTCGGGAACGAAATCGGAACCCAGGATCTCCGCGCCGCTTGGCGCTTCGCTTCCGAACGAGAATGCTAGGTCCCCCGTGCCGCAGCAAAGGTCAAGCACACGCGCTTTCGAGTCGTGAAGGACCATACTGAAACGCCGTGCCACCCGGCGCCGCCAAAGTTTATCGACATCCAACGAGAGCAGATGATTCAGCAGATCGTATCGCGGGGCGATGCGCCCAAACATCTCGCGAACGTGAGCGGCGGCTTCGGCTTCGTTGCGCACGCCTTCAGGACGCGTGCCGGGAAGACCGCGCTGCGGCGCAACAATCATTTCAGTGAGCCCGAGGAAGCGCATTCGCGCAGGACTTGCGCGAGCATTTGCGGGTCCGCCTCGATACCGCAGCGAACTTTGCCGATCCACTCGGGCAAGACAAATCGCAAACGCCCCGCACGAGTTTTCTTGTCAGCTTGCATGGCGGCAATCAAGCGAGCGGGGGAGGCTTTCGGCCAGGCCGGAAGAGGGCCGACGCGAGCGATCAGGTTCATCACATCGCAAGCATCCGACGTCGAAAGCATACGGCTTGCGGACGCGAGCCTGGTAGCCGCAGTCATTCCCCAACCTACGGCTTCTCCGTGGAGGTACTTTCGATAGCGCGTCACGCTTTCCAGTGCGTGCGCAAATGTATGGCCGAAATTCAGGATTTCACGGATTCCAGATTCGCGTTCGTCGAAAGAAACGACGCGTGTCTTCTGAGCAATCGATCGCTCGATGACAAAATCAAGGGCGGCCGGATCGCGACGAAGAAGTTTTTCCATCTTCTGCTCGAGAAACTGGAACAGTTTCGCGTCGCCAATGACGCCATACTTGATGATTTCGTAGATGCCCGAGCGAAACTCACGCAGCGGGAGAGTCCGCAAGAGTTCAGGATCGGCAACCACAAGCTTTGGAGGATAGAATGCTCCGACGAGGTTCTTCCCTTCTGGAAGATTTACGCCGGTCTTGCCGCCAATGGCGCTGTCGACCTGGGCGACGAGTGTAGTCGGGATGTGCACGAGCCCGATCCCCCGCGCATAGCTGGCCGCCACAAAACCGGCTACGTCTCCGACGACTCCGCCGCCGACGGCCACCAGCAACGCCCGGCGATCCGCGCCGGCGCGCACCAGTTGCCGGCAAGCTCGCTCGACCGTGGAAAGATTCTTCGCCGCCTCCCGGTCGTCAAATAGAATTGTCGCGCAGTGAGATCCCTTGAAAATCCTTTCGAGTCGCGCTCCCAAATGTTTCCATACGCGCGGCGATGAAATCAGAAAGACCGCATCCGTGCTCCTGAGGCGAGCGACCGCCTTGGCCGACTGGGCAGCCACACCGCGCCCACACAAAATTTCATACGACCCAGTCGCGGACCGTACTTTGATTTTCTTCATCGGTATCACACGGAAACGATTGAAAAATGTAACACAATTAACGCGCGTGAACGCGTGCGAAGAACTTTTCTGAATGGCGCGCCAGCGCTCGCTCTCTTGCCATGGTTCGCGGTATAGTCTTCTTGTGATCGAGGTATCGCCGGCAGCGCAAGGTCGGTTCTGCATGTGGACCGCGTTGGCGCGCGATACTCACTATCCAACTGTGCGGAATATATGAAGCTGCTAGCTACACTGATTCTGTCGTTTCTTCTCTTTCTGGCCGTGCTTGAGCAAACCCACATTGCCAGTGCCAATCTCGAAGAGTCTGGGAGCGCGCCGAGCATCTATGATGCCAATCCAAACCACCTCTGGAATCGGCTCTATGACGCCATTTTCATCCGGGTAGATCAAACGGGAGTGACATACGGCGCAGATGCCCTTGACCCACTCCTCTGGCGGGAGACGAAACACTTATTGTCCGGATCGTCTCACCAGCGTGTTCTGAGCGTTCTTGACGAATTCCTACGCACCCATGGAGAAAACCAGATTCGCGATCCTGTAAGGAAGGCCATGTTACAGCGTGAGCTATGGGCAATCTTCGATTGGTCCGTACCCAATGACGGCGATCACGCGGCGGAACGACGAGAACTTCAGTTCAGGTTGGCGGAAGTCCTGCGCCGGCTGGCACTGACCTCGGATGAAATCAAGTCGCTTCCTGACAATTACACCCAAGCGGTTGCCTCGGGAGCGTTTGCCGCAAAATACGACCCCACAGATCGGACTCGTGCGTTTCTACCGCCTGATCTTCTCAAACCGCATGGGCCGTGGGTATGCATTAAAGGAGACTGGAAGCCAGTGGCTGAAGACCACACTGTGGAGGTTTCCGGGCGTTCGCGTTTCATCGTCTTTGTACGCCTTCCCCAGGGTCGCCAGGCGACATTGGATTATTTCCAATCTCTCAGGAGCGTCCCTGAACCCTGGATTACGGGTGAGTTAGATGCTACGCGGGGTACCCTAAATCCTAACCTGCCGCAATTTCCAGTAGGGACTCAGGTAGCGCTCTTGCGTCAATTGATGCTTTTCGATCGCAACGGCGCGCTCGTGCCGACTCCGATTACCGAAAGTTTGCAGATCCGCGTCTATCGGGCTATCACAACAAGACACGATCAGAATAATGTCTCCATCGATTGGCCTGCCGCTCGGACAGAGCAGGATTTTCATGAGGTAAGGCTTAATCACGCGCAACTCTTTGCCGGGCAAGCAGGCGGATTGAGAGCCGTCGCGCGCGGCGAAACAGAGTTTCCAGTTTTTGCAACGCACGGACAGGACGCCTTCGAACAAGCCGCCAAAAACCGCGTCCCTTTCGATAAATTTGAAGTGGGGATCCTCGATAGGTGCGCTGGCTGCCACTCTGCTCCAGGAATAAACTCGCTTCAGAGTCGCAGGCAGTTGCTCAAACCGAATGCTGCTCAGCTCGATACGGATCCCCCGTATGATTCTGTCTGGTGGGAGACCCAATATGCTGTTGCCTGGAAGACGAACCGCTATGACTGGGGTCTACTGAACGGGTATTGGCAGGCCAGCACAGCGGGCCGATAGCAACTGCAGCCTTTGCTGCTGACAACCTTCTCATCAAGTATCGCGGTTTCACAATGGTTGGTAGAGAGGCCCGTTTGGGATCGAGGCGCGCCCATAGGCGTGCATCTAGCCCATCAGAAATCGAGCCGATTTCGGGTTCACGTCTGACCAGAGGACGGAGTCGCCATCGCCGCATTCCGATGCCGCTTTCGTGCTAGGCTCTCCAGAAATAGGCTTTGTTCAAATGGACTTGATCAAAGCCGGGAAAGCACACGCGAGGAAACTACGATGACAGCATCCGTTTTTGTCGGCGCCAGTGTTGACGGCTTCATCGCGCGAGCGAATGACGATCTGGATTTTCTGCCGCCGGGCGGCGGCGAACCGCATGGCTACAACGAATTCATAGCAAGCGTTGACGCAATTGTGATCGGTCGCAAGACGTTCGAGAAGGTTCTAACCCTTGGGCCGTGGGCATATGCCGACAAGCGCGTTGTGGTTTTGAGTAGTCGCCCCCTCGACCTTTCTGCGGCCCTCGGAGGCTCTGTCGAACAGATGGGCGGTCCCCCGGCTGAAATCGTTGCGCACCTCGCTGCGAGTGGCGCGCACGAGCTCTACATCGATGGCGGAATAACCATTCAACGGTTCCTGCGCGCGGGGCTCATTCAACGCCTCATTATCACTCGTGTGCCTGTGCTCATTGGAGAAGGAGTTCCTCTTTTCGGAACGCTGCCGCGCGACATTCGGCTCCGTCACGTAGCGACCCGGCACTATCCGAGTGGATTGGTTCAGAGCGAGTACGAGGTTGCCGCCTAACAATACCTTTGATCTGGCGCGGCGTCCGATGGCTTGAGCTCCACCTTGTTTCAATCCATCCTTACGTTGTACGGTAGGTGGCTGCAATCATCGAGAATAATGAACTGGAGGAACGACGAATCGTGAAGACAACGCAGCTGGGACAAAATGGACCAATCGTCTCCGTGGTTGGACTGGGTTGCATGGCGATGTCCGACATGTATGGGCCGTCGGACGAATCTGAAAGCATCGCCACAATTCAGGCGGCGATCGATGCCGGGATCAATCTGCTGGATACGGGCGATTTCTATGGAATGGGCCACAACGAAATGCTGATTCGCCGGGCCATCGAAGGCCGCCGCAAGGACGTCTTCATCGCAGTAAAGTTTGGCGCGCTGCGTGGCCCGGACGGCGCATTTTCCGGACACGACATGCGCCCAGTGGCGATACGAAACTTCCTCACCTACAGCTTGCGCCGTCTGGGCACCGACCACATTGACCTCTATCAGCCCTGCCGGGTCGACCCGCACACTCCGATCGAAGAAATCGTCGGCGCGATCGCGGATCTTGTGAAAGCCGGATACGTCCGCTATATCGGGCTTTCGGAGGCCTCCGCGTCCACGGTTCGGAGAGCGAACTCGGTGCATCCGATCTCTGCTCTGCAGATTGAGTATTCGATTGTCAGCCGCGGCATCGAAGCGAGCATCCTGCCCACCGTGCGCGAGCTGGGCGTCGCCGTGACGGCCTACGGAATTCTGTCGCGAGGATTGCTTTCTGGCTCCCCCATCACCTCGCCGAGGGATATGCGCAACCACTTTCCGCGCTTTCTCGGTGAGAACCTCGACAAGAACCGCAAGCTGGTGGATGCCTTGAATGCCATAGCGGCGAGCAAGAATGCGACCGCGCCTCAGGTTGCCATCGCGTGGGTAATGTCGCGTGGCGCCGATATGGTTCCGCTGATCGGCGCCCGGCGGCGCAAACAATTGGAAGAGTCACTTCGTGCGCTCGACTTGAACCTTACAGCCGAGGACATCAACCGCATCGAGTCCACGATTCCCGCCGACGCCGTCGCAGGAACGCGCTACTCGGAAGACCAGATGCGTCATCTCGATAGTGAGAAACGCGCCGCAGGAAACTGAGCCGTTCTTGCGTGGGAAGCGCGGGTTGGTGGCGCCGGCGTCTCGCCGGCGGTTTTACTCCGGGATGGACATGCAAAAATCGCCAGCGGGACGCTGGCGCCACCAAACCCCGTCCTTCAGCGTCACAGTCGGACTCCCTCGACGATGCTCAACGGGCACTTGGTGGGCACGACCCGAGTCAGCTTCAATCCCGCTTGCTTGAACACCGCCGCGAACTCCTGTTTGGTGCGCTCGCGTCCTCCCATGACGAGCATTTGCATGTCGAGGAGTTTGCCTCTGTCGGGGCCGTTACCAGGAGGGATGACGCTTTCGGCGACGAGCACCTTTCCCCGCTCACTCATGGCGGCGCGACAGTTCGCGAGAATTTTCACTGTGTGCTCATCGTCCCAGTCGTGGATGACGCGCTTCATGATGTAGGCGTCACAACCCTTGGGTACCGCCTCGAAGAAGTCTCCGGATTCGAGCGTGCAGCGCTCGGCGATGCCTTTGGCCGTCACGTGCCGATCCTGCCTGGCGCGCGTGATGACCGAGGGCTGATCGAACAGCACGCCCTTCAGCTTCAGATTCGCCTTGAGGATGGCGGCCAGAAGGCTGCCATGCCCCCCACCCACGTCCACGAGCGTCCGGAATCCGGAGAACTTATAGGCGGCTGCGATGGCGGGATTTTCAATCGAGGAGACATTGGTCATCGCCTCACCGAAGATTTTGAGGGCTTCGGGGTGCTGCTCGAGGTACTCGAATGCGTGAACTCCGTGGGCCTTGAGAAACGGTGTCTCTCCTGTTTTGACTCCATGAAGCAATTGCGCCCAGGCATCCTCCAGATATTTCTGTCCGAACATGAGCGCAACGGCGTGCATGGAGCCGGGAATCCCTTTTTGAAGAGTGGCGGCGAGCGGGGTCAGCTTGAATCGTCTGTTCTTGGTCTCCGCGAAGATCCCGACGCTCGCCAGTGCGCGAAGAACACGGTAGAGCGCCGGCGACTGAACTTCGGCGGCCGTCGCCAACTCTTCGACCGTGCGCGGGCCGTGCTTGAGTTGATCCGCAAGCTCGAGTTTCGCGGCGACGTAGATCAAGTGTGACACGAAGCGTCCTAAGATGAGCCGGAACATCGCGGGTTGCGCTGGCGGGTTCTTAGACATGAGATTACCTCGGAAGAGATTCCAGGTTCGGCGAAACATCCGACATCATTTCGTCCCCGTCGGCACGCGGCGCTTCAATTCTTCAAACCAGTTCAGCACAACGTTGATTTGCGTCGCTCCCACCGCCTGCTCGATGGGCTTGAGCATGAGGAAACGCTGGCCATCGGGAGATACATCGTAGTTGGGGAAAGTTGCCGGGGTCGGCACGTACTCGCCCTCGAAAAGTATCCGGGGCTTGCCCGCAGTGAAACGAGGCTGCGTGGTAATGTCCACGGCCATCATCTTGTCGCCGATGCGGTAGAACAGCTCCCGCCCGTTTGGGTTCCACACTGGCTCCGTCCCACCATCTGTTGAAATCTGGGACTTGCCGCCGGGTCCCGGATAGGGCTGCACGTAAATCTCATAGCGGCCCGATTCGTCCGAGAGATAGGCCAGCCATCGCCCGTCGGGGGAAAACCGTGGCACACTTTCGTTGAACGGCGTTTGAAGGAACGGCTGCGCCTTGTGGTCGCCGAGCCGCAGCACCCAGATGTCATATCCCGTGGTGGGACTAATTTCAATGAAGGCCAGCAGTTGCCCATCCGGGGACCAGGACGACGCAGCCTGGGTATTCTCGGCGGTTGTCAACCGCTCCAGCCCGCCGCTGCCGTCGGCCAGTTGCCAGAAAATCTTCAGCGGCTCCGCCGACCCTTCCTTGCCTGATTGAAACGCTATCCGCTTGCCATCGGGCGTCCAAACCGGGTAAAGGTTCTGTTTCCCCTCAAACGTCAACCGGGTCGAGGTCTCGCGGGAGAGATCGTATAGCCAGAGTTGAGATTCCTGCTCCACGATCCCAACGGAAACCTGCCGGCCGTCCGGGGAAAGCCGGGGGTTCAAGTAGGCGCGCGCAGGGGCGGCCACGGGCTGCTCTACTCCGTTCCGGCTGACCCACACAAATCTGCTCCGCGCCGACTGAATACCCCCCGGAATATAGACCACCGATCCCGTGGAGGAAAAGCTGTATTGGGCAACCCCAGTCACGGTGGATTGCAGGACGCCCTCCACCACGGGAACCGGCGTGCCCATGACAGCGAGCCGTTGGGGATCGAACGCCACGGCCATCAGGTTTCCCCCCTGCGCGTAAATCAGGTGCCCGGAGGGCGCGTAGCGGGGATACATCCCACCCCCTTGGATCAGGTTCCGCCGGTCAGCCGCCCCGAGCAATTGGACAGCAACCTGCGCGTTGGGCCAACTACCTGTATTCGCTGAGGCAACAAAGAGTACCGCCTTGCCGCCGGGCAAGAAATCCGGCCAGCGGTGGCTGACCTCCCCTCTCTCACGACGAGTCAGCAGTTGCGGGGCGCCTCCCGAGTCCGACACTTGTTGGATAACTGAGACGTTCGTGGGCGCGAGGGCGATCATCCCCCGCAGGCCCCAACTGGCCCCGCGCGGCAGCAAAGCATCGCCGAGGTTTTGCGTCGCTCCCCCGGACGCTGAGACTTTCTTGAGTTTTCCGCCCTCGAAAAACCCGACCCATTGACCGTCGGGGGAGAAGAATGGGCTGATGGCTCCGTCCGTCCCGAAAATGGGCCTAGCCTCTAGACTATCCATCGCCCGCAGATAAAGCTGCTGGGTGCCCCCCTGACGAGCCACGTACGCGAGCAGAGTGCCGTCGGGAGAGAGGGCCACAGCAGGGCCATTCTCCAGATCTGCCAATTGTTGGCCCGGCGGCAGATTAATTACCGTACGGGTGACAGGCTGCGGTGAAGGCGAGGGCTTCAGATTCCAGACCGCAAGGCCCGTGACGACCGCAACTAACAGCAATGCGCCCACGCTTACGACCAGCCTTCGCCGCCCGAGCACAAGGATGCCGTTCGGTGCGGCACCCGGCATGAACGTGGCCGGTGAGCTGCCTTCGGTGATCCACTTCAACTCGCGCGTGAGATCACCAGCACTCTGCCAGCGATTATCGGCGTCCTTTGCCAGACAGGTTTTAATCACGCGTTCGAACGCCGGAGGCGTCATTGGCTGGAGGGAACAGATGGGCGGCGGATCATCTTTCAGAATCGTCCCAATCACGCTGGCCTGTGTGTTGCCTTCAAACGCCCTCTTGTGCGTCGCCATTTCGTATACCACAGCGCCGAACGCGAAGATGTCCGTGCGCGCATCCACTTCCTTGCCTTCCAACTGCTCCGGGGCCATGTATTGCAACGTACCGACAATTGTCCCCTGCGCGGTCAACGGGTCGTCCGCGGTGGGAAGTTGCGAAAGGTCCATGTTGGTTGGAGCTACTTCCTGCTTCAACTTCGCCAAACCGAAGTCCAGGAGCTTCGTCCCGGTCTTAGTGAGCATGATGTTGCCGGGTTTCAGATCGCGATGCGTCACACCTTTGCGATGGGCCTTGTCGAGCGCGTCGGCAACTTCGACCGCGTACCGCAACGCTTGGTCCAACGGCAGCGAGCCTTTTAGCAGCCGCTGCGTGAGCGTTTCGCCTTCAAGATACTCCATCACCAAATAGTCGGTGCCATCCTGCTGCCCGATGTCGAAGAGAGTGCAAATGTGGGGATGGTTCAGGCTGGCAATGGTGCGAGCTTCGCGCTCGAACCGTTCGCGCAACTCGGAACGATCCGCAAGATGCGCCGGCAGAACCTTAATCGCGACGATGCGATCGAGCCGCGTGTCACGGGCGCGATACACTTCGCCCATCCCGCCCGCACCGATGCTGGAGAGGACTTCATAGGGCCCTAGTCGTCTGCCGGGGAGGATCGCCATGGGCTCCCGCTGACTTAATTATGGCGGGCTCCAAGTGGAGCCCGCACCCGCGAATCGGCAGAGTATAACCCGAAGAGGCTCAGAATTAAGATTGCAATCTTGTCACGGAGGATTGCAGCGATCCGTCGAACGCTTTAAAATTCGCTACCGGATTTTCTTTTCGAGTTCGGGAAGCGATGCGATCAGCACGTGCCCCGTAATCGCGAGGGTGCGCGGATCGATTTTGTCGAGCGTATCGCTGGCGGTATGCCAGTAGGGGACATCCAAGTCAATGATGTCTGCCGCCGGAATGTCACGGTCTAGAAACGAGACGTGGTCGTCTGCAATTCCCGACCTCTCCTCGTTTACAAATACGTTTCCGTATCCGAGTCGCGCCGCGGTGGCCCAGAGGATCTCGGTGAGCCAGGGAGTGGAATTCGTCTCGCGCATGAATACAGGATTGGCCGGACCGACCATGTCGACCAGAATCATAGCCTTCACGCGCCGCAAGGTTCCGGCGAGCGCCAGGCTCGCGGCCAGCTCGCGGCTCCCGTAGGTATGGTCGGGATCGGCCCACGTAAAGTTGAAAGCCTCTTCGCCATCCACAAACGCCAGCCAAACCGTCTGCGCGTTTTTGCGGGCGCAGAGAATTCGCGCCAGCTCCAGCAAAACTCCTGTGCTCGACCCGGCGTCATCGGCCCCCACAAAGTTATCGATCCGTTTTGTATCGTAATGCGATGCATATAAAATGATGTTCGGATTCGACGAAGGGATTTTCACCAGAATGTTCTTCATCGCCACGCTGCCAATCGGCGTGGAAGCGTGAAAATCCTGCTCCTCGACGGGGCAGCCCGAACTCTTGAGCTGTTCAATGATATAAGCCTGCGCGCGGCGAATCCCGTCGCTGCCGGCCGGGTGCGGCCCGATGGCCACAAGTTGCTCGACGTGCTTGTAGGCGCGGGCGCCGTCGAATCCGCCCGTCGTTTCAGCAGGCGGCGCATTAATCGCAGCAGCCAACGCGGGAGAAGCGGCCTTCGGGCCGTCCGCCGCGGGCGAACTCTCGTGCCCGCAAGCCACAACGAAGAGACCCGCGGCAATCATCGCGCCGAAACCGATCCTCCGGAATCGTGCTCCCATTTAGCGCACTCCTTCGCCCACGATTGCAGCCGCTTTTGCCTTTCGCCGCACCACAACCGCCGCCACGCCAATCCCCAGGAAATAGAGTGCCACCATCGGCGCCATGAACACCAGCATGGTCGTGGCGTCCGGCGTGGGCGTCACGATGGCCGCCACGACGGCAATGATCAGAATGGCGTACCGCAGATTTTTCCAGAGAAATGCGGGCGTGACGATATTAAACAGCGCTAGAAAAAAAATCAGCACGGGCAACTCAAATATTATGCCCAACCCGAGCAAGACGATCAGGATGAAGTCGAAGTATTCGTTGATGCTGATCAGCGGCCTGAAAGGACCCTGGAATCCGATCAGGAAATTCAACATGTAAGGCAGCATCACAAAGTACCCAAACGAGATTCCAGCAATAAACAAAAACAAGGATGCGGCGATGAATGACGTCGCGGCGCGGCGCTCATGCTTATACAGACCCGGCGCGATAAAAAGCCAAACTTGATAGAGCACGAACGGAGCGGCCAGAACGACGCCAATATAAATTCCAAATGTGATGATGATGTTAATCAAACCGGCCGGGCTCGTATAGATCAGCTTGTCATCCAGATGCTGCTTGCGCAGAGCCTCCTGCATCGGATGCGAGATGAAACCAATAACTTTTTGAGAGATGCTGACGCCAATCATGGCGCCCAGGGCGATGGCGATCGCTGAGTTGATAAGCCGCTTCCGCAAATCCACCAGGTGCTCGAAAAACGACATCTTGCCGCCCGCTTCTTCCTCTGGCGGGATTGCGGGCGGGTCAGACTGCGGCGTTGTCATCAGAAGGTTTCTCTTGGGCTGGGGTCGCCGAGTCATGCGCAACGGCCGCCGGGTCAGAATTTGCGTGAGGTGGCAGCTCGGCTAAGGACGTGGGTTCGACAGCAAGGGCGGCAGCCGCGGCGGACGGTGGGATACGCGGCACGGTTCCCTCCGGTTCCAAAGGGGCCGGCTCCACAGGCGCCGGTAGGACAGGGGAAGTCTCGACAGGATGAGGTTCCGGCTGGGTGGAAGCCGCAGCGGCCTCCGCCTCACGAATGCGGGTCTGGCGATCGAGTTCGCGCACTTCTTCTTCCAAGGCGTAGCGAAAGTCGCCAGTCATTTTGCGGAATTCGGCTGTCGCCTTCCCCAGCATACGGGCCAGTTCCGGCAGCTTCTGCGGGCCAAAGATAACCAGGGCCACGACAAATAGCACAATGAGATGTGGCATGCTCAACATGGCCGGTGGTCTTTAGCTTTCTCGCGTGAATTGCAGGGTTTTCAGGCGGCCGGGAGCCAGAATCCGGGTCCGCTCTCATGCACAAATGGCATCATAGTGGACAGTCCAAAGGGTGTCAATTCGCCCCCCATGCTATGCTATACTTTAAGCTAGTGTGGAAGCAGGAAAGTGAGGGCGAAATGCAGGGTGATAGGCGCGGGGCGCTGCTGGTTATTGGTGTGCTGGTTTTATCTGCGGTCCTCGGAGGCATCTACGGCCCTCCCGTCCGCGCGACCTCTTCGGATGTAAACAGCCTGCAGGATTCGGTAAAGACCTTCACTCACGTGCTGTCAATCGTCGAGAAGAACTACGCAATCCCGGTGGAGACAGATCACGCGCTCTATTCAGGAGCGATCCCGGGAATGTTGCGTGTGCTCGATCCGCATTCCAGCTTCTTTGACCCTCGCGCGTATAGCAATCTCCGCGAAGACCAGCGCGGCCGGTATTACGGCGTTGGGATGACCATCGTTCCTCGCGAAAACTTCACCTACGTACTGGCGCCTATGCCCAACTCGCCGGCCTATCGTGCCGGTATCCGTCCGGGCGACGTGATCATGTCAGTGGACGGTAAAACCGCCCAGGGATTGAGCAGCTCCGAAGTAGCGGACATGCTGAAGGGCCCGAAAGGCACCATCGTCCACATCGCCATGAAGCGAGTGGGTTACGACGATATTCTCAATTTCACCGTCACGCGGGATGAGATTCCAAAACATTCCGTGGACATCGCATTCCGCCTCAAGTCTGGAATCGGTTACATCAAGCTATCCGGTTTCAATGAGACGACTGAATCTGAACTGGCTTCCGCGCTCAAGCAAGTGGATTCATCCACGCTCGACGGCCTGGTGCTCGACTTGCGCGGAAATCCTGGCGGCCTCCTGAATGAAGCGGTCGCCGTTTCCGACATGTTCCTGGACAAGAATCAATTGATCGTGTCGCATCATGGGCGCACTTCTCAGGAGCGCCGCTACTACGCCGTGCGCGGGAATCGCGGAGTCACCGTGCCGCTGGCCGTGATCGTGAATGGCGGATCGGCATCGGCCTCTGAAATCGTCAGCGGCGCGATCCAGGACCACGACCGCGGCTTGATTGTTGGCGAGCAAAGCTTTGGCAAGGGCCTGGTACAGACCGTGTCTGGCCTTAGCGAAAACACCGGTCTGGCGCTCACAACAGCGCGCTACTACACGCCGAGTGGACGGCTCATTCAGCGAGATTACAAAGATACTTCGCTCTATGACTATCTCTACAATCACAAGAACCCGCCTCCAACGGAAGTCAAACTCACTGACAGCGGCAGGCAGGTAACTGGCGGAGGTGGCATCACACCGGACGTGGGCGCGGTCATGCCGAAGGCCGATCCCTTCCAGGAATCGCTGCTTCGCCGCGATGTGTTTTTTGCGTACCAGGGCGGAGTGGGCGGATTCACCACCTACTTCCTGGGAACGAAACCGGAAATTACAAAAGAATTCACGCCGGACGAAAGTACGATGAAAATATTTGTCGCCTATTTGAATAAAGAGAAGATCAAGTACACCGACGCGGATATCGCCCAGAATCTTTCCTGGATCAAGCGCGAAATCAGAAAAGAAGCCTTCATTTCCGTTTTCGGCCTCACGGAAGGATACAAGGTCGATCTCGAAGACGACGCGCAACTTCAAAAAGCGGTTGATTCCCTGCCCCAGGCGCGCACGCTTTACGAAAACGCGCGGAAGATCGTCGCGCAGCGCACCGCGGGAATGGGAACGCAACAGCTGCAGTAAATCCGTTTCACTAAATCTTCCGTCAAATGTTTGGTTCGACGCGATTGGAAACTGCGCCGAGCCCTGCTAACATATCCCGTGGTCAGTCGGCAGTTTGCTACAATTCCGGCTTTGGGGGCATGGTCTAAAGGGATGACGGCTGGTTCGCAATCAGCAAGTCGGGGTTCGATTCCCCGTGCCTCCACCATTTTCTAGAAGCTGGAGACTAGAGGCTGGAGGCTAGAAAGAGAACAGCCTTCCGAGCCTTCTCAGGTGATCCAGCAAGGCCCGCCAAATTGCTAGACAACCTGGCTCAATCACTCAGGCCAAAAAACGCGGTCGCGTCTTCCTTGACGTTCCCTGAGCGCCGCCTTATGGTCTTGCCTAAGATCAAGCGCGCAACGGGAATTCCGAAAGAGAAAACTTCTGGAGGCTACAGAATGAAAACGGAAATTGAATGGGGCTGCCAGCATGGAATATCCCGCCGTGAGGTCCTCCAGGGAGGCCTAGTCGCGGCGGTCACGGCGGCGGGCGGAATGACGGATGCGCTCGCCCAGCCTGCCGTGAAGACTGGCGCGCGCGCGATCGACATCCACGCCCATTACTACCCGCAAGCCTACTTCGATCTTTTCAACACGGAGGATCGCCGTTTCAATTCAGAGTTTCGCATGACAGCGGAGGGATTTTTCTTCAAGACCCCAAACTACTCGAACGGGCCATTGCCCAGTAAATTCATCGACCTCAAACAGCGACTTGCCGACATGGACGCGCAGGGCGTGACGGTGCACGCACTTTCACTCACCGGACCGATGGTGTACTGGCAGGACGGCAAACTCTCTCACGAGCTTGCCAAGACGTGGAACGACGCCGCTGTCGCGGCGCATCAGGCTAACCCTGCCCGATTCGTAGTCCTGGCAACTCTTCCGATGCTCGATCCGGACCGCGCCATCGACGAGCTCAACCGCGTCAGCAAGCTCCCCGGCGTTCGCGGTATTTATATGGGGACCAATGTTGACGGCCGCGATCTCGACGATCCGCTCTTCGAGCCCATTTTCGCGCGCATCGAAGCGCTCGACCTGCCGGTTTTCTTGCATCCGTTGGCTCCCGCCGTGGGAGGCAAGCGCTTGCAGCCATATTCTTTCCCGAATCTGGTGGCCTTTCCTTTTGACTCGACGGTTGCGGCCTGCCACCTGATCTTCGGCGGGGTAATGGATCGCCATCCCAAGCTCCAGATCACAATCCCGCACGCCGGCGGCGTTCTGCCAAATCTCATCGGCCGCCTCGACCACGGCTGGAAGGTAATCCCCGCGGCCAAACGCTGCGAGCAAACGCCCAGCGCGTATTTGCGCCGCTTCACCTACGACATGATCTGTCACTCCAAGCCTCTGATGGAGTACATCATCTCCCAAGTGGGCGTCGATCGAATCATGCTGGGCAGCGACTACTGCTTCGAAGTGGGTTACGACCAACCCGTGCAAGTGGTCGACGAACTTCACCTGAACTCGGAGCAACGCAAGATGATCCTGGGCGGCACGGCAGCAAAAATCCTGAAAATTTGATTCACACAAATCAACAAGGGTTGGAGCAGTCGCGGCCACTCAACTGAATAAGGCCTTCCCGCGCGATCTTGTGGCGCCGGCGTCTCGCCGGCGGTCTTTCGCTCCGTGGCCAGATGTCGAAACCGCCGGCGAGACGCCGGCGCCAAGAAGAGCCTGTCTGCCGCCACAAAATTTGCGGTTTCCGTTCCACCCAATCACATCGTCGTCAGAAATGGGGGCAGGTCACGGTGCGTTTGCTACTCGCCCGTGATCGCCTGGAACTCCTCGTGCGGGAGCGGGCGAATCTCCGGGTTCCGCATGATGACTCGCGCGCATGTATTCCACCGCAGAAGCGCATCGTCGTTGCCAGGCGGGCGAAAAGTCTCGGCTCGCTCGAAGTGTTCCATGGCTTCCCGCAGCAGGTGATAGGCGGCCGCAGCGCTGCCGGGTCCACCTTGATGAAGATGCGCGTGCCCCAACCGTTCCAGGATGATGCCTGCGTAATAGGCGCGCTCGTAGTCGCCCTCGATCTGCGACAGCGCCTCCCGAGCCTTTGCCGCAGTCATTTGACTTCCGAACTGATCGGTTCGCGCCAGTAGCAGCGAAATCAGAGCTTGCTGGTGATCGGGCACAATCGCCAGAATGTCGAGGCAGATGCTTTCGGCGAGGCTCGGTTCGTTCAGAAGCCGGTAGCGCTCCACTTTCGCGAGCGAATCCGGAATACTTTCCACTGAGATCGGCTTCAGGTCGAAACGCATAGGAACCTCCTATTTTTCGGCGAGCTCCACGCTTCAGTTGATGCGTTCAACGCAAAGCAGAGCCCGCACCCTCACCCGGACTGAACATGCGAAACAGCTTCGTTAACGGATCGAAAAAGCGATCCACCACACGTTCCTTCAGGGGAATGATCGCATTGTCGGTGATCGTGATATTTTCCGGACACACCTTGGTGCAACATTTTGTGATATTGCATAGCCCGATGCCGAACTGGTTTCTGAGATCTCGCAAGCGGTCGCCCTCATCCAGAGGGTGCATTTCCAGCGCGGCCGTATACACGAGAAAGCGCGGGCCGATAAATTCTTCGTGCATGTGATGGTCGCGCAGCACGTGGCACACGTCCTGGCACAGGAAGCACTCAATACACTTGCGAAACTCCTGCACGCGATCGGCGTCCGCCTGCGCCATGCGCCAACTTCCATCTGGCGCATCCGGACGGCGCGGCTTGAATTTCGCAATTCGCTTCTTCACCTCGAAATTCCACGACACGTCCGTAACCAGGTCCTTCACGTGCGGAAACGCCTTCATCGGCTCAATCACCACGGGCTTATCGAGCGCCAGCGTGTTCAGCCGCGTCATGCACATCAGCTTCGGCATTCCATTGATTTCGGCGGAGCAGGAGCCGCACTTCCCTGCTTTACAGTTCCACCGCACGGCGAGTTCGCCGGTTTGGCGAGCCTGGATGTCGAGCACGGCGTCAAGCACCACCATGCCATCGGCAATTTCCGTGGTGTAGTCTCGAAACTGTCCCGCGCCTCGTTCCCCGCGCCAGATGCGAAACGTCGCTGTGGCCATCACTTCATCTCCTGAATGATCTGCTTCAGTTCCGCCGGCATCTCCGGGATCTGTGCTCGCGTCAATTGCATCAGCCCGTCCGCGCCCTTGCGGACCACGATGTTGAATTGGCCGGCCTTGTCGTCCTTGGCGGGATAGTCGTCGCGGAAATGTGCCCCTCGGCTTTCTTTGCGCTCCAGCGCGGCCTTGGTGACGATCTCCGAAACGGTCAACAGGTTGTGCAAATCAATGGCGGTGTGCCAGCCGGAGTTGTATTCGCGATTTCCTCCCACGCCGGCGCGCTCCACACGTTCTTTGAATTGTTGGATGCAGTCCAGCGCCTTCAACATTTCCTCTTCCTGACGCACGATGCCCACCAGCTCTTGCATCATGTCCTGCAAGGCGTATTGAATCGCGTAGGGTCCTTCCCCGCCCGCGTTTTCAAACGGCTTCAGCGCGCGTTTCTCCGCCGCCGTAAGCTCATCCGGATTCACTTTGCCCAGCGAATTCTCCTTGGCGAAGCGCGCCGCGTATTCGCCTGCCCGCTTGCCGAACACCAACAAATCCGACAGAGAGTTTCCTCCCAACCGGTTCGCGCCGTGCAGTCCCGCCCCACATTCTCCCGCTGCAAAGAGGCCCGGCACTTCCGGTGACATTTGCGAGTCAGCGTCTACGCGCACGCCGCCCATCATGTAATGTGTCGTCGGGCCAACCTCCATCGGCACCTGCGTGATGTCGATGTCCGCCAGTTGCTTGAATTGGTGATACATGCTGGGAAGTTTTTTCTTGATGTGTTCGGCGGCGTGCGGAATCCTCTCCTTGATCCAGGCGATGTCGAGGAACACGCCCCCATGAGGGCTTCCACGACCCTCTCGCACCTCCCGCCTGATGCAGCGCGCAACGTGATCGCGAGTCAGCAATTCCGGCGGACGGCGGGCATTCTTGTCGCCTTGCGTATAGCGCCACCCCTCTTCTTCGGTATCCGCCGTTTGGCTCACGTACGGCTGCGGAATCTCATCGAACATAAATCGCTTTCCGTCCTTGTTCCGCAGCACTCCTCCTTCACCGCGAACGCCTTCGGTGACCAGAATTCCCTGGACGCTGGGCGGCCAGATCATTCCCGTCGGATGGAACTGCACGAATTCCATATCCATCAGCGCCGCTCCGGCATCATAGGCAAGCGCGTGTCCGTCTCCGGTGTACTCCCAACTGTTGCTCGTGATTTTGTAGGCCCTGCCAATGCCGCCTGTCGCCAAGACCACAGCCTTCGCGCGAAACAGATGGAATCTCCCGCGCTCTCGATCGTACCCAAATGCGCCAGCTATCCGGTCGCCATCTTTCAGCAAGGTCACGACCGTATGTTCCATGAAGACGTCCAAGCCGAGGTGGATTCCGTGGTCTTGCAAAGTCCGAATCATTTCCAGCCCGGTCCTGTCACCCACGTGTGCTAGCCGCGGATAGCGATGACCACCGAAGTTCCGCTGCAGGATCTTGCCGTCGTTCGTCCGATCGAATACCGCGCCCCACGCTTCCAACTCACGCACACACGCGGGCGCCTCTTTGGCGTGCAACTCGGCCATCCGCCAACTATTGAGGTATTGGCCTCCGCGCATGGTGTCCGCGAAATGCACGCGCCAATTATCTCTGTCGTCGACATCCGCAAGCGCGGCGGCGATTCCGCCTTCGGCCATTACGGTATGCGCCTTGCCAAGCAGGGATTTTGAAATCACCGCAACCTTGGCGCCTGCCGCCGAAGCACCCACAGCCGCGCGCAGGCCCGCGCCTCCCGCTCCAATGACCAGAACGTCGTGCTCATGCGTCAAGTATTCGGTCACTAGAAGATTCTCCAATCGGTCCACACGCCCATCGAGCACATGCGAACGTACAAATCAGAAAACCCGACGGAGAACAGGCTGCACCACGCGAAAAGCATGTGACTGCGATTGAGGCAACTCACGCAGTCATACGCCTGCTTCTGTAGAGGCGCGCCCGAAATCCGGTCGCGAATTCCTCCCGCAATGTGGCGCATCGAGTGGCACCCGAAGGCATAACAACTCAGGAGGATTACGTTCGTCAACAACACCAGCGTACCGACGCCGATGCCGAATCGCCCGTCAAACCAGAACGCCTGCCACACATCGTGGGCCAGAAAAATCAGGAACACCAACGCGAGATACAGAAAATATCGATGAATGTTTTGCATGATCAAGGGAAAAGACCGCTCGCCGAGATACTTTTTGCGTGGCTCCCCCACCGTGCAGGAAGGAGGGTCCGCCCAGAACGCCTTGTAATACGCCCCGCGGTAGTAATAGCACGTAACGCGGAATCCGCCAGGCGCCCAAAGGATCAGCATGGCCGCCGTGACCCACGCGGGCATCCAGTCCGGCTTTGCTCCGAACCAGGCGTGCAAGGGATCGCCAATCAATTCCGGCGAGTAGAATGGCGAAAGATACGGGCCGAACCGGAAATGCTGGCCCTGCAGGGCTGCCCAGGTCGAGTAGACGATGAACGTGGAGAGACCAAGAAAAACAGCCAGCGGCTGCACCCACCAAGTATCGGGCCGTGAAGTTTGTCCGAACTGCGAGCGCACCAACGGGACGTCGACCTGAGCCATTGAGGTCCTCCTTACTGTTCGGGCTATGCTCGGAAGAAAAAAGGTTCGCGCGGCTAGACTTTTCAGCGGAGAGGCAGTCTTCACCTAGCAAGACCGTTCTAGCAGCGCCGGGGCCCGATGTGGTCGTTACCTGGGTCACCCCCCAAAGATGTCGTGTTGCCGGAGGTCTATTCTGTCGCGGTAGGTACCACGAAATGAAATTCCCTGTCAATCGTTTTCAAGAATGGGTGCCAGGCAGTAGCGCGACCGTCAGCGAGCGCGTGATCTTTCAAGAGTGGGTAGTGGACCAATCTAATTTTGTCGGGAGTCCCGGAGGGACGCCACAAAGCAGCCCACGGCGCTTGCCCTGAGTGAAGGGAAGGGGGAGCCGCGGGAACCAAAGCCGCGAATGACAAGAAAGCCCCGGCAGGGGCGGCACTTCGGGTTCACGTGCACAAATGTAGCCCATTACCCAAGAATGCGTCGTGGGTCAATTTACCTGCTTGCGGCTCTTAGCAGGACAGGCAGTCTTTATCCCGAGAGCCTGCGAGCGGCTGCCTGTCCCCGCGTGTCGGTGGCGATATCGCACGGGACAGCCAAGAGTGTCTGTCCTACGCAGCCGCCGGCGATGAGGCTGCGGGGTCGAGCGGTTGCGGCTTCGCGCCCTTGATCAGGAGCCACATCATAATCGCGACTTCCCCGAGTTGGGCGGGGAAGGTGATGTTAGACACCACATCCTCGTATCGCGGTAACAGTAATCCCGTAAAGCTCATGGCTAAATAGGCAAAGCCATTGATAATCAGCCAGACGCCCAGGAAGCGGGGCAGGAAGCGCGATCTGTACACAAGGATCGCCAAAGGAAAAAGCCATAGACCCCAAAGGATCTCGGCAGCAACAATTTCCTGGTGATGCAGACGGAGAAACAGCATGGCCAGGGCGTCGCGCTGAGGTTTCTCGAACACGGACAAGAAATCGGCGCCGCGGACGAGCACTAGGGCAGCAGCGTCGTTCACCACGTTGAGGAAGTCGATGGTGGCTGGCAGCAGTCCACCAAGGATCACGACAAGCACAGCGAGGTTCTGGTCCACTCCCTTGAACAACCGGTAAAAGGCCAGCACGAGTAAAATCAAGATGGTCCCGCAAAACAGGTCGCTCGCGATCCCGAGGCTGAAGAGCGTTGCGTGCGTGGCGATGTTGTTGGCCGTCGCGGCCGCGTTCCCACGTACAAACAGAGTGCTGGGAATATAAATGAGGCGGAAGGGCGCGAAGACAACGAGCAGCAGGTACAGGAATCCGGCGACTCTGCCTGGATTGTGGGTCGAGATCATGTTCCCCCCTCGTTCAATGGGTGTAGTGTAAGCGTCAAGCCGGGGATACGGCAAAGGCCACCAGAAAGTTCCGCCTCACGAGCAAAGGCGGCTAATGTGGCGCATCCGGCACCCCAAAAATTGAACCCACCTCAAAGCCTGGCCACTCGCCACACTCATTGAATGCAAGCGCAGTTCGCAACGTGGCCCCAAAGTCTTGTTGACTCAAGGGAAACCGCTCGGTAATCTTGCGCATCAAATCAGAACGGAGATGATCATGCCCGCCACACTGAATAGCCCAAGAATAGAAGCCCTAAGGGCAGCCCCACCGAATGCCTGGATCGCTCTTTCAGAGGATGAAAGCCGCATCGTTGCGACCGGCACCACGTACGAGGAAGTAGTCAAGAAAAGCCAAGAAGCAGGAGTAGAAGAACCCATCTTAATTAAGACCCCGAACGATTGGCTGTCTTTCTCAGTGTAAGTAAACATTGAGATTTCCATACAAGACATATCCGGATAACAAAGGCGGATTCGACTGGTGGGCGCTACTGCCCGTTCAGATATCAAATCCCACGAAACATTCCCCGCCCACGAAGAGATTTGAAGCTCTCGTAGATACAGGCGCTTCCAAATGCCTTTTCCATGCATCCATCGGAAGGGCAATAGGTCTTAATGTCGAAAACGGCGAAGAAGATCGAACGATCGGAGTTTCTGGTAAGCCCACCACTATCTACCTGCATGATGTCTCTCTCCACGTTCCCGGTGGACACATTTTAAGAATAAACGCAGGTTTCACAGACGAACTTCCGATGGCTGGCATTCTTGGCCGAAATGGCTTCCTCGAACACTTTAGGGTTTTATTTGATCCTTCTGGGGAACCCCCAGGATTCGAAATTCAACGAATCTTTATAACCTGACAAATCAAGAAGGTGTCGCTACTAGTCTTTCACAAAAAAGTCGAGGGCTATGGCGCCCGAAAATTGAACCAAACTTAACGTCTGGCCCCCCCGGCGAGGATAGTATCCGTCAAACAGTTATATAGACTGCTTTTGCGGCTTGGTCATAATCGTGGAACTGCTCGTGTGAACGCGTGCCGAATGTGAGTTCTCCCTTGGTATTGCGATCTGTCCAATACTCTCCGTGCAGTTGGTGGACCGGGGTTCCGCTCACATACAGCAACATACCGCCGTGACCGATTGGGCTCCGGTCACGAATTAGGGCTCTTGGCGTATTCCGGTACACGACCGCCAGAGTATGAACACCCTGCCCGTCGTCAACGATATTTGCTGACAGGCTGATTGACCCCGATTCTCCTGTCAGTAACCGCACATCAATTGTGGAATACGTTTGGCGAATGACGAGATATGCCTCGATTTCGCCCCGACCCTGGTTGGTGGCTGGGTTCACCCAACTACTTACAAGATCCCCTTTCCAAGTCCCGCGCAGATCAGGGCGCGCTGTAAGCCACGGCCGGAACACCCGCCAAGACCATAGCCACCGCTCCCACAGAAGCAGTGCAAGAGATACCCCGCTTACTACATAGGAGAATGCCTTGAAATAGTCGACGGGGACCGGGTGGCCTTGTACGAGCAATACGACAGTCGAGACAACGACGACCAGCCCAACTAACACCCGGATTTGAGTGGGCTTCATTTAGCGATTATCTACATAAGACCACGCCGCGAGCACAAAATCGTAAGCCTGTTGTCGCGTCCATGGTTGGGTTGCATGCAACAAGAACTTGATGCCGTTGACCTCCACCCAATTTGCACAAGCGGCGTCATTTTGCGTTGCCGTAAAACAGGCCAGAAGCGCGTTTTTCACGTTGTCAGTATACGATTCTCCAGCGAACACAGCATCGGATACATTGAACAACAATGATTCGATAAAATAAGAGGGAATCGAGTCCACCCCTCCTACGCCTTTGTCGATAAGATAGAACTTCAACCGCTTTACGGCGCGCACTATCAGCTTGAATCTGCCGCCAGTATTCTTGTTTTTTCCGACTCCGTTTGAGTAGTGCTGCTCTGGCCAATTGGTCACCACTTTACCACTATCAGTTATGAATCTTGTTCCTTCTGGCTGGACATAGGGCATGCGAAAGTTTCCTGCGGGATAATTGAACTGTTTTTTGAGGTATATCCGGTTCGCGAACGCTGGAACCACGTCAGCATCGACCCGGTAGGTATTTGCGTGAACATCGAAAGCTTTGTCACCTCGCTTAATTCCGGCTTTGCCAAATTTCGCTTCAAGTGCGGCTTGGACCTCGGCCTTGAATTTCACGTAGGTGTAATCAGAATTCACGTTGCCTACGTCAGTGGCTGAGTAGTCGGCGAATACGTAGTCGGTGAAATACGGGTTCATGCAACATACACAAAGGTCTACATCGCTCTCTTGCCGCACATTCGTGTTGTTGCGATATGAACCCTGCGGGATGATCTTGATGTCGCGAGACTTCAGCGGTTGGTACAGGCGTATGGCGTCGCCCACCATTCGTTCTGCGTTTTCTTGCTTTTCAGACTCATTATCGCTCGACGGTTTACTCCACGTGCGAAAGGTCTGTTCCCAGTTAATTGACAAGGAAGCCCAGCTCCTTCCGCTCGCGCGATTCCGATTCGAAAGGTCGGAATACTGAACGCGAGTTTATCGCAAGGATTACGTGTATGCCAGCGTAGACGAAGAAACAGCGAACATCAACCGGCGTGGCATTGTGGACGCGTCTGTCCGCATCCTGCCCGACGGGCCAGCTTACCCTTCGGGAGTATCTCGCCAGCGATGGGAGTCGAGATTCCCGACTCGTGGTAGTCTAGTGGAGCCCCCCTCCACAGGGACATCTATGGTTAAGTGCCGCCTTTTCAGTGGACCGTTGTGGTTTGCATTCTTGGGATTGGCTCTTGGGGGATGTGGGGGAGTCGCCTCCAAGTCCACTTTCCCTGTGCGCCCAACGATCACGACGCAGCCGTCAAATCAGGCAGTTAGCGTCGGCCAGATGGCCACATTTACGGTTGTTGCCGCCGGCACGCCGCCTCTTACTTACCAGTGGCAGAAAAACGGCATGAACATTCCAATGGCGAACTCAGCCAGCTATATGACTGGGGCGACGGTGGCATCGGACAACAGAGCCATGTTCGACGTGATGGTCATGAACGCGGCGGGCAGCGTGACTAGCGCCGCAGCCACTTTGACTGTGAATAGCTCGACAGGAATCACCATCACCACGCAGCCGGTCAGCCAATCCGTGACCATCGGTCAAACAGCAACATTCACTGTGGCCGCAACTTCCGCTACATTGCCGCTGACTTACCAGTGGCAGAAAAACGGCGCGAAGATCGCGTCCGCAAATTCCTCCAGTTACATGACGCCCGCAACGACAATCCTGGACGGAGGCGAAAAATTCACCGTTGTGGTGACGAACTCAACCGGGAATGTGACGAGCAGCGCGGCCACTCTGACTGTGAATCCATCTCAAGCGGTCGACGTCGCGACGTACCACAATGACAGCGGGCGCACGGGACAGAACACGAATGAAATCGTTTTGACGCACGCGAATGTCAATTCGACTACCTTCGGCAAGGTTGGATTTTTCGCTGTGGACGGACTGGTTGACGCGCAGCCGCTCTATCTTTCAAATGTGGCGATCCCGGGAAAGGGCATGCACGATGTCCTGTACGTCGTCACCGAGAAGGATAACGTCTACGCGTTCGACGCCACGACGGGCGATATGCTCTGGCATGTCTCAGCCCTGCTCGCCGGGGAAACGTTCAGCGACGACCGCGGCTGCACGCAGGTGACGCCAAACATCGGCATCACTTCCACTCCGGTGATCGACCGGACGCGCGGCCCGCACGGCGCGATCTACCTGGTGGCTATGTCCAAGGATTCTTCTGGAAATTACCACCAGCGCCTCCATGCTTTGGACGTCACGACAGGCGCCGAGCTTTTCGGCGGCCCGACGACCATCCAGGCGACCTATCCCGGCACGGGCCCGAACAGCACCGGCGCAAATGTGGTTTTCGATGCAGCGCAATACAAAGAACGCGCCGGCCTGCTGCTGTTGAATGGAGCGATCTATACCGCCTGGGCTTCGCATTGCGACGCCGGTACATACAACGGGTGGATCATGGCCTTCGATGCATCCACACTGGCCATGAGCAACGTGCTCAATGTCACGCCCAACGGCACGGAGGGCGCCATCTGGATGAGCGGCGCGGGACTGGCCGCAGATTCGACTGGGAATATTTATTTTCTCGACGGAAATGGCAGCTTCGACCCGTCGCTTGATCCTCGCGGATTTCCGAGCCAGGGCGATTTCGGCAACGGCTTTCTGAAACTTTCCACGACGGGAGGCCTTGCCATAGCCGATTATTTTGAGATGGCCAATCAAAGCAACGAGAACTCGACCGATGAAGACCTCGGTTCAGGCGGCGCGCTCGTGATCCCAGATTTTACCGACACCGGAGGAGCCGTGCATCACCTGGCCGTCGGCGCGGGAAAAGACGCCAACATTTATGTCGTGAATCGAGACTCCATGGGGAAATTTACTCCGGCCGGAAACAATGCCTACCAGGAAATCGATGGAGTGCTATCGGGCGGCATTTATTCGATGCCCGCGTATTTCAACAACACGATTTACTTTGGGCCGGTTGGAAATTCGATCATGGCCTTTGGAATCGCCAACGCGTTGGTGTCCACAACGCCGACGAGCCAGACGGGGAGCAGCTTCTCCTATCCAGGCGCGACGCCGGGGATTTCCGCCAACGGCACCGCGAATGCAATTTTGTGGGCCGTAGAAAATACTGGCAGCGGGGGTGGCGGCGGACAGGCGGTACTCCGCGCCTACGACGCAGGCAACTTGGCGACCGAGCTATACAACAGCAACCAGGCAGGAGCGCGCGATCATTTCGCGGACAACAAATTCATCACGCCGACGATTGCAAACGGCAAGGTTTATGTAGGAACACCAACCGGCGTGATCGTCTTCGGCCTCCTGCCGTAGCGGCGGTGGTAGGCAACTCGCTGCGTTGCGGGTGCCCCAGCCCTCGCGCCGTTTGCGAGGGTGGGTTGTTTTTCGATTCTTAGTCGATTTCGGGTCTTCCGTGGACCGGCTCGAGGCGGATCAGTTCTTTGCTCAGGGAACGGAGAAAAAGCAAATCCGACATTCCTAAGAACTGGGAGGATCGGCCACCCGGTAGGCCTGCCATCTGCGGGGGCCAGAACGAGGTCAATCTAAGCACGAGCGCGCGCGTTTCTCCGAGATGACCTGCGAGGCGGATCATTATCGGATAGTTCAGACAGCACCACCGGCGCGCGGTCGGGAAACTCAGCAACAATACGCACTTCGCCGCCCATCGCTTTGACTGTTTTTCGCAGCGTCGAAAGTAATAGATCGCTGCGTTTCTCAAGTCGCGAGACACTGTCCTGGGTAATCCCGAGAGTTTTGGCGACGCGGGCCTGTGTAAGCTTGCGGGCCTTCCGGAGGTCGCGCAAGCTCATTTCTTCCGCGATCAGCGCAGCTGCACGGTCCTCGATCTTCTTTCGCTGAACGGCGTTCAACTTCCCGATCTTGTCGCGAACATTCACAGGCATTGTTATTTCCTCTCCTTCTTTAGCCGGGCAAGATGGGCGTTAAAACGTTCGTCGGCCTTTCGTACGAGTTCGCGGTAGAAACGCTTCTCGCTCCCACCCGATTTGTCGCCCGCCACCAGCAAAATCGCCCTCCGCCTGGGATCAAAGGCGAAAGCCACTCGCCATTCACCATCCGCTGCGCTGAATCGCAACTCCTTCATGTTCGCATGCCGGAAGCTGTTGAGCGTGTCGACACGGGGCCGCCCGAGCTGCGGTCCAAACTCCTCTAGAACGAGCGACAACGCGAGAATCTCCGTCTGTACGTCATCGTGCAGCGCGTCGAATTCCGGCTCAAACTCATCGGCCATTTCAACGGCCCATCTCACGTTCACAATATGACATGCAATCCATATGATGTCAACTACATATCACTTTCAGAAGGTCCAGAACCTCCAGGTAGGACCCATTCCTGGCGTTCACAACCGCCACCCTGGACTTGGGCTCGCTGTCGGCACCCCTGTACTTCCCGCCAGTGGCCCTCGGCGCGGCGGCACGGTAAACTATAGCGATGGGGATAAGGTTCATTGCATTGGACATCGACGGCACACTTCTCGACGGGCGCTCCCAGCTTCCGGACATCAACCGGCAAGCGATCGTGGATGCCGCGGCCCGCGGCATTGAAATCGCTCTGGTCACCGGGCGTCGATACGATTTCGCAATGCCGATCGCACGCCAGATTCCCTGTCCTCTAACGATGATCGTGAACAACGGCGCCATGGTCAAATCGAGCGACGGGGTGACGCGGCTGGTCCACCGCCTCCCGCGCGACGTTGCGCGGCGCGTGATCGAGGCGACGCCCCAATTTCGGAACATGGCGTCGGTTTGCTTCGATCGGCCGCGCGAGAATCAACTTATATTCGAGCGGATTGACTGGGACGATCCGCTGCGGGGCGGGTATTTCGAACGAAACAGGGAATTCATCGCCGAGATGTCCCCCATCGTGGACTGCCTCACGGAGGACCCCATCCAGGTGATGTTTACCGGCCCGGTCGGCCCCGCGCGGGAGCTTGAAGCCGTCCTTACCCGGGTGCCTTTTGCCCACGAATACTCGTTGGCGGTCACGTTGTACGAGGACCGCGACTTTGGCTTGGTCGACGTGATTACGCCAGGATGCTCGAAGGGCGCCACGCTGGCGGAATGGGTGAGCCGCCGCGGGTGGTCGCGCGAGGATGTGATGGCTATAGGAGACAACCTGAACGACCGCGAGATGCTCGAATATGCGGGGCTTCCCATCGTGATGGCGAACAGCGTGCCAGAGTTGAAATCGCTCGGATGGCGTGAGACCCTCACAAACGACGAAGGCGGCGTGGCGGCCGCGATCGAAGCCTATGCGCGTTGAGAGGCACACCTTGATTCGATTCCCTATGGAAGCGGCGAAGCGGGCTCTAGGCGCGGCGATTGTGTTATTTGCCGTGCTGGCGCCTGCCGCACGCGCGGACTACGCCGTCCTGCAATCGGGACAGCGCATTCACATCACCGGGTATGAATCCCTCGGAGAAACGATTCGCCTGACCATGCAGGGCGGGACGCTCGAAATCCCCGCGGATTCCCTCCTGAGGATCGACCCCGAAGACACGTTTCCACCCGTCAAAGTGAAGTTGCTTGACGTTCCCTTCGCGAATTTCATCGCGGATTCCGCGCAATCACACGGCATTCCAGCCGGACTCCTGGCCAGCGTGATCGCCGTCGAGTCCAACTTCAATCCGAACGCTGTTTCAGTGAAATCCGCGCGCGGGCTGATGCAGTTGATGCCCAAAACGGCGACCCGCTTCGGCGTCACGAACGTGTTCGACCCGCGCCAGAACATTGACGCGGGCACGCGCTACCTGAAAGAACTTCTACTGCGCTACAACGGCGACCTGACGATGACACTAGCGGCCTACAACGCCGGCCCGGACCGTATCGGCCAGTTTCGAACGCTCCCGCCCTACCGCGAGACCCGCGACTACGTCCGCCGGGTGACAGATAAGTTCAAGAAAAACTTTAAGTCTTCCGACCAAATCCTGGCCCTACAGTAAAATCCGAATTCAAATTCCACTCGTAACTAACAAAAATGTTTGCCGCGGCAGTCAACCGAACTGTGATCTCGCCGGCGAAGTTCAAGCAATACTTTAAGACCGGCTCTCTATGAGAGGCCGACGAAAAAGCCCACGCTTCGCCAGAGTCGAAGCGTGGGCCACCCGGAAATCCACTCCTCGCCAAAGGTTGGGCCATCCGCCCCGAAGGGCTGGCCCTGGAGCAGTTTTTCTTTCTATTCGAAACTCAAACACAGATTGATTCGAGTCGACTTGGTCAACTGATGCGCCCACAATCGGAACGAAAAACCAAACCCTCCGCCCCTTCGAAAAACCACGAAGGAGCGGCCACCCGAAATTTCAACCGCAAAGGCTGCGCCACCCGTCCTGGGTAGCAAAACCGCCGTCGCGTTTTAGGATACCGTCATCGGCGCTGTGGATTTCGTAGAAGTAGGCCATCGGTGGTGGTCCTTGCAACTTGTGTCCCGAAACTCTACGGTTTAGCTGGTGGAGCGAACGCGACATCACGGATCGCTTGCACGACGAGCTTAGTCTTAAATGCTCCGAGGTGACCCCATCCCGGATGGTAATTCTTGCGGATACCTTCAGGCAGTTTTGGATCGGGTACCGGGGGGCCATAAAACTCACCTTCAAACACGACTCTCGCTCGCCGCGAACGCTCAAGAAGCCTACGCAGCTTCTCTTTGTTCTGCTCCGATTGCAGAGCGAGTTCGACCCACGTAGTCTCCTTCGAGCAGGCAACATCCTCTAGGGTTCCGCGCTCTAGTCCTTCGCTGAAGATGCCGGACACGCGCACGATCTGATGATTACCCTCGGTAACGTTCTGTTGGAGAGAACACAAAGACTCTGCCTTTGGCTCTGTTTGGGCCGATGCGGCTCCCAACCACAGGCACATCGCAAGTAGCGGGATCAGATAGAAAGTTTTTTGCACGTTTCAGCCTCCCGACGCACCTACTAGTGCGGTACAGTGATGTTCGCAACCGAACCGCCTTGATTGGTAGGAGACAATTGGCGGGTGGCCGACCCTTTCGCGTGTCCTTCATTGAGGTACTCTCACAGTTGGATGATACCACTCCATTAAGTCAACGCCGAGTGACCGGTTTGGCTTTTCAGGGTGCCCGATCCTTCCCGGTTTTTGGAAGGGTCGGGGTTTTGACTTCTCTTCCGTTCCATGAGAAAAGGACTGATCCGCCAGTACGGCCTCGGCCACCTCTTATTCGGAAGCGGGCCGCCAACTGTTCGAAGCCTCGCGAATCCGCAAAACAAGCACCAATGATGCGGATCGGCTGCGAAAATACCTGGGACGCTTCGGAATCGAATGGAATCAAACCGTGGAAGCGTTATGGTCACCGAAACCGCCGACGCCTCGAAAGCCGTGAGTGATCGGACACTCGCAAGTTCAACCCCGAAGGATGCGCCACCCGACCCCCACACATAAGCCCGACGTGTGGGCCACCCAATTCATTTTCCTACTTGGCGGCCGGATTCCAAGATTTATTGAGACGATTCGCGGATGAGGACAACGTCGGAGTCGGTGTGACCGCGGAGTATGCAGAGGTTTCTGCCGTCTGGCGACCAAGCGAAATTGAGAATCTGCTCAGAATCAAAGGAAGTTATTTGCCGGCCACGCGAGCCGTCGAGGGGCTGCAGCCAGAGGTTGTCGACGCCGTTTTCGCGGATCGGATAGGCGACCGCCTTGCCGTCCGGCGCGAGGTTCAACCCTCCGCTCGAAATCCGCTCATCGGTGTCAATGAGGCGGGGCGGCGAAGGCGTCGATGACAGTTCCATCAGCGCGACCTTGTATTGAGGGTACGGATCTTCCGGTGTTGGCGTGGTAGCCAGGACATAAGCCAAGAGCTTGCCGTCGGGGGAACGACTGAGCCCGGTTCCAGTGGGGATGGTTCGAGGAACAGCGCTTCCCGGGACCATATCGGGTTTTCCGGAACCGTTCACGGCGACGCGCCAAAGCTGCTGCAGCGCGAGATCCCAGTAATACACCCATTTTTCGTCCGCCGAACACAGCGGGCCTCGATCATTTTTCCCGTCCGTCAGTTTCACGGGATTTGTGCCGTCCACGTTGGTGCGCCAGACATTTGTTGAGTTTGTGCCACCGTGAAATGTCCATGAGAACACGAAGTAATGAGTCCCACAGCCCGCCACCTCAACAATGGCGGCGTTAGAATCGCCAATCAACTGTGTGGGAACATTACGGTCGATCCCGACTCGCAGAAGGCGAGTAAAGTCGCTGAAAACCAGATTCCCGCCCGCGGACCAGTCAAACGAGTAAACATCCTGCCCCTGCGGAAGCAATGGGTTTGCCTGGGTCGCCTGGCTACCCGTAGCGGGAAGGACGTACAGATTCTGCGTTGACTTGGTCTGGACAGTGGCCAGAGTCTTCCCATCACCCGACAGGGTCAGTGTGTTGTAACTATTGGTATCGCGGGTGACCGGCTGGAGTTGCTCACCTCCGTCCGGAACAAATCCGATCTGCGACCGGCGATAGTAATCCGGTCCCTTTTGCGAATATAACGCCAGGAGGCCATGACCGTCCGGCAACCATTTGAAGTCGAGGGTCAATTTGTCATCGAATGTAGCAAACCTATTTGTTTTGCTGGTCCCGATATCGAATAGGGCGATTCCACCCAGAGCCTGGTCTGGCTTAAACAATCTGTACGCGAGCTTGTTGTCTTTAGGGGACCAAGCGACGAACGAGGGTGCATTCGAAGCCGGCGCCGCGATCTGCAAAACCCGTTCGTCGCCGCCACCCAGATTAGCCGTGATCAGCCGGTACTTGCCCGCCTCCGGAACATTCTCTCGAGCGAAGGCGATACGCTGCCCGTCCGGAGAGAAGCTAACGTCGCTGTCAATGCCCCGAACCATGGTTTGAGGAGCGCCCCCCAGCACCGGCGCACGATACAGATCGAAGTTCGTGTTTGTGGCGTCTACAGCTTTGATGAAATAGAGATAGTTTCCGTCCGGCGAGAACGAGAGATTCTTGTAGGAAGCTGGGGACGGTGGGATCACTTGGGTATCGCTGCTGGTCGGAAGGTTGCGTAGCCAGAGGCTCTGCAACCCCTTGTTGTTGATGACGGTCAGCACATATCGGCCATCTGGAGAAATGGCCGTGAGTGCTGCCTTCCCCGAGTTGGTGACCTGCGTGATCGTGAAATTCTGGAAATGAACGGGGCTCGCTCTATGGAACATCGAGAACAGTCCGAATCCAGCAGCAGCCAAAACGATTAGTCCTGCCGCTGCAATTCCCATAGCTCCCCATTTGTGCTGCTTAACAGCGGAGATAATTGCTGAACTGCCGGTCTCCTGAGGTTTGGGGGGCTCCACCGGCGCAACAACGACGGATGAGGTCTTTAAGCCCGGCTGCGGAGGGGCGCTTGATTCAACATCGCGCTTCAGGCGCTTCAGGTCTGCCCGCATTTCCGCGGCAACCTGGTAACGAAGGTCGCGGTCCTTCTCCAGCGCCTTGGTGATGATCTCTTCTAACTTTGGCGGCAGATCGGGGTTCAGCCGCAAGGGGCGCAAAGGCGGGCGGTTTAGTATGGCATCAAAAATAACGGCGGAAGTATCGCCACGAAATGGCATGGCCCCTGTCGCCATCTCGTATAACACCGCACCGAACGAGAAGAGGTCCGTGCGGGCATCCAACTGCTTCCCCTTGGCCTGCTCCGGCGACATGTACGCCACCGTGCCCAGCGCCGTCCCCGGGCCGGTTAATTGCGCTGCATCCGAGCTAACCGTCGCTTCATACGTTGTGCCAGCAGCTTGCGCGACCTTAGTGCCAACAAAAGTCAATTTAGCGAGCCCGAAGTCCAGAATCTTGGCGTGTCCGCGTTTCGTGACAAAGATATTGGCGGGCTTGATGTCACGGTGAACGACGCCTTCAGAATGCGCGACATCGAGAGCGTCGGCGATCTCAATGGCCAGTGAAAGCAGCCTTTCGTTGTCCATCGGTCTGGCGGAGATCGTGTGCTTCAGCGTGAGGCCGTCCAGAAACTCCATGGCGATGAACGCCTGTCCGTCGTGTTCTCCGACGTCGTGAATGGTGCAGATATTTGGGTGATTCAAAGCGGATGCGGCTTGGGCTTCGCGCCGAAAGCGGGCCAACGCGAGCGGATCACAGCAAAGGTCCGGTGGCAGGAATTTGAGCGCAACCGTGCGGTGAAGGCGTGTGTCGTCTGCCTTATAGACCACACCCATCCCCCCGCCACCGAGTTTCTCGATGATCCTGTACTGGGAGAAGGTTTGCCCAACCATCGTGGCGCAATCTTAAGAGTGTAATTGCAGGAAGTCAACAGAAAGACAGGAATGACCCACCTGGTCCGCTGAATTTTCGCACTGCCCGCCAAACCTGGATTTCGCTTGAACGTTTATGAAAGATACTGTAGCGTTGCGTTCGTTCTTGCTCATCGAAAATCAAGTAATCCTAATAACCACTCATGTTGAGACTCAAACAGGGGCCATCTCTTGGATAGTGGGCAAGCAAGGCGCAATTCGCAACGGTGAGTTCTATGCGACGGCGGGTTAGTCCATTGACCGTGTGCTTCGAGCCATTTCTGGATCGTGGGAACCTGCTGACTGTTGCCACAGCCAAAACTTTAAGGAGGCAGAAATGAAGTATTCCACTCTCGCACAAGTCAGAGCCCAGTTCGCGATGAAGCGTATCGGTCGCACACGTGGAAAGCTGAAGTTTCTTTTCCTCCTCGGCATGGTCATGATTACGCCCCCACTTTGCGCGCAGCAATTCGCCGCTCCTTCCGGTCTGAATGCGCTGACTCCCGAATTGCTCCTGCAGCGTATCGATCAACTGGATGGAGAAATTAAGGAATTACGCGCAGCCTTGGTAAAAATAACGGCCGAGCCCCCCAAGCAAGGGCCTTCCCAGGCCGCTCCGCCACGTCAACCTGACTCTGCGCCGCAAGATCAACCCGCCGAGCCGCAAGGAATGGACGTGAACAGGACCCTCTTGCGCATAAGGGGATTCAGCGACATCACCTTTCACGGCAGCGACCACATCCACGATTCCCCGCTGTGCCAGGCTTATACTTGCTTCCCGACTTCCTTCACCATTGGGCAGGTAAATTTATTCGTCACTTCGGAACTCTCGGAACGCTTCAAGTTCCTCAGCGAGATCGTCTTTGAATCCGACGAGTTCAACAATTTCGGCGTGGATCTTGAGCGCATGCAACTGCAGTACTCCCATAACGACTATCTTAACCTATCGGTAGGGCGGTATCACACCGCGATCGGCTACTACAACACAGCCTATCACCACAGCACCTGGTTCCAAACTACGACGGGACGCCCCTTCCTGTTCGACTTCGAAGACAAGGGAGGACCTCTTCCAATCCATAACGTGGGGGCATCCCTATACGGGCGCATTCCGTCCGGCGCCGCGGGACTTCATTACGTAGTGGAAGTCGGCAATGGCCGGGCCTCGCGCTCCTACGTCCCACCGCTTGGCCAAACCGCGACGGCGGTGCAGAACTACGTGGATGAGAACTCCCATAAGGCGTTCAATGTGGCACTCTTCGCCAAGCCTGACGGGATTCCTGGACTACAGGTGGGGTTCTCCGCCTACCATGACGTATTAACACCAGGCGTTCCGGCGCGCATCGGCGAGACCATCCTGGCGGCCCACGCCGTGTTCATCCGCACCAATTTCGAGTGGCTGAACGAAGCCCTGGTCATCCGCCATACGCCACAGGGAGGCCGGTTGTACGATACCCCTGGGGGGTATACGCAGATCTCCAAGCGTTTCGGGTCCTACCGGCCGTACTTCCGCTATCAGTATTTGAATGCGGCGGACAGCGAACCTTTGTTCCCGGATATTCGGCTGCGGGCCGGGCCGTCTCTGGGTGTGCGGTACGACCCTACGGATTTCGTGGCGCTGAAGTTCCAATACGACTACACTTCAGTGCGGGCCAATCCGGGGATCAACGGGCTAGCCCTCCAGGCAGGCTTCACGTTCTAAGGGCGTGCGACGATGCCTCGACTAACCATTGCGCTACTCACGCTTGCCATGACTGTCATGTTGGCTTCTGCTCCGCCGGCCCGGACCACCCAGCCCGCCGGACTCGAACCGCAAGGTTCCCCGGCGGCCGATGAATGCCTGGCAATCCTGGTGAATCGGTCGAATCCAGTCGAGAACCTGTCCTTTGCGGAGCTGCGCAAAGTCTTTTTAGGAGAGCAAAACCATTGGTCCGATGGACGTCGAATTACGCTGGTGATGCTGGAATCCGGCAAGCCGGAGCGCCAGGCGGTGCTCAGTCTGATTTACCGGATGGAAGATAAAGATTTCAATGCCTACTTCCTGCATCATGTTTTTACGGGTGACGTTCACGCGGCGCCGACGACTCTAACGACTCCAACAGAAGTGCTCAAATTTGTTTCTAACGTCCAGGGCGCCATCGGCTATCTGCGCACGACGGCGGTAGATGAATCTGTAAAGATCGTTCGCGTCGACAGCGTTCTCCCCTGCGAGAAGGATTACAGCATTCGCATGCACGCGAAGTCAGTCAAATAACATAGACGTGCACAACACGCGGAATCTGGGGACAAGTCCGATGTTTGCCGCGGCGCTGAACAGAAGTCCGCCGTTAAGAAATCGTTTTGCATTTAGGTTTAAGCTGTGAGTGTTGTGGGTGGGCGCAGCGTGATCAGGTTGGCGCAGAAAAAAGCGCGCAAAAAATAAGGGATGCTTCGCAG
>Ga0210410_10000141_pt1 | contig 106855 bp, 82 predicted proteins | sample IncBWC4MmetaG_FD_161058 | JGI IMG/M metagenome (GOLD analysis project Ga0210410, IMG submission 161058) | Forest soil microbial communities from Barre Woods Harvard Forest LTER site, Petersham, Massachusetts, United States - Inc-BW-C-4-M | ecosystem: Environmental > Terrestrial > Soil >...
TAAGTCCGGTGGTCTCAATGGGTCGTTGCAACACTTGCTCGAAGTCCTCTTGTAGGAGTCTAGGAGGCTGATTTCATTCGCAGGCATCAATTCAACCAAAACAAAAGCTCTGGTTAGGTTCTGATGGGGTATTGCCTTACAGATTGATTCTCGATGGGAAGTATTGTGAGATCAACTGGTTATCTGGTGTTGCATCGACCGGTTGAGCCGGCACCGCTTATCGGAAACGAGCCCACCACCAAATAGCGGAACAGCTTGAATTTTACTGGCCTTGTTGCCATATTGGACCTGCTAATTTACGAGTGGAGGAAATTCGGATGAAGCTCACCCCAGGAAAGCGCAAAGGGCTCGATGCTGTTTCGGATTCACGCGGCATCATCGGCGCGGCTGCGATGGACCAGCGCGGCTCTCTCATGAGCGCGATCGCCAAGGAAAAAGGCATCGACAAAAAAGCCGTCACGAAGCAGATGATGTCGGAGTTCAAGGAAGCCGTCGTGCGCGTTCTCACTCCGCATGCGAGCGCGATCCTGCTCGACCCCGAATACGGCCTCTCCGCCGCCAGGCAGCGCGCCAAGAACGCCGGCCTTCTCCTCGCTTACGAAAATAGCGGCTATGACAACACGCGCCCCGGCCGCTTGCCCGATTTGCTGGACCACTACTCAGTCCCGCGCCTGATTTCCGACGGCGCCGATTGCATCAAGATTCTTCTCTACTACACGCCTTTCGATCCCCCGGAAATCAATGACGTAAAGCATGCCTGGGTCGAGCGCATCGGCGGCGAGTGCACGGCCGCCGACGTCCCGTTTTTCCTCGAATTCGTGGGCTACGAAGAAGGAGTCGACGAAAAGGGCATCGAGTTCGCAAAAAAAAAGCCCGGGGTCGTAACCCGCAGCATGGAAGAGTTCAGCAAGCCGCAATACGGAGTCGACGTCTTGAAAGTGGAAGTCCCGGTCACAATGGCGTATGTGAAAGGCACGCGCGCCTGCAAGGGCGACTCGGCCTACACGCGCGACGAAGCCAAGGACCACTTCCGCAAAGCCGCCGCAGCCGCCAAAAAGCCCTTCATCTATTTGTCCGCCGGCGTAAGCAACGACACATTCTCGGAAACGCTCGATCTCGCCGCCGAAACAGGCGTGAATTTTTCAGGAGTCCTCTGCGGCCGCGCTACCTGGAAAGACGCCATCCCCATCTACGGCAAACAGGGCGTCAAGGCTCTCGAAGATTGGCTGTATGATCAAGGCGTGAAGAATATTAAAAACGTGAACGGCCGCCTGACCGCGGCAAGACCCTGGTTCTCGTTCTATGGCGTGAACTCCGCTTCAGCGCTCGCGTAGGCAAAGAAACCGCAGACGCGAAAGCCGTCGTACTAGTGGGAACTGGATGCGGGCGGTGACGCGGGCTTTTCGGGGTACAAGCGGTCAAACTCCGCGTCGCCATGAAGAATGGTGAGGTCCGGGTCGCGGCGAGCCCAAACCGAGTCTCTGAACCCCGCTTCCCAGGCTTTGCCCAGGGCATCCAGGGCCTCCTGCTTTCTTTTCAGGCCGCAATACACACAAGCCGCGTTATAGAGAATTGAGGCTTCGTTGGCGCGCAAGGTGACGGCCAGGTTGAGTTCGCGCAAGGCGTCGTCTTCGCGTGCCAAGTCGGCGTAGTTGGCACCCAGCAGGACACGCGCCCGCGCATCCTCGGGCACTTGTTTCAAGTGGTTTTCGAGCGCGACGATGACCCTGTGGGCCATGTTGCGTTTGGCTTCTCCTTTGCCCATGGCGCCGAGAGAATTCATGATGGGCACATAAACGTTGTAGTCTTCGCCGCTCGCTTCGATGGCGGCTTCCGCGACATCCACAACCTCTTGGTAGCGTCCCGCCGCGAACAGGGCACGGCAAAGCATGTAGTAGGCGCCCTCACAGTCGCGCTTTCGTTCGATGGCCTTTTTCACCATGCGCACGGCCTCGTCGTGAAGTTCGGCGGCATAGAGGACCCAGGCCTGACTGACCTGCACTTCCGGTAGGTCCCAGCGCAGAGCCACGGCCTTGCCGGAAGCCTCCCGCGCGCGTTCGACCCACACCTGATCGCGGCTGTAGTTACAGTAAAACATGGCGCAGGCGTTGGCGCAGGCGGCATGAGCAAGGGCGAAGCTCGGGTCCATGGCCACAGCGTTTTCGAACATCTGCAGGGCAAATTCCAGGTCCTGGCGGGTCTGCCGCCGCGCGTATCTTTTCCCGCGCAGATAGAGGTCGTAAGCCTGCAAGCTCTCTGTAGGCTTGACGGCCAGGGCCTCCAGCTCCTGCGGGGACAGCGTCACGCGCAGGGCCTCTGCGATCTTGCGCGCCATTTCGTCCTGAACTTCGAAAACGTCCTTCATTTCTCGATCGAAGCGCTCCGACCACAGAGGAAAATCAGTATGTGTATCCACGAGCTGGGCATTGATGCGCAGCCGGGCGCCGGCGCGGCGCAACGTGCCGGTGAGGACATAGGCCGCGCCGAGCTGCTGGCCGACCTGCGCCGGAGTCACCGGCTTGTCCCGGAAGGCCAGAACGGTGGGGCGTGAAAAAGTGTTCAGTCCCCGAATCTTGGATAGTTCGGTGATGACATCCTCGGTGATGCCGTCGCGCAGGTATTCGTCTTCTTTCGCGCCGCTTAGATTTTCGAAGTAGAGAACGGCTACGGATTTTCCTGTCTGCTTCAGGACGCCGGGATCCGAATCGCTCTTCTCCTTCGCGCGACGCTTTCCCGATTCAAGATCGCGCTTCAGGCGGCTGAGGTCGGTTTTCAGTTCGGTGGCAGTCTGGCAGCGCAAATTGCGGTCCTTCTCAAGGGTCTTCTCAATGATCCGCACAAAATCGGCGGGCAGCGAGGGATTCAGTTCCGCGGCCGGCTTGGCCTCGCGGTTCAGGATGGCTTCGAAGATGACTGCCGAGGTGTCTCCTTGAAAAGGGAGGGTTCCGGTGGCCATCTGATAGAGTACGGTGCCGGTAGAAAAGAGGTCCGTGCGGGCGTCCACAAGTTGTCCGCGAGCCTGCTCCGGTGACATGTAGGAAACTGTTCCAATGGCCGAACCCAGAGAAGTCAGTTCATTGTTGGAAACTACGGTCTCCCCCTGCATGACCGACGCTCCCTGTGCCACGTCGCCCCGGCTGATCTTGGCCAAGCCGAAGTCCAGAATCTTCAGTGGGCCGCGCTCAGTGAGAAACAGGTTCGCCGGCTTGATGTCCCGGTGCACGATGCCCTTGGCGTGGGCTGATTCGAGGGCGTCGGCGATTTGAATAGCTAGCGGCAGCACCCTCTCCATTTCCATTGGCTTCCGATTCATCTTCTGCGCCAGGGTCCCCCCCTCTAGCAACTCCATGACGATGAAGTGCCGGCGTTCGTACTGCTCAATTGCGTGTATGGTGCAGATGTTAGGGTGGTTGAGAGAGGAAGCGGCGCGTGCTTCGCGCTGGAAGCGCTCAAGCAACTGGCTATCCTGGGCCATGTCAGGAGGAAGAAACTTCAGAGCCACGCGTCGACCGAGTTGGGAATCCTGGGCTTCGTACACCACACCCATACCGCCCGAGCCCAGTTTTTGGAGTATCTGGTAATGCAGTAGCGATTGACCGATCAGGGGATCCTGGTTCATGTTGGCCGGTTGATAGTATGCGGCTGGAGGGGTACCGTCAAGGAGACTGCGGCATCCAGAACAATCAGGGTTGCAGTCGCTACGCCGTCTGCGCTACTTAGGGGGAAGTGCCTGAGCCTACTTGCCGGAATTCGCAGCGCCGCCGGCTAAATAAAAGTAGCCAACCCTATTATTCGAAGGGCTGCCGTACCACATCCGCCCCTGCGCGTCGCGGAATAATTCCCGAATCGTATTTTCCGAATGCGGAAACGGGTATTCGGTAATCTTGCCGGTTTTCGGGTCCAGCCGTCCGAGCACGTCCATGTAGTATGATGAATACCAGACATTGTTATCCGTATCGATAGCTAAACCATAAGGAAATACATCTTTCCCGCCAGGCAAGTCGTATTCTTTGAACGTCTCTGTCTTCGGATCAAATCGGCCGATCTTTCCATTCTGATATTCGCCAAACCACACGTTGCCGCCCGGATCGAGTTCGATTCGCCGTTCGTATCCATCCTTTGTGGGTACGTCCCATTGCTTGATCTTCAGCGTCTTCCAATCCGCTTTTCCGATCTGGCCCGTGCCGGGATTTGTAAACCAGATGTTTCCGTCCTTGTCCGGTTCGAGTCCGTACGTATGATCCGCAACGCCCCAGAAATCCGTAAACTTTCCAGTTTCCGGGTCTAATCGGCTTAGGGGATATCCAGTCGACCAAACATTCCCGTGAGGATCGAAGCGAACCGTGTGTTTCGATCCAGCGGACTCGATCCCTTCCTTTCCGGGAAGGTACGCCGCCTGATACTCGGTGATCTTCTGCGTTTTGGGATCCCACTTCCCTAATTTGTTGGGGCCTTGCTCCGTCAACCAGACCGAACCATCCGGCGCTTCCACTGCGGAATGGACCGCGGCCGTGCCCGCGTTGGGAACCGGGAAATCTTCCATGGCGCCAGTTTTTGGATCGAGCCGGGTGATCTTGTTCGCGATTCCGAAATTGGGGATCCAGAGATAACCGTCCTTGTTGGGCGCCGCGCTGAACGGCATGCGGCTGGGCCCGGGCATTTCGTATTCCACGTACACGATGTTCATCGCGTCGCTCGTAAACTTACGCGTCGTATTTTTGTATTCCGGGAGATCGGCGGGAGATCGCGGGACGGTGGCTTCAGTCCCGAACGAGCTGTTCAAAAACGATACGACGTCCGCGGCTTTCTTGTCATCGAATCGCCAGGACAAGCTGAAATGCATGGCGTCGCGCATATATTGGACGCGGTCTTGCCAGCCGTCCGCGTCGCGGCGCACGGAAGCCATGCGCGTTTGAAATCCATGGCAAACGAAACATTGCGCGAAAAGCGTATCCTTGCCTGTCGACGCGGGGAGCAGTTGCTTGGCTTGGTAAATCGAAAGTTCGTTCCAGCGGATCGCGGCTTTTTGCAGCGCAAAGTCGAACGATGCGTCCTGGTCCCCCGTGAGGGTCACTCCGGGCCGCGGATCACTGCGATAGCCAGTTGATTTCGTGGACAGTTGGTAATCTCCAGCCGGGACTTTTTCCATGCGGTAACGACCCTGGCTGTCCGTCAACACGATGAGCCACATTCGCGTCTTGGTGTTCTGCGCCTGTACAAATGCACCCTCAAACGGCGCGCCGTCAGGCCCTTTCACCGTTCCCGTGATGGTCGCGGCGTAGCAAGCAGAACCGAAGAAAACAGCCAAGCCGATCAGCGATAAAAGTTTTCTGTGAAGTCCCATGGAAACTCCATCTCCGTCCATCTTTGCGTGTCGAAAAACCGGATGCGATTTGTACACTCTTCCCTAATTTAGGAAAACCTCCGGGCGATTACAAGCAATAATAATTTGAATCCCATGAGGAGCCCATTGGGGTTCCTAAAAGCCCAAATGTTGCCGCGCAAGTCCTAAAATAGCGCCAATTTGCCAATCAAATCGCCAGTGCGCCTCTCGCATGTGCTAAAGTTTTCTCCTGACCATGCGACTCGGGCTCTATGTGCAGGTCCCTTTCTGCCAGACCAAGTGTACCTACTGCAACTTTCACACCGGTGTGTTTTCAAACGATTTGTACACCCCGTATGTGCAAGCGGTTTGCCGCGAAATCGGCGAGTACCCCCGCCTGCTGCGGGAATCCCGAATCGCTGAAGTCCCGGAAGCAGTCGTCGACACGGTTTATTTTGGCGGAGGAACGCCAAGCCTGCTCGATCCAACCGGGCTGGCACAAATACTCGATGCCATGCGCGCCGGATTTGAATGTGAATTCGAAGAGGTCACCCTCGAAGCCGATCCTGAAACGATTACCCCGACTAAGGCCACGGCATGGCGAAAGGCCGGCTTCAATCGCATCAGCATGGGCGTGCAATCCTTTCAGGACAACGAACTGAAAGCCGCGGGCCGCATGCACCGCCGCGCCGACATCTGCCTCGCCACCCAAATGCTTCGCGACGTGGGCTTCCAGAATATCAGTTTCGATTTGATTGCCGGACTTCCACACCAGACGCACGATAGCTGGGACGAGTCGGTCGAGCAATTGCTCTCCTTGGGCCCTGAGCATGCGTCCATTTACTTGATGGAAATTGACGAAGGCAGCCGTCTGGGGTTGGAAGTTTTGAGCGGGGGCACGCGCTACTCCGCTTCTGCTATCCCGGGTGACGACTCGATGGCCGCCTTTTACGAGCGCGCGTGCGCCCGGTTGGCCGCCGCGGGATACACTCATTACGAAATCTCGAACTGGGCTTTGCCGGGATTCGAATCACGGCACAATCTCAAATACTGGCAGCGCCAGCCGTACTGCGGATTTGGTGCAGGCGCACATTCGTTCAACGGTACACAGCGTTGGGCCAACGCGCACGATCCCGCCGCCTATGTTGCAGCCATCAGCCAGAGCCGTTTCCCCGTCGAGCAGCTTGCGGACGTCTCCCGCGAAGACGCACTCGAAGAAGAATTGTTTCTGGGCTTGCGCCAGCTTGCAGGGATAGACCTCGCACGCATCGAGTCCGAGTACAGCGCCAATTTGCAGCCGCGCGTCGAAGAATTGCGCGCCCAGGGTCTGGTCGAATGGAACGGAACCCGGCTTCGTCTGGCGCCCGACCGGCTGACCGTTTCGAACGAAGTATTCGTCAATCTTCTGGATATCTAAAGCGCGGAAAGCACTCCACCGTGCCTCGAAGTGCCGAGGCGGGTGTACACTGGGCTTCGCGCTTGAATTCAAGACGGAGATTCATTTATATGCCGCGGATGAATGATTGGGAGAGGGAAGTCCACGAGGCAAAGAGGAGAGAAACGTGGGCCCTTAGAGGGCCGAACCAGATTGTGAAGGTTCTGCCGGGTGTCGGAAACTCAGCGCTGGGGGGATTTATTACGCTAGGGAGGTATCTCCTTGGGAAAACACCACAACAAATCGAAATCGCGCTTGGGTTGCCGCTTGGGTCGTTGGCCAAGGGCGCAAGAATTTACCGGTTCACTCGACTACCCATGATGGGGGAATATGAATACGAGCTCACTGCATTTCACCCTGACGGACTTGCTTATGTCGAGGGCCATAGCAACCCTGACTACCTTCCCGGGGACCGCACGATTCATCAATGGAGGATCAAACCTGGAATTACAATTCCTGTTGATACGATCAACGCTCTGAATCTAAACCCGGGGCAGCAATTTCCATATAACTGGCTTCAACCTTGAACGGGTGCAACGCTATGTCCTCGATGAAGTTCGCTTCGTGTTGTTTACTGCGGTCCCGATTGGGCTGGGTCTTTTCCCCGGTACTTCTGCTGGGATACGTTTCCGGCGCGCAAACGCCGTCGAAAGGGAATCCACCACCCGTGCCAAAGACCGTTGGCGCGTCGCTGACCCCTGCCGACGCCAAACGCTTCATCGAACACGCAGAAACGCGCCTGTTGGATCTATGGATAAAGAGCCAACGCGCCTCGTGGGTGGCGGAGAATTTCATTACCGACGACACCGAGGCGATCAACGCGGACGCCGACCAGGCCGTGAAAGCCGCCACCGCCGAGCTTGCCATTCAGGCCAAGAAATTTGACAACTTGCAGCTTCCGCCTGACGTGGCCCGCAAATTCAAGCTGTTGAAATTGTCCGTGGACATTCCCGCGCCGCACGATCCGTCGGGCCAAGCCGAGCTCGCCAAGATTGCTGCCTCCCTTGACGGAGACTACGGCAAAGGCACCTGGTGCCCCGACGACAAGAAAGAAAACTGCAAGCAGCTCCCGGATATCGAGAAAATTCTCGACAACAGCCGCGACCCGAAGGAGCTGCTCGCCGCATGGCAGGGATGGCACGCAATCGGCCCCCCGATGCGGCAGCGATATACGCGCTTGGTAGAACTCGGGAATCAAGGCGCGAAGGAAATGGGTTTTGCCGATGTCGGAGCCATGTGGCGCTCGAACTACGATATGCCTCCGGATGATTTCAGCAAAGAGGTTGATCGGCTTTGGCTGCAGGTCCGCCCGCTATACGTTTCTCTGCACGCCTACGTTCGGTGGAAGCTTGCGGAAAAATACGGGATAGATATCGTGCCGGAAGACGGACCGATTCCCGCGCACCTTCTAGGCAACATGTGGGCCCAAGAGTGGGAGAATATATACCCGCTGCTGGCGCCGGAAAACGCTACCGTGGGCCCCGACGTCGGCGCGGCTCTCAAGGCGAAGAATATTGACGCGAAAGGAATGGTTCACTACGGCGAGGCCTTCTTCACGTCGCTCGGCTTCGAGCCTCTGCCTTCGACGTTTTGGGAACGCTCGCTATTCACGAAACCTCGAGATCGCGATGTCGTCTGCCACTCCAGCGCCTGGGATATCGACTACAAAGATGACCTGCGAATCAAGATGTGCATCGACCCTACGGCGGAGGATTTTGCGACAATTCACCACGAACTCGGACATAATTTTTACCAACGTGCGTATGACAGCCTGCCTCCCCTCTTTCGGAACAGCGCCAACGACGGCTTCCACGAAGCCATCGGCGACACCATCGCGCTCTCTGTGACGCCCGAATATTTGCAAAAAATCGGCCTGATCGACACAGTCCCGCCGGCGTCCGCGGATATCGCTCTGCTCCTGCAACGCTCGCTCGACAAAATCGCCTTCCTCCCGTTCGGCCTTCTCGTGGACCAGTGGCGATGGAAAGTATTCTCCGGCGAAATCAAGCCGGCCGACTACAACAAGTCCTGGTGGGAACTTCGCCGCAAATATCAGGGCGTAGCACCGCCGATCCCGCGAAGCGAGGCCGATTTTGATCCCGGCGCGAAGTATCACGTTCCCGCCAATGTCCCCTACACGCGCTATTTCCTGGCCTTCATTTTGCAATTCCAATTTCACCGCGCGCTGTGCAAAGAAGCCGGCTATACCGGGCCGCTGCACCGCTGCTCGATTTACGGCAATAAAGCTGCCGGAGCGAAGCTCGCGAAAATGCTGGCAATGGGAGAGAGCCGCCCCTGGCCTGACGCCCTGGAAGTAATGACCGGCCAGCGACAAATGGATGCCACCGCAATCCTGGATTATTTTGCGCCGCTAAAAAAGTGGCTAGACGAAAAAAACGCGGGCCATAAAGTAGGCTGGAACTAGCGCAGCAGCTCGCAAATACGCTGAAATATATCGAGCGGTATCAAAACTCTCTGTGCTCTCTGTGCTCTTCTCTCCGTGAACTCTGTGTTAAATCTTTAATTGCTCCGACACGGAGTTGCAACCCGGGAACCCATTCGCAGGCCGTCGTGCGCCCCTATGGTATAAATGATTTGTGCGCCTGTAAGCGCTGGATCATGCCCGAGGCCCCGTGGATTTCTCCTTCACTGACGAACAACAGCATCTCCGGCGCAGCGTTCGCGAATTTGCCGAAGCTGAAATCGCCCCCCACGTGATGGAGTGGGACGAAGTCTCTCGTTTTCCGTCCGAATTGATTCCGAAACTCGGCGAGATGGGTTTGCTTGGAGTCATCTTTCCCGAAGAATACGGCGGCGCGGGGCTCGGCTACATCGAGTACGTGACGGTGATCGAAGAACTGTCTCGCGTCGACGGTTCCGTCGGCCTGATCGTCGCGGCCCACAACTCGCTTTGCGCGAATCACATCTACAAATTTGGAAACGAGGAGCAGCGCAAAAAGTTTCTCGTTCCGCTTGCACAGGGAAAAAAACTCGGCTGCTGGTCGCTCACCGAGCCCGAAGCAGGGTCCGATGCGGGAGGCACGCGAACCGTCGCCGCGCGAAAAGATGGCGGCTGGACCCTAAACGGCGCAAAAACGTTCACGACAAACGGCCATTACGCCGATGTCTGCGTGGCAATGGCCGTGACCGATAAATCCAAAGGGTCGAAAGGAATTTCCGCCTTCATCCTCGAAAAAGGGAACCCAGGTTTCCGCCCCGGAAAAAAAGAAAACAAACTCGGCATGCGCGCGAGCGACACCTCGGAAGTCGTCTTCAGCGATTGTTATGTTCCCTCGGCGAATCTCCTGGGCGCGGAAGGCAAGGGCTTCGTAAACACGTTGCAGGTACTCGATGGCGGCCGAATTTCGATCGCGGCGCTGGCGCTCGGCATGGCCCAGGGCGCGTACGAGGCGGCGGTGAAATACGCGAAACAGCGCAAGCAATTTGGCAAGACGATCAGTGAATTTCAGGCCATTCAATTCAAGCTCGCCGATATGGCCACGGAGATTGAAGCCGCGCGCCTGCTCGTGTATCACGCGGCATGGCTCGCGGATCAAAAGAGCCCGCGCTTCACGAAGGAATCGAGCATGGCGAAGCTTTACGCCAGTGAAGTCGGCGTGCGAGTGGCGAGCGAAGCAGTGCAGATTTTCGGCGGCTACGGTTTCGTGAAGGACTATCCCGTCGAGAAATTTTATCGCGACTCCAAGCTCTGCACCATCGGCGAAGGCACCAGCGAAATTCAGCGCATGGTCATCGCCCGTCAGATTCTCGAAAAAACCTGACCTGTTCCAAGGCGTGGAGCACCCGGACACAATAATCGGTTTGTTGTTTCGCCGGGGCGTAAATTCCGTGCGCGCCGTCATACGAGAAAATCGGAGGTCAGGACAGATCATGTGGACTCTCAGGTTGAATCGCTCGGCTCACACGATCCCCCTACTCCCCGTCCGCACGGGCCGTTCATCCCCACGAAAGGTTTCCCGTTAAAGTTTTTGCGCAGCGGCCTCTCGGGCCAGTAACCGCTGAGCCTGAAGATCTCCACTACGGGCTTCCCTTGCAGTTTGAGCCGGGACCTCTAAAGCTTCCTGCAAAGCTGTCTGGGCAGCAGCACTTATTTGAACGGTGTCGGCGGACGATGCTTGTGGATTCGTTGATTTTTGAGTTAATGTCGCCGGCTTTGCCGGAGAAGGAGCTTGGGCTGCACTTGCCGGGGTCGAATTGGCTTGGGGTACACCCGTTATCGCAATGGCCATTTGAGAGGTCCTCTACCGCCTCACTTATCGTATCGGCAGGAACGGGATAGACTTTATGACCTTTTTGATCGCTGGCTGGATGATCCGACATCTACCACTCGCCCTCGCTGAACACTCCTTTAACCCAAGCTCAGCCGCCGACGAATGACTGCACTCCCCCACGAGTGCCTTAAAAGGGCACGGAAAAAGCCGCAATATTGTCATTCTGAGCCCGCTGCGGCGGGCTAGGAATCCCTCTTAGTCTTTAGTCTCATGGTGGGAGGGATTCTTCGCTTCGCCTCGGCGCGAGGCCTCGATGCGAGCGCTTATGATGACAATCAGAGCGCCCTCCCCGGCTCTGCCTACCCTCAAGGTCTCGGCGGTCCACCTGGCTCATCGGCTCGCCGGAGACATCCCCTTAAACTCCAATTTCTGAAGTCCGCGATTCGTCGCTGCCACGTAGATGTTGCCTTTGGAGTCAGTCGCCATCTGGTGCCCGCCTCCCAGCATGCCCGCACCTTTGATTGACTCCACAACCTCGAGTGTCTTGCGGTCGAGCACCACGATGTCCGTGCCCCCTCCGACATACAAGAACTGCTGCTGTGCGTCGGGAGACAATGCCAAATCGCGTGCAAAAGGCTCGTCACCTTTGACCAGTTGCTTGATGTACTTGCCCTCAGGCGTGAACACCTGCACGCGCCTGTTTTCACGATCGGCCACATACACGAGCCCGTCGTCGGACACCCGAATGGCGTGCACGATACTGAATTGCTGAGGACCTGGGCCATCGGGCACGGCACTGAGGCTTGGCGGAGGACATTGGTCCAGGTCCACCGGCTTGTTTCCAAACGCGCCCCACATGCGTTTGAACTGCCCGGTATCAGCATCGAACACGATCACACGGTGGTTCCCGTACCCGTCGGCGACGAACAATTCATTCGTCTTCCGGTAAACGACCGCGTCGGCAGGCTGGTGCATATTTTTCGTGTCGGCATTGCCGGTGCTTTCGCTGCTGTGGCCAATTTGCATTATGAACTTGCCGGCTTGCGTGAACTTCAGCAATTGGTCATCTCCAACTGGCTTGAGACCGGGCAAGCCTCGCGCGGGACAATTGTTTCCTCCAATCCACACGAAGCCTTTGTAATCGATGTGGATGCCGTGCTCCCTCTCCGGCCATTCGTAGCCGCTTCCCGGCCCGCCCCAAGACTGGATGAAATTGCCCGCCCCATCGAACACCAGCACTGGTGGCGCGGCCATGGAGGCTTGATCGGCCGGGAGCGTGCGCGGGCGGTGCAGCACCCACACATGATCCTGCGCATCGATTCCGATGCTCGAGGCATCGCCAAGCTTCCACTTCGCTGGCACTTTCGGCCAGGAGGGATCTAGCTGGAACATCGGCACACCGCCCGCACGGTCATGGGACGTTTGTGCTGCCACACTTCCGTTCAAGTGCCGTTGTCCGTGCACACCAACAATGATCACTAAAGCAGTCAGAACGGCACATCTCAGAATGTTTCGCTTCATGGCGTTCACCTCGTCCTTGTCCTCACATAAAAGTAATTTCCGTTGTGAATTCGCATTTCTATCTTGGACGTCCGCGATACGCACGGTTGTACACCCGCACACGTCAGCCGGAGCCAGATTTTACCTCAGATAGCGAAGATGCGGTTCATCGCGGCCCTTCGGCAATGGAGCCTACGCCACGACGTATTCGGAAACAACCAGTTAACCCCTGGTGGCGAAAATCCACCTAGAAATCCTGACTAGGTGCGCGCGGATTGAGCGGGATAGATTACACTCAGGGAGAGAAGTTCTCAAACCTATGCTGGAAGCGGCGAAAAGTCTGTTCCTCGTTCTCAGTGCGCTATTCCCCATCGTGGACCCGCTCGGAGGCAGCCCATTCTTTCTGGCGCTGACCAGCGGGTACGCCCCAGAAGCGCGAAAAACATTGTCATGGCGCATCGCCATAAACAGTTTTGTCTTACTGGTTGGGTCGTATTTTGTTGGGACCTACATTCTCGCCTTTTTCGGGATTTCGCTGCCGGTGGTGCAGGTCGGCGGTGGGCTGATCGTCATCGCGACGGGTTGGACGCTACTGAGGCAACGAGACGATGAAAAACACGACGTACACAAAACCATGCATCCGCAGGACACCTACCGCCACGCCTTTTATCCCTTGACGATGCCACTGACAGTTGGCCCTGGATCAATCTCCGTGGCGGTAACCCTCGGCGCGAACGCCGCACGCAGTCATGCCCTCCATCCTTTGACTATTCTGGCTGCTCTGCTTGGATGCGTGCTGATAGGACTCAGCATTTTCCTGTGCTATGGATTTGCTGACCGGTTGGCACGATTCCTGGGAGCCACGGCGATGACGGTGATCATCCAACTCTCGTCGTTTCTCCTGGTTTGTATCGGCGTGCAGATTGCCTGGAACGGGATCAAGGCGCTGCTGGAGTCGTTGACCCTGCATATTGGCTGACTTAGCGGGAAGCAGCGATCAGACTCTACGTGGGAAGTTGCATTTGGAGCATGCCGTTTCCGGACCGCACGTCTAATTGAGTTTGTGTGACAGCCCACGATTATTTGTGGGTCACGGCTTCAGCCGTGACATAAAGCCTGCATTTTCAAATCGCCTTTAGGCGCTGACGCACCGGATTTCAAGTTGCCACACAGAGTCTTATTGTCCTTGACTCGAGCCGCCAAACAATTGCTGACCAGTGCTGGCCAGAGTAACCTCTTTGACGTTCGCGTTGTTGCTCCCGTCCTTAGCGCGACTGCCTTCCACGGTAACGACGTCACCAGGCTTCATCGAATTCCGTGTCCAGCCAGCCCTCAGGAGTATGTTCGGACTGCCCATTTCAAAGCCCCAATTCGTCACCTTGCCACTGTCGTCTTTGACGTCAATGTAAAACCAGGTGTGAGGATTCAACCACTCGAGTTTGGTAACCGTACCCGTCAGCTTGACAGGTTTCTTGGCGTCGTATTCCGCGGCAAAGGCATGATGCGCGAGCGCCGGCCCTGCGCTCAGGAGCAACCCGAGACCAACAATGATAATCGCTAATCTAGTTCTCATCGCTCAACCTCTCTCTAGCACAGACGCGCGGCAATTTATTTTCCCAGTAGAAGCTTTGACCACTACTGATTACTTACCGTTCAAATGTACAGCGTCCTTCTCGTTTTCGCAGAGATGTTCAAGGAGCTCCGTATCCGGAAGCAGTTTGAAATGTATGGTCACAGACTTCCAGGCCTTCGGATAAGCCTTCGAGTCATCGATCGCGACTTCCATTTCCAGGCTTCCGAAATTCGGGCGGCGGAAGCGTTCGGTGAGGTGCAGCGCATCCGTGTGGGGGTGACCCCCATTATCCAGCCAGGTCCCCTCTTTGAAACCAGCCGTCTCCACAACAAACGTGTTGCCTTCCCACTTCCCGATCGAGTACCCGTACCAGGTAGGATTGGGATCCTTTGGAAGAGAGCGGCCGTCGGTGAAAATCTGCCGGTACATATTGAATTCTTCATAGAGAACCACGAGTTCACCAGGGGTCTGGACGATCTTGAACGGGATGTTGGACACCAACATCGCATCCGGCACGCCGTGCGGCATGCAATGCAACTGTGGCTTGTCTCTCCCCAAACTCTCCAACCGCTGCTTGTACAGTGCCGCCGCCCATGGATGCATCGGTACTTCCACACCCTCGCCGGCAAGGTTATCCAGATATCGGCCCGCTTCAGCGTGCCAGATGCCCGAGAGATCTGGCTTGCCGTCTGGGGTCCTCGGGGCCGGTGCCGTCAGGTTGGGCTTGCCGTCCGGCGTGCGGGGGGTTCCCGGGAGCGGCAGGTTCAGCCATTGTGCTGCAGCAGGTCCGGCCATCACCAACACCATCGCCATCGTCGCTACCGGCACTTGCAATCGTTTCGCCGCACCCGTCACGAAAGTCACAAGTCAACCCTCCGTTGCTTACTTAAGCAGGGCCCCTATGTTCCGCAATATCCTGAAATAGCTCACGTGGTACGTCGCGCTGCCCGTTGCAATCGATATTGGCCGGAATTTCCGATTTCGACTTTACCTTTACGCAAGACCTTAAGCCTGCCGCACTTTGGTGTCAAGCCCGGCGCGCCTTGGCCGTGGCTCGTTTCAGTCCTCAATCCATGTTACTTTGTGTCGTTCATTTTTGTCACCTTCATCCATGTCCGTAGCCGTCGCAAGCTGGGCCGGTCAAATCTGCGCGGGAGACGTTCGCGCCATCGCGCGGGCCATCACCGCCATCGAAGACCACGACCCTCAGGCCGAAGAATTATTGAAGCAGATTTTTCCCTCTACAGGCTGCGCCCACGTTGTTGGCGTCACAGGCGCCCCGGGGACAGGGAAGAGCACGTTGGTAGATCGCCTCGCCACCCACTATCGGCGCGCGGGCGAGCAAGTTGGAATTATCGCCGTTGATCCCACGAGCCCCTACTCCGGCGGAGCGATTTTGGGCGACCGCATTCGCATGCAGGGACATGCGAGCGATGCTGGAATCTTCATCCGCTCCATGGCGACGCGCGGTTCCCTGGGAGGGCTCGCCCGCGCCACGGGCGAGGTTGCTCTCATTTTGGACGCGGCAGGGAAGCAACACGTGCTGGTCGAAACCGTAGGTGTGGGGCAAGACGAAGTGGATATCGTGCGTCTCGCGGATTGCACGCTGGTTCTTCTCGTGCCCGGCATGGGCGACGACATTCAAAACATGAAGGCCGGGCTGATGGAGATTGCCGACATCTTCGTTCTGAATAAATCCGATCGTGAAGGCGTGGACCACTTGGAAGCGCAACTCGAAGCGATGCTTGAGCTTGCCCCGGAGCGAAATGGTTGGAAGCCGAAGATCGTGCGCACTGCGGCCACGGAAAACAAAGGCGTGGACGAGCTGGCGGCCGCGATTGGGGAATACCGCGAACATTTCGACCGCTGCTCGGATCACCAGTCCAAAAAAGTAGAGCAATGGAAACGCCGCCTCATCACTCTGGCCGGGGAATTATTTCTGGAGCGTGCCATCCCAGGCCCCAAGGGAGAAGCCGCGCTCGACGCACTGGCGCGCGAAGTAGCGGATAGGAAAAAGGACCCTTACGCCGCAGTCAACGAATTGCTGTCGCGCGCGGGGCGTAAGTAGCACAGCCAAGAGTGGCTGTGCTACTCAACCTTTTCCGCAGCTTTTTTAGTTGCCGTTGTGCCGGGAAGCAAGTTTTCACACGGACTCTTCAGGGGCGCAACGTAGGGACCAAAGGATGAAACTCGGCGACCTCGAATTCTGGCTCATCACCGACGGAACATTCCGCCTCGATGGCGGCGCCATGTTTGGCGTAATCCCGAAACCGCTGTGGGAGCGTGTTTCTCCCGCCGACGCCCGCAATCGCATCCTCATGGCCATGAATTCTCTCCTGATCCGCGCGGCGGGGAAGTGGATTCTGCTGGAAACGGGCGCAGGCGACAAGTGGGACGCAAAGCGCACGGAGATTTATTCCTTCGACGCCCCTCCGAGGCTTCCGGAAAAACTCATCGCCCACGGCGTTCCCCCCGAAAAAATCGATGTCGTGATCAACACTCATCTTCATTTTGACCACTGCGGCTGGAACACGCGCATCGCAAACGGCGAAGCCGTTCCTTTCTTTCCCAACGCGAAATATATCGTTCAGCGAGGAGAGCTCGAACACGCCAAAGACCCCAGCGATCGCGACCGCGCCAGCTATTTTCCCGAAAACTATGCACCCATGGAAAAAACTGGCCAATGGTCATTGCTCGAAGCCGACACCGAGGTCGTTCCGGGAATTGAACTCATCCGCGCGCCGGGCCACAACCGCGACATGATGTGCGTGCGCCTGACCGGTGGCGGCAAAACCGTTTTTTTCACCGCCGATCTGATTCCCACCGCTGCGCACCTGCCGTATCCGTGGATCATGGGTTACGATTTGTATCCGCTCACCACGCTGGAAAACAAAAAGAAATGGATTCCCCCGGCGGCGCGCGAAGGATGGCTCGTGATTTTTGGCCACGAGCCGGCAACGCCTGCGGGCTATTTGCGCGAGCAGGGTGGAAAATACGTCCTGGAACCCGTAGCACTCGATTTCTAATTTCAAAATCAAAGAGGTCATCCATGGCCAAAACGAAGTCCAAGAAAAAAGTGCGCAGTACGAGTTCCGAAGCGGTGCGCATCGGCGTCATTGGCGGCAGCGGCCTCTACACCATGCCAGGCCTCGAAAACGCGCGCGAATTGCGCGTGAAGACACCCTTCGGCGACCCTTCCGACGCGCTCGTCGTCGGGACGCTGGCGGGGAAACGCGTCGCGTTTCTCGCACGTCACGCGCGCGGGCACCGTTTTCTGCCCACGGAAATAAATTATCGCGCCAACATTCACGCCATGAAACAGCTGGGCGTCGAGAGAATCGTCTCGGTGAGCGCCGTCGGTTCGCTCCAGGAGGATCTGAAGCCTTTGGATTTTCTGATTCCCGATCAGTTCTACGATCGCACCCGCCACCGCATCTCCACTTTTTTCGGGGACGGCGTTGCCGCGCACGTAGGCTTCGCGAAACCCGTCTGCGCACAACTCACCGCCGTGCTCGGCGAAGCCTGCGACCGCGCGAAAGTGCGCGTGCATCGCGGCGGCACCTATATCTGCATGGAAGGTCCGCAATTTTCCACGCTCGCCGAAGCCCACGTCCACCGCCAATTGCGCTTTGAAGTGATCGGCATGACCAACGTCACCGAAGCAAAACTCGCGCGCGAAGCCGAAATCTGCTACGCCACGGTCGCCATGATCACGGATTATGATTGCTGGCACCCCGAGCATTCTTCCGTCACACTCGAAGAAATCATTTCCAATCTGCACAAGAACGCCGAAAACGCGCAAGCGGTCGTGCGCGAAGCCGTCCGCGCGATGCCGTCCGAGCGTTCCTGCAAATGCGGTTCCGCGTTGGCTCACGCCATCGTTACCGATCCCGCCATGATTCCGGCCGCCGCGAGCAAGCGGCTCAGCGTGATTGCCGGAAAATATCTCGCACGGGGAGCTCGCTGATCATGTCCCTACTCGTCGTAGGTTCGGTTGCGTTCGATGCCGTCGAAACTCCGTACGGGAAAGTGGACCGCATGCTCGGCGGCGCGGCAACGTATTTTGCCCTGGCCGCCAGTTTCTTCACTCACGTCAATCTCGTCGGAATCGTAGGCGACGATTTCACCGACAAAGACGCGTCCATTTTTCGCGGCCGTCGCGTGGACACCCAGGGCCTCGAGCGCGCCGCCGGGAAGACATTTTTCTGGGCCGGGCGTTACAACGAAAACATGAACGAGCGCACGACTCTCGCCACCGAATTGAATGTGTTCGCGAAATTCAAGCCGCGTCTGCCCGAAGCTTATCAATCCTGCGGCCATATCTTCCTGGCGAACATCGATCCCATGCTGCAAAGCTCGGTCCTGCACCAGGTCAAGCGCCGTCCCAAAATCGTCGCGCTGGACACCATGAATTACTGGATCGAGCGCACGCCCAAGGAATTGCGTGAAACCCTGCGCCACACCGACATCCTGGTGATCAATGACTCCGAAACGCGCCAGCTCTCCAGCGAACACAACCTGATGCGCGCCTCCCGCCACATCTTCAAGCTGGGCCCGAAAGCTCTCGTGATTAAGCGTGGAGAATACGGCGCCATGCTGGTTCACCAGAATCGCGCATTCAGCGTCCCTGCATTCCCACTCGAAGAAGTCCACGATCCCACCGGCGCGGGAGACGCGTTCGCGGGCGGCTTCATGGGCTATCTGGCAAGCGTGCGCGGCGCGAGCGACGCCGAATTGCGGCGCGCCATGGTCTACGGATCGGTGATGGGAAGCTTCACCGTGGAGAAATTCGGCCTGGATCGCCTGCGCACGCTGAAACGCTCGGAAATCCGGGCCCGCGCCCGCCACTTTTCCAAGATGACCCAGTTCACGTTATAGTACGCCGCAGAATCGACGCTCGATCATCGCCGACACCGGCGGCGGATTTCTTTTCACTGGGAGGGAGACTGGCGAATTTATCGTAATCGACGCCAATCGTACTGCGTTGCAGCCAGAGCAACATTGGACGCACGGGCCACTCTCGCGCTTCCCAAGTGCGTTGTATACTCCTGCTCTCATGCCCAAGCCCCTCAAGCCGCATGCCTTGGCTCCAGGAAGCACGATCGCCGTGATATCGCCGGCGAGTTCCGCCAAACAAGACCGCGTGCGTCGCGGCTGCGACAATCTGGAACAACTCGGCTACCGCGTGCAAGATATCTCCGCGAATCGCAAGCCTGACGGCTATTTTTCCGGCACTTTCGAAACCCGGCTCAAGGAACTCCTGGATGCTTTGACCAATCCGGCATATCAAGGGGTCTTTTGTTCGCGCGGTGGATACGGAAGCGCGGAGCTTTTGGACAATTTGAATATCACACATATCAAGAAGCCCAAGATTTTTTGCGCGTTCAGCGACCTGACCTCCATCCACATTTTTTTGTGGCAGAAACTCCGCTGGGTCACTTTCTACGGCCCACTCATAGCCGGCGGATTTGACGCCGGCGCGAACGCCACGGCGGGCTACGATCCTGATTCGTTCATGTGCGCGATGACGGCCACGAGCAGCGCCTGGTCAACACCCTTGCGCGGCGAAACCCTGGTGCGCGGCACGGCCAGAGGCATCCTGCTCGGCGGGTGCATTACACTTATCGAAACGTCTCTCGGGACGCCGTGGGAACTCGACACCCGTGGCGCGATTCTCCTGCTCGAAGACCGCGGATTGAAACCCTATCAGCTCGACCGCATGTTGCTGCATCTCAAACAGGCGGGTAAATTCAAGGGTGTGCGCGGCATCGTGCTGGGCGAATTCCCCGAGTCCGAACCGCCCGAGGGAAGCACGGTGACTGTCGCCGACGTTTGCAGGCGCCTCCTGGGCCCCTTGGAGATCCCTATCGTTTATGGCGCGCCGATCGGCCACACGCCGCGCCCGATGTTAACTTTACCTCTCGGGGTCCGCGTGCGGCTCCATGCCTCGGGCGAAGGACACCTGGAAATTATTGAGCCGGCGGTACGCCCATGACTCGTTCCATGCATTTTCATCTTTCGGGAATTGGTGGCTCGGCGATGACGCCGCTCGCGGGAATGCTGGCCGAGCGGGGCCATCGCGTCACCGGCTCGGACGCGGGGGTCTACCCCCCTGCTTCGACGCTGCTCGAGGGACTCGGGATTCGCTGGACCAACGGCTTTTCCGAAGCCAATCTCGATCCTGCGCCGGACATCGTCGTCATCGGCAACGCGTTGTCGCGCGGAAATCCGGAAGTCGAATGCGTGCTGGACCTGAAAATCCCCTATCGTTCGCTTCCGCAGACGCTCGAAGAATATTTCCTGCCCGGCCACGATTCGCTCGTCATCACGGGAACGCACGGCAAGACCACGACGACCTCCATGTTGGCGTGGATTCTCGCGGTCGCCGGCCGCCGCCCGAATTTCCTCATCGGCGGTGTCGCGGAAAATTTTGGCAGAAGCTTTGGCCTCGGCGGGGGAACCGAATTTGTGCTTGAGGGCGACGAGTACGACTCCGCCTTCTTCGACAAAGCTCCGAAATTTCTGCACTACCATCCGGATGAAGTCGTCATCACGTCGCTCGAGTTCGATCATGCCGACATTTACGCCGATCTTGCCGCGATTGAACTCCAGTTTCGCCGCATGGTCAATCTCATTCCTCGTCGAGGCCGGATCGTCGCCTGGGGAGAGAGCGAAACCGTCCGCGGAGCCGTCCAAAAGGCGTTCTGCCCGGTTGAAACGTACGGTTTCACTCCCGGAGTGGATTGGCTCGCGGGCGACGTGGAATATTCGGAGGACGCAACGCACTTCCGCGTGTCACACCACGGATCTGAAGTTGCCCGGCTGGGCATGGCTCTTGCCGGGCGCCACAATGTCCTCAACGCGCTGGCCGCAATCGCCATCGCGCACGGCCGAGGCGTCCCCGGAGCGGCGATCGAACAGGCCCTGGCCACTTTCCGCGGTGTGCTCCGTCGGCTCGAAGTGAAGGGTGAGTCTTCCGGTGTCCTCGTAGTGGACGATTTCGCGCACCACCCCACTGCCATCCGCGCAACGATCGAGGCCGCGCGCAATCGCTGGCCAGGCCGGCGTATCTGGGCAATATTCGAACCGCGTTCGAACACCATGCGGCGAAGAGTATTCGAACATGACCTCGCATCGTCACTCTCCACAGCAGACGCGACTGTCCTGGGCGCCGTGAACCGAGCAAAACTGCTCGACGATGCGGAACGTTTGTCCCCGTCGCGAGTTCTCGAAGCCGTTCGCGCGGCTGGCCGAAAGGCTGAGGGTTTTGAATCCGCCGATGAGATTGCCGACTATCTTGCACGAGAAACGCAGCCCGGCGACCTCGTGTTAGTAATGTCCAACGGCAGCTTCGACGGCCTTTGCGGAAAGCTTCTCGGCAGGTTGCAGGAACGCGGCGCACCGGCAGGGAAGTCGCGCGGATGATTCGCGGCGCGCGCAACTGGAAATGGGCCGCCATCCTCGCGGCCCTGCTTTTCACCGCCCGCCCCGCGCGCGCAACCATTGATTATTCCGTCTCGGTGGCCCACCCTGAAAAACACGTTTTGGCTGTAACGATGCGCGTGCCAAACGTGCACGATCGCGTCCTTCTCCAGATGCCCGCCTGGTATGCGCTCTACCAAATCCGCGACTTTTCTTCCCACATGTTGCAGGTCACCGCGAAAAACGATGCAGGGAGCGCCCTCCCCATCGTGACACTTGACAAGCAAACTTGGCAAGTTACTGGAACAGGTATATTTAATATAAGTTATCTTATTTTCTGGGACGAGCCCGGCCCCTTCTCTTCCCAGTTGAATCCCGATCACGCCTTCTTGAATCTCGCCATGCTGCTGCTGTACGTTCCGGATCGCCGCGCGGAAGACACGCGCCTGGTATTTGATGACATGCCCGAGAGTTGGCGCGTGGCCGTGGAGTTGGAATCGGCAGGTGAAGGCGCCGGACACCGCACGGCAGCGTACATTGCGCCGTCCTATGACGCGCTCGTGGACGCTCCGGTCGAACTAGCCGCCTTCGAAGAATTCCGCTTCGAGGCTGGAGGACGGCCGATTCGCGTTGTCGTTCATGGCGATCCAGGCGACCGATCCCGGCTTACCGACGCACTGAAGCGCATTGTCGACTATGAAGTTTCACTCATGGGTGGCGCGCCCTTTCGAGAGTATTTATTCCTGTTTCATGTGGGGACCGTCTACGGCGGCGGAGGCATGGAGCACGCCAACTGCACGGCGATTTCCGCCGATGTCCCCGGCCAGTTGACGTCCTACGCGGCGCACGAATTTTTTCACGCCTGGAACGTGAAGCGCATCCGGCCGCAGTCGCTCGAACCCGTGGATTTCACAAAGGAAATGTGGACGAAGTCGCTCTGGTTTGCAGAGGGCGTGACCAACACGTATGGCTCGTATGCAATGGTGCGCACGGGCCTTTGGTCCACGCAGCAATTCTACAGCAACCTCTCCGGGCAGATCGGCGAACTCGAATCCCGCCCCGCGCGCCGCTGGCAAAGCGTCGAGCAATCCAGCCTGGACGCGTGGCTTGAAAAGTATCCGGCGTATAACCGCCCGGAAGAGAGCATCTCCTACTACAACAAAGGGCAGTTGGTCGGCCTCGCGCTCGATATTCTAATTCGGGACATGACGGACAATCGCGCCAGCCTGGACGACATGCTGCGCGTTCTGAACGATGAATTCGCGCGCCGCGGCCGGTTCTATAACGAAAGTGAGGATTTGCGCGCGGTCGCCGAGGGAGTAATTCGCGGGAAGGCGCCCGCAGTCAATCCAGACCTCAAAGATTTCTTTGCGCGCTACGTTTCTGGGACAGATGAAATTCCATTTGACGACTTTCTGGGACGCGCAGGCTGGCTGCTCAAAGACACGGGCCAACGCCGCGCCACTTTTGGTTTTGCGATTCACCGTGAAGGGAAGAATCCGCCGTCAGTCGGCGACCTGGAAGCGGGAAGCGCGGCTCAGCTAGCAGGTTTACAGGACGGCGACATTCCGCTGAGCCTCAACGGCGAGCAGTTGCCTCGTTCTCTGGATCGCTGGGTGCGCGACCACCAGCCGGGCGAACGCATCAGGATGAAAGTGCGGCGCAATGGCGAAGAGAAAGAGTTCCCCTTTGCGCTGGACAGGCAATTCGACGCCGCCTATCAGCTGTTGGAAGCTCCGGACCCGACGGAAAAGCAGCGCCGCATCCGCGATGGTATCCTGCACGGTACGGTCAATACACCCCGATGATTCGCACCGCCATCGTCGCGGTTTTCTTGAGTCTGTACACCCTTGTGCTGGGCCCGCCACTCATTCTTTACACGCTCGTGACCCGCTCCGCGGATTTGCTGTATTGGGTGGGAGTCAAAGGTCTCGTCTTTATCACGCGCGTTGCTGGAATGAGCGTGGATGTGGAGGGGCGCGAAAATATTCCTCCGGGTGTATGCCTATTCGCGGCCAATCACACCAGCAATGCCGACGCGGCCGCCATCGTGGGCGCCATTCCCCGGCGGCTCGCTATTTTTGGTAGGAAATCGCTCTTTGACATTCCCATCGTCGGCCTGGCGTTCCGCCTCGCGAATTTTGTGCCCGTCGATCGAGGCAATCGCGACGCCGCTCTCGCCAGCGTCAAGCAAGCCGTTGAATACATAAAGGCGGGATCCTCCTTTCTGGTCTATCCCGAGGGGACGCGCAGTCCCGATGGGCGCATGCAGCGTTTCAAAAAAGGATCCTTCGTCATGGCGATTGAAGCGGGCGTCCCGGTCGTGCCGGTGGCCTGCGCCGGGGCGCATCGCATCATGAAAAAAAACTCCCTGGTGATCCATCCGGGAAAAGTCACCGTGCGATTCGGAAAGCCGCTTGATGTTTCCGGCTACACCGTGGAACAGCGCACTGCTCTCGCGCAAAAAGTTCACGACGCGGTCGCCGCACAATTGCCCGACGACCAGAAACCAGCAGGCTGAACACGCTTAAGAATCTCTCTGACAACCATTATGCTTATTGTAGCGCCCGTTCCGCAGGCGGGACGGGCACGTTCTTCAATCATCCGAGCGGTCTGAAAGAGCTTTTGTCAGAACGCACAATTCGTGACCGCATGTGCCGCACCTACGGTGCTCAGAATTTCTATGGCCAGTGTTCCCAGCCCTTCCGGGCTGGGCTAAGTTGTGTCGCGCCTCCGGCGCTGCGGCTTTGTTGTGATGGAATCGAAATCTTCCCTTGATAACTCGCGGCTTGTAACTAGCAGCTTGTGGCAGGTAGTTTCTGATTTGTGAGTTGCAACACAGCGCTGGAGGCGCGGAAGACTTTAGCCCGGTGCGGCAGCACCGGGTGCACGAAACGGGAGGATTTCAAGCGCCGTAGGCGCGGCACATGTCTATGCCGGCTAAAAGTTCTACCCAAAAAAAATGGCCCGTGGTTGCCAGACAGGTTCTGAAGGCCAGCGTTACATAGATTCTTCGCCTCTGCAGCGAAACGACGACTCTGTCAACTTGCGCCCACGTTTCATTTCCCAGCTCGCTTGCTACGCGCCGCCTTTGCTGCCATTTCCCGCACCGTCTTTTGCATCTCCGGTAGACGCTTCACGGCAGCCATGGCCCTTAGCCAGAGCTTATTTTCCATGGCCGGATATCCGGAATAGACCGCCCCAGGCGGAACATCCGAAGCAATTCCACTCTGCGAAGTAATGGTCGCTCCATCGCCGATTTCCAGATGTCCCGCCGACCCAGCTTGCCCCGCAAGGATGCACCGATTGCCGATATGCGTCGAGCCCGCGAGGCCGACTTGTCCGCAAAGAATCGTATCTTCACCGATTTCGCAAGCGTGGCCCACAAGCACCAGGTCATCAATTTTCGTTCCGCGACGGATGCGTGTCTCTCCCACAGTTGCGCGGTCGATGCACGAGTTCGATTGAATCTCCACGTCATCCTCGATCACCACGGGAGCATGCTGCAGGATCTTGTGCCAGCTCCCATCCGCGCGCTTCGCGAATCCGAACCCATCGCCCCCAATGACCACTCCGCTTTGCAAGATCACTCGATTTCCGATTCGGCAATTTTCCCGCACCACGGTCTGCGAATGCGCGAGAAAGTCATCGCCAATTTTGGCGTTCCGATAGACGGTGACCAGGCTGTGAAGCACGGCGTTCCGCCCAATTTCAACTCCTTCATCGACGAAGCAGTGCGGACCGATGTGCGCACCTTCGCCAATCTTCGCCGTTTTCGCCACTACGGCGGTCAGATGAATCCCAGGCAAGTACTCCTGCGGCGCGTGGAAAAATTCGATGGTTCGCGCGAAATCGAGATAGGGGTTCTTGGACCGCAATACAGCGATCGCCGGCAGTTTCGCGTCGCGCTTAATCACCACCTTGTCCTCGACAAGCACAGCCGAAGCTCGCGTCGTGAAAAGTTCACGCCCATACCGCCGGTTCGACAGAAAGCTGACTTCGCCGGGCTTGGCGGCTTCTAAGCCTTCCGCCCCATGAATTTCGATCTGCGCGTCGCCCTCCAGTGTGCAGCCTAGCCGCGCGGCAAGTTCTCCAAGTTTCATGGTTCCATCTCCCCAAAGATCCACATTGGCGGGATTCAGGAATCCCTGCAATGATGACGAATCACTCTACAACATTACCAGGCTAGAAAATGATCGAGTCGGTCTGAAAAGGGGCATTCTGAAAATAGGACTGGGAGACAAGTCTCACGTCATTCGCTAAAAAGAGTCGGCTGAACCGCCACCACTGCCTTCCGCCTTGCGATGCCAACGACGCCCAGAACCGTCATCTCCGAAAGCGCCGTGCGGGGAATAAAAATCCGCAGCGTCGTGCCATGAAGGTCCGGAGGCGTAATTTGCACGCCGCGGTCGAGCAGCGAAAGCAAATCGTTGGGGACAACGCCTTCGATGCTATCGTTGTCGCGAAATTTCAGACGGACCCACAGCCCCTCCAGTTTTGGCCGCGACAGGAACGCTTTGCGCTCGGGTTCAAAATCATCAGTGAATTCACGCACGAAATAAATGCTGCGCACATCCTTGATCGGAACCGTGCGATGCGCGCCCTCGGGTGTCAATAAGTCGATTGTTTCCGCCTCGCCCAGCTTTCCTGGATTCAGGTACCCGCGCAACGCGCTTCGATCCAGCAACAATACGACGACCTTCTTGTGTGTGGAGGCTGAGGCGCGTGTTTTCACAGCAGCAGACCCGCGGCGCAGGCCTTGCGGGCCAAACGATTTTATGCTATCTTACGCGCTTCATAACTGTCAAGTGGTTATTTATCAAAGGTTTAGACTGAATGGCAAAACGGGGGCTTAGACTGGGGGCCCCGATCTTTTGACCTACATCCTGACCCACAAGAGGCAGATCCTCAAGTCTGCTTCCATTATTAGCGTCATTACGGTCGTCAGTCGAATTCTCGGTTACGTCCGCGATCAGCGTTTGACTTTGCTCCTCGGCACCACGGGCATCGCCGATTCGTTCGTTCTGGCCTACCGCATCCCCAACGTCCTGCGCCGTTTGGTCGGGGAGGGGTCTATGACCGCCTCCTTCATCCCCGTCTTCACCGACTACATGAGGAATCGTTCCCGCGCGGAGACCTGGAAATTCGCCAACCGCTTATTCTGGACGTTCTCGTTGGTTCTCGCCGGTCTCACGGTTTTGTGCGTGATCTTCTCTCCTCTCGCCGTGCGTTTCTTTTCCATGTTTGGGAAAAACCAGGTACAAGCGGAAGCGATCTATTTGAACCGGCTCATGTTTCCGTACATTCTGTTCATCGGCATGGCGGCGTTGGCCATGGCCATTCTCAATTGCTTTCATATTTTCGGCTTGCCCGCGGCCACTCCGATTCTCCTCAACATTTCGTTCATCGTTTTTTCCATCGCCCTGGTGTGGAGACATTTCTCAAGCCCCGCCGCGGCTCTCGCGGTGGGAGTACTGGTCGGCGGAATTTTTCAGTTTTTTTTGCAAGTCCCTCAATTGGTTCGCCGGGGAATGAATTTTGAATTCGGAATTTCCTTTAACGATCCAGGTGTGCGCCGCGTCGCGCGCCTGATGCTGCCTGGCTTTCTGGGAATCGGGATCGCCCAAATTAATCTTCTGGTGGACACGATTTTTGCAAACGCCAAGGTCATGCCGGAAGGAAGCCTTGTTTCACTTTACGTCGCAGACCGTGTCACGGAACTGGTCCTGGGAGGCTATGCTATTGCGGTAGCCACCGCCATTCTCCCGATGATGGCGCACCAGGCTTCCGCCGGGGACCATGAAGGCATGAAAAAAACATTCGGTTTTGCCTTGCGCATCGTTTCCTTTATTACTATCCCGGCCGCGGTCGGCCTGGTGATTTTGCGTGAGCCGATCGTGCAGGTCTTGTTTCAACATGGCAACTTCGTCGCCGAATCCACCCGCTTGACCGCCCGCGCTTTGCTCTATTACTCCATGGGGTTGCCCGCCTTCGCGACGGTCAAGCTCATCGTGCCGGCGTTCTATTCGACTCAGGACACGCGCACCCCTGTGCGGGTGGCCGTCATCACTCTTCTTGTGAACGTCCTGCTGAACGTGATATTTCTCTTCTACTTCTTCCCGAAGCTCCGGAACGGAGGTCCGGCCCTGGCCAGCGCTCTGGCCAGTTATTTCAACGTGTTGGTGCTATTCATGGTTTTCCGCCTGCGTTTCGGACGCCTCGGGACATGGGAGATACTGGCATCGATGGGAAAGATCGCCATCTGTTCCGCCGCCATGGGCGCCGTGTGCTGGACGACGCTCCGCTATTCTCACTTCGATCTTATCGCTCACTTCTTGACCCGCCTGGTCGTATTCATCGCCATGATTGGCGGAGCGACCCTCTCCTACCTGGGCCTGGCATGGATTTTGCGGTGCGATGAGATCCGCGAAGTGTACGGCATCGCCTTTCACAGGGACCGCGCGGAGACCGGAAAAATGGGGTTGTCAGGTTAGCCATGATGGATACGACCATTCACGTCTTCTTGAGCTATCTGCGGGTTGAGAAAGGCTTGTCCCAGAACACGATTCTCGCTTATGGCGCCGATCTGAAGAGGTTCGCCGTTTTTCTTGCCACCCGTCGCAAGAATAACGTCGACGCGGTGGACCGCGAGGACATCGTCGACTTCCTTTCCCATCTCTATAGGGAAAAACTCGATAGCAGGTCCGTCTCCCGATACCTGGTTTCGCTTCGCAGTTTTTTCAGGTACGCGTTGATGGAGGAATTGGTCCGTAAGGACCCCACGGAAAATCTCGAGTCCCCCAAGATCCGCCAGAGTCTCCCGTCATACTTGCGCAAGGAGGAGGTGGAGCGTCTCCTGTCTGCTCCGAGTACGAATACCCCCGTCGGTTTGCGTGACCGGGCCATGCTCGAAGTATTGTATTCCACCGGTCTTCGTGTTTCCGAATTGCTGAACCTGCGTATTTCGGACGTGGATATGCGCATGGGCTGTGTTCGCTGCATTGGCAAAGGTGATAAGGAACGCCTGGTTCCCATCGGACGCAAGGCCATTGCCGCGGTGGAGGCTTACCTGGCCGGCGCGCGGCCCAAGCTCCTTCGCTGGGGGGCTCCGCCCCCCCACAATCATGTGCTCTTCCTGACAGTGGCCGGCCGTAGGCTCAGCCGCATCACCATCTGGAAGATCTTGCACGACTATGGCGTCAAGCTGGGTTTGCGCGGACGCCTGACTCCGCATAAACTCCGTCACAGCTTTGCCACGCATCTCCTGGAGGGGGGAGCGGATTTGCGTTCTGTACAGCTCATGTTGGGGCACGCTGATATTGCTACAACGCAGATTTACACGCATGTGGTCGAGGAGCGCCTGAAGGAAATTTACAAGGCGCACCACCCGCGCGCGTGAAGGCCATCCACCGATCCACGGAAAAAGATTCGCCGGATCGAATAGTTGACCGGGCACGAGGACGCGAAACGTAAAGGCGCGCCCTCCACCGAGAACGGGATACGAATGCCTGATTACATGTACCTGTTGGAAAGCCGCCTCTCTGCCGAACAACGCGCTGCTGTGGTTCGCATTCAGGAACTGGCCGCCGCTGCCGAATCCAATCTCTATCTCGTGGGCGGCGCCGTGCGGGACCTCACTTCCGGAATGCCGATCCGCGATCTGGATTTCGCCGTCGAAGGGAATCCATCGCGCATCGCCCGCGAACTTGAGAAGGGCGGCGCGCAGGTCATGAGCGACAATGAAAACCTGCGGCACATCGAACTTGTCCTGGCCGGCGATGTGGACGCCAGTCTCGCCGGCTCGCGGGAAGACATCTACCCGCAACCCGGAAACAAGCCGGAAATTCGCTTCTCGACCATTATGGAAGACCTCCGCCGCCGCGATTTCTCCGTGAACGCGATCGCCATCTCTCTGAATGCGAATTCCCGCGGACTCCTACTCGATCCCACCAACGGTCTCGCCGATCTCGAGCGGCGAGAGATTCGCGCGCTTTCCATCCATAGTTTTACCAATCAACCCGTGCGCTTGCTGCGCGCCCTGCGCTACGCTGCCCGCATGGGTTTCAAGTTGGATACCCGAACTTCCGACTGGTTCAATCTGGCGATCGAGCGCGCCCTCCAGGAAACCATCTCTCCCGAAGACGCCGGGAGCGAGTTCCGGCAGGCTGCGCGCGAGGAGAAGCCCTTTGCCGTCCTCAAGGCCTGGGAATCGCGGGACCTACTGGGCGTCTTACATCCGCAACTAGCGAAACGCCATCCCGACTATGACGCCATCAATCGCATCACACGAGTCCGCGACGAAATGTGGGCGGCTGGCTTCCGGCCGCGCCTGTTCGCCCCCGTGGCGCTCGCCATACTCGGCCGGCTCAAGGACCGCGAGCGCGCGTCGGCGCTCGGCCGAATGGCTCTGCGCCCCGCGGAAATTCACGCCGTGACGGAGCTCGAATCGGAAGCGGCTAAAATTGTGAAGCTCCTCGCGGGCCCCAAGACGGCTTCGCCCCGCGATGCCTACGCCTTCCTCGAAAAAACGCGGCAAGACCTGCTGGCATACATTCTCGCCGAATCTTCCAATTCGAAAGCCGTCGGCAAGATTCGAAACTACATGTTCAAGTGGAGGCCCCTGCGCAACGCCTTGCCAGGCGTCGCGACGGAACTCGAATCGGTTGGTCTGGAGCGCGGGCCGAAATTCGACAAGGTCCTCGAGGATTTCTTCCAAGCCCAACTCCTCGGCAAGGCGCGTAAACCGGAAGACCACGCCAAGGTTTTGCGCAAGCTCGCGGGCATCAAAGAGCCGCCGAAGAAAATAGAGGAGAAAAAGAAGCCGGAAAAATCGAAGCCCGAAAAATCGAAGAAAGGTGCGCAGGCGCCGAATCCAGCAACAGGCCCGGCTAAGACATCCTCTCCGCCCAAACAGGACGCGCCTGCGCCTCTAGCAAAGGGTCAACCATCCCGATCCAAGCCTGCCCCTCCGCCGCAAAAGTCCGCGCCTGCGGGAGGCGGAAAACAGAAGGCCCGCGAAAAGAAAAAATAGGCGCCGAATTCACGACCCTTGATATCTAGCCGGTCATGAGAATGATTCCAGTCTTTACAGCGGCCGAAAAATCAAACCCACTCCATCCGAGTCCCGTTAGGGACGGCATAAGTTAGCCCACCCCGGGAGGGGTGGGACCGCGTTCGCGTGTAGAACGAGTCCCGTAGGGGCGGCACAATGCTTACCAAATTCGAGATGTCGCCGGGACTCTCTAGAGGGTGAAAAAGGGCCGCAACTTCCGCACATCGTCCAACTCCTCCAAAGCATTCACGCGCTGGATGACGGCCGCCGGATCCTCGCTCCCGCCACCCATCTCTCGCACAGATCACTTGATCGACGCCAGCATCTTGCCCACGAATCCATTCAACGCGTCGCCGCCGCGAATCCATCGCACCACCGCAACGATATCATTGTCCCAATCAATGTAGATGATGTTGGCTCCGTTGCCCTCGAAATAAACGGCCGATTCCGGCGCGGCCGGCAGCGGCTTCCTGCCAGTGTTTAGGTACCAGTTCGCGAAACCGTAGTTTGCATTCGCCGGCCCCGGCGTCCTCGCCATTTGCATCCACTTTTCCGAAACGATTCCGCGGTCGTTCCATCTACCTTTGCGCAGGAACAGGTATCCAAACCGCGCCATATCGTATGCGTTGATGAACATCCCGCCGCCCCAGTGCCCGCCGCCCGTGACCGACTGCATCTTCTGTCCATCGATCTCCACCCATGAATTGTCATAGCCATACCAGCGCCAGGTCGACGACGCTCCAATCGGCTCCATGATTTCCTCGCGCAGCACATCCTGCAGCGGCCGCCGCCACACGTTGAGCGCCGCAAGCGCCAGCACATTCACGCGCGCGTCGTTGTATTTGTAGTGCGTGCCCGGCTCCCATAATTTCCGGTTCGGCCACTCGGAGGGTTTCTCGCCTTCGGGCCGGTCCGCCCAGTCCGGCTTGCCCCAGATCGTTCCTTGCCAATCGCTGGTCTGGCGAAGTAGGTGGTCCCACTTGATCGCCTGGTTGTGCGGCGCTTCAAACAGATCCACTCCTGGCGGCATGTAATCACGCGCGTAATCGTTCAAGTCGCGAATCAACCCGCGCTGCCAGGCGAGACCCACGACCGTCGTAAGGAACGTCTTCGTGACGCTGAAGGTCATGTCCACGCGCTTCGGATCACCCCACTCTGCAACGATGTATCCGTGACGCGTGATGATGCCGCTAGCGCCCCCGCGATCCTTCACCGGACCAATCGGCGTATCAAACGGCTCACTGGCTCCAAATGTAGTCGCCAGATAAAGCATCATTTCTTTCGTAGCCGGATTTTCGCTGGCGATCGCAAGCTTTACCGCCTCGTCCAGACGCGCACCATCCATCCCAACCTCTTCCGGCTTCTTGTGCTGCCACTCAAATCGCTCAGGGAAATATGGCGACGCACTCTGCGCCTCCAGTGTGGTAACCGGCAGTAAAAACAGGGCCACGATCACAAAAGCAATTGCTCTGCGGGACATGCTTCTCCTCCTCGGGTCGCGATGATACCAGTAATTGCGACACTAGCCATCTGTTACGATTTCCGGGCGTGTGGTCCAGCGCATCGTCACACTCTTCTGTTCGGGGCTTCGTTATTCCAGTGAATCTACGAAGCTACAACATCTCTTGTTGATTCGCTTGGCCGAATAATTTATACATATAGAATACTTACTAACCGATGTAACTGATCAGATCGAGGAACCGCGATGCGCTATAGCCGCTGCTGCGTCCAAATCGCTCTCGGGGTTATTGTTTTGTTGTGGGGGTGTGGGAGCGTTGGTGGAGGCTCGTCAAATATCACAGTGAGTCCACCGCCTGCGATCACCACGCAACCAGCGAGTCAGACAGTGACGGTGGGGCAGACGGCCACGTTCGGTGTGACGGCTTCTGGAGCGGGTGCGCTCACCTATCTATGGTCGAAGAATGGGACGGCTATTAGCGGAGCGACGAGTTCGAGCTACACAACCCCGACCGCCACTTCAGCGGACAACGGGGCGCAATTCAGCGTGGTGGTAAGTAACAGCTCTGGACAGACCGCAACGAGCAAAACTGCAACTTTGACAGTAATTACAAATGTGGGCCTCTTCATGCCCACAGGATCACTGGCCACGAGGAGGTACTCACAAACAGCGACTCTTCTTCTGTCCAACGGCAAGGTGCTAGTGGCAGGAGGATTCGCCAATGGCAGTGTCGCTCTGTCCAGCGCGGAACTGTATGATCCGGGGAGCGCGACGTTTGCGGCGGCGGGCTCAATGACTATGGCAAGGGGCGGGCACACAGCGACGCTCTTGCCCAACGGCGAGGTGCTAATGGCAGGAGGTTTCACCACCGGCGGTGTCGTCCTGTCAAGCGCAGAGCTTTACGATCCGACGACCGGCGCATTTAGGGTGACGGGCTCGATGACTATGGCGAGGGGCGGGCACACAGCGACGCCCTTGCCCGATGGCAAAGTGCTAATTGCAGGGGGATTCGCCACTGGAAGTACCGTTCTGTCGAGCGCGGAACTGTATGATCCGGAGACTGGGACGTTCGCGGCGGCGGGCTCATTTACTTTGGCAAGGGGCGGGCACACGGCGACTCGATTGCCCAACGGCGAGGTGCTAATCACCGGAGGATTCGCCACCGCCAGTGTCGCTCTGTCGAGCGCGGAGCTGTACGACCCAGCGGTGGGAACGTTCAAAGCCACAGGCTCGATGACGACGGCGCGGGAGTTCCACACAGCCACGCTCTTGCCGGTCGGCAAGGTGCTGATTGCCGGCGGAGCCAACGCAAGCAACCTGTCGAACGCCGAGCTGTATGATCCAGTGGTAGGGACGTTTACCCCCACGGCTTCGATGAGTGCAACGAGAGGCTCCCACTCGGCGACTCTCTTGGCCGACGGCAGAATCTTGTTTGCTGGAGGATTCGCCGCCAACAACGTCGCTCTACCAAGCGCAGAGAACTATTACCCGTCGACCGGGACGTTCCTTGCTACAGGGTCAATGGCCACGGCGAGGTACCAGCACACTGCGACGCTCCTACCCAACAACAAAGTTCTGATCGTGGGAGGCCTCAACACATCCGGGGCGCTGTCGAGCGCCGAGCTGCTTGATTCCCAGGACCCGTCCCCAGGCTCGTTCACGACTACTGGATCGATGATTACGGCGAGGTACCGCGCCGCGGCAACGCCCTTGCCGAACGGCAAAGTGCTGATCGCTGGAGGGGATGGCCCCACCGGGTCCGCCCAATCAGGTGCGGAGCTGTACGATCCGACTGCGGGAACATTCAAGTCTGCAGGTTCAATGACCACGGCAAGGGATCTTCAAACGTTGACGTACCTGCCCACCAATGGCAAGGTCCTGATTGCCGGAGGACAAGGCCCTACTGGACTCTCTGTGCCAAGCGCGGAGCTTTATGATCCGGTAACAGGGACATTCACGCCCACGGGCTCGATGACGACAGCGAGGTATTGGCACACGGCGGCGCTCTTGCCAGGCGGCAAGGTGCTGATTGCTGGAGGAGTCGGTCCCAGTGGCGATCTGCCGAATGCTGAGCTGTATGATCCGGTAACAGGGACGTTCACAGCGACAGGCTCGATGGCGATGGCGAGAACGGCCTTCACGGCGACACTCCTGCCGGACGGGAAGGTGCTGATCGCTGGAGGCACCGGCTTGCCTGCGCTGGGCGCGGAGATCTACGATCCCTTGGCAGGGGCGTTCGCAACCGCAGGACCGATGATAGCGGGAAGGATGGACCACACGGCGACGCTCCTGCCGGATGGGAAGGTGCTGGTCGCTGGAGGAATCGGCTTCCAGTCGAGCGCCGAGCTCTACGATCCGGTGGCGGACACGTTCACAGCCACAGGCTCATTGGTGACAGGGAGGCAGGAGCACACAGCGACGCTTCTCCCTAACGGCAGCGTGCTTCTTGCCGGCGGAGAGGGCAACCTAGGCCCTGGGAGTTCTGGTGGGCTCTCAAGCGCGGAACTATATCAGTAGCTCCGCTCCAGTTTGTGTATGCCGGAACGAGACGTACCCGGTATTGGCTAGGCATGATGGTCTCTCATTTGATGGGGCAGCGGGGACCATCGCACTAACTGCGCTTGGGGAAAGTTCAGTCCTGTAGCGGGTGCAGCTGGCAGCAGACTTGCCACAACTTCGCCGAGAAGAGTTCTGAAATCGTCCCCTTGGGCGCGCCACATCTCCCGATCCGGTTTCTCGGACAGTTGCGAAGATACTCTTCAGAGTGCTTAGAACTCCGGCGTAACAAAGATGGGTACGCTCGCAGGCTCGTTTGGCCCTAGAGTGTGAGGAAGGGCTGCAGATTGCGCACATCTTCCAGCTCCTCCAACGCATTCACGCGCAGGATGACGGCCTCCGTCTTCTCAACCCCCAGCACGGGCACCATCAAGTCCCGCACCTTCGCGTTCAGCCCTTCCGTGTCCAAGGGGTTTTCCTTCGTCCCAGGCGGATGGCGCGTAAGGTGGCTCACAATCTTGCCATTGCGGAGCGTCACTTCCACAAAGCCACCTCGCGGCGCGGCAGGGTCCATCAACTTTCGATCCGCCACCAATTCCACGCGTTCCTTCACGGCGCGTATTTTCGGGTCTGCCATCCGCTCATAAGAGTGGGCGTTTGCGAACGACACGGCACCATCCACTAGAGCCACCGCGATAACGTATTGGCAGTTGACGTCCGGCATGGAGCTGTTATCAACGATCCCCGCGCCATCCGCCGGCAGCCTGACGACGATGTGTTCCACATTGTCCGCCACCAGGCCATTCTCCCGGCGCAGCGTGAGAAACGCGTCCAGCGCAGCCTGAATGGGATAGCCCACGGCATAGGCCTTAATAGCCGTTTCCGTGACATAAAATCTGCTCCCCAGATCAGCCACCATCTCAGCAGGCCGTGGTTGTGTCGAAAGCGCTTCGAACACGTTGTGCTCGCAATCCATCACGTCCCGGACGCCAGTCAGCCCAGCCTGGACCATTGTGACCGCCGTGACCCCATTGCGCGCGCCCATCCCGGCAAAGTCGAACGCTTTTTCAACGTGCTCGCTATCCGAGGTCCAGCTCCATAGGCCGGACACCTGCTGGGCCGCGTAGGAGAGTGCATAGCGCATCCCCATCTCATCCAGGCGCGCCAAGGAAGCCGCTGCGGCCACACTACTGAACGTGGATCCGACGCCTTCCGCGCTGCGATGAGTGCCGCGCACCAAGTCCGGTCCCAGCGCCATGAGAAATCGGCAGCAAACATCGTAGCCGAGCGTTACTGCCCGGAGCAGATCCATTCCCGAGCTGCCTTCCCGCTCCGCCATTGCCAGCGCGGCGGCAACTGCCGAACTCCCGGGATGCGTTTTCGTGACGAGTTCAACGTCATCCGTTTCGTCAGCGTGCGCAAGCATCGCGTTGGCCATAGCAGCGTTGACTGCGGAAGTCTTGATATCCGTGGTGAGAATCGAAGCTTCAGGCACCCCGCCTTGCCCGCGAATATACCGGATGGCCATCTCTCCCGGCTTCAGACGGGCTCCCGAAACCATTGCCCCCAGCGTGTCCAGAATTCGATGCTTGCCTTCCAGCGCAACTTTCGGCGGAAGGCTTCGGCTCCGCGCTTCCACCATATAGCGCGCCAAGCGTCCCGTGACGTCACCATCGGCCTTCGGAGTTGCAATGGAAGTCGCCTTCGAAGAGCCTTGACTGAGAGGAAGCGCCGAAACAGCCGCACCTTTGCTTCGAATTGTCGCGGCAGCGACAATTCCGCCCGCACTCTGCAAGAGGCGCCGCCGAGTTAAAATTGCGCCGCCCTTTTGCATAGAAATTCCGCCGCGCTGGTTTTTCACAACTCTCTCCTCACCTAAATATCGCCTCTACCGTTGTCTCCTCCGAATCCGTCTCTGTGACCTCGGTGCCCTCCGTGTTAAAAGCCTTTGATTTTTTCCGGCAGTTTCCGCATCCCAGCCCCACACTCTACAATCATCAATCAGTTCCAGCACACTATTTTCTATCAAGCCGCAAAGATTTCCAGAGCCGCGCCGTAGCTAAATTCTTCGCGCGCGATTAGAATAGCCTTCGGCATGGAAACCCCTCGATTCGTTCACCTGCATCTGCACACCGACTACAGCCTTCTGGACGGAGCCTGCGACCTCGAAGAAGTTGTCGACGAAGCGGCGCGCCGCGAGATGCCCGCCGTAGCCGTCACGGATCACGGCAATCTATTCGCCGCCGAATCTTTTTATCAAAAAGCCAAAACGCGCGGGGTAAAACCCATCATCGGCTGCGAAGTCTACGTCGCCAAAGGAAGCCGGCACGGCCGCGGCGAATCATCGCCACGCGAAGCGGCAAACGGGCACGCGGATTCCCCCTCCGAGCCCGGAAATCGCGGCGTCAATCACCTCGTCCTGCTGTGCGAGAACGCGGAAGGATATCGCAATCTCATCAAGCTCGTTTCCGCAGGATACCTCGAAGGCTTCTACTACAAGCCCAGGATTGATTACGATCTTCTCGCCAAGCACAGCAGCGGATTGATCGCCTTGTCGGCCTGCCTGCGCGGCGCGGTCACCGAAAATTTGGTGGAAGAGCGCCCCGATCAAGCGCGCGAAGCCGCCTACCGCCTGCGCGATATTTTCGGCAAGGGAAACTTCTTTCTGGAAATCCAGGATCAGGGCCTGGAAATCGAAAAACGCGTCAATCCAAAAATCGTCAGCCTCTCGCGCGAAACGGGCATTCCTCTCGTCGCAACGAACGACTGCCATTATCTATCGCATGCCGACGCCCGCGCCCAGGAAGTCCTGCTCTGCATTCAGACGGGCAAGACGATGAGTGACGCGCACCGCATGAAATTCGCCACCGACCAATTTTTCTTTAAGACCGCACAGGAAATGGCCCAGGTCTTCGGCGAAATTCCGGAAGCGCTCGAGCGCACGGTGATGATTGCGGCCCGCTGCAACGTGAAGATCGACGCCATGCAGAATTCGTTTCCTGAATTTCAGGTTCCCGAGGGCCGCACGGTCGACACCCATTTTGAAGCCGTCGTGCGCAACGGTTTCGCGGCGCGCGTCCCCGTGCTCGAGGGTCGCGCCAAACAGGGCATCCTGCGAAAAACTCTGGCCGAATATGAAACCCGCCTGACGAATGAAATTCGCATGATCCAGCAGATGCGCTATGCCGGCTACTTCCTGATCGTCTGGGATTTCATTCGCTATGCCAGGTCCCAGGGAGTTCCCGTCGGCCCCGGCCGCGGTTCCGCCGCAGGCAGCCTGGTGAGCTACGCGCTCCAGATCACGGATGTCGATCCTCTCCAGTACGATCTCTTGTTCGAACGCTTCCTAAATCCCGAGCGCGTCTCGATGCCAGACATCGACATCGATTTCTGCCAGCGGCGCCGCGGTGACGTCATCGAGTACGTCACCACGAAGTACGGCCGTTCGAATGTGGCGCAGATCATCACCTTTGGAACCATGGCGGCCAAGGCCGCGATCAAAGACGTTGGCCGCGCCATGGACTTGCCTTACGGGGAAGTGGATCGCATCGCCAAACTCGTTCCCAACCAGCTCAACATCACTCTCGACGAAGCTCTCAAGCAGTCTCCCCAGCTTCAGGCGCAGATCGATAGCGACCCTCGCTACAAGGCCATGATGGAAGTGGCAAAACGTCTAGAAGGTCTCGCGCGCCACGCCTCCACGCACGCGGCGGGTGTTGTGATCTCTCCGGAGCCGCTCACGAATATCGTTCCTCTGTACAAATCGAACCGGGATGAAATCACGACGCAGTACGACATGAAGGGCCTCGAACACATCGGCCTCCTGAAAATGGACTTCCTGGGCCTGACCACGCTCACGGTCCTGGACGACGCGGTCCATATGGTCGAACAGAATCGCGGCATTCACGTCGATCTCAGCACGCTGCCTCTCGATGATGAACGAACCTACAAGTTGTTTGCCAGCGGCGAGACCACGGCCATCTTCCAGTTTGAATCCCACGGCATGCGCGATATCCTGCGCCGCTACCAGCCCACACGCCTGGAGGATTTGACCGCGCTCAACGCGCTGTATCGCCCCGGCCCGATCCAGGGCGGCATGATCGACGATTTCATCAACCGCAAGCACGGCAAGAAAAAAGTCACTTACGATTTGCCCGAACTGAAGGAAATTCTCGAAGAAACTTACGGCGTCATCCTCTATCAGGAACAAGTGATGCAGATCGCCAATCGCCTGGCCGGATTTTCTCTCGGCGAAGCCGATATCCTGCGCCGTGCGATGGGAAAAAAGAATCGCGAAGAAATGGCCGCGCAGCGCGAAAAGTTTATGGCGGGCTGCGCGATCAGAAAAGTTCCCGCGAAAAAAGCCGAAAAGATTTTCGATCTGATGGCCGAATTCGCCGGCTACGGCTTCAACAAATCGCACTCCTGCGCGTACGCGCTCCTTGCGTATCAGACGGCTTACTTGAAAACGCATTACCCGGTCGAATTCATGGCCGCGCTGCTGACCTCGGAAACCGGCAACACCGAAAAAGTCGTGAAATACATCAACGAAGCGCGCGGCATGGGAATCACTGTCCTTCCCCCGGATGTCAATTCGAGCGCTCTCGATTTCACTCCTGTCGGCGAATCCATCCGCTTCGGTCTGCAGGCGATCAAGAATGTCGGCGAGAATACGGTGAAGGGAATTCTCGAAGCGCGCGCCGCGCTCGGCCGCTTCACCTCGCTCTACCAGTTCTGCGATCACGTGGACACGCGGCTGCTCAACCGGCGCGTAGTCGAGAGCCTGATCAAATCCGGCGCGATGGATACTCTCGGCGCGCGAAGAGCGCAAATCTTCGCCGTAATCGATCGCGCCATGGAGCGCGCCCAGCGCCAGCAGCGCGAACGCTCGAGCGGCCAGCATGGACTTTTCGGCGGCACAGCCGCCGCGGCGGCTCCCGCCGAAGAGCCGATGCCAGATCTTGAAGAATGGCTCGAGCACGAAATGCTGGCGTCGGAATTTTCGACGCTGGGTTTCTACATCTCCGGCCATCCTCTTTCCAAATACGCCGCCAAACTCGCGGAGCTGGGCGCGATCGATCTGGCCGCCGTGGAAGCCCGGAAGAACGGTGAAGAGATCACAGTCGGCGGAATTGTCGTCGCCACGCGCAGTATGCGTTCGCGCAAGGGAGACCGCTGGGGCATTCTCACTCTGCAGGACATGACAGGAGTCCTCGAGGTGCTTGCATTTCCGGAATCATTCGCCCGCCTCGAAGCCGTTTTCAAGAACAACGCGCCGCTCGTACTAAAAGGCCGCGTCAATGTCGAAGAGGCCGGAACGCGCCTCGCCGTGATGGAAGCCCGCCGCCTTGAAGACATCGGCCAGCGCCCCCCGAATCTGATGCGTGTACGTGTGGATATGGCGGCAATGGATGACAACATTCTCGATGAATTAAAAAGCCTGTTCGCGGGCAAGCCGGGTTCATGCTCCATCGCTTTCGATTTGATTTTTCCCGAAGGCGCGGTCGCCACACTGCAAGCCGACCAGCGCGTCCGCGCGGACGAGGATCTGGTCGAAGCAGTTCGCAAGCTGTGCGGAGAAGACGCCGTTCAATTAGAGGCACGCGGGTAGTGCGGCGGCATTCATTAGTTTCGCTTTTCGGAAATTAACACAGAGGACACAGAGAAAGGCCACAGAGGACACAGAGGATCTGGAAGAGAAAGTGATGATTCGAATGAAAAAGAAAGTTGGTTTTCTCTGTATTTCTCTGTGATCTCTGTGCCCTCTGTGTTAAAAGCATTTTTTGGTTGATCGCGGTCGTTCACCATGAAGCACAACCGTCGAAAGGAAGACCTCGAAAAGCTGGAACGCAAAGTAGAAAAGCTGCGTCTCCTCGCAACGCCGGAACTTCCCTCGTCCGAACTTGAACGTCTGCGCGCTGAAGTTTCGCAACTGCGCCACGAATTCTACGACCACCTCGGCGCGTGGCAGCGAACTCTCCTGGCCCGTCATCCGCAGCGCCCTTACATGATGGATTATGTCCGCATCCTGTTCGAGGACTTCCACGAACTGCACGGCGACCGCGCCTATGGCGACGATCCCGCGATGATTGCGGGCTTCGCGAAATATCACGGGCGTCCGGTGGCCCTCATCGGACAACAGAAGGGAAGAGACACCAAACAGCGCGTGGCCTTGAATTTCGGCCAGGCCAAGCCGGAAGGCTATCGCAAAGCGCTGCGGGTAATGCATCTCGCCGCCAAATTTAGCCGGCCGGTTTTGACATTTGTGGATACGCCGGGCGCGTATCCGGGAATTGACGCCGAGGAGCGCGGACAAGCCGAAGCGATCGCGCGCAATCTCCGCGAAATGGCCCGCCTGCCCGTCCCCATCGTCGTGACGATCACCGGCGAAGGCGGCTCAGGCGGCGCGCTGGCCATTGCCGTGGGAGATCGCGTCAACATGCTTGAGAATTCCGTCTATTCCGTAATTTCCCCGGAGGGCTGCGCCTCGATTCTGTGGCGCGATCCGTCCAAAGCGGAAATGGCCGCGGAAGCCCTCAAGATCACGGCCCGCGATTTGAGCCAACTCGGCATCATCGATGAAATTATTCCCGAACCAGAAGGAGGCGCGCACGTGGATCATGAAGCTTCGGCCGCCCTCCTCGATCCCGTCCTCGATCGCTCGCTTCGCGATCTTCTCGCGCTCTCTCCCTCCACGCTGCTCGATCAGCGCTACGAAAAATTCCGCCGCATGGGCCAATTCTTCGAGTCCGGGGTGCGGGCTCTTCTTTGAGCCCGCCAGAATTTCCGACCTGATTTCTCTGTGCTCCTCTGTGAACTCTGTGTTAAGCTTTTCGGAATTTAACACAGAGCACACAGAGAAGAGCCACAGAGGGCTCTCCGGAGCGTGTCACGCATCAGTCGCAACACCAATTTTTCAAACCGTCCCCCAAAAATTGCACGAAAACGCGGCATTGCCATATTCGCATCACTGCCAAGTATCTCCGTTGTTGCTTCAGGACATCTCGTCTACGCTGGACGTGCGGAGAAAACCCTCTCATGTCAAAGTCAGGTGAGCCTGAGATCACGGTAGCAGCGGGCGCGGACGGCACGAATCAGGTTTTCCGTCCGTACGAACGCCTGGTGCAGATCAAAGTGCTTGGGAAAACTTTCGAGGTCCCCGAGAAGAATACGATTCTCCGCTGCTTTCAGTACATCAGTCCGGAAACCATTCCCTATGGACGTTTCTGCTGGAATCAGGATTGCCAATATTGCCGCGTGACCGGCAAACTGACGGACGAGGACGAGTCCCACGAACTCCTGAGCTGCAAATTCCTCGTCAGCCCGGGAATGGAAATTACCGAAATCAGCCCCGAACTAAAATACTGCCTCCAAAAGAAGCTCGACAAAAAGGTGGAGAAATAATCTCGAGCGCTTTCGGTCTCTAATCTGCTGCCAAAGGGGTTCTTAGTTCCATCATTCAGAGCGTGTGGTCGCCAACCTGGAAGTTACTTTCCAACGGATGCCAGCCACGGTAACTTCCGGAGCCCCGCAATTCAGTATTCATCGGGTCATTGATCGAGTAAACTCAGCCGACTCGATCCCATGCCACTACCCGCTGGAACAAAGCTCGGCACGTATGAAGTTGTCGCGCCAATAGGCGCAGGCGGCATGGGCGAGGTGTATCAGGCTCGCGACAGCAATCTCAGGCGCGACGTAGCCATCAAGGTTCTGCCGGAAGCATTCGCACACGATCCCGAGCGGCTCTCCCGTTTTCGACGGGAAGCACAACTACTCGCGGCTCTCAATCACTCCAACATCGCCACGATCTTCGGCCTTGAAGATTCAAACGGTACAAGCTATCTCGTGATGGAGTTGGTTCCCGGCGAAACGTTAGCCCAACGCATCAAGCGTGACGGAGCGGTTCCAATTGAAGAATCTCTCACCATCGCAAAACAGATCGCCGAGGCCCTGGAGGCCGCTCACGAAAAAGGAATCATCCACCGTGATCTGAAACCTGCAAACGTGAAATTGACGCCCGAAGGAAAAGTCAAAGTGTTGGACTTCGGCTTGGCGAAAGCATTCGCTGGTGACATATCAACCGAGGACATCGGCAACTCGCCAACGCTGAGCATGGCGGCGACGATGCAAGGAGTGATTCTGGGGACTGCGGCCTATATGAGTCCCGAGCAAGCCAAGGGCAAAGCGGTGGACAAACGCACGGACATCTTTGCCTTCGGTGCGGTGCTGTACGAGTTGCTCACGGGCAAGCAAGCATTTCACGGCGACGACGTGGGGGACATTCTTGCCACGGTGGTAAAGACAGACCCGGACTGGAGCCGACTACCGGAAGCAACTCCGCTCGTCATCCGCAAATTGCTTCGGCACTGCTTACAAAAGGACATGCGATTTCGTTTGCGTGATGCTGGCGATGCCCAGATCGAGATTGAGGATTCGATTGCGGCACCGAAAGATTCCGGCGCAACGCAGGCTGCTCCAGCTTCCACGAGTAAGCTGCTGTGGGCGGTGGCTGCAGCGGTGACAATCATCGCAGTCGTGATGGCGTTTGGCTGGTGGCGTGCGACGCGGCCTATGGAGCAAGCACTGCGCCCCCTTGTGCGGCTGGACGTTGATCTCGGGTCTGACGTATCGCTAAATTCGCCCGCCGGGACCGACGTAATTCTCTCACCCGACGGCACGCGAATGGTGTACGTGTCGCAAGAGCAGCTCTTTACTCGGCGACTCGATCAGCCCAACGCCACTGAACTTGCAGGAACGCAGGGAGCATATGCTCCTTTCTTCTCTCCGGACGGGCAGTGGGTTGCTTTCTTCACTGCAGGAAAACTGCATAAGATTTCGGTGGACGGCGGCTCGGCAATCACCTTGTGCAACGCGTCAAATAGCCGGGGTGGCAGTTGGGGCGAGGATGGCAACATCATCGCTGCGCTCGGCGCCAATGGCGTCTTGTCGCGGATTCCTTCCGCTGGCGGCCCGCCAATGCCAGTGACCGAATTGCAAAATGGAGAGTTCACTCACCGCTGGCCGCAAATCCTGTCGGGAGGCAAGGCCGTGTTGTTCACGGCTGGTATGGGGGACACAGCCAACATCGAAGTGATGTCTTTTGCGAATCATCGCACAATAACCCTTGTGCGTGGTGGCGCGTATGGTCGCTATTTGCCAAGCGGCCACCTCGTTTACGTGAACCGAGGCACTGTGTTTGCTGTTCCGTTCGATGTGTATCGGCTAGAAGTGCACGGGACGCCTGCCCCGGTGCTGGACCAAGTTGGCTCCAACACCGGACAGAGTTCGGCACAACTTGATTTCTCCCAAACCGGAACGCTGATTTACCGCAGTGGTGGTGCGGGAGGCGGACTCCTTACTGTTGCGTGGCTGGATGGCGCGGGGAAAGTGCAGCCGCTGATAGCCAAACCGGGCAACTATGGGATTCCTAGTCTGTCGCCAGACGGACGGCGACTGGCCTTGGATGTAACTGAGGGATCGGGCACGGACATCTGGCTTTACGATTGGCAACGAGACACGATGACGCGGTTGACCTTCACCGGGAATGCCATTGCTCCGTTGTGGAGTCCGGACGGTAGGTACATCGCGTTCCGAACAGTTGAAGGCATGTCTGTGACTCGTTCCGATGGAGCGGGCAAGCCGCAATCATTGACCCAGAGCAAGAACCTCCAGGCTCCGTGGTCCTTCATACCCGATGGAAAGCGGCTGGCGTACTTCGAACAAGGTTCCGGGACCGTATATGATCTATGGACCGTGCCGCTGGAGAGCGATGACGCGGGACTGCGCGCTGGGAAGCCGGAGGTTTTCCTGCAAACCCCGGCGGACGAGCGGTACCCCTCCTTTTCTCCAGACGGGCGGTGGATGGCCTATTCTTCCAATGAGTCGGGGACCTTCCAAATTTACGTTCGAGCCTTTCCGGACAAGGGCGGGAAATGGCAAATCTCGAACAGCAATGGCACGTACCCGATGTGGTCGCGCAACGGACGCGAGTTGTTTTTCGAGACTTTGGATAACCACATCATGGCGGCGGCATATACGGTGAAGGGCGATTCCTTCGTTGCTAACAAACCGCGCTTGTGGTCGGAGAAGCGGATCGGGGGCGTCCCAAACAGCGTGAAGAACGTCGATCTAGCGCCCGACGGCAAGCGCATCGTCGCGTTAATACCGGTCGGAACAGCGGAGGCCCAGAAGGCGCAGAACCAAGTGACCTTCCTAATCAACTTCTTCGACGAAGTGCGACGCAAGGTTCCGGTCGGGAAGTAACTGCAATCGCGCTTAACCTCACAAATCTCCAATAAAAACGAGCATTTTGAAGTGTTTGGCCGGCTAGTTTACGATTTGTCGGCAATCAGGAAGTGACCCAAGATTGGCCTTCCAAACTGACTCGGTGCCTAAATTCTCTTTCGCGACTCCTCGTTGCAATGATTGCTGTAGTATGGTCTACATAAATGGACGCCAACTCCAGCTCGATTCTCTGCGATGGCTGTGGGCTTCCGGCCTCGCCCGAACACATCGCTGCGCGCATGGAGCGACTTGAGCTGGTCACACGATTTCGACCGATACACATTCAAGTGCTCTTTGTCTCTTTGGACCCGATGCCGCGCCCGGAAGACGAATTCTACAGGCCGCCCGAATCACGCCAATTCTTCGATTCTTTGCTCTCGGCGGTGGACATTTCAACCCCTGCTGAATCGAACGCCGCCGAGTCCGCCGCCGCGAATCTGCTCGAATTTCAAAGAAGAGGGTATTACCTGACCTATTTGTCAGAATGCCCGCTGCCGCCTGCGCATTCAGCAAGTAAAAGTGCGGAGAACAGCGCTGCCAGCGAATGCATCTCGCGCCTCGCCTCCACCCTGGTCAAACGAATTCGATTTAACTACAGACCTAAACACGTCGCTCTCCTGGGAACTAATTTGACTCCTCTGATTGAAATCTTCGAGTCAGCCGGCATAGCTCCGCTCCTGCTCCTCGACCAAGGCAGGCCACTTACTGTTCCAAGTGCAGGCGACGCACCCTCCCTTTTCCTGTTCCAAAGGACAGTAAACATAGACACATCTCGCGCCCCATACTTATCGGGCGTGTGATAGAATTGCACCTACTGAGTTCGGAGAAATTTCCGGACTAGGGGGTATTTTGTGAAAAGCAAAGTGAAGTTTGGGATTGGGGCGGGCATCATCATTGTGACCCTCTCATGCCTGGCCTACGTCGGAGCTCAGCAAAGCAAGACGTATTACCACACCATCTCGGAAATCCCCACGCTAAGCGCCGCGGCATTGCACCAGCGCGTTCGCGTGGCTGGCGACGTCAAAGCCGGGTCGATACAACACATGTCCGGCCACGTCGATTTCGTTTTGTTGGAACAAGGCAAGGGTCTCCCCGTCAGTTACGTGGGAACGGACCCCCTCCCCGACACATTTAAGGACGGCGCCCAGTGCCTGGTCGAAGGCAAAGTAAAGCCGGATGGCCATTTTGAGGCTGAGACCCTTCAGGCCAAGTGCGCGTCTAAGTATGAGGCTGCCCCCGGCCAAGCCAAGCCCGCTGCACCGGCCGCCTACTCCTCGGATCCGAAGAGTAAGAGCTAGAGTGAACTCAGCCGGCCTTTGAACAGGCAAGAATTGAGGAGCTCAAATGGACCTGTTCGGATCGTACGCTTTACTGTTGGCTTTCGCCCTGGCGATTTATGCGATCGCGGGCGGGATTGCCGCGGTCATCACGCGCCGTCCTCTGCTGATTAAGTCCGCGCGCAACGCCGGGTTCGCGGTTTGCGCCCTCATCTGGCTCGCGTTTGGCAGCCTGGTCTATTTATTTTTCACTGACAACTTCGCGATGGCGTATGTGGCCGAGCATAGCAATCGCAATCTGGGCAATTTGTACAAATTCTCCGCCCTGTGGTCCGGCCAGCAAGGCTCTCTTCTATTTTGGAGCTTCTTGCTCTCGATTTACGTCTTTTCCGCTCTATTCGCGTACCGCGGCAAGCATCCTGAATTGATGCCGTATGTCGGCGTGGTTCTGGCCTCCGTGCAGTTGTTCTTTCTCACGCTCAATAATTTCGTCGCCAGCCCCTTCACCGTGCTGGCATTGCCGGGCGCGGGCGGGGTCCTGCATCTGGCTTCCCAGGTGGACGGTCATGGCCTCAATCCGTTGCTGCAATATCCGGAGATGGTGATTCATCCGCCGGTCCTCTATTCGGGATATACGGGCTTCACGATTCCGTTTGCCTTTGCGATGGCCGCTTTGATTGGCCGCTACCCTGGCGAGAAATGGATTCACCTCACGCGCAAGTGGACCATGATCGCGTGGTGCTTCCAGTCGGCGGGCATCCTCCTCGGAGCGCACTGGGCCTATGCGGTGCTCGGCTGGGGCGGCTACTGGGCTTGGGATCCGGTCGAAAACGCTTCCCTGATGCCCTGGCTGACCGGCACGGCTTTCCTCCACTCCGTGATGATGCAGGAAAAGCGCGGCATGATGCGCGTTTGGAATGTCTGGCTGGTCTTTACGACGTTCCTGTTGGTTATCTTCGGAACTTTCCTGACGCGCAGCGGCGTGGTCAGCTCCGTGCACGCCTTCGCGCAATCCTCGATCGGAACTTGGTTCGTCGGATTCCTGATTATCATCATCTCCGCTTGTCTGATCGCGTTTCTGAAGAATCGCGACTACTTGCGCAGCGACAATCAGTTGGACTCCATGATTTCCCGCGAGTCGAGTTTCCTCTTCAATAACTTAATTCTCTTGGTAGCTTGCGTCGCGGTTCTCTCCGGCACGCTCTTTCCGGTGCTTTCCGAAGCGATTCGCGGAACGAAGATCAGCGTCGGCCCGCCGTTTTTCAACCGCGTCAACATACCCATCGCCATGTTCCTGCTGTTTCTGACCGGTGTGGGCCCGCTCCTGGCCTGGCGGAAGACTTCCGCGGAAAGCCTGCGCAAAAATTTTGGCTGGCCTCTAATCGGCGGGCTGGCCACCGCGGTCATTGCAGTTGCGTTCGGTCTGCGCGAATTTTATGTCACGCTGTGCCTGATGCTTTCGGGGTTCGTGACGTTCACGGTTTTTTCGGAGTTCTTCCGCGGAGCGCGTGTCATTGCCGCGCGCACCGGCTCCAACCTGATTTCCTCCGCCGCGCAGCTCACCATGCGCAATACCCGCCGCTATGGCGGCTATGTGATCCACTTCGGAATGGTGCTGGTCTTTATCGGGATTTCCGGGCAGGCGTTCAATCAGGATAAGCAGATGGAGATGTCACCGGGCCAATCCGCGAGTCAATCCTTGAGTCGATCCCCGGGCGTTGGGGGAGCGGCGCAAGCAGGACTCTACAATCAGGGCAAGCCTGCCGAAATGACAACGGGCTCGGTAATGACCATTGGCCCCTACACTCTTCACCTGCAAAATTTCGATTCCGATCAGCAGGCCAACTATTCCTCCGAGCGCGCCACCATTGACGTGGACAAGGGCGGCAAGTCCGTGATGATGCTCTATCCGCAACGCCGCTTCTACCCATCAAATGAAGAATCCGGCACCATGGTCGCCATCTCCTCGACGCTCAAGGAAGACCTTTACGTCGTGTATGCCGGCCGCAGTCCGGACAGTAATCTCCCCGTCATTCACGCTTATTTGAATCCGCTCGTAAAGTGGATTTGGCTCGGTGGTCTGGTCGTGGTTCTCGGAACGATTCTGGCGCTCCTGCCGAACCGCCAGGCCGTGATGGTCATGTCTCCGGCGGCAGAAAGTTCCCCAATTCTCGGGGGAGACGGAAGGCAGCCAGCGCGCGCGTCAATTTCCGCCAGATCGCAACTCCCCAAAGACAATGTCTAAGCGCCGACGTCTCGCACTGATTTTTTCCGCCTTCGTGGGCATCGCCTCCGCGATGCTCCCGCTGCACGTGGACGCGCAAAAAACCGAGCGTGGCAAGGTCATTGGCACGAAGCTCATGTGCATGTGCGGTTGCGGCCAGATTCTGCGGGAATGCAACCACATCAACTGCCCGTCTTCCGCGCCCATGATCAAGGAAGTCGACCAGCACGTCGCCGCGGGCGAAGCCGACGACCTGATCGTTCAGGATTTTATTCAAGAATATGGCGAGAAGGTATTGAGCGCGCCGCCTTCCACCGGGTTCAATAGCATCGCCTGGTACATTCCGGGCGTGGCGTTCACGCTGGGACTCGGAATCGTCCTGGTGATCATCCGCATGTGGCGCCAGCGCGATGTCGATAGGCTCGCTACTGCCTCGGCCGCGCCGGCCCCCCCTGCAACCCTGGACTCCGAGGTGCGGAACGTCCATCTGGAGCGCGCCCGCCAGCAAGCGGACAAGGAGACCGAGGACTAAATGACGTCCACACTTGCCCTCGCCGCTGTAGTTCTTCCGGACGCGGTCATGCTTTCGGCATGTCTCGTGCTCACGCTCGCGGCCCTGACCTTTGTTTTCTGGATCGAACCTGACGAGGCGGATTCCGCTCCGCATCGCTCCCAGCTCGATCAATTGCTCGAGCGCCGCGATTCGATCTACGAAAATTTGCGCGATCTGAAATTTGAGAATCGCGCCGGCAAGTACGCGGAACAGGATTACGAACAGATGAGGGACTCCCTGGAGACGGAGGCGGCTAAAGTTCTCCTGGAAATTGAAAACGTCACCGGAAATGAAGCTCCTATAGCGCGGCGGGATCCCACGGTAGCGGGACCACCTCGTTCCTAGGAAAGCGTCGTGGTTGGCATGTTGTAGCCCGCCTCGGTCAAACCGTGACGGGGGTTCTTGAGAGTTTAAGCAATCGGCCCACTGAAACGTCTACCCGGAGAATTTTGAACTTGTAGAATCAAGTGTAACCTCTCGCTCCAGGGATGAGTTTGAAACGAAGGAATCGCGATTCTGAGGGAATCATCTCATTCATGAAGACTAGTCTAATTCAGAATATTTTGCAGGGGTGCGGGCTCTCTTTGAAGCTCGCCAAAATAACGTCACGAGTCATATTCGTGTTTCTGCTCGCGACCGCGGCCGCGCACGCCGGCACGGTCTCCGGCGTCGTCCACAACGGCACCAACGGCAACAAGCCCGCCGCCGGTGTGGACGTCCTGTTGATTCAGCTTCAGGGAGGGATGGAGGTCGTAGCCAGCGTGAAGTCCGATGCTCAGGGCCTCTATCACATTGATAATCCTAATATTGGCGCCGGACCGATGCTGATCCGGGCCGTTTATCGAGGCGTGTTTTTTCACCAGCCGCTAACGCCTGGAACATCGACAGTGGACGTCACAATTTACGAGCCCACCACGAATCCCAATGCCTTGCAGGTTCCTCTGCGCCTGCTGGTCTTCCAGCCCAACGGCGACAAGCTCATGGTGGGCGAAGAGTACTCCATCCAGAACACCTCAAGCCCCCCTGCCGCGTATTTCAAGCAAGACGGCGATTTCGAATTCAACGTTCCCGCGGGCGCTGATCTTGACCAGGTATCCACCTTCGGCCCTTCCGGCATGCCCGTGAAGCAGGGAACGATCGACAAAGGCAAGGGCCGCTATGCGATCGCCTACGCGTTTCAACCCGGCCAGAATGGCGTGCGTATCTCCTACACAGTTCCGTACGCAGGCAATCATGCAACCGTGCGCGCGCCTTCCAACTATGACGCGCAGCGCGTGTTGCTCGTCATCCCTCCGACCATGCAGATTTCCAGCCCGGGGTTCAACGCCGCGGGAACGGAGCAGGGCTTCAACGTCTTTTCCAAGGATTCCATCAAGGCAGGGACTGGCTTCGACATCACCATTAACGGTACCGCGCCGCCCCCGGCGGAACAGTCCGCATCAGGGGCGTCCGATCAGGTGAACGGACGAGATTCCGGCTCCGAATCGAGTGGAGGCGCGACTGCCCAAGCGGCTCCCGCGCGTCTCGACAATGACAAATGGATATTGCTCGGAGGCCTCGCGGCGATTTTTGCTGTCGGCGTGGCCTTGCTGATCCGTCAGCCCGTACTGGCGGTAGCGAACGCGCCGGCGACGCCTTCAACCCCAGGACCCAGGGGCGCCAAGTCGAAGCGCCCGGCCCAGACAAAGCCGAGCCCGCCGGCACCTGCACCCGCGCCAGAACCTGCGCCGGCGCTTGCACCAGCGATTCCACTCGCTAGAAATATTCAGCAGGAAGTGGACACCAACCTCGACTCGCTCAAAGACACTCTCCTGCGCATCGAACTGCGCCGCCAGGCCGGGACCATTTCTGACGAGGAGTACGCCCGGGAGCGCGGCCGCGCCGAACAAATGCTGCGCGAATTGGTTCAGGGCTGAGCCGTCCGGCGTGGCCGCTCCGCATGCATCTCTTCCGAATGTTGGCCCCAATGGCAGCTCCAACGGCGGTTTGCAAATCAGCTACTCCGGTATCGAGAAGCGCTACGGAATGCGCATGGCCCTGCGCGGGGTTTCGCTCGAAATCGAGGCGGGGGAGTGCGTCGCACTTGTGGGCCACAACGGCTCCGGCAAGACCACGCTGCTTAAGATCACGGCACTGCTCGCGCGCCCTTCCGGGGGCCAGATTTCGTTCTCTTCCGGCACCTCCCCACTCTCCACCGGCGATGTAAAGCACCGCATCGGAATGGTCGCCCACCACACTCTTGTCTACGACGAGCTCACCGCCGAGGAAAATCTCGTCTTTTTCGCAAAACTCTTTGATTTGCCTGATCCAGTCGCGCGCGCGCGGCAATCTCTCGCGCCGGTCGGCCTGGCGCGTCGCGCGGATGATTTGGTCCGCACATTCTCGCGCGGCATGAGGCAGCGTCTGGCGATTGCGCGCGCCCTGCTTGCTTCGCCTCAGTTGCTTCTGTTCGATGAGCCCGCCGCCGGCCTGGACCCGGAAGGGCAGCAGTGGCTCGGCGCCACGCTCGCGAACCTGCATGCCGGGGGCTGCACGATTGTCATGAGCACGCACGGCCGAAACGAAACGCAAGGCTCGGTCACGCGCGCCATTCGCCTCGAAGGCGGTGAGGTCACTCACGATTCCGGTCCGAAGGGCGACCCCTATGGCGTCCTGGCGATGGCTGCCGTGCGTGAGACCGCCGAAGGGGACGCTCGATGAGCCTGGCTCATTCCACGGCCACCATTCTGGCCAAGGAACTGCGCACCGAGTTCCGGTCCCGCGAATTGCTCGGGACGACGATCGTTTTCGTGCTGATCGTGATCGTGCTCTTTAGTTTCACCTTCGATCCGACGTCCTCGGAATCACGCCGTTTCGGCCCAGGCCTGCTCTGGCTTTCGTTTCTGTTTGCCGGGTCGCTCATGTTGCAGCCGTCCTTCCTGCGCGAGCAGACCAATGACACACTGGCGGCTCTGCGCCTCGCCCCGATTGACCCGTTCAGCATCCTGGCAGGGAAAATGGCCGCAAATTTTCTGTTCCTGCTTCTGGTCGAGCTGATTCTGCTGCCCGTATTCGCCGTTATGTACAACACGGCGATTCTTCCGGTCCTTCCGGAGTTAGTTCTTGTTCTTGCGCTCGGCACAATTGGGCTTGCGACAACAGGCACCGTGTTTTCCGCCGTGTCGGCGCAGGCGCGACTCCGGGAGCTGCTCTTACCGCTTCTGTTGCTTCCGGTGTTGGCGCCGGTCTTGATCGCGAGCACGGAAGCGACGGCCGCTATCCTTCGGGACCCTTCGGAACTGTCGCGCGTATGGGTAACTTTTTTAGTCGCGTTTGACGTAATATTTTTGACGGCAACGTGGCTAGTGGGCGAATATCTTTTGGAGGAATGATATGGGCACGGAAACGCAAATCGGGACTCCGTCTCGCGCTATCGTCTCATTGCCTTCGTTGTTGGGCGTCTTTCTCCTGCTTGCCGCGGGCACCTACGCTGCGTTCGTTTATGCCCCGACCGAGGCTACCATGGGTCTTATTCAGCGAATCTTCTATTTTCACATCGCGAGCGGTTGGACGTTCTTTGTCTCATTTTTCCTCGTATTCGTCGGCAGCGTTGCCTTTCTTCGTACCCGCGCCGCGAAATGGGATTGGCTGACTGTCGCTTCCGCCGAGGTGGGCGTTGCTTTTGTTACCGTTGTCCTCGTGACGGGTCCGATATGGGCCAAGCCCGTGTGGGGTATTTGGTGGACCTGGGATGCGCGAATCACATCAACATTCATGCTTTGGGTGCTTTTCGTCAGTTACCTGGTACTGCGTACCCTGATCGATGATCCCGAGCGGCGCGGCGTCGTTTCAGCGGTGTTCGCCATCTTTGCGTGCCTTGATGTACCGATGGTCTATTTTTCGATTTGGTGGTTCCGGACACAACACCCGCAACCCGTGATCGGAGGAGGCGGGTCGCTCGATCCGAAGATGTGGCAGGCAACGATGGTGTGCTGGGCGGCGATGCTTGCTGTGATGGCTGTTCTAATCCGGGTGCGGTACCGCCTGGAAGCCTTGCGTTCGGAAGTCGATGCAATACGTCTCGAAGCTTCGCGCCACACTCGCTGAAACTGGGCGGAATATGTTCAACCGTTCGATTACTGCATACGGAGACAATCGATGAAGAACTTGAATAGTTTGGTGGCGGCCTATGTTGCGATTTGGGCAATTTTTTGCGGATACCTGTTTTGGGTCGCCCGCCGCATGGCCAGCCTGCAAGACGACATCCGCCGCTTGAAAGAAGGCGGGAAGTAGGGTCTGCGTTGTCCGTAGTGCCCGCCTTTAGGCGGGTACCCGGATAGTCATCGCAGAGCAAAGATTTGTGAAATTCGTGGTTCTGGTTGTCGTGTTCCGCCGGTCTTTCATGATTTGTGGGTCGGAGCTTTAGCTCCGACATCAAGGACCCAGAAATTGGGGCTTTAGCCCCTGAAGCTTATTTCCCGAGACCGCGCCATGACCGAAAAGAAAAAAATCAGCGTCGTTCTGTTCCAACTAGGCGGCCCGGACTCCTCCTCTGCGGTCGAGCCATTTCTCTTTAATCTGTTTTGCGATCCCGATATTATCGATTTCTTCGGAGCCTGGTTTGCCCGCCGCCCTCTCGCTCGATACATAGCCCGCAAGCGCGCCGGCGTGGTCCGCGAGCACTACGACGCGATCGGCGGCCACTCGCCCATCCGCATGCTTACCGAGCGGCAAGCCACCGCCCTCGAAGTGGCGCTTGCTCCCCACTGCGACGCCCGATGCTTCATCGCCATGCGCTACTGGAATCCCCTGACCGCGGAAGCCGTTGCCGAAGTAAACGCCTCCGGCAGCGACGAACTCGTGCTTCTCCCGCTCTATCCCCAGTATTCATTCGCCACGTCATCCAGCAGCCTGAAGGAATGGAAGCGGCTATACAACCCGAACGGAAAAGCCCCGCGTGAGCACGTAATCGAAAAGTTTTTCGACCACCCGCTGTATATCCAATCCATCGTCGAAAAAATTGCTCTCACCCTCACGCACTTTGAAGCCCCGGACCGCGCCCACATCGTTTTTAGCGCCCACGGACTGCCGCTCAGCCTCATCGAACGCGGCGATCCCTATGCCAGGCACGTGGAAGAGACCAGGCGTCTGGTGATGCAGCGCGGCGGTTGGAAAAACGCGCACACTCTCTGCTTTCAGAGCAAGGTCGGCCGCCGCAAGTGGCTCTCGCCGTCATTGACCGAAACCATCGAACGCCTGGCGCGCGCCGGAGAGAAGAAACTGCTAATCGTGCCCATTGCTTTCGTCACCGAACACATCGAAACGCTTCACGAAATCAATATCGAAGCCCGCGAAGAAGCCCGCAAACTCGGCGTCGAACAATTTGAGATGATGCCTGCCGTAGGCGACTCCCCCACATTCATTTCCGCCCTGGCCGACCTGGTCCTAAAAGCCATCGCCTAGCCCCTCTGCGTTCTCTGTGTCTCTGTGACCTCTGTGTTAAGCTGTTTCTTGCCTTGGCCTTCGGAGATTAGGAAACTGTTACCCGGATTCGGATTTCGCCTTGACACAAAGGCGTGCGCAGAATATATAAGAGTGCTGATCTTGTTATAGTGATTTCATAGATTTATACTTTTTATTGAGAGGTTGATTCGCGCCCTTATGGCCGACCCAGTCGAAGGAACCACGGCGGCACCTCCGAAACCGAAAGCCGCAGCACCCCCAGCCACCCCGCCCGCGGCAGCAAAGCCGGCGGCAAAAAGTAAATCCGAGAGCGCTGAACCGCCGGATAAGATGCGGCGGCGCGTAATTTGGGGAATGATTTACGGCTACCTGGGCATCAATCTTCTGATGTTCTTGCGATTTTTCTTCCCGCGCGCGTTGTACGAACCCAACACTGTCTTCAACATAGGATATCCGGCTGATTTTTCGCTGGGAATTGACCAGCGCTACCTGATGACCAACCGCGTGTGGATCATTCGCGAGCCGGACCGCATTTTCGTGATCTTTGCGCGCTGCACGCACCTGGGATGCACGCCGGAATGGAAATCCTCGGAAAATAAGTTCAAGTGCCCCTGCCATGGAAGCGGCTACGACAGCGAAGGCGTGAACTTTGAAGGCCCCGCGCCGCGCCCTATGGACCGCGCCCACGTGGATATGGACGCGACAGGGAAACTGATCGTCGACACCAGCAGGTTATATGTGGACGACCCGCGCGCCGGAGTAAACCAGTTCAACGATGCCGGCGCGTATTTGCCAGTTTAGGTTTTGTAGCTCACCCCGGTTGCAACGGGATGAGGGTTTAGAGTGAAATGCCGGCGAAACCTCCGCGTCTGAAGTGCGGGTGGTGCATCCCGAGGAAGTGGGGGACGCCGGCGACAATAAAAAGTGATTTCGGTGGCTGTCTCTGGGATTTTCCGCAGAAATTGGGCCAAGCTGAGGGGGGATAGGAATGGCCGAAGATAACGGAGAAAAGAAGCCAAACGGCTTCCTCGACCGTTTTCGTAAGGACGCGCAGGAAATAAAGGAAGTCATCAAGGAAAAGGGCAAGGAAGAGCTTGAAGGCCTAAAAGAGCCTGAAAAGACTCAACTTTTCCGCTCGATCTTCCGCGTCAAGCACGACGAAACGCCGCGCAACCGCGCTCTCTCGGTCCTGTCCAACGTTTTCTTCCACCTGCATCCCGCCAAGGTCAATCGCGACGCCGTAAAATATAAGTTCACGTGGGGAATGGGAGGTATCACGTTCTATTTGTTCATTGTCCTCACCTTCACGGGCGTCCTCCTGATGTTCTATTACCATCCGTCGAAGGTGCAGGCTTTCCGCGACATTCTCTATCTTGAGAACGACGTGCCCTTCGGCAAGCTGCTGCGCAACATGCATCGCTGGGCCGCGCACTTGATGATCATCGCCGTGTGGCTGCACATGTTCCGCGTATTTCTCACAGGTTCCTACAAGCGCCCGCGCGAATTCAACTGGTGCATCGGCGTTCTCCTGATGGTGTTGACGTTGCTGCTGTCGTTCACCGGGTATCTCCTTCCCGACGACCAGTTGGGCTTCTGGGCCGTCACCGTAGGAACGAACATGGCTCGCGCGACGCCGTTGTTAGGAACTGAAGGTCCGTTCGGCGCGTTCCTGGGGATGACTCCCTACAATGACGTGCGTTTCGCGTTGCTAGGCGGATCGATCGTGGATGCCAACGCGCTCCTGCGCGCCTACATCTGGCACTGTATCGCCATTCCTTTGATCGCCAGCATCTTCATGGCCTTGCATTTCTGGCGCGTGCGTAAAGACGGCGGAATTTCCGGCCCCGCGCCCATCATGCTCGAGTCCGAAATTAAGGAAGAAAAGGGCCACCGGCCAGTCATTTTGCAGCCAAGCGGTATGAAGTAGGCAGCCGCTCGTGAGTGGAACAAGGTTTGTGGGTCGTGCCTTTTCATCCTGACAGAGGAAGGATAGGCGCGACATGAAGACTAAGCTTATTCAGGGGTTTTTAACCCCTGAGGACTTGGAAGTTTGAAAACTAGGGACGGGGTTTGAGGCCGATATGAATTTCCACCAGATCTGGGAAATCGCTTCCGCACCGGACAATGTGCCCATTGTGGCGCTACTGTTCCTCATCCCTTTTTATGTCTGGTATGCGTTCCGGCAAGCGTTTGCGAACGACCGTCTGATCGACAAACTCTCTGCGGATCCGCAACTTGCCAAGACCGAACACCGGAAGACGGAACCGTGGAACCCGAAGTGGGAGAAGGAAGTCCACACCTGGCCTTACCTGCTCCGCATCGAGCTGGTGGCGGCGGTTCTGGTCACCGTGCTGCTGATGGTGTGGTCGATCACGCTCAACGCGCCGCTCGAAGAGCCATCCAATCCCAATGTCACGATGAACCCGGCCAAAGCGCCTTGGTACTTCCTCGGCCTCCAGGAAATGCTGGTCTATTTCGACCCCTGGATTGCCGGAGTGATCATGCCGACGTTCATTATCGTTGGTCTCATGGTCGTTCCATATGTTGACGCCAATCCTCTCGGCAACGGCTATTACACTTACAAGCAGCGCCGTTTCGCTATTTGGACTTTCCTCTTCGGATTCATCGGCCTGTGGGTCTTGATGATTGTAATTGGCACATTCATCCGCGGCCCCGGATGGATGTGGTTCTGGCCGGGGCAGACGTGGGATGCGCAGCGGGTCGAGTTCGCCGTCAATCGAAACCTGGACCAGGTCTTCGGTATCAACGGCTCCTGGCTCGTCCATCTCATGCCCGCGGCGAACGCCAGTTACGCGCCCATTTTGGCGCGCGTCATCTTTGGAGTGTTTCCGCTGGCGATCTATTTTTTGGTGGCCGGATATTTTTCACACCGGCTGCTCTTGCTCACGGAATTCAGCAGGAAGATTTTCAAGCGCATGACGTTGCTGCAAATGTTCACGACCGAATTGTTTATTGTCCTGATGCTGAGCCTGCCGATAAAGATTCTTGCGCGGCTCCTGTTTCGCATCAAGTACGTTTGGGTGACGCCGTGGTTCAGTATTTAGTCGTGGCTCGTACACTACCGAGCCAGAATCAAAACGTGAAGGAGGCACTGGGTGCCTGAGCTCCCCCCTGATGATCCGGTTACAAGCCGGCCGATGGCTGGGCTGATTCTTGTTTCCGTATTCTTGTTGATGTTGACCGTTTCCTGGTCGCTCTACGACGAGTTCTACGGGCTGCGGCCGTGGCGCAGCTACCAGAGCGAATTCTCCAAGGTGTATTCGTCCTACCTCGAGAAGCAGTACCAGAAGCGCAAAGCCGACGAACAAAAATTCTACGCCACCCCGGAATATCAAAAACTTTTTGAGAATGTGAAAGCGGCGCACGAAGCCGCGAAAGCCAAGGACCAGCAAATCGGCCAGCAAATCGATTTGCTCGACCGCCAGCGCGCCGCCATGACCGACATGTTCCAGTTGGCGCGCGGCCTGGTCGGATCGCTCACCTATCAATTGGAACAAATCGACGAAAAGAACAAGAGCGCCAAGGAATCCAAGCTGAAGGAGTTGAATGACGCCAAGGCGGTGACCTATGAGGTCGCCTGGCCTGTCGAGGGCGGGAAGATAGTCCCTACAAGGTATGATTACCAACAGTTAAATAATCTGTTCACCTCGATCATGTCCGGAAAGGCAAAACTGGTCGCCGAGCGCGGCCAGGTCGATCAGCCTGAAAAAGACGCGCAGGACAAGCTCGCCGAATACGTGAAAGAGCAGCTCCCGGGTCTGGCCGCGCGCGACCTGCAAACCCTCGCCGGGAGCATGCAGAAACTCGATATCAAGCTGCGCCAAATTAATGTGAACCCGACCGGCGCCTCGATCAATAACCTCGGCGGCACCGGATTAGTCGACCGCTGCCAATCCTGCCATCTCGGGACGGATCCCCTGATCGTGCCCGTCACCATGACGCTGACGAAGGCCGATCTTGCCCTCGACAAGAGCAAGGACGCGCCGTATGCAAGCCATCCCGATCCGGACATGATGAAATATCATTCCTTGGAAAAATTTGGGTGTTCGCCGTGCCATGGCGGCAACGGGCGCGCGCTAGACAATGTCGTAAAAGCCCACGGCCGTTACGAACACTGGCTCTGGCCGCTGTATTATCCCGAAAACTTCGAAGCCGGCTGCCAGCAGTGCCACGCCTCGGACATGGTCACCGAGCACGCGCCCGTCCTGAACCGCGCCAAGAAACTCTACCGGGAAAAAGGCTGCATCGGCTGCCATCGCTTCCAGGGCTTCGACAATCAGGACGAACAATTGGTCAGCGCGCGTCAGATGATCACGCAGCTCGAAAACCAGAAGCAGGATGATCGCCTGCAGATCGCGCAACTCAACAAAAAGGGTGACTCCGCCACCGATAATGACGCCGCGAACGCCTACTACGCGCAGGCCACCAATCTAACGGTAACCATATCCAGCATGGACGCGCAGATCGAGCAGCTCGAACAGCGCTCGCATAACTTGCTCCAGGAAATCAAGAAGGTCGGCCCGGACCTGAAAGAAGTCCGGATGAAAATTCATAAGGAATGGATTCCTTACTGGCTGAAGCACACGCATGAATTTCGCCCTACCACCAAAATGCCGCAATTTCGCTTGCAGGATGACGAAATTCAGGCCATCGCGGCTTACGTCTGGCAATCCGCCATCTCTGGGCCGGCCCTCGCCAAGCAAAGTCCGGGAAACGCCGCGCACGGCAAGGAGCTCTTCGAAGCCCGTGGCTGCGAGGCCTGCCACTCGATCGGCGAAGGCCCGAATCTAATCGGGGGCGATTTTGCGGCGAACCTCTCGCGTGTAGGGGAGAAGGACAACTACGATTATCTGGTTCGCTGGATACTGAATCCGCGGGTCCGCACCCGCCCGTACAGTCCGTTTGAGAAGAAAGACCTGGGCCCCGAGGATTACGCGAAACACGACCTCCCGTTTGTATTTGACCAGGAACATTCTCGAAGCCCGAACGATGGTCACGAGCTTGTCGTGGCGCAAATGACCGTCATGCCCAGTTTGCGCTTGACAGTCGACGACGCGCGCGACATCGCCAGCTTCTTGCTCACCCAGAAGCACTCCGATGCGACCTACGAGTCGGCCGAATTCATGGACGACCCGCAGCTGAAGGATCAGGGCAAAGCGCTCATCCAGCACTACGGCTGCGCTGGTTGCCACGAAATCTCCGGTCTCGAAGACGAAGGCCGCATCGGTACTGAGCTCACAAATGAAGGAAGCAAACCGATTGAGCGCCTGGACTTCGCTCTGTACACCGAAGACGCCAAGCTGGGGATCCTGCCAGACGGCAAAAAAACGCCCCCCGGCCGGGGTCCCTGGTATGACCTGAAGGGGTTCTTCGAGAACAAGCTCACCGATCCGGCGGTATTCGACCACGGAAAATATAAGCCAGACCCGATGGACCGTCTGCGCATGCCGAAACCGAACGTCACCAAGCAAGACATCGACGCCCTGACGACCTTCCTGCTCGGCTCGACCGACCCCTCGCTGCCCCAGGAATACATGTACAAGCCCGCCGACCAGCGCGCCGCCATCCAGAAGGGCTGGTGGATTGTCACGAAGTATAATTGTATAGGTTGTCATCAAATAGGCATCGGCCAGAAGTCCGTCCTGATGGGCTTGCCGCAGTTTCAGGGGGAGAACAAACAGAACCTGCCTCCGGTGCTGACGAGCGAGGGCGCGCGCGTGAATCCCGAATGGTTGAAAGGATTCCTCGCCAATCCTTCGCTCAGCACCACCGACGTCAACCGCAATGGCGTGCGTTCCTACCTGCAAGTCCGCATGCCCACGTTCTTTTTGTCCGACGACGAAATTCGCACATTGGTGCTATTCTTTGAGGCGATGTCCAGTCAGCCGCAGCCGTTTATTCCGCAGAAGCTTCCGCCTATTACCACGGCCGAGAAAGACATGGCGCGGCAACTCTTCACCAGCACGGCGGCGCCTTGCTTGAAGTGCCACGCTACCGGCGACCCCGCGCATGACAAGACCGCCATCGCTCCGAATTTCCTGTTCGCAAAGGACCGCCTGCAGCCTGCCTGGACCGCGCGCTGGATCACCAACCCCGCGCTGATCGCTCCCGGAACAGCAATGCCCTCGGGATTGTTTAATCGCGATGGGGACCGCTGGGTGTTCGCCGGCCCGCTCCCGCCAAGCTTCAAGGGATACACGGGAGATCATGCGGATCTGCTCGTGCGCTATATGTTTCAGTTGACTCCCGAGGAGCAGCGATCCCTAGTAGGGCGAACCTCGGCAGCCGGTTCAGGGAACTAACATGTGTGTTACTTTTGGAGGGCGTGACTTTAACCGCGCCGTTAGGCAGTACGAGTTGAGGTCTTTTCGCGCTTGAAGTCTTCAAGTTCTGTTCAGCGTCAGGGGATTTTGTAGAGTAGTGCTGTACAAATATCAGATAGACTCGCAATGTTTGTGGGTCGTGCTTTTAGGCACGACACTCAGGCCGCCTTTTCTTCAGGGGTTTTAACCCCTGAAGTCTTCGGTTTTCGTATTTATCCAAGAGGAGGAACTTTTCCGTGAAGAAAAGCAAATTGGGGATATTTTCCCTGGCAATCGGGGCCTTCGCTCTGGCCCTCGTCGGTTGCGGTGGAAGCAAGACTGATTCACCAGGAGGACCGGCGCCGGCTGCCAGCGCTCCTGCGGGCAAGTCCGTTGATCCCGCTACTGCAGGCGAGGTCACCGGATCGGTGAAACTCGACGGCACGCCACCCAAGATGAAAACCATCAGCATGGCGGCGGAACCCGCCTGCACCAAGGGGCACACAGGCCCCGTCACCAGTGAAGAAGTCGTAACCGGAGCCGGCGGCGCGCTCGCCAACGTAGTCGTCTACGTCAAATCTGGCCTCGATGGCTATTCGTTCCCGCCCCCCTCCACGCCGGTGAAATTCGATCAAAACGGGTGCCAGTATCATCCTCACGTGGCGGGCGTCCAGGTAGGTCAAAACATCGAGGTCGTCAACAGCGACCAAACCACGCATAACATTCACCCCATCCCAAAGGAAAACCGCGAGTGGAATGAATCCCAGCCGCCCGGGGCGGCCCCAATCGACAAGTCCTTCGCGCGCGAGGAAATCTCCGTCCCGGTGAAATGCAATGTTCATCCATGGATGAAATCCTACATAGCTGTCCTGGCCAGTCCATACTTCCAAGTGACCGAGAAGGATGGCAAGTTCGACCTGAAGAACCTTCCTCCCGGTACCTATACCCTGGTCGCGTGGCATGAGCTTTATGGCCCCAGCGAGCAGATGGTCACGATTGGCCCAAAGGAAACCAAGAGCGTGTCGTTTACGTTCAAGGCTACGCCCCCGGCAGGGGACTAGAGCATCAAACCGGGTCTGCGGCGGTTTGCGGGTCGCGGCTTTTTCCGCGCCGACAACCGCCTGCATCCAAGATGGCTTTTCTGTTTGCAGAAGAAAGCAGGATACCGTCATTCTGAGCCCGCCGCGACGGGCGAAGAATCCGTCTTTGGCTTTCGTTGTGAATCAAGGGGGACTCTTCGCTTAGCTCAGAATCGACGACGGCTTCGTTGAAGGAGTCCCGGAGGGACGGCACAACGTAGCCCACTGCAGAAGCGGTGGGAAAATCGGTCGAGCACGACCATCAAACCCCGGCAGAGGTGACACATGGAACCCAGCCACATGAACTTGGCTCACTACGCGTACCGGTCGCACTGACATGCACAGTGCTCCCAATCCGGCCCTCCACAAATACGCCGTGTTCACGGCGTGCGCCACCTTTTTGCTTCTAATCGCTGGCGCGCTGGTGACCTCAAACGATGCTGGACTCTCCGTCCCCACGTGGCCGCTGGCGTGGGGCTCCGTGACCCCTCCAATGGTTGGCGGAATCGTATACGAGTGGTCGCACCGCGTCATCGCGGCCTCCGTGGGCTTCCTGACGATCATTCTGGCCGCCTGGCTGTGGATGGCCGAGAAACGCTCTTGGATGCGCTGGCTTGGCCTGGCAGCCCTTGGCGGGGTGCTCGCGCAGGGAATGCTAGGCGGCCTGACCGTTCGAATGTTCCAGCCCCCCGCGGTTTCCGCGGCACACGCCACGCTGGCGCAACTTTTCTTTTCCACGGTCGTTGCGATCTCTTTTTTTACCAGCCCATGGTGGCAAGGTGAAATTCCGGAGTTGGAAGACGCCGCTACGCCACGCCTCCGTTCCCTGACGATCTGGACCATCGCCGCCGTTTTCCTCCAGTTGATCCTGGGCGCCGCCTTCCGCCATAAGGGCTTTGGTATAATTCCGCACCTCATTGGCGCGGCCGTTGTTACGATGCTCGTTTTCATGACGGCGGGAGCGTTGAAGCGCCGCTTTTCGAACGTGCTGCCTTTGCGAAAATGCGCGACGTTCTTGCACATCTTGATCGGCGTGCAACTCTTGCTAGGGGCCGGGGCCTGGTGGTCGAGAGTGTATGCGGCCCGCTTCCCGCAGCCGATAACCATCATGGTCACTCTCACAGTCGTGCACACAGTCACAGGAGCACTTTTGCTGGCGACCACACTGATAACGGCGCTCGTGACCTACCGGATGTTGCGCTCCGCGTCCACCGTGGCTTCCTCTACCTCGGAGCAGATTGCTTAATGAGAGCCTCTGTGGGAACCACGGCATCAATCGCGACTGAAAATAGCCGCCCGGCGTTGTTTTTGGCGCTGACCAAGCCCGACGTTTCCTTCCTGGTTGTCATGACGACGGCGGCAGGATACGCGCTCGGGACGCAAGGCCCCCTGGACTGGCTGCGCATGGCGCACACAGTCTTTGGCACCACGCTCATCGCCGCGGGAACCTCCGCGCTCAACCATTACGTCGAACGCGACACCGACGCCCTGATGCGCCGCACGGCCTCTCGTCCTTTGCCTTCCGGCCAGTTGCAGCCGCGCGAGGCGCTGTGGTTTGGCGCGAGTTTGCTCTTTGCCGGAGCGCTCTATCTCGCATTGGCATCCAACGCACTCGCCACGCTGCTGGGAATCGTCGCGTCGGCCGCATACCTTTGCGCCTACACGCCGCTCAAGCGCAGGACGACACGGGCGACACTCGTAGGCGCGTTTCCAGGCGCCGTGCCGCCGCTGATCGGATGGGCTGCGGCACGGGGCACCATTACGCTGGACGCCTGGATACTGTTCGCTATTCTGTTTCTGTGGCAATTCCCGCATTTCGATGCCATCTCGTGGGTGTATCGGGAAGACTATCGTCGCGCGGGAATCCAAATGCTGCCTGTGGTGGACCTCGAGGGTAAGCGGACATTTCGTGAGATCCTTTTGACATCCGCTTTGCTGGTTCCTGTCACGCTTCTTCCGGCGGTGACAGGCCTTGCCGGGGCGCACTACTTTTTCGGCGCGTTGGTTTTGGGGATCATGCTCGTGGAAGTGTGCTTGTGGACCGCGGCGGCGAAAAGCAACATTCGCGCAAAGTGGCTCATGCACGCGACCGTGCTTCACCTGCCGTTGCTGTTGGGGCTGCTCATCTACGACAAATTCTCCCGGTAACTCCATTTCCGGGTCGTCTGCGAAAGGTTGCGGGCTCTAGTTCGAGCCCGCCAGAAAAGGGATCATGAACGGACAAGAAAATCCGCTCGAGTTGCTGATTATCTGCGCAGTGATGCTTGTGCTTTCCATTGTCGGTATTTTAGGTGGCCTTTCCGCGCGGCTTTTTGGAACGCTTGACGGTCTGCTGATGCTTGCCGTCTGCATGATGACTGCCTTGATCTTCGCGATCTTGTTGTTTGTGCTGGCCAAGCAGCGCGGTTGGCTCGGCAAACGCGGCCCCGACGGTGGCGAAGCGGTTCCACCAAGCGTTAAGTAGCACACGCCTTTAAGCGCGCATTGGATTGAGGTTTTGTCGCCTTTCTTACCTGCTCTGTGCCCTCTGTGTTCCCTGTGGTGAAAGGCTTTGGAATGTGGCCTACTTGATCTCCCAACCTGCCTAGAACACGATTCTCAGCAACTCAAGCGCCCTATGACTACGCAGCAATATCCAGCCGACGCCACTTCAGTCCCCGCGAAATCGGGGATCGCAAAGAAGTGGCTGGTTGCAATCCTGGTCTTGACCTTCGCCTTTGTCCTCATGCCATTCCTGCTGTGGTATATGACCACCTTCACGCGCCCATTGAACGACGCGGAACTGGAAACGTACTTCACGGACACCGCGCATCCTCGCCGCGCCCAACACGCTCTCTCGCAAGTCGCTGACCGCATCATGAGCCCCAATCCTGCGATACGCGAGTCCGCCAAGCCCTGGTACCCGGAAGTCGTGAAGTCCGCAGGGCTGGGAAGCGAAGAATTGCGCGTCACCGCGGCCTGGGTCATGGGCCAGGACAATCAATCACCGGAATTCCACGCCGCGCTCCTGAAGCAATTGACGGACGGAAATCCTATGGTGCGTCGAAACGCCTCTCTTTCACTCGTCCGCTTCGCCGATCCCGCAGGCCATGACGTTATCGCAGGAATGCTGGCCCCCTACGCGATGGCCGCTCCTCGTTCAGGAACCCTCGCCACAAGACTCAAACCCGGCGACGCCATCAATCCGGGAACAATGGTCGCCCACATCGCAGCTTCCGCGGAAAATGTAGAAGTGCGTTCCGACGTGCCCGGAACGATTTCCCAGTGGCTCGTTCCAGACGGCGCACAGGTTCAAGCCGGACAACCGATCCTGATGATCGGTTCAAGCCCAGAAATGGTTTGGGAATCCCTGCGTGCCTTGTATTTGATTGGGAAAAAAGCCGACGTCCCAAGCGTAGACCGCTACGCACGGGGCATCGAGGGCATGCCGCCACAGATTCAGCAACAAGCAATGCTCACCGCAAAAGCAATCGCCGGGCAGAAGTGACTGGTGATTAGTGACTAGTGACCGGTGACTGGTGGAGGAGTCTGTGACTATCGCAATTGCGCCCCACTGGCTGGCCTGGCGAAACGAAGATTTTTCACCAGCCACTAGTCACTAGCCACTGATCACCACGCTGCTAGAAGGGAAGTGCGCCCTCACTCGCCTCAAACTCCGCCAGCGGCACCATGTCAATCGCATCCCAGGGGCAGCCTTCCAGGAACGCGCCATCGGGCCCTTTGCTGGTGCAAAGTTTGCACCCGATGCAAAGCAGAGGATCAACGATAATACGTCCGAACGGAGGATGATCGAAGTCTGGCGCCCAATACATGCAGTCCGCCACCGGGCAGTACTCGACGCACGCCGGCGACCCGGCACACCCCGTGCAGCACTCATTGATCACGGCAAGAATGTGCGGCTTGCGCTTGCGCTGCGTCGTCGTGCCCGTGGATATCGGCGCGTACTTGACGACAGTCCCTGCCTTAAATTCCTCTATGCTCGGAGCGCCATAGGACACAAGAATCCTCCACGAATCGTTCGCAAGAATATATTCTTGCCGACGCAGCACCGGTTGTCAATCTGGCGACGCCAATATCGAAACACACTCAGTCGTAATACTCCTGCCCCAGGTGCGTAATCAAATCCTCCCCCATCATCCATCGCAGCGTATTCTTCAATTTCATGGACTGGATGAACAAGTCGTGCTCCGGGTACAACTCCGGCGCGCACATCGGTGACTTGAAGTAGAAGCTTAGCCACTCCTGAATCCCGCGCATCCCTGCGCGCTTCGCGAGGTCCAAAAACAAAACCAAATCCAGCACGATCGGCGCCGCCAGGATCGAGTCGCGGCACAGGAAATCCACCTTAATCTGCATCGGATAGCCCAGCCATCCGAAGATGTCAATGTTGTCCCAGCCCTCCTTGTTGTCCCCGCGCGGCGGATAATAATTGATGCGCACCATGTGGTGAATTTTGCCGTAGAGATCGGGGTACAGCTTCGGCTGAAGAATATATTCGAGCACGCCGAGCTTCGACTCTTCCTTCGTCTTGAACGATTCGGGATCACCCAAAACTTCACCGTCGCGATTTCCCAAGATGTTGGTCGAAAACCAGCCATTCATCCCCAGCAGGCGGGCTTTGAACCCCGGGGCCAGAATCGTCTTCATCAAAGTCTGCCCCGTCTTGAAATCCTTGCCGCAAATCGGCACGCCGTGTTGCCGCGCCAGCTCCGTGAGCGCCGGGACATCCACGGTCAAGTTGGGAGCTCCATTCGCGAACGGCACTCCGCTCGTAATCGCCGCCCACGCGTACAGCATCGAAGGCGCAATCGCCGCGTGATTTGCCTTCATCGCCGCCACAAATGTATCGGGCGTCGCGTACACCGCGTGCGGCTTGAGGAAGATTTCGGTCGAGCCGCACCAAATCACCACCGTGCGCGAAACGCCCTTCTTTTTCTGAAAGTTTCTGATGTCGTCTTTGATTTGCAGTGCCAGGTCGTATTTCGTCTTGGCCTTCTTTACGTGCGTGCCAGTAAGTCTCTTCACGTAGTTTTGATCGAACGCCGCCTTCATCGGCCGAATTTTGCTCAGGAACTTCTTCACTTCGGCCAGGTGTTCCGGCCCGAGCACGGCCGCGTTCTTGGCCGCCTCATAAGCGGTATCGGGAAAAATGTCCCAGCCGCCAAACACAATGTTTTCAAGTTTCTCGAGCGGCACAAAGTCCTGAATCGAAGGAGTCCGCCGGTCCGTCCGTTTTCCCAGGCGAATCGTCCCCAGCTGCGTGAGCGATCCCACAGGCTGCGCCTTTTTGCGCCGGATCAGATCGACTCCGGCCATGAACGTGGTCGCCACGGCTCCCATCCCTACGGTGAGCACTCCAAGTTTTCCTTTCGGCGGAGCAATAGCGGAAAGCCGGCGCATTCATTTCCCCCTTGTGGTCATGAAAGTGACAGAAACAAGAATTGTAGCTCGCCTCTTTAGAGGCGAGGGTTTCTCCACGCGTTGCTACAATAACCACCGCGTTTGAGGAGGCGAGCCACAGCTATGTCTCTAAGTAGATTGTCGTTTACGCCGTACAACCACTTCCAACCCCTGCGCGCAAACAACGTATCATGCGTGAACTGAAGCCGATTTGCAAACTGGAAAGCAGATTTCAACCGGATTTTCGCGCCTTAGTTTTCTCCCGGCCACCCGAAGCAGCAACAGCGTGATGCTTGCCGTTAGACGCCGCTCCCCGTTTCGGACGCAGTGCCGCCAGAAGTTTCTCAAGCGGAAGGGCGTTGATCACGTCCTTCTTTTCAATCCACCCCCGCCGCGCCATTTGAACGCCGTACCGCATCGCCGCGAGACCTCTCGTCGTATGCGCGTCGGTCGAAATCACAATTTTCACTCCGCGATCCTTGGCCATCCGCAGATGCGTATCCTTCAAATCCAATCGTTCCGGTGACGCGTTGCATTCCATGACCACGCCGTTTTTGTGCGCGGCGTCCAGGATTCGCTCCATGTCATAGGCGTAGGCGTCCCGGCGCAGCACCAACCGTCCGGTAGGGTGCCCGACAATCTGTGTGTACGGATTTTCAATCGCGGCAAGAATCCGCTCCGTCATTTCCGCGCGCTCCAGATTCATGTACGAGTGAACTGAAACCAACACCACGTCGAGCTGCGCCAGGACCTCGTCGTCCAAGTCCAGTTTCCCGTCCTTCAACACGTCCACTTCGCTGCTCGCGAGCACGCGAATCCCCAGCCCCGCCGCATTGGCCGCGTGTATCTTCTTGATCTGCTCGAGCGTGCGCTTTTCATCAAGGCCGTTCGCGACGGTCACCGCCTTACTGTGATCGGTCAGCGAAATATATTCATACCCGAGCTTTTTCGCCGCCAACGCCATTTCCTCGATTGAATTCTTTCCGTCGCTGGCCGTCGTGTGCATCTGCATGTCGCCGCGAATATCCTTTAGCTCGATCAGTGCGGGGAGGCGGTGTTCGGCGGCCGCGTCGATTTCGCCCGTGTTCTCGCGCAGCTCCGGCGGAATGTAGTCGAGGTCAAGCTTGGCATAAATTTGCTCTTCGGTCGCACTCGCCACGGGCCGCTCGCCTTTGAGTGTCGCCAAGGCGTATTCGTTCAGCGTGTAGCCCATTTTGTTGGCGCGCCCGCGCAGCGCCACGTTATGCTCTTTCGATCCCGTAAAATAAAGCAGCGCCGCGCCAAAGCTTTCCTTCTCCAGCAGCCGCACGTCGACTTGCAACCCAGTCTTCAAAAGAAAACTAACCTTATTTTCGCCGTGCGCCAGCGTCTGATCGATTTCCGGATATTTCAAAATGTGTTCCGAAATGGCTTCCACATTCTTAGCCGCGTTCTTGCCCGGAGCGAGCGTGACCAGCAAGTCGAGATCGCCCACCGTTTCCTTGCCACGCCGCAACGATCCCGCTGGCGTCACCGATTCAATCGCCTTACCAGCCTCGCGGATGTAGGCCACTAGCTTTTGCGCCTCTTCCTCGGCCACGTCGATATGGAAACGCCCCGCGGACTTCTTGAAAACCTCGATGGCCTTCAGAATATTCTGCTCGCTCTTTTCGCCGAAGCCTGTCAGATCCCGCAGCTTTCCCTCGCGCGCAAGTTTTTCCACTTCTTCCACAGTCCCCGCCTTGAATGTCTTCCACAGAAATGCCACCTTCTTGGGCCCGAGCGATTGCAGCGTCAAAAGGTCCAGAAGAGTCGCGGGATATTTCTTCAGAAGTTTTGCCCTTAGCGAATATTCGCCCGTCTTGAGGATTTCCTGGATGTGGTCGGCCATGCCATCGCCAATGCCGGGCAGCGCCAGCAATTTCTTGCGATCTGCGGCCAATTCTTCGATTGATTCGGGCAGGCTGTCGAGCAGTTCCGCGGCGCGTTCGTAGCTGCGAAAGCGCCCGATCATCGCCCCGTCAATTTCCAGCAGTTGCGCCGTTTCACGCAGTATCCGCGCAACCTCTCGATTCTCCATGGATATTCCCCGTCAGTTCATCGTGCCACGATGTTCCTTATCATCAACCACATTCAAGCACGCACAGTCTTCCAGTCTCGTCAGGGACGAAAGACATTAGCCCACCGCGGGAGCGGTGGGTCGGTGTTAGCAGGCAGCAACAAGCCCCGTAGGGGCGGCATATGGCCGCCAATTTCGATGCCGCGCGCGCTCTATTTCCCCAGAATATACGCAAACATCAGCGGCGCCACGATCGACGCATCCGATTCAATCACAAACCGCGGCGTAGCCGATTCAAGTTTTCCCCAAGTAATTTTTTCGTTTGGCACGGCGCCGCTATACGAACCATACGACGTCGTGCTGTCGGAGATTTGGCAGAAATATCCCCACAAACGGCATTTCTCCCGAAGATCCTGCGTAATCAACGGCACCACGCAAATCGGAAAGTCTCCCGCGATGCCGCCCGCAATCTGGAAGAAGCCGATGGATGTTTTAGCCGAAGTCTGGCGATACCAATCGATCAGCAAGGCCATCTGTTCCACGCCCGACTTCACCACTTGAAAACTTGTCACGTCGCCGCGAATCACATTGGCAACGAAAATATTTCCAAGCGTCGAGTCTTCCCAGCCCGGCGTGAAAATCGGCAGGTTCTTTTCGCACGCGGCCACCACCCAGGAGTCCTTCGGATCGATCTCGAAGAACTCCTTAATGTGGCACTCGCGAATCAATTGGTACATGAACTCGTACGGGAAGAACCGTTGCTTTTCCTTGTCGGCCCTTTGCCAGAGTTTTAATACCTGCCGCTCGATTCGGCGCATCGCTTCTTCTTCCGGAATGCATGTGTCGGTCACGCGGTTCATTCCGCGTTCACGGAGCGCCACTTCCTCGGCGTCGCTCAAGTTGCGATAATTCGGAACGCGCTCGTAGTGGTTGTGCGCGACGAGATTGAAAATATCTTCTTCCAGATTCGCGCCGGTCGTGCAGATCGCGTGCACCTTGTCCTGCCGGATCATTTCCGCGAGTGACAGTCCCAGCTCCGCCGTGCTCATGGCTCCGGCCATCGTCAGGAACATCTTCCCGCCGCCCGCCAGATGCTTGATGTAAGCCTCCGAAGCATCCACTACGACTGCCGCGTTGAAGTGCCGGTAGTTGTGCCGGATGAAATCTTTTACCGTCATGTCCGCCTTTCTCTCCGCCTCAGGTGCGAGCCCCACTCGGAGCCTGCCAGAATATTTTCCGCGGAGCATTTCCTTTGCGAAATCCTATGCTACACGCGCCCATGATACAAGCGCAGAACGCAATATATTTTATTTTTAAATTGTAAGCCAGAACACAGAAAATAATTCGAAAACGTCCCCCTTGTAGCAGCGCGTCCGATCGCGCGGGGGTAAGCGTCCTCTTCTTGCTTTTCTCTGTGCTCTCTGTGACCTCTGTGTTGAAATCCTTTGCTTTTATCGCGACGCCCGCGCCACGTAACGCATGTAGTACAGCAACCCTGCAATCGACTTCGCATCCCGCAGCCCCCCGCCGCGGATCATAGCGTCCACTTGCTTTAACGAAAAAATGCGCGGCGTGATCCTCTCGTCCTCTTCCGGTTGCGCCGCCCCTTCCACCAATCCCTCCGCCGCAAAAATCCACATCCACTCTTTCACAAAACCCGGCGTTGGAATAATGCGCATCAATTTCCGCAACCGCCGCGCCGTGTACCCGGTTTCCTCGAGCAATTCCCGCCGCGCCGCCACGCTTGGAGATTCGTCCGGCTCCTTGCGCCCAGCCACCAGCTCCCACAAAAAACCTCCCACGGTGTGCCGGTACTGACGAATCAGCAGCGCGCGCCCATCCGCAAAAATCGGCAGCACGACCACCGATCCAGGATGCACGATGATGTCGCGGTTCGCGCGCACTCCTCCCGGTTCGATCACAGTGTCCCGCAACAATCGGAACACTTTGCCCGTATAGAGCACCTTGCTCTTGAGAATTTTCGCCGACCCCTTAGCCACAACCGCCTCCAATCGAGTGATTTTCACGTGTACCTCACACATGAAAGTCTAGCTTCGCCCTTCGCAAATGCCATGAAATAGTTTCAGCGAGCTCTCTTCTCTCCTCCCCTCTGTGCTCTCTGTGACCTCTGTGCTAAAAGCCTTCGTTTTTGAATCGTTGGCCACGCACCAAAGTTGAACGCAAATGCCGCGTCGCATATACTGGCCAAGCCCTACTCCACGCGCATCATGTCCATCAACACACTCATCGTAGACGACGAAAAACCAGCCCGCGACGAACTCGCCTTCCTCCTCAAAAGTTTTCCCGAAGTTCATCTCGTCGGCCAAGGCAAGAACGGCGTCGAAGCTCTGGCGCTCATCAAAGAGCATTCACCGGATCTCGTTTTCCTCGACGTCCAAATGCCCGGCCTAAACGGCTTCGGCGTCATCAAAAAGCTGATGGACCGCAAAGCAAAACTCCCCCACATCGTCTTCGCGACAGCGTTCGACAACTACGCGGTCCAGGCATTTGAGGTGAACGCAGTCGACTACGTATTAAAGCCCTTCGACAAGGCGCGTCTCGCCCGCGCCGTCCAGCGCGCGAAAAAAGCGCTCGAAGCCGACGCCTCCCCGACCGAGCGCCTGGAAACTCTGGTCACTCAAATGGGCGCGGCCAAAACGCCGCCCGTCAAGCTCCTCGTAAAAACGCAGCAGCGCCTCTTCCTGGTGGACGCCGACGACGTTCTCTTCGCCTCCATCGAAGACGGCACCATCACCGTCGTTTCCCGCGAAGTCGAGGGCACCTCAAATTACCGCACCATCGAAGAGCTCCAGACATCACTCGACTCAGAAATTTTCTGGCGCGCCCACCGCTCCTACCTTGTCAACATCAATCACATCAAGGAAGTCGTCCCCTGGTTCAAATCCAGCTACATGCTGAAAATGGCCGATAAACGCGCCTCCCAAGTCCCCGTAAGCCGCGCCCAAACCAAACGCCTCCGCGAACTCCTAAAAATGTAGCACCCGTCATGCTCGATTTCAGGTGGTCAGGCAAGAACCGAACGAATCTGTTCGCTTTTTTAGGAGGGCTGGGCTTCAGCCCGGCCAAATCGACGTTTGTTGAATTCGGCTTTAGCCGCTGAAGCAACTCAGTTCCGACTCTGTGCCCTCTGTGTCCTCCGTGGTGAACCGCCTTGGCCTCCGCATTTGCCTAGCCTTGTGCTAGCATCACTCCTACACGCGACGCGATGGACTTTTCCCTCACCGACGATCAACGCCTGATTCGAGACACCGTCCGCCACTTCATGGACGCCGAAGTGCGCCCCGCGATCCGCGCGCGCGACCGCGAAGAGAAATTTGCCTCCGCCGAACTCCGCAAGCTGGGAGAACTAGGCTGCTGCGGGATGTTGGTCCCCGAAACCTGGGGCGGCGCCGGCGCGGACACAATTTCCTACGTCCTAATGCTCGAAGAAGTCGCCCGTGTGGACGCCTCGATGGCCGTTGCCCTGAGCGTGACGAACTCCCTAGCCGCGTTCCCGCTAGTAAAATACGGAACCGAATCCCAGCGCAAAAAATATCTCCCGCGTCTAGCGCACGGAGAAATCCTCGGCGCCTTCTGCCTCACCGAACCGCAAGCCGGCTCCGATTCCGCGGCGATCGCCACGTCCGCCAAGCGCCACGGCAATACATACCGCCTGAACGGCACGAAATCCTGGGTCACCAACGGCGGCGAAGCCGCCTTGTACGTCGTCTTCGCAAAGACCGATCCTTCGGCGGGCGCGGGCTCTACTTGGAGCCCGCCAGAAAAGAGTCCGCAAGGCATAACCGCGTTTCTAGTCGAACCCTCATTTCCCGGCTTCCGGGTAGCCCGATACGAGGATAAGATGGGACTGCGCACTTCGCGTTCGGCCGAAATCACGTTCACCGATTGCGAAGTCCCGGAAGGGAATCGCCTGGGCGAAGAAGGCCAAGGCCTGAAGATCGCGCTCGAACTGCTCGACGGCGGCCGCGTCGGCATCGCCGCCCAAGCCGTGGGCATCGCACAGGGCGCTCTGGAAGCCTCGGCCGCCTACGCCAAGCAGCGCCGCGCGTTCGGCAAAACGATCGGCGATTTTCAGGCCATACAATGGATGCTCGCAGACATGCAAACCGAAATTGAAGCCGCCCGCGCCCTGGTCCACAACGCCGCCTGGTTGCGGGATAAGTTGCGCGACCAAGGCGCCGCGCGCATCGGCCCAGCGGCGTCGCGCGCCAAACTCTACGCCGGAGAAATGGTAAACCGAGTGGTTTACAAAGCCGTCCAAATCCACGGCAGCCAGGGCTACTCGCGCGAATCCGACGTAGAACGCATGTACCGCGACGCCCGCGTCATCACCATCTACGAAGGCACCAGCGAAATCCAGCGCCTAATCATCGCCCGCGACCTCCTTCGCCCTGCAACTGAAGCGACTCAGCGAAATCCCCGCGACGTCAGCACAGCACAAAGGGTAAGCGGATGACGCAAACGATCCGAAATGGTTTTTGTAGCCCGCCTCTTCAGAGGCGGGGGTTTTCGCTCCGGGTGATCCGGTCGTGCCCGCCCAAACAGGGTGCGAAAAAAGTTAATTCAACGCGGCTTTTGGTAGCACAGGCACTCTTGCCTGTGCAGGTTTTGCTGCGCGTAGTATCGGTGCACAGCCAAGAGTGGCCGTGCTACCCGACCTTTTGCGCACCCTGTAAAGGCGGACGTTACAAACGACGTGATCCCCGGAGAGGCCACTAGCTTGCCCGCGAAAAAACGAGTCCTAAGCGGCATGCGCCCCACGGGCCGCCTCCACATCGGCCACTATTTCGGCGCGCTGGAAAACTGGGTCAAACTCCAAAACGATCCGCAATACGAATGCTTCTTCTTCATAGCCGATTGGCATGCCTTGACTTCCGACTACGCCGACACCTCCCAGGTCGCGCAAAACACAATTGAAATCGGCACCGACTGGCTGGCTTCAGGCCTCCATCCCGAAAAATGCACAATGTTCATCCAGTCCTCCGTCCCCGAACACGCCGAACTGCACCTCCTCCTCTCGATGGTCACCCCGCTAGGCTGGCTCGAGCGCGTCCCCACTTACAAAGAAGCCCTCGACAACGTCAAAGACAAGGAGCTTCACACCTACGGCTTCCTCGGTTATCCAGTCTTGCAGACCGCAGACATTGTCATGTACGGAGAAGAGGGTGTCCCACTTTTTGTGCCTGTGGGAGAGGATCAGGTGTCACATGTCGAGTTGAGTCGGGAAATCGTTCGAAAATTTAATTTCCACAATTTGGTTCTTGACTCTGTAGCTCTGTCGCGCCGAGAAAACGCACGGGCCGTATACGCAATCCGACAGTCCTTTGATTTCCATCAGGGAGGTGCCGCAATGCCGTCTTCTTATTCGATTGGCGAAATTCAAGACCTCCAACGTCGTATCAGAGGGCGCATCGCAGAAATAGGGCGCGAGAACTATCTCGAACAATTGGGTGTACTTTTCGGATTCAAACAAGAGCACAACGCATTCCGGGAGTTCCTAAGGGATGTACTCGTTGAGCCCCAGGCGATGCTGACGCAAACGCCTCGTATACCCGGCACAGACGGCCGGAAAATGTCGAAGAGCTACAACAATTTTATCTCTCTTAGCGAATCGAACGACTCGATCCGCAAGAAATCGCGCGCCATGATGACCGATCCAGCCCGCAAGCGCCGCACCGACCCAGGCAATCCCGACATTTGCCCGGTCTACGACTGGCACAAACTCTTCTCGTCTCCCGAAACATTACTATGGTCAGCGGAAGGCTGCCGCACAGCCGGAATTGGCTGCATTGAATGCAAAGACAAAATGGCCGACAACCTGATCCGATGGATTGAGCCTATCCGCGCCCGCCGCGAAAAGTACGCCACCGACCCAGCAGAAGTTCTGCGTATCCTTGACAATCGTTCGGGAAAGGCGCGCGAAGTAGCCCAGAAAACAATGTCCCGCGTCCGTGAAGCAGTGTTCAATTGGAAAGAGAAGCGCGAAGAAATCGCAAAGCAGAAAACGACCGCTCAAAACGCCAAGGTAGGAGACTAACATGGCGTCACCCTACAAAATTCATCTGGAAATGTACGACGGCCCGCTCGATCTCCTCCTCGACTTAATCAAAAAACAGGAAATCGACATCCACAACATCCCGATTGCCAAGATCACGGGCCAGTATCTCGACTATCTCCACAAGCTCGAGCAGTTGGACATGGACATCTCCGCCGACTTCATCTACATGGCCGCAACGCTCATCTACATCAAGTCGAAAATGCTCCTCCCGCCAGACCCGCTCGCCGGCCCTGAGCAGCAGGAAGACCCGCGCGCCGATCTGGTGCACCGCCTGGTCGAACACGAAAAATTCAAGAGCGCCGCGCAACTGCTCCATCAGCGCCAGCAGATCGAAGAAAACGTCTGGTCGAAGCCGGACCTCTCCTTGTACGAGGGAGAAGAATCCGAAGGCGAGCTGATCGTCTCTCTCGTGGATCTGGTCAAAGTCTTCCAGCAAGTTCTCGAACGCCGCAAAGAAGTCGTAAAGATCGATCTGCGCCACGACCAATTCACCGTCGCTCAAATGATGGAGCTCCTTCGCCAGCAACTAATCGCAGCGGATGACGGCATCCAACTCATCACCTTCTTCGAGTCCTGCGCATCGCGGCACGCGATGATCGTCGCTCTGCTCGCGGTTCTCGAGCTGGTGCGCCTGCAAGCCATTGTCCTGACGCAGCAAGAACAGTTCGGAGAAATTCGTTTACGAAAGCACAAAATGTTCGATTTGGTCTTCGCGGGCGGGGAAGCGCTCGAAGAAACGGCGCAGGATACACTTCGGGGATCACTCCGAGGAATCGACAAGCAATATCCGGGTGCGGGCTCTACTTGGAGCCCGCCGAGGGAAAAACCATGAATCCAGCAGAACTAAAAGGCGCACTCGAGGCAATCATCTATGCCGCTGACGAGCCCGCCACGCTAGACCAAATCCTGAACGCCGTCGGCGAAGAAAGGCACATCGTCCGGCACGCGCTCGACGAAATGATTGGCACGTTCGGCGCCGAGGATCGCGGCATCGAAATTCGCGCCGTCGCCGGCGGCTACAAGTTCTACACCAAGCCGCAGCACCACGACGTCGTGCGCCGATTCATCAAGAGCCTGCGCCCTCCGCTGCGCCTGACGATGCCCGCGCTCGAAACGCTCGCCGTCATTTCCTATCGCCAGCCAGTCACCGGCCCCGAGATCCAGGAAATTCGGGGCGTAAACGTCTCCGGAGTCATAAAGACGCTCCTCGAAAAGCGCCTGATCACCACGGCAGGCCGCAAAGCCGTCATGGGCCGCCCCATCCTCTACCGCACGTCGAGAGAATTTCTCATGCGCTTCGGCCTTTCCGATCTCGACGAACTCCCGAGCCTCAAGGAATTCGAGCAACTCGCGCGCGCCGCCCTGGGCGCCGACGAGGGCATCGCGCCCATCGAGCCCGAGGCAGAAATTGCAGCGCAAACCTTAGATTCCACGCAGGCGCCTGTAATCTCATCAAACGAAATAGACGAATCGGCGCCACCTAGCCCCCAAGAATCCTCCAATTCCGCCGACGCAGAAACGGAGCGGCAACCGGGGAACGCAAGGGCGGAAACCGCGTCCTCAAAACATTAATGTTGCAACGCCTGCAAAAAATTATTTCGCGAGCCGGGATCGCTTCCCGGCGTCATGCCGAGGACATGATCCTGAGCGGTCAGGTTCGCGTCAACGGTTTAGTGGTCACCGAGTTGGGCGTGAAGGCCGACCCTGAGCATGACCGGATCGAGGCCGCCGGAAAGGTTGCTACGATTTCCGAGGCGCGCGCCTACGTGCTCCTGCACAAACCGCCACAGATTGTTTCCACGCTCGCCGATCCCGAAGGCCGCCGCACCGTGCGCCATTTGCTCGTCGGTGTCTCCGAACGCGTATTTCCCGTTGGCCGCCTCGACTACGCCGCCAGCGGCGTCGTTTTCCTCACAAGTGACGGCGACCTTGCCAGCCGCATGTTGAAGGCCTCGCCCCACCTGCCGCAGACGTATTGGATTAAAGTGAAAGGCCGCCTCAGCGAAATCCAGCTCAAAACTTTGGCGAGCTCCTTGCACGGCAAGATATTTCCGTTACGCCAGCCACACTCCGCGGGCAAGAATCCGCCGAATCCCTGGTACGAAGTGCAATTCTGCGGAGTCCGCCGGAATCTGCTGCGACGCAGCCTGCTGGCCATGGGCCACCGCGTCGAAAAAATGAAGCGCGTGAAACTCGCGTCGCTCGAAGCCGAAACCGTTCCCGAGGGCCACTACCGCCGCCTTGACCCCAGTGAAGTGGCGAAACTCTCGCGCGCCATCGATCACGCGCTCGAAAACAAGTCCGCGTTGCCATCTGTGCCAAAGGATCGCCGGGCCCGCCGCCGTCATCTAATGCGCGGATAGTCACAAAGGACATTCAGCAATGCTGCAAGAAAAACATCCCAATCCGGCTGGCGACGAATCGGCGATTGCCGAACTTCTCGCAATGTCAAAAACAATTGCTGTCGTAGGATTATCGTCGAAAACATTCCGCCCCAGCTTCGGCGTATCGCAATATCTTCAGTCCGCCGGCTACCGAGTTATCCCCGTCAACCCAAACGAGTCATCGATCCTCGGCGAAAAATGCTACGCCCGCCTCGAAGATATCCCCGAAAAAATCGACATCGTGGACATTTTTCGCCGCTCGGAGCTAGTTCCCGAAGTTGTGGACTCAGCGATTCAAATCGGCGCCCGCGCCGTATGGATGCAAGAAGGCGTCGTCAACGAACCTTCCGCGGCCGCCGCCCGCCGCGCCGGACTCTTTGTCGTCATGGACATTTGCATCGCCAAAGAACTCCACAAGCTCCATCGTTGATTTCTGTTATCAAGAACTAGTCCTCACATCACCGGATACACAATTAAATTCCTCTTCCCCGGCTCGATCACGCCCAGAAATCTTCCATCCGGCGAAATTTCGAACTGGCGAAACTCCAACTCATGCAAAATCGATTGCGGCAAAACCTCCGCCGTTGCGGGAGCAGCCCCCGCCGCCACGGCCACCAGAGGAGGCAGTGTCAACCAAACCAACCCGCCCGATCGCAACACCGGGCCGCGCTTCACCAGGACGCGAGATTCATCCCCGGACCACGCCAAAGTTCCGAGCGCGACGCGCACGCGCGCCATCCGGTTCGGAATCTCGACATCGCGCACTTCAAGCTGCTCGTTGTCGATCCAATACGCCACCTTCTTTCCCGAAGGCGAAATCGTCAGCCCTCCCGCGTAGCCCACCAGCGGCCCCAACACGCGTGAAGTCTCCCGCGCAGGGTCGAGCATCACCAAGCGCGGAGATCCAGTCACGCCGGTTTCCCGCTCGATGGCCACGCCGCCGTCTTGCTTCGCATTCCACACCAGCATGGAAAACAAGCGCCCCGAAAACAGCGCGCTTGCTCCTTCTGCAAAAGGCTTCACATGATTCATCGTAAACAATTTGTCTGGCGCCTTTTTCGCCGGCGGATTTGCCGGAGCCTCATCTGACGGAGCCCTATCCAACGGAGGTTTACCCGCCGCTGGCACGGGTGCCTGCCCATTTGCCCGCCCCTGCTCCGTCAAATAAGCCACGCTTACTCCGTCCGCCATCCACGCGGCATTCGCCGCACCAGGAATCGTGCTATCCGCTCCCGGAATTCCGATTTCGCGCCCCGCATCATCAAGCAACAGCGTCATCACTCCTTCGCGCGTGTCTCCTGCGTCATTGAACATTTCACTGGTGTCCATCTCAACCGCCAGCTTCCCGCCGTCCGGCGACCACCGGAGCCCGCGCACGGTATAGCTGAACGGGCCAGCTCCGCGAACAAACTTTTCCCCTAGCAGAATGCGACGTCTCTTTCCGTCCGTCTCGGCAATCCAAATATCGTCCCGCTGCAGCCGAATCTTCTTGACCGAAAAAATGTGCCGCGTGGCGTAAGCAATCCTCCCCCCCACCGAATAGGCAAACCGCGAAATATCCTCGTCAATCCGAAACGCGGGATTCTCCTGCGCATTACAATCCGCCGAAAATAAAAAGAAGGCCGCAACCAAGAAGGGAATTGCAAGCAGTCCGCCAACGAACGATAGTCCAACTCGTCCCTCTCTGTGTCCTCTGTGCCCTCTGTGGTGAACTCTTTTCTCCCAACCCATGCCCCGCCTCATGCCCGCCGCTTACTTTTCATCCGCCGAATCTCTTCCAATCGCTGCCGCAATCGCGCTTCGAACCCCTGATCCGTAGGCTGGTAGTATATTTTCCCCGCCAGCGATTCCGGCAGGCAAGCCATCTCCGTCACCTTATCTTCCTGATCGTGCGCGTACTGATACCCTTTCCCGTAGCCAATATTTTTCATCAGCCCGGTCGGAGCATTCCGCAGATGCAACGGCACCGGTTCGGCCCGCGTGCGTTCCAGGTCCGCAACCACGGCACCATATCCCGTATAAACGGCGTTCGATTTCGGCGCCAGCGACAAATACACGGCCGCCTGCGCCAGCGCCAAGTTTCCTTCCGGCGGCCCCACAAAATCCGCAGCCTGCATCGCCGCGATCGCGATGGCCAGCGCCCCCGGTTCGGCAAGTCCGATATCTTCGCTAGCCATGCGCACCAGCCTGCGCGCGATGTACATCGGATCTTCGCCGGATTCCAGCATTCGCACCAGCCAATACAGCGATGCGTCCGCGTCGGAGTTCCGCACCGATTTATGGAGCGCGGATATCAGGTTGTAGTGTTCTTCCCCGGATTTGTCATACAACAGGAATTTGCGTTGCAGCAATTCGGCCAGCAACTCGCGGGTTATCGACCGCCTGCCTTGCGAGTCCGGCTGCACCGCCCGTACAGCGGCCTCGAGCGTGTTGTACGCGGCGCGCGCGTCGCCGCCGGAAAACAAGGCAACGTGCTGAATCGCCTCCTCGCTCATCGCAAGCGCTTCATTTCCCAGCCCGCGCTCTTTGTCCGCGATGGACCGCCGCAACAACCCTTCGATTTGTTCCGTCGACAGCGCCTGTAGCACGTACACGCGCGTCCGGGAAAGCAGCGGCGCAATCACTTCAAACGAAGGATTCTCCGTCGTCGCCCCAATCAAAATAATGTTCCCAGCCTCGACGTGCGGTAGGAACGCATCTTGTTGCGCCTTGTTGAACCGATGCACCTCGTCCACGAACACGATCGTTCGCCGCCCGGCCCGCCGCGTATGCTCCGCTGCGGCCATCACATCCTTGATTTCCTTGATGCCTGTGAGCACCGCGCTGAACGCGATAAATTCCGAGTGCGTCATTCGCGCAATCAAGCGCGCCAGCGTCGTCTTCCCGCATCCCGGCGGCCCCCACAAAATCATCGACCCAATGTCGTCCCGCTCGATCTGCGTCCGCAGCGGCTTTCCAGGCCCAAGAAGCGCCTCCTGCCCCGTAAATTCATCCAGCGTGCGCGGACGCATCCGCTCCGCCAGCGGCTGCGACGCCGCAGCGCGCCCGTCTTCCGGCTCGAGTTTTGCGAAAAGACTCATCTCGCCGTTGACTTGATTTGCAGTGAAGTCATCTCCTTAGTCCCGAATCTCCAATTTCGACTTTCACTTCAATTTCAAATCTCAAATTGCCAATTTCAAATCTCCAGCACCCCCCGTTGCCGCATTGCCTCATAGAGCAGCACGCTCCCCGCCATAGCCGCATTCAGCGATTCCACACCGCCCATCTTTCTCGATTCCCGCTGAGGAATGCTCACCCGCGCGTCGCAGGATCGCACAATTTCTTCGCCCAGCCCCGCTCCTTCGTTTCCAACCAACAGCGCCACGGGAGATTTCCAGTCCGCCTCCCAAGGTCGAACCAAGGGTGGAAAACCGCCACTTTGCCGGCCCAAGTTCGCATCACCATCCCTCACCGCCGCATACAATTTCACTCCTGAGACGCGCAATTGTGCCAAAAGGATGGCGGTGGACATCCCGTGCAGAATCGGCAGCCGCAGCGCCGATCCCGCCGACGCGCGCAGCGCCTTTGCCCCGAGGGGATTCGCGGTCCCTACGCCGCCAGAGGAACAGGTCGCCGCGCCCGTCGCGCCAAACGCTTCCGCCGCACGCAAAATCGTCCCCACATTCCCGGGGTCCTGCACACCTGCAAGTACGACAACAAGCGCGACGCCCCTCAACACATCCTCAAACGTCCCAACTCTCGGACGAACCAGCGCCGCCACTCCTTGCGGCGTTTGCGTGTCCGCCACGCCTGCAAACAGCCGGTCGGTCGTTCGAAGTATCTGCATCTCCGGCACGATCAAATCCGCAAGTCGCGCCAAGTGCCGCTCCCCCGACGCGCTCACCAGCAGCGCTTCCACGGGTAAACCCGAGCCCAGCGCCGCCTCCACCAGCCGCACTCCTTCGACACCCACAATCCCGTCGCGGACTTCGTCTCCCCCCAGGCAAGCACGAAATCGCTTCAACCACTGATTGTCGCGGCTGGTAATCACAGAAATGTGTGCCGGTGTATCTCGTTTCCGCGCACTCGCCTTGGCAGGCAGAGCCATGTCCATGAGCCTAGCAAACCGCCCCTCCCCGGTAAAGCAACGTTGCGCCAACACTTCGCACCTTGAACGCCACTAACGCCTATGATAGTTTCACACCAAGATTTTCTTATCGCTGGTTGCCGTGCCCAGTCGGTGTATTGGGGTGCGGGCGTTTCATGGAGCCCGCCGAAAAGAGGGTCACCACTTTGTCTGCTGAGCTGTTGAAAATTTCTCCAGAAACGCCCGATCCCGCTGCCATTCGGTACGCCGCCGAATTCATCCGCCGCGGCGAATTGGTCGCTGTCCCCACGGATACTTTTTATGGAATCGCGGCAGATCCCTTCAATCTCGCCGCCATCGGCGAAATCTACCGCGTGAAGGGACGCCCGGAGACTCGCGCGCTGCCGATCCTGGTGAATTCGACGGCGCAGGCCGTTTCTCTCGCGCGCGACGTTCCCTACACCTTCCACAAGCTCGCCCAAAAATTCTGGCCAGGCCCGCTAACACTTCTGGTGGACGCCTCAAACTACATTCCGCTCAAGGTTACCGCCCACACCGGCCAGGTCGCGTTGCGTTGGCCAAAGTCCCCCGTCGTTAGCGCTCTCATCGATTTAGTTCACGGCCCAATCACAGGCACCAGCGGAAATATCTCCGGCCAGCCCGCCTGTTCCACAGCTGTCGAACTTCTGGAACAAATGGGCGATCGGCTTCCCCTGATCCTCGACGCGGGAGAAACCACGGGCACTCTCGCCTCCACAATCGTAAAACTTGACGACGAAGACTGGACCGTCATGCGCGAAGGCGTAATTTCAAATGAACAAATCCGCGCAGCCCTTGAAGAACCAGAAGAAGAATAACTCCAACCCTCGCCGCACAATTCCAACCGCTTCCCGCATTTCTCTGGAACATCAAATTTCACATTTCAAATTCCTGCACGCTGTCTCGTTGGACATTCCCGGCACACGCCGTCCCCTCCCGCCCGTCGCTCAACGATTCAGGCCCTCCAATGCCCGTATTTCTCTGAAATTTCAAATCTCAAATTTTAGATTCCCGCACTCAGTCCTACCGCGCCTCGATCTCGCGCAGAAAATCATAGTCTCCGGATGGAATAAGCCGCACGTTGCTGATTCTCGCCCGGTGTACGCAGATGTTGTCGGGGTACCAAAGGCTCACATAGGGAATGTCTTCCGCGACATTTTTCTGAATTTCACTGAAGACCTTTCGTCGATTTTCCCGATCAATCTCGGTCCGAGCACTGTCCATGAGTGCGTCAAGCGCCGCATTGTGGTAGCGCCCGCGATTATTTCCCCCCGGCGGTATGTTTTTCGAACTGAAGGCGAATTCGAAGAACTCAGGATCGCTGTTGACCCCGAGCCACCGCAGCGTTGAAAGCTGAAAGCTTCCGCGGGTCAGATCTGAAATTAATGTTGCCAGCTCGATCGGTCTGAGTTCCAGATCCACCCCGACCGCGTGCCACTGTTCCTTCAGAGCAGCCCCCAGGAGCCGTGTGGATTCTTCCGTCGACGTTTTCATCGTTATCTTAAATCTCATGCCATTCTGCGGGGAAGCTCGCGGAAAGCCTGCCACATCGAGCAGACGTTCGGCCTCCCGCGGATCATACCCAAAATGTGCTACGGCGGGTTCGTAGGCCCAAGTGTTGGGCGGGAGCGGTCCGTCAGCCGCGCGCGCAAACCCTCGCAGCAAGTAGCGGATGATTTCCTGGCGGTTGGTGGCCAGCGCCAGTGCCTGACGCACTTCGCGTTTCGCCAGCACGGGGTCCTCGAAATTGAAAATAATATAGGCGAAATTGCTTCCCGGTTGCTGTGTGACTTCGATGCCCGGCTGAGCCTGCATGATTGGAATCATGTCGGGAGTAAGTGAAGTCAGTTCCAGATCGCCGGTCCCTTTGCGCAATTCGAGGGCGCGCACAATTGCTTCAGGAACAACGCGGAACCGAACCCTGTTGATTCTTGCCGGGGTCCGGAAGTAACCCTGATTTCGTTCAAGTACTACATTTTCGTCCTGCTCGGCGCCGACGTAGCGAAATGCGCCGGTTCCAATAGGATGCTCTGCAAAATCGTTTCCGGCGCCTGCTGGCACGACGCCGATTGCAGGCCGGCAAATATTCAGCAAGAATCCGCCGTCCGGCTCGTTCAGATGAAATACCACTGTAGCTTCGTCAGGCGTATCAATCGATTTGACGTGCTTCAGCGATCCTCGTTTGGGCGACGTCACGCTATTGTTCAGGATCGAATCGAAAGTGTACTTCACGTCCGCCGAAGAGAGGGCCCGGCCGTCGTGAAATTTCACGCCCGAGCGAAGATGAAACACATACGTGAGCGCGTCCGGCGTTTCCCATTTTTCAGCCAGGTCGGCCTGCGGATTCCGGTGTTCGTCGAGTTCCACAAGGCTGTCGAAAAGCAGCCCGTCAATTCTTTCGGACTGGCCGTCGGTCCCGATCCGCGGGTCCAGATTCGTCGGCATCGTTTCAATCAGAAAATTGACGACGCCAGGCTCCGTCGGAACCGAGCGAGTGCACGCGGAAACTAGGAACATTGTCGCTACAAAAAGGGAAGCAAAGGAAATTGAGGAAGTAAAGGAAAAAGCCCCGCGCAACAGGTCGCGCCGTAGACGTAGCTCCGATCCTCCACTTCCTTTACCTCCTTTACTTCCTTTACCTCCTCTACTTCCTCCACCTCCTCTTCTATCCTGCATAACACACCTTCCCCAGCACCACTGCCTTCCTCGCTCCCGTCGCCCCCGGCACATTCGCAGCCCGCCGGTGCAGTGTCTCGCAGCCAAGAAGTGCAAACGCAAACGCCTCCTTCGCGTCCCCTGGCACGCCAAACTCATCAGACGTTCGCAGACGAATCCCCGGCAACGCCGCCTCGATTTGCGCCATCAGCAGTGGATTGTGCATCCCCCCGCCCGACACGATGAGTTCCGAAACGCCTGCCCGCCGCGGGACAAACCGATGAATCGCATCCACAATCGAAAGCGCAGTCAGAATCGTGACCGTGCGGATCACGTCCTCAGCCCGAGCCCGCAGCGCCGCCCGATGCGCCAGCACGTTCCGCACGTATTTCTCCCCATATTGTTCGCGCCCCGCCGTCTTAGGAGGACGCTTAAGAAAATATTTATCCCGCAACAATGCTGTAAGCAAACCGGGCAATACGTTGCCTCGCCCGGCCATCTCCGCGTCCCGATCAAACGCCTTTCGCCCGTGGGTAGAATGCCGCACCAGCGCATCGATCACCATGTTTCCCGGCCCAATATCGAAAGCAAACACATCTTCGATCTTCGCACCCGGAGGAATCACAGTCACATTCGCAATCCCGCCGATATTTAGCGCCGCCCGCCCCACGAGCGCGTCGCGATAAAGCAGATAGTCAACAAATGGTACGAGAGGTGCCCCCTGCCCCCCCGCAGCCATGTCGGCAGGCCGAAAATCCGCAACAGTCGTGATCCCAGTGCGCCCCGCGATCACCGAAGGCTCGCCGATCTGCAATGTGGAAGCCACGCGCCGCCCGCAAAACGTTGTCGCCGCCCCCTGATGAAACACCGTCTGACCATGTGAACCGATCAGAGCAATCTGCGACGGCCGGACGCGAAATTTCCGGCACGCCGCCAGCGCCGCCTCCGCAAAAACCTCACCCAACAAAAAATTAAGCTGGCTGATTTCCCCAGTAGTCGCCGCCCGTCCTTCCCCCAGCCGCAAGATCGCCTCGCGAACCCGAGCAGGGAAGGGAAACGCAGCAAAATCCTCAAGCATCGCTTTCCGGCCCGATACGCGAACCAGCGCCACATCAATCCCGTCCGCCGACGTCCCCGACATAATCCCCAGCGCCAACGAGCCCATTCCATTACGACGAATATTAAGATTAGCGCTTGCTCGGAAGGAAGTTCGGCTCACCTTGAAGGTCCCCGCTCGGAAAATTGGTCCGTCGGAGGACAGCCTTCAGTTGGCCAGTCCCGACAGGGACGAAACAACGTAGCCCACCGCGGAAGCGGGGGGACCGAATTAGCGTCAGGAACAAAGCCCCGTAGGGGCGGCACATGGCTGACCAATTTTGAAATATTCGATGCCCGCTCTTCGCGATGTGCGCTTGGCAAAGTGCCTTCGGAGGGCCGGCCTTCAGCCCGGCCGACCTCACGCTTTCTAAGGACCGGCTCTACAGGCTGCGGAAAAAGTCTTAACGTTGTCATTCCGAGGCGCGCTATTCGCCGAGGAATCTCTCTTTTATTGGGCTTAGATTGAAGAGAGATTCCTCGCTTCGCTCGGAATGACAAAACAAATGACTTTTTCTGCAGCCTCTTTATCCGCTGAAGCCGGTTCCACCCAGGCCCATGCCGCCCGCTCCCAGACCGTTTCATAGAATCTGCTTCTTCAACTCCGCCAGCAAATTGAGCGCCTCAATCGGTTTCAAATTGTCGAGGTCCGCATCGCGCAGCGCATCCAACACCCCCCGGTCGAGCGGCGTAAACAGCGCCTGCTGTTCCGGTCCCGGTTCGCCGGCAGCCGAAGCTCCCGGCGTAAGTCTTTCGCTCAACTGGTGCTCCGCCTGCTCGTGCCGCGCGAGCACTTCGCGAGCCCGTGCAACCACCGCCGACGGCAATCCCGCCATTCTCGCAACTTCAATTCCGTAGCTCTTGTCTGCGCTCCCCGTTTCCACGCGCTTCAGAAAGACAATTCCAGTCGCCGTCTCCCGCGCCGAGACATGTACGTTCTTCACCCCGGGCAGCAGGTCCGCAAGTTCCGTAAGCTCGTGATAGTGCGTCGCAAACAGCGTCCGCGATTTTGTTTCACTCGAGAGGTGCTCCACCACGGCCCACGCAATCGAAAGCCCATCAAACGTCGCCGTGCCCCGCCCCACCTCGTCCAGCAGCACCAGGCTCGACGGAGTCGCCGTATTCAAGATCGCCGCCACTTCGGTCATTTCCACCAGAAACGTCGACCGCCCTCGCGCCAGATTGTCCGCCGCCCCAATGCGCGTAAAAATTCGGTCAGTCATCGGCAGCCGCGCCTGGCTTGCCGGGACGAACGATCCCATCTGCGCCATCAGCACGATCAGCGCGGCCTGCCGCAGATAGGTCGACTTCCCCCCCATGTTCGGCCCGGTGATCAGCATGATTTGGTGCGTCGTCGCGTCCAGGTAGAGATCGTTGGGAACGAACCGTTCCCCCTTTTGCTGCAGCAATTGTTCGATCACGGGATGCCGCCCCGCGACGATCGTAATTTGCCCGTCGTCTCCAAACTCCGGCCGCGTATAGTTCCTTGACGCGGCAAGGCGCGCGAAATTTCCCAGCGCGTCGAGCTGCGCCACCGCAAACGCCGTCCGGCGAAGCCGCGCCGCCTGCTCCGCGATCCACAATCGCAATTCGGCGAACAGCCGCCGCTCGATCTCCGCGCCTCGTTCGTCGGCATCCAGAACTTTCGCTTCGTACTCTTTCAGTTCCAGAGTCGTAAACCGTTCCGCGTTCGCCAGCGTCTGCTTGCGGTCAAAATCTTTCGGCGCCAAACGCAGATTTGCCCTCGAGATTTCGATGTAGTACCCGAATACCTGATTGTATCGAATCTTCAGCGAAGCAATCCCGGTGCGCTTCCGTTCGCGCTCCTCCATGGCGGCGATGATTTGCTTGCTGTGCTGAGAAAGGTCGCGCAGTTGGTCCAACTCCGCGTCGTACCCGCGCCGGATCACGCCTGGGTCCGATGCCAGCGCCGGCGGATCGTCCGCCACAGCGGATTCGATACGTTCGCGAACATCGGATAGCTCGTCCATTTGCGCGTGCAGCGCCGCCAGCCGCTCGGACGCGCAATTCCCGAGGTACTTGCGCAGCAGAGGAATGCGCGAGAGCGATTGTCGCAGCCCGAGCAGATCGCGCGGTGACGCCACGCCGAGTGTCACGCGCCCCGCCAGCCGTTCCAAGTCCTGCACACCCGCAAGCCCGTGCCGGATTTCTTCGCGCAGCACCGTGTGCGTCTTTAATTCCGCCACCGCTTCCAGCCGCGCCGTGATTTCCCCGCGATTCACTTGCGGCCGCAAGATCCACTGCCGCAAGAGTCGCGCTCCCATTCCCGTTGCGGTTTCATCGAGCGCCCCAAGCAGCGTCGGCGCGCCACCCTTGCCCGCATCTTCCGCAAATATGGGCGCCACCAATTCCAGGTTTCGCACCGTCACCGTATCCAGAACCAGCGCGTCCGCTTGCTCGTAATCTCGCACCCGCTCCAGGTGGCCGAGCGCGGACTCCCGATGATCTCCGTTCTCGGACCCCTTCGCCGAAGTTTCGCGCAGGTAATGCACCATCGCGCCCGACGCGGCCATCGCCTGTGCGTGACCGGCAAGACCGAATCCGTCGAGGCTCGCGACGCCGAATTGTTCCTGCAATATGCGCTCGGCGTAGTCGGCGCGGAACGCCCACTCTTCGATCCGCGTTTCGACCGCATCGCGGAATTCTCCCCGCCCTGCGGGGCTCTGAGCGCTGCCCGGATAGCCACCCTGCCCGCCGCCGTCGCCATCGCTCGATGCCGCCGCCGTAAATAATCCAGCCTGCCGCGGAAGAAGAATTTCGCGCGGCTTGATCCGGTCCAGTTCGTCGCGTAATTTCTCATCGGCATCGCTGCCGGAAAATTCCGTCACGCGAAATTCTCCCGTCGTGATGTCCGCATACGCCAGCCCCACCGGAGTTCCCGTGGGCCCGCGCGCCAGCGACGCAAGATAATTATTTTCCTTGGGCTCGAGAACGTTCGCGCTGGTAGCCGTCCCGGGCGTGATCACCCGCACCACCTCGCGCCGCACGAGCTTCTTCCCCGGACCCGGCTGTTCCATTTGATCGCACACCGCGATTTTGTATCCTGCACGCAGCAGCCGCGCGATATACCCCTCGGCCGCGTGGTAGGGAACTCCGCACATGGGCACGGGCTCGCCCCTCTCGCGATTGCGAGACGTCAGTGTAATTTGCAATTCGCGCGATGCGGCAATCGCATCCTCGTAAAATAGTTCGTAGAAATCCCCCAGCCGGAACAGCACCAGCGCGTGCGGATAGCGTGTCTTGATCGAGTGATACTGCCGCATCAGCGGAGTGGATGGTTCAGTCATCAAAGGGAGCGCCGGAAGGGAGGGCGCCGGTCGGCTACACAAACTTTATACCTTGCGGCATTCATCCCTGTCGATAGTAGGACAGCCACTCTTTACCCCGAGCCCCTTTGAGGGGTTGGCTGTCCGGTCCGATTTCGCCACATGCGCTTGGAAGTCCTGGGTTAGACCGTTCGCAAGGCGAAAGGTGGATGTAGTAGCCCGTCCCGGTTAGACCAGGACTTGGTTTTTTGCACAATTATAAAATATAAAACGAAGCACCATTGCAAGTTGTGGGCGCCGCATCCTTTACGTTTTTTGTGAGGGGTGCGGGTTTTCTCCTGGAGAACGCTCAATGCCCCTCCGCCTTTTCCCGCATCAACTCCCACAGTACAGCGACATCTTCCTTTTCCGTGAGCGCGGAGCCAATCGACACGCGCACCATCCACCGGCCATCAAGTGCCGCGGGCGTCAAGTAAGCCCCGCCTGACTGGTTCACGCGCTCCACCCACCCAAGCGTATGCCGGTCAAGCGCATCGCCTTCAACCCCCGGCGGCTCGTGCCGCACGCAAACAGTTTGCAAAGGCACCGGCGCAAGCACGCGCCAGCCGGGAGCCGCCCCCACCTGCGCCACAAACCATTTCGCATTTTCATGGTCCCTGCGAATCCGCGCTTGCAACCCGGCAACGCCTTGTTCCCTTATCAACAGCCACAATTTCAACGCTCGAAACCGCCGACCAAGCGGCAACCCCCAGTCCCTCAGATTCTTCACACGCGCATCCGCAGCCGACTTTAAATAGCTCGGGCTGGTCGACATCACTCGCACCAGATGTTCCGTATCGCGGACATAATAGAGCGAACAATCAACCGCCACGCCCAGCCATTTATGAGCGTTCACGACCAGCGAATCCGCCCTTTCGACGCCCTCCCACATCCATCGGCATTCCGGCAGAATCATCGCCGACCCCGCCATCGCCGCATCGACGTGCAGCCAAATCCCACGCGCCCGCGCGACTTCCGCGATCGCCGCAATCGGATCGAGCGCCGTCGTGGCGGTCGTCCCCGTAGTTGCCACGATCGCCGCCGGTATCGCACCTGCCCTGATATCGCGCTCCACTGCGTCACGAAGCGCCTGCACACTCATCGCATAGCCACGATCGTGCCCTACCACGCGCAAATTGTTCCGCCCGAATCCGGCCAGCAGCGCCGCCTTCTCAACTGAGCTATGGGTCTGCGCCGTCACGTACACCACGAGCGGATGCTCCTCCGCCTGCAATCCCCCGCGATCCAGGCCGTATTTTGTAGCTTTCTCCCGCGCGCATAGCAGCGACACCAGCGTGCTCGTCGAAGCTGTATCCTGGATCGCGCCGCTCCACTCCGAAGACAGTCCCATCATCCGCCGCATCCAGTCCGTCACCACCTCTTCCAACTCAGTGAGCGCAGGACTCGACTGCCACGAGATTCCCACCACACCCAGTCCCGTGCTTAAATAATCTCCCAGCACGCTCGCCAGCATCGAATTGGCAGGGAAATACCCGAAAAATCGTGGATGCTGCCAGTGCGTCAACCCGGGCACAATGATTTCGTCGAGATCCCGAAAGATCTGATCGAATGACTCAGGATTCTCCGGCGGATCACTCGGCAGATGGGCCTTGACGGCACCCGGCGCTGTGCTCGCCATCACCGGCAATTCGGAAATCTGGGCCCGATAGTCGGCGATCCAATCGACCACCCGGTATCCAATTTTTCGAAATTCATCTGGAGTCATAGATCTCGACGCGCTTTGCCGTAACGGGTGCGGGCATTACGCACCGTTCCGCCTAGGCGGGCTGGTTTGCGCGCGTCGGCGATTTGGACCCTGCCAGAACTAAGTTATTCTCGGTCCATACTCAATGTCAGGTTTATACCGCGCTCTTGGCATACTTGTCGAGCCGCCAGCGCGGAAGCGCCCAGTAACCGCCCCTGATCCTAAACTCATTTGGGAGAAGCCTTCTGGCATTGCACCCCGAAACTAGGTAGCATTATTTTCGCGGCACTGACGTCCCGCGGCCTCTGAAATCTCAAATCTCAGATTTCAAATGCAGCTTGGGTCCGTTGATATCCCTTCTGACCCCGTGGTTTTCCGTTGCCCGGCAGCGCCGAAATTGTAGCTCGCCTCTTTAGAGGCGAGGGTTTGGTTGTCAGTGAAATGGAAAATCCCCGCGTCTGAAGACGCGGGCTACAGTGACAAACCCCTGCATCATGTAAGGATGTCAACATAGCCATGCAATTTCGTAGGTTTGCCGGATATTGATAAGTCACAATACCTGCCATCATGCCGGGAACCAAATCCAATCAAGAAATCGAAATCAAGCTCCGCATAGCAGACGTCTCCGCAATGCGCCGTCGCCTGAACCAACTCAGCGCCCGACAGGTCTCCCCGCGCACCCACGAATCCAACACCCTCTATGACACTCCCAAGAAAGTCCTGGCACGCCGCGGCCAGCTCATTCGCATCCGCATCCAGAAGCCTAGCCCGGCCAAGCATCGGGAGCACCATTCCCAGCCCGCCCAGGCAGTTCTCACCTTCAAGGGTCCTCCCCAAGCCTCGTCCCACGTCCGACTCGCAATCGACACAACACGAAACCAGAGCCGCTACAAGGTCAGAGAAGAAGTCGAAATCACCATCTCTGACGCCGATCGAATGCACCGAATCCTGATCGCCTTGGGCCTGCGCCCAATGTTCCGCTATGAAAAATTCAGAACCACCTACGCTCTACGAGGCCTCCGCAATCTGAAAATTGAGTTCGATGAGACCCCTATCGGCGCATTCCTGGAGCTCGAGGGCAGCCCATCGGCCATCGACCGCGCCGCCATGCTTCTTGGATATGCGCGCTCGCACTATATAACTCAGACCTATGGCGCCCTCTATATCGCAGCCAGCCGCCAACCGGGTGCGGGCTCTACTTGGAGCCCGCCGGGAAACAGACACCTACCCGCCAATATGCTCTTTCCACCTACAAAAAAATTGCGTTAACACTCACTCTTTCCTTGACAAAGATTTCAACTCCGTTTACCTACTGTGTGTAGGTTTTTTTGCGTCAACATGGACATGAACGAATCAGCAGAGCAAGACCCCTTTCCTGGAAGTAAGCACGTAGGGTTGCGGTGTTCCGAGTCGGTACGTTGGGAAGCAATTGGGACATCCAACCGCCGCGTGAGGTGCGGGCTCCACTTTTACGCTGATCGTTTCAGGCGAAGGGTCGAGCCTGCACGATTTTGGAAAGGCTGCCGCGCCCGCCTCGGGTAGATCGCGAATTCTGCGCCCACCCGCGGCTGGGCCACACACCTGGTCGCGGGTTTTTTCGGGAACGGGCTCCACTTTTACGCTGAACTTTTACCCTGGGCCTATCAGGCGAAGGGCTTTCAGTGACGCGTGAAGCGCGCCAGAATTTCCCCCGAACCCACACCATTGGCAATCAACATTTGGTAGCACAGGCACTCTTGCCTGTGCAGGTTTTGCTGCTCTGACCATCAATGCACGGCCAAGTGTCGCTGTGCGAGTCAACTTTTTCGGCAAACGGTTCAGCCGCCGGGAAAGGAGGGGAAAATGCTCTACGCCACGGAACTCTTGGGCGGAGAAGCCTACGACAAGAACGGCCACTTCGTCGGCCACGTCACCGAACTCTTCGTCGAGCCCGCCGACCAGCCCAACCGCGTCGCTCGCATTCTGCTCGGGCGCGGGAAATTCCTTCCACTCGTCGCGCGTTACGATCATCTCGCATTCGTCGCTCCCGGCGTCCTCAAACTGAACGTCGAGGAAAAGGAGCTCGAGCACTACAGCCCCAATGAGGGCTGGCTTGCCGTGCGCAAGGACCTGCTCGACCAGCAAATCATCGACACCAGTGGACGAAAAGTTGTCCGCGTAAACGACATTGACCTCTCCGAACAGCGAACCGACGGTACCGTTGAACTGCGTGTCACGCATGTGGACGTCGGTCTGACCGGCGCGGCTCGCCGCCTCCTTCATGGCGTTGCTTCTCCGGGCCTCATTCGGGGAATTGCCACCAAGCTCCCCACTCGCGTTATCCCCTGGGAGTTCGTCAATTTAATTGAATCCGACCCGCTCCGCCGCGTGAAACTCCGCATCACGCACCAGAAACTTGAAAGCATGCACCCGGCCGATTTGGCCGACATCATGGAAGAATTGTCGCCGGACGAGCGGCAATCCATCATTGCTTCTCTCGACGAAGAAACCGCCGCCGAAGCCCTTGCCGAACTCGACAAGCGCCTGACCTCCCAGATTGTCGAAAAGCTTGACCCGGAGAAGGCCGCGGACATCCTGGAAGAAATGGACCCCGACCAGGCCGCCGACGTTCTCGCCGGACTCACGCCGGAAACTTCGCGCGACGTCCTGCGTCAAATGCCGGGAGACGAAGCCCGCGAGGTTCGCGAACTCCTGAAATTTGAGGAAAATTCCGCCGGCGGAATGATGAATACCGATTTCATCTACGTCGGTGAAAAAGCAACCTGCGAAGAAGTGATCGCCTGGATCAAGGAAAAGGAAGTCGATCTCGAACAGCTCGACACCGTGTTCTTGATCAATGCAGATGCGAGTCTGACAGGCGCCGTCGCCGTCGGACGCCTCCTGTTAGCTCCGCCAAATGAACGGATGGAGGCATTGAAATCGGAGCCCTGGCTAGCCGTCTTGCCGGACGCCCAAGACAAGGAAGTATTCGAGCTGTTCGACAAATACAATTTGCACAGCCTGGCCGTGGTAGACGCTGGCGGCCATCCAATCGGCGCCATCGCCGTCGATGACATCGTCACCCGCCTGCGCAATCGTTGAGCCGGGCGCTAGCCGCCGCCTTTGAGGTTGCGGGAAGGAGCGAAATATTGTCATTCTGAGCGCCGGTTTTGCGCGAAGAATTCCTCTTAGACTTTTGATTTGAATCAGGAGGCATTCTTCGTTTCGCTCACAACGAAAACACATCAACAGCGCCTACACGGCGTCGCTCTCTAATGACCACCAGTTTCAGAAAGGCGAGGCATGGCAGTTCTCTGAAATTTCAAATTTGAAATCAAGCAGCGCAGTTTCGCCGGCATCCAACACCGCAAAGTCCTAGAGAAAGGTTTATACGTGGCAGTTCTCGGCAAACCCGAAGAAACAAAGCCAGAGTCGGAGAATTCCGCCCCCGTAATTCGGTGGAAGGTCATCCCCGGCTGGGTCGAGCCCTGGCGCGAGCGCCTCGCCGAGTGGGGCAAAGCGACACGTTTCTGGCGCCGCCGCGCACTGCTCTTCCTTGCCGTTGTCGGCCCGGGCGTAATCACCTCCAATGTGGACAACGACGCCGGCGGCATTTCCGTCTACTCGCAGGCTGGCGCGATGTATGGCTACGCTCTGCTGTGGTCGCTGATTCCTATGACCATCGCTCTCTACGTCACCGAAGAAATGTGCGCCCGCATGGGCGTCGTCACCGGAAAAGGCCTTTCCGATCTGATTCGCGAGGAATTCGGTTTTCGCCCCACCTTTTTCCTGATCCTCGCCGGCCTCGTCGTGGATATGGGCAACGTAGCCGCCGAGTTTGCCGGCGTGGCCGCTTCCATGCAGATTTTCGGAATCTCGAAATACATCTCCGTCCCCATCGCCGCATTTTTCGTGTGGATTCTCGTTCTGCGGGGAACGGCGCGTTCTGTTGAAAAGATTTTTCTCGCCGCCTGTGTCCTCTATTTGTCCTATGTAGCGTCCGCGTTTCTGGCCAAACCCGATTGGCTATTTGCGGCAAAGAACACCGTGATTCCTTCGATGCATCTCGACGCCGGGTACCTGCTCATGCTTACGGCGCTGATTGGCACGACGATTGCCCCGTGGCAATTCTTCTATTTACAAGCGGCCTTCGTGGAAAAGCGCGTGGCCCGCCGCCAGTACCCTCAGGCCCGCGCCGATGTGTTGATCGGCAGCATAAGTTGCATGGTGATCGTTTTCTTCATCATTGTTTGCACCGCCGCGACACTGAACGTCGCCAAACATTACAATATCGTGGATGCCGGCGAAGCGGCCCAGGCCCTCGTACCGCTGGCCGGCAAGTGGGCTGGCATGCTCTTCGCCTTCGGTCTCCTGAACGCTTCTCTGTTCGCCGCCTCCATCCTGCCTTTGTCGACTTCGCATGTTATTTGCGAGGGCATGGGTTTCGAAGCCGGCATCGATCACAAGTTCAACGATGCTCCGATTTTCTACAGCCTTTACACCGGAATGATCGTCGTCGGCGCTGCCGTCATCCTGATTCCCCGTGCCCCGCTTGAAAAAATCCTCATCCTCTCGCAGGTTGGTAACGGTGTCTGGCTTCCCGTCGTGTTGATATTCATCCTCTTGTTGGTAAATCGCCGCGACCTCATGGGCGACTTGGTGAACTCACGCACGTTCAACGTCGTCGCCTGGGTCACCACCGTAGCCATGATCGTTCTCACCCTCGTCCTCGTTTACGTCAGCATCTTCCATTCCGGCAGCGTTCCCGGCCTCCCCGGCTCCTAATATTTCTTCTCCGGGATATATACCATAAACCCCTGAGGGCCACTGTGCATAAGTCCGCTGAATTCGTATCCAACATCTCAAGTTGTGGCGCCAAATCTCTCCCAGATACTTCCATGAACCAAAACTAGCCTGAAACTTTGCGTCAGATTTTACCGTTCGTTTACCGAGCCTTAATAAGGGGCGCGTAATTTTACTTGCGCTCGGCATTTACCAACTCTGCGAATCGTTCGCCCGCAGCGATTCGCCGAGTGAGGTTTCCACTTTTACGCTGAATGCCCCAGCCCGGCAGGGGCGCGGAGCCCGCTTGGAAGGGTACCCAGCCGGACGACTCTAATTTTCGGGGTAGAAATCCCGACAAGGAGAATTCATGACTGCGAAGTGTCTACGTTCGTTTGCGATCTTGGTGACCGCCCTCGGATTGACATTAACTGGTCAAAACTGCCTCTGGGCGCAGGACGAGGGCGGCACTGCAACGCCCATCCAACACGTGGTCGTAATCTTTCAGGAAAACGTCTCTTTCGACCACTATTTCGGAACCTATCCCAAAGCCAAAGCAAATACCAACGGCACGAAGTTTTTCAGCGGTGCCGCGGAAGACACGCCGACCGTGAATAACCTCGAGAGCGCGGGGCTCCTCACCAACAATCCCAATAAAGCGAACCCCTTCCGCATCGATCGCAGCACTCCCAACACTTGCGATCAAGGCCATAACTATGGCGCAGAACAAGCGGCCTTCCACGCCGGCCTGATGGATATGTTCGCTCAACAGACGGGCTGCGTCGATCCCATCCTGGGGCCCAACAGCGTGATGGGCTATTACGACGGCAACACCGTCACTGGTTTCTGGAATTACGCGCAACATTTTGCGATGAGCGATAATTTCTTTGGCACTACCTTTGGCCCTTCCACGCCAGGTCTCCTGAATCTGGTCGCCGGGACTACCTTTGAGGGGACAATCACCAACGGCCTTTCCGCCAAAGGGAACATCGCTGGCGGCGCGACAGCCGGCGCCGTCATCGGGGATCCTGATCCAGCCGGTGACACGTGCTCTAACCCCACTAGGACGCAGATCACAATGTCGGGGCGAAGCGTAGGAGACCTCCTCAGCGATGCACATGTTACTTGGGGCTCCTTCATGGGTGGCTTCGCCAATTGCAAGGCCGTCTCCACAGGAACTACGGGCTTGACGACTACGGACTACGTCCCGCACCATGCGTTTTTTCAATACTGGCAATCCACTTTGAACGCCAATCACACTCCGCGGACCTCGGTGGCGCTGATCGGCCACGACGGGGATGCTGCCAATCACGAGTACGACATCAACGACTTCTGGGATGCCGTCCATGCACACAACATGCCGGCGGTAAGCTTCCTGAAGGCGCGCGCCATCCAGGACGGCCATCCTGGCTATTCCGATCCTCTGGATGAACAAATTTTCCTGGTAAACACCATCAACGCGCTGCAGATGACCGACGAATGGAACAGTACGGCCATCGTCATCACCTACGATGACTCCGATGGGTGGTATGACCATGTCATGGGCCCAATCGTCCATCAATCGAATGTTTCAGACGATCAACTCCTCGGGGCCGGTAGCTGTGGAACACCGAAGCCGCTTGGTGATGACACTGGAATTCAGAACGGCCGCTGCGGCTATGGCCCGCGCCTTCCGCTCCTCGTCATTTCACCCTACGCGAAGAAGAACTACGTGGATCATCGCGTCACCGATCAGTCCTCAATCCTCCGTTTTATTGAAGACAATTGGGATCTCGGACGCATTGGCCACGGCTCAGCGGACGCCATCGCTGGGACGCTGGATGGCCTCTTCGATTTTGACGGTACCGATCGTAATTCAATGTTGATCTTGGAACCCGCCACCGGTCGAATCCCGTCAGGAGCCAACTGATCGATGATTGGGCTACGGGCTCTACTTTTGAACCGACCGTCTACCTCGTGCCCCCCGAACGAATCGCCCCGGCCTGGCCGGGGCGTGGAGCCCGCGAGATTCGGCTGAAGTGGCTGCGGAAAAAGGCAAAAAGCCGTCATTCTGAGCGCCGCTTTTGCGCGAAGAATCCCTCTTAGGTTTTTGTTTTGGATCAGGAGGGATTCTTCTCTTCGCTCAGAATGAAAACGAAAGGACTTTCTCCGCAGCCTGTGAAACCGCATTACGATAAGGCCGGGCCCGCTCTTGTTCCTCTAGGGCGGGCCAGTTCTTTCTCAGCCCTTCTCGACTTCCCCATACCAGTCCCCTAGGGACGAATCACGGCAGCACATGGTGGAGGTGGTGGCGCGTTCTTGTAAACCATCAAGCCCCGTAGGGGCGGCACCCCGCACCAACCACATGCACTTCCACCAGTCACAGGTCACCAGGCATTCTCATACGCGAACCGGCCAGCCCGCCAATAGCAGTTTTATCGCGAAGTCGGGTCACGACCCACTAGTCACTAGCCACTAGTCACTTTGCACTGATAGTCAACGCCACCGTATTGCGTGCTCTCATCCCGTATGTTAGCTTTTCAACATTGCGATGCGCGCATGCCGTCCTCAATCCGCTTCGGGATGCAGGCTCAACTTTGAGCCCGCCAAAACTTGGAATTCGCGGGATTAAACGCGTGAAAGTACCTGAGTTGCTAAAACCATCCGGCGGTGAAGAAGAGCGCCTCCTCGCGGAGCTCGACGCCAACAGGCTCCCTCAGCACATCGCGGTAATTATGGATGGCAATGGACGTTGGGCGCAGCGGCGTCACCTGCCGCGAATTTCTGGTCATCGCGCCGGCGTCCAATCCGCGCGAACCATAATCGAAACGTGCGCCAGACTCAATATCCCCGCTCTCACTCTCTACGCCTTCTCCATGGAAAACTGGCGCCGCCCGAAAGCCGAAATCGATTTCCTGATGCGCCTCCTGCGTGAGTACCTCCGCAAAGAGCTGCCCGTCATTCATCGCAATAATATCCGTCTCTTGGTTATCGGGCGGCCGGACCAATTGCCCGGAGCGGTGCGCACCGATGTGGAACGCGCCATGCGACAAACTGCGGGCAATTCGGGCATGCAGCTCGCCGTAGCGCTCAATTACGGCGGCCGCGCGGAGTTGGTCGACGCCTTCAATCGCATCCTCGATCGCGTGCGGAACAATGGCCTCGCCAACGCCCGCGTCGATGAGGAAATGATTTCCCAGCACCTGTACACGGCCGGACTGCCCGATCCGGACTTGCTCATCCGCACCAGCGGCGAAATGCGCGTCAGCAATTTTCTGCTCTGGCAGATTGCCTACGCCGAAATTTATGTGACCGAAACCCTCTGGCCTGATTTCACGCGCGCCCAGCTTTTGGAGGCCCTGCTCGATTTTCAGAAGCGCGAACGCCGCTACGGCGGCCTGGCGGAAACTCCGCAGCGCGTCACGGCTTGACGCATGCGGCCCCCAACTTTTGCGCTGAACGCGCGGTCCAGGCCGGGGCATGGAACCTGCCAAGAAAATGCTGTCGCGCACCATTCCACCAAGGCGAAAAAAAGGCTGAAAACCGACGTTCTGAGCGCCGATTTTGCGCGAAGAATCCCTCTTAGTTTTTTCCGTTGAACTGGGAGGGATTCGCCGCTTTGCGCTGAATAACGACGAAAGGACCTGCTCCGGAACCCGATAGGCCGCCGAAGTGATGCAAGCAATTTTTCTTGCGATCTTTTGTGCATCCGAAGAGAGAGGATCTGCATGAGTCCCGCCACCCAACTTCGCATACTGACTGCGGTGATTCTCATCCCCGCGGTCGCTGCGGCGACTTGGTGGAGCCCCACTTGGCTGGTGGCGGCCATGGCAGCCATCGTATCTGTCATCGCGCTTCGTGAATTCTTCGCACTCGGTGAGCGCCTGGGTTTTCGCGCCTATCGCTTTTGGACCTGCCTCACCGCATTCGGAATCTTTGCGCAGCAATGGTACGCGGCTCAAGCCGCAAGCGTCGCCCGGCCCGCTGACACCCTCTATCTCCTCGGAACTCCTAGATTATCCCTGGAGATCCTGCTGGTGCTGTTCGTGGTGGGTGCGGCGATCATCGCTCTCGGAAGCCGCCGCGCATTGGCCGATGTATTTGCTTCGGTTTCGGTCAGCGCCGCGGGTCTGCTCGTCATCGTTATTCCGTTCAGCGCAGTCGTGCGGCTGCGCGGTGCGGGTTCCACGATTACACTGAATTCCTTATCTGGAACGTGGAACCCGCCAGAACTGGGACGCCAGCTACTCCTGTTCACTCTCGTCCTCGTCTGGGTCGGAGACTCGGCCGCCTACTTTGCGGGCCACGCCTTCGGGCGTTCAAAAATGACACCCCATCTAAGTCCCAACAAGACGTGGGAGGGGGCCGCCGCGAATCTGCTCGGAGCATTGCTCGTTGCATTAGTTTTCGGATATTGGGTGAAGATCCCGCCGCCGCATCTGTTTGCGATGGCCGCTCTTGGCAGCATCGCTGGCCAGGTGGGCGATCTTTTCGAATCGGCGTTCAAGCGCAGCGCCGGTGTCAAGGATTCCGGAACGCTGATCCCCGGGCATGGAGGAATACTTGACCGCATCGATGCCTTAATTCTTGCCGCCCCCGCAGTCTGGTACTATTTCGAGTGGTTCGTCATGAACAGGGTATGAGCAATCCGACGGCTATCTTTGTGGGGCGCGCCCTCAGCCACGCCCTTGAGCAATGCAAATTGGGGCGGCTTTTAGTAGCACAGGCACTCTTGCCTGTGCGGGTTTTGCTGCCACTATCACCGAAGCACAGCCAAGAGTGGCTGTGCTACTCGACTTTTTCCGCAGCCTATTTAGCCGCCGGCCCAATGCAAACACGGACGCACGAAAAGGAGTCTCCCGCATGACGCACAAGAATCCATGTCCCGCTTAACGAGGCCCTCGCATTGAAAAAAATCGCCATCCTCGGTTCAACAGGTTCCATCGGCCGCCAAACACTAGCCGTCGTGGACGCCATGCCCGGCCGCTTTACTGTCTGCGCGCTAGCCGCCGGAAGCAACGTGGAGGAACTCTCGCAACAAATTTCCCGCCACCATCCGGAACTCGTCTCCGTCGCAACCGCGGATCTCGCCACAAATCTCGCCGAGCGCCTGAGTGCAAGTAGTTTGGCGAAGCTTCCGGAAATCCAGCACGGCAGCGCCGGTCTCACAGCCGTGGCGACGCATCCCGGCGTCACGACAGTGGTTTCCGCGGCCGTCGGCGTGGTTGGCCTGGAAGCCACGTATGCCGCGGTAAAAGCAGGGAAGCAGGTCGCCCTCTCAAACAAAGAAGTCCTGGTCGCCGCCGGCGAACTCGTAATGGCGGCAGCCCATCAGGCCAACGTCGAAGTGCTTCCCGTGGACAGCGAGCACAACGCCATCCACCAGTGCTTGCGTGCCGGGCTAAAAATAGAAGTCAAGCGTTTGGTCCTCACCGCATCGGGCGGCCCTTTCCGAAAAACGCCGCTCGCAGAAATGGCCCGAGCTACGCCGGAGCAGGCCCTGGCGCATCCCAACTGGCGCATGGGGCGCCGCATCACCATCGATTCCGCAACGCTGGTCAACAAAGGTTTTGAAGTCATCGAAGCCCACTGGCTGTTCGACATGCGCCCCGACCAAATCGAAGTCGTGGTCCATCCGCAGTCCACAATCCACTCCATGGTCGAATTTGTGGATGGGTCCATCTTGGCGCAACTCGGTCCCACAGACATGCGCATGCCCATCCAATATGCGCTAACCTACCCTGAGCGGGCTGCATCCAAAGATGTAGCGCTCGATTGGACCAAGCTGCGCCGCCTCGACTTCGAAAAGGTCTCCACCAGGCGGTTCCCGTGTTTGCGTTTGGCCCGCGAAGCGCTGCGCAAGAAAGGCGCGTATCCCTGCGCCTTCAACGCCGCGGACGAAGTTGCCGTCGAAGCATTCCTCGAGCGGCGGCTCTCCTTCGCGGGAATCGCGGAAGTGATCGAGCGTGTCATGATCGGCATGCCAAAGATAAAGTTGGCCTCCATCGCCGACGTCCTGGCAGCGGACTCCGAAGCCCGCCGCATGGCCCGCGAAGAAGTGGAACGAACCGCCGCACGCGCGGCAACCGTATGACGAACTCATTTTTAACGCACGGCGAGTGTGTTTTATTACAAGAGCATCGTGCTTGTGGCTTCAAAGTCTTTGGAGAATCTTTGTGGGTCGTGGCTTTAGCCACGACGTAGGATCTGCAGGATCACTGCGGCTTTAGCCACTGAGGTTCTAATTTTGCAGTTCTCACAAAGCCCCAGTCCCAGGAGAAGAACGTGCCCGACTTCATCGTAACGATTCTTTCCGTATCCGTCGTGTTGGGAATCATGGTCCTCGTCCACGAATGGGGACACTTCATCGTCGCTAAAGCCTTTGGTGTCCGCGTTGAAATTTTTTCCATCGGTTTCGGACCCCGGCTCTGGGGACGCAAAAAGGGCGACACTGATTATCGCATCAGCGGATTGCCCCTCGGCGGCTACGTCAAAATGGCGGGCGACAACCCCCTCGAGGACCGCAAGGGCGATCCCGACGAATTCCTATCCAAGCCCAGATGGCAGCGCGCCTTGATCGCCGTAGCGGGCCCCGCGATGAATATCGTCCTCTCAATTCTGCTGATCGCGGGCATCTACATGCACGGCAGCAAGGAGCCGGCCTACCTGGATCAGCAGATGGTTCTGGCCGGCGTGTTGCCGGACTCCACCGCACAAAAGGCTGGCCTTGCCGCCGGCGACCACATCGTCAAAATCAACAACGCCGGCAATCCCACTTGGGATCAAGCAATCACCGAGTTGGAGTGGACCTTGCCGGGGCACTCACTGTCCGTCGTGGTGGAGCGCAATGGAAAAGAAGTTCCAGTAACTGTTCCCACCAGTCAGTCGTTGGAAGACATGTTTGGGTATCCTGCCAATCGCCTCCTCATCGGCTCGGTCACCTCTGGAATGCCGGCTGAGCGAAGTGGCATTCAGCCTGGCGATGAAGTCCTGAAGGTCAACGGAAATCCGCTCGCCAGTGGCAGCGAATTCCCGTCCCTCGTCGAAAAATCGAGGGGCGCCCCGCTCGATCTCGAGATCCTCCGCGGCGATCGTACGCTCCATATCGAAGTTCGCCCCCAGCAAGTGGGTGTCAAGAATGGCGTCACGCAATGGCAGATCGGTGTAGGACTCCGGCCCGGCGAGTTGGTGGAACGCCGCTTGCCTATCGGTGCGGCTATTGCCGAATCTGTTACCACCAACGCCTTGATGGCCCGCCAAGTTGCCTTTGTGGTAGTCGAGCTGTTTCGTGGCAAGATTTCGCTGACGCAACTCCAGGGGCCCCTGGGCATCGCGCGGGCATCCGGAGAAGCTGCCCGTCAGGGAGCCGTGGAATTGTTTCGGTTGATGGCCATGATCGGCGTAAACCTCGCCATCCTGAATCTCCTCCCGATTCCCCCGCTGGATGGAGGTCACATCCTGCTTCTGTTCGTCGAAGGAACGATACGCCGTGACTTAAGCATCCGCGTAAAAGAGCGCTTCGTCACCGTCAGCATGGTCTTCCTCTTGTTAGTATTCGCGATCGTTATGTACAATGACGTCTTGCGTCTGGCGCATCACTAGCAGTTTGCCGGTAATCTCGTGAAGTTTGCGGGCCGCCGCTTCAGAGGATTCGCAAAAAAAGAGCCGAACGCCGTCATTCTGAGGGCCGGCTTTGCGCGAAGAATCCCTCTTGGGGTTTGGTTTTGAATCAGGCGTGATTCTTCGCCCGGCTCCGAAGGAACACGGGATGACTTTCTCCGCAAACTGTCTTACCGCCGGAGCGCGGGTGCCCCATCCTTCACGCTTTTTGTGAAGGGTGGGGGTTTTTCGACCCCGGGTGGCCAGGGCGCCAAGTGAGGGGATGAATTGGGGTGCCCCACACGTCGGGTTTACGTGTGGGGGTTTTGCTCGTTGTTCCCAGAATTTATCCGCCGACCGGATCGATTGTGACCAGCCCGGCCACAACGAGTTCTTTTGGAGTCGGCTTTAGAGGCGCGGGTGTCCCATCCTTCACCCTTCTTGCGAAGGGTGGGGGGGTCGACTCAGCTCGAATATCGCAAGCGGGACTAGCTCTTGCACTGAGCGCTTGAAGTGAACTGTGGAGCCGCCCAAAATATGGAGGGTCGGTCTTCACCCGGCCATAAAGAGCTCTTCTGGAAGCGGCTTCAGCCGCTGAAGCTAAAGTAAGATTTGTTGAAGTCCCGCCGCGCGACAAATTGCCGTGTCTTTCGGGATCTCGCGGTCGACTCCGAACATCCATCATGCCCACAACATCCGCACATCGAGTCTCAGCCGGCGAACGCATCAACGCCCATCAGCGCCCAGGCCGCCTGCAAGCCGCTCTTGAAAAGCGCGGTGTCCGCCTCACCCGCCAGCGAAAAGTTCTCCTCGCCGTCATGGACAACGCCGAACGCCACCTCGATGCCGGCGCCATCCTCGAACGCGCCCAGAAAATCGATCCCCGCGTGCACCGCGTCACCGTCTACCGCACCCTCGATTTGCTCAAGCGCAACGGCCTCATCGACGAGCTCGACCTCCTGCACCTCCGCGGCGACCAGCACTTCTACGAGAGCCACGGCCCGCGCGACCACATCCACGTAGCCTGCCTGAAATGCGGAAAAGTGCGCGAATTCGAATCCCTCCTCTACGAAAAACTAAAAAAGCAAATCGAGCAGGATTGCCAAATCAAAATCACCATGACCCGCACCGAAGTAGGCGGCTACTGCGAAAACTGTCGCAAGTAGAAGGAGGCGTGAGCAACTTTTCCGCTGATGTTTATCCTGAACCCCCTACCCCCGCTGGCGTGAAAGCGAAAGGCTGAAAGTGATGCGTGGAGCCCGCAAAACTTTTCCCTCAATCGCCCCATCAACCGCCGTATTTCAAATTTCAAATTCTGTATTTGAGATAGCGTTGTGTCCGGCAAGTTTGAACGAATATTTGCGCCCACTTCTCGCTCTCTGTGTCCTCTGTGCCTTCTGTGGTTAAAGCCTTTCTCTGTTCCCCCGCGCCGCAAAATATTCCCGCGCCGCCCCAATATCACGCGCAATCTGCGCCCGCAACTCCTCCGCCCCGGAAAACTTCCGTTCATCGCGAAGCCGCCTATGAAAACGAACCTCCATCGCCACTCCGGAAATCTGTTCGTCGAATCCAAACAAATGGCTCTCCACGGTAACGCCTTGCCCATCAAAGGTAGGCCGCGTACCCACGTTCGTCACCGACTGAAAGACGTTTCCCCCAACAACTGCCTCCGTCGCGTACACCCCCAGCTTGGGCAGCAATTCCTGCTCGGGAACCATATTGATCGTGGGAAACAAAATCGTCCGCCCGCGCCCCGCCCCGGTCCGAATCTCCCCCGCAAGCAAAAATGGATGGCCAAGCAATGGCACGGCCTCGCCAACGCGCCCTTCCGCAATCGCATTCCGCACCGCGGTGCTGGACACCACAATCCCCTCAACCTCCACAGGCGCAATGGTCTCCACCTCGAATCCATGCTCTTTTCCAAATTGCGCCAGCAGCCCCACGTCCCCAGCTCCGCAGTGCCCAAACCGGAAATTCGCCCCCACCAGTATCGCCGCCACGTGCATCCGCTCCATCAGAATCCGCTGCAAAAAATCTTCGGGCGCCAAAAGTGACAGCGCGCGATCGAACCGCAGGACCAGCACCGCATCGAGCCCTATCTGCTCGATGCCCGCGAGCCGCTGCGAAAGCGTTTCAATCATCAGCGGAGCCCGCTCCGGCTGCAGCAGCTTCATCGGATGTGGATCGAACGTAATTGCCGCCGCAGTCAGCCCTGTAGCGCGCGCCCGCGCGACCACCATCCGCAAAATCTTCTGGTGGCCCAGATGAAGCCCGTCGAAGTTCCCGACCGAGAGAACGGTGCGCCGCCCCGGTCCAAACCGTGCGGCCCATTCTTCCGGCGAATGAAGAACCGTCAGCGGCATCAGACATGAACCTCAAAATGCAGCCCATCGTAAGCCAGCGCTACATTGGGAAATCCCGCGGCAATCAGCCGTTCATTCGTTTCCGAGTGGGGCAATTCGTGCGCGATATGCGTGAACCATGCCCGCTTCGGTTTGAGCTCGCGCACCACCTCGAGCGCCTGCTCGACCGTCTGGTGCATCGGGTGCGGCACGTCGCGCAGAGCATCCAGCACCAGGTCATCCAGACCCTCAAGCAACGGCTTCGAAGTCTCGGGAAGAAAGCTGAAATCGGTGAGATAGGCCGCGGAGCCAAACCGGAACCCCAGCACGCCCATGTCGCCATGCCGCGCCGGAATCGGCACGATGCGCGTCCCGATCACCTCAAACGGGCCGTCCACTGGATGCAGCGTCACTTGCGGAATCGTGCTGACGGCCGGCGCGCCGTCAAATACGTACCCAAACGTATGTTTCAAGGCCGCCAGCGTTTCGAGCGAGGCATACACCGGCAACGCCGATCGCTGGCGCAAGTTGAATGGACGAATGTCGTCAAATCCCAGGATGTGATCCGCGTGAGCGTGCGTAAATAGAATCGCGTCCAGCCGTTCGAGTCCCACGCGCAGCGCCTGTTGCCGGAAGTCCGGCGTCGTGTCAATCACGGCGGTCTGTCCGCCGTGCGCCAGCAGCACCGAAGGGCGCATCCGATTGTCGCGTGGATCCTTCGAGCTGCACACCCGGCAATGGCACGTCAGCGTGGGCACTCCCATGGACGTGCCGGAGCCCAACACCGTGAATTCAAGCACCGAATTTGCTGGAGATACGGACAGTGCGGACCCTCAATGTGGATGCGGGCTCCACTAGATGCGAACTTTAATTCAATCCTGGCTGAAACGCGAGCCCGCGGGAATCAGTTGCCAGTTCGGCGTTTACGCTGAGCGACGTGAAGCGTAAAGCCTGCCTTATCAAGTCGGCGTGCACCAATTTTCCGTTGCTCGGAGTCCCGGAGGGACGTCACAACGTAGCCCACCACGCTTGCCCTGAACGAAGTGAAGGGGAAGTGGTGGGAACACGGGCCGAGTACGAAGAGAAAACCCCGACAGGGGTGACACAAGGTACTCCACCAAATCACATTCGCCCACTTCCATCAACTCCGCGATTTTGCTTTTTCCTGCAAAGCCGCAGCCGTCGCCGCCTTGGTCATTTCCATGAAGGCGAGTTTCAAATTGCCGAGAATGTCCACAACCAGGGTGTCCTCCTCGGGCGCCAGATTTCCCATCGTCTTTTCGCGCAGGGCATCCAGCATGTCGATCATTTCCCGCGCACCCTCAAGGTCCAGCATCGGCTGTCCCGTTCGCGGGTCCGCATAACCACCGAGGAGCATCGCCGCATTCTGCCCCAGCGAACGCACCAGATTTTCAAACGCAGGCAATCTCTTCGCTGTCGTCGCAGCCTGCGCAACAGCAGTGGACTCGCGGGCCGCGGGCTTCGCGGCGCCGGGCGCTGCCGCAACCGCATCTTTACCAAGAGCGTTATTCCGCGCCGTCTGCGCCGCGCTGGCCGAAGACGCCGTTTCGTGCTCCCGATCCTGCTGTTCCGCCACGTCCTTGCGAAACTCACCCTCTGGCGTAAACAGCCGCCGGTCTACAACCTTGAAAGTCTCATCCTGCTTAGTCTCCGACAACGGTTTCTCCCTCGCATATTTCTCAAACAAATAAG
>Ga0210410_10000142_pt1 | contig 106552 bp, 87 predicted proteins | sample IncBWC4MmetaG_FD_161058 | JGI IMG/M metagenome (GOLD analysis project Ga0210410, IMG submission 161058) | Forest soil microbial communities from Barre Woods Harvard Forest LTER site, Petersham, Massachusetts, United States - Inc-BW-C-4-M | ecosystem: Environmental > Terrestrial > Soil >...
ATGAACATATCGCACAGGGTGCCAAACGCGCGGGCGTAGGGGCTTGATGGCGGTCACAGCCTTGCGTCGGTCACCTTCGGATGCTGCACCGAGTCATGAGGCACTGAGACGCGCGTCACAGCAAAGAACCTAGGCGACGGCGGCCACCAAGGGGCCCAGATCGGCCAGTAGTTCGTCCGCCGAGGCGTAGCGAGCGCCTGGGTGCTTCGCCATGAGGCGATCGAGCAGGGGTTGTTGCACCGCCGTGGCCGACGGCAAGGTGGGCACGGGCGAGGTGCTGTGCTGTTCCATGATGGCCACTGCGCTGCGGCCGGCATAGGGCCTCTGGCCGGTCAGCATCTCGTAGAACATCACGCCCAGACTGTACAGATCGGTGCGGGCGTCGACGCGCTGCCCCTGCGACTGTTCCGGGCTGATGTAGTACGGTGAGCCGAGCACCTGTCCGGCGCCGGTGGTTCCTGCGTCCTCTCGCGAGCGGCGCGCCAAGCCAAAGTCGATGAGCACCGGCGAATTGTCCTCGCGCAGCATCACGTTCGCGGGCTTGAGGTCCCGATGCAAAATGCCAAATACATGGATGACGCGCAGCGCCTCGGCGATGGCGCGCAGGTAGTACAGGCTTTCGTCGACGCTCAAGGGATTGCGCAGACGGTCTCGCAGGTCGCCGCACGGGAAGTATTCCATCGCCAGGTACAGATGGCTGGGCAGAGAGCCGAAATCATAGATTTCGGCGATCGCGCGGTGAGTAATGCTGGAAATGATTTCGTATTCGCGCTGGAATCGCTCGGCGTCGTCGAGTTCCCGGGAGGACGCGCCGCGGCTCATGACCTTGAGCACGACGTTGCGCCGCAATCGCTCGCTGCGCGCCAGAAAAACCTGCGAGAAATTGCTGGTCGCGATTTCCTTCAGAATGGAATAGCCGGGAACGTCTATCCCGGAGATTTCGGCATCCGACTGGCTCAGCACCTTGCTGACCTGCGCGGCGGCGCGGCGCTTGGCGCACGCTTCGGCGATCGCCGCCAGCAGGTGCTCGCGGTTGATCCGTGCCAGCGGCAAGTAGTCCTTGGCGCCGCCCCTCAGGGCCCGAACCGCCGACATTTCACCGCCGTTTTCGGCGAGCACAATGCAATACAGCGACGGCCGGGCGAGCAGCATCTGCGCCATGGTGTGCAGCACGGTGCTGGCAACGATCTCATCGGCGAAATCCGCCGGCAGGAGCACCGCGTCCGGTGCGCGCTCCGCCAGCAGGCGGTCCACGGTCGCAGAATCTTCGGGCTCCACAGTGGTGACCTGGGCGTTCGGCCAATGGCTGGTGACATGGTGGGTGAGCCATTGCAGGCGTTTGGTATCGCCCCCCACCACCAATAAGTTTGGACCGCTGGCTTCTAACATAGATGTGATCTGCTACTAGGACGGCCAGCCTAGCGCGTGGGAGCAGGCTTGACCCGTCGGGATTTCACATTTTGGGGCTCCCCTGCGGCGGTTCGCAGGGCTTGGCACCCGGAATCCAAAATATTACCGACGTTTAAGCTGGAAAATTGCAACCAATGTCCCTATTTGAGGGTCTGCTGGGTATCCCGACAATTCGCTCAAGAGAGGTATTATTTCAATGGGAAGCTTCAGGACTTGGTCGCTCGCACTCATTGCGGGCATCTTCGTTGTGGTCGTCAGTCATCAGCGTTCGCACGCCGGCCCGGAGCTGGCAGGCTCTGCCGCCGCAGCGGCCGCGGTGCCGGTGGCGGCCACTCCCGCGCCCGCCTCCGGGCGAGTGACGGGACTGCCCGATTTTTCAGGATTGGTCGCTGAGAACGGCGCCGCGGTGGTCAACATCAGCGTTGTCGAAAAAGCGCAGAAGGCCGGCAACTTCGGCCTGCCCGCCGACGGCGATGACCCGCTGTCGCAGTTCTTTCACCGCTATCAGATGCCCTCGCCCGGCCGCGCGCCGCCCAGCCGCGGGATCGGCTCGGGATTCATCGTCAGTGCCGATGGCTACATTCTCACCAACGCGCATGTGGTGGCCGACGCCTCGGAAGTGACGGTCAAGCTCACGGATCGCCGCGAGTTCGTGGCCAAGGTGATCGGCGTCGACAAGCGCAGCGACGTGGCGCTGATCAAAATCGCCGCGACGGGACTGCCCACCGTGCGCTTCGGCGATTCCGCGCGCCTCAAGCCGGGTCAGTGGGTGATCGCGATCGGTTCACCGTTCGGCTTCGAGAACAGCGTGACCGCAGGCGTGGTGAGCGCGACCGCGCGGCCGCTGGATGAAAACTACGTGCCGTTCATTCAGACCGATGCCGCCGTCAATCCGGGCAATTCCGGCGGCCCCCTGTTCAACGTCGACGGTGAGGTCATTGGCATCAATGCGCAGATTTACAGCCGCACCGGCGGCTACATGGGCATGTCCTTTGCCATCCCCATCGATCTGGCACTGAACGTCAAGAATCAGCTGCTGACGAAGGGCAAAGTGAGCCGCAGCCGCATTGGCGTCGCCGTTCAGGAAGTCGATCAAAAGCTGGCAACCACCTTTGGCCTGGGCCGGCCGCATGGCGCGCTCATCAGCGCGGTGGATCCCAAGGGCCCCGGCGAAAGCGCGGGCTTGAAGCCCGGCGATGTCATCACCAGCGTGAACGGCCACAATATCGATCATTCATTCGATTTGCCGACCATCATCGCCGAGATTCCGCCCGGCACGGCGGCGCACATTGGCATCTGGCACGATCACCAGGCCAAGGAGGTGGAGGTCAAAACCGTGCTGCTGACCGACGAGCCGACACAGACGGCGGCCACGGCGGGGGAGGACGGCGGCGGCAAGTTGGGTCTCGCGGTCCGGCCGCTCGAGCCCAAGGAGCAACAGGAACTGCACACGCGGGGCCGGCTGCTGGTCGAGGACGTCACGGGTCCTGCCCTGGCGGCCGGGCTGCAGGCGGGCGATGTAGTGCTGGGGGTCAATGGGTCGGGCGTGTCCTCGGTGGCGGAGCTGAAGCGCGAAGTCGCACGGGCCGGCCACAGCGTCGCGTTGTTGATCCAGCGCGATGAGGCCCAGATCTATGTCTCGGTCGACATTGGGTAGGAAAGCGCCGGGTGACGGGATTCGTTGTACTTAAGCTTAAAAGTCAGGCCTAATCGCGGCGTGCAAAGCGCCGCCCCCCTATTCTCCAGCGTCAAAGAGAACCTCGCCGGCCATAAGCCGGCGACGTTCCTGCCGACCACCCGCGCCGAAATGGACTCGCTCGGCTGGGATCGCTGCGACATCATCATCGTCACCGGCGATGCGTATGTGGATCATCCGAGCTTCGGCATGGCCATCATTGGCCGGGTGCTGGAGGCATTGGGATTCAAGGTGGGCATCATTGCCCAGCCCGATTGGCACGGCACGCGAGATTTCGAGGCCTTGGGAAAGCCGCGCCTGTTCTTTGGCGTGACCGGCGGCAACATGGATTCGATGGTGAATCGCTACACCTCGGATCGGCGGGTGCGCAGCGACGATGCCTATACGCCCGGCGGGCAAGGCGGCAAGCGTCCGGATCGCTGCGTCATCGTTTATTCGCAGCGAATTCGCGAAGCCTACAAATCCGTTCCCATCGTGATCGGCGGCATCGAGGCCAGCCTGCGGCGCATCGCGCATTTCGACTATTGGTCGGAGCAGGTGCGCCGCTCCGTGCTGGTGGACTCGAAAGCGGATCTGCTGGTGTACGGCAATGCGGAGCGCCAAATCGGCGCGATCGCGCAGCGGCTCGATGCGGGCGAGAGCTTGGCCGATATCACCGATTTGCGCGGCACGGCGTATCTGCGTCGCGGCATGCCGGCGGATTGGGTCGAAATCGACTCGAACGACTTGGATGCCCCCGGCCCATTGAATCCCCCGGTCGACCCCTACGCCAGTGAAGAGGATCGCCGGGCCGCGCACTCGGCCGCCACGCCGGCGCCGGCGGTGAACGTCGTCAAGTTCTACCGCAAAGTGCCGAACGCGCGGCGCGAACGCAGCGTCATCCGGCTGCCCTCCTTCGAGCAGGTGAGTGCCGACGCCGTCCTGTATGCGCACGCCTCGCGCATTTTGCACCTGGAATCGAATCCCGGAAATGCGCGCGCCCTGGTGCAGCGTCACGGCACGATGGAACTGTGGCTCAATCCCCCGCCGATTCCCTTGGGCGAGGGCGACATGGATGCGATATACGAACTGCCGTACGCGCGCCGGCCGCACCCCGCCTACGGCACGGCTAAAATTCCCGCATACCACATGATTCGATTTTCGATTGCGATTCAGCGCGGCTGCTTCGGCGGCTGCACCTTCTGCTCCATCACCGAGCATGAGGGACGAATCATCCAGAGCCGCTCTGAAGACTCGGTCATCCGCGAGATCGAAACCATTCGCGACAAGGTCGCGGGTTTCACGGGCGTGATTTCCGATCTCGGCGGCCCGACCGCCAACATGTACCGGTTGCACTGCAAGAGCACTGCCATCGAATCGGCGTGCCGCCGGCCGTCCTGTGTGTTTCCCGGGGTGTGTCCGAATCTGAATACCGATCACGCGCCGCTGATCAATTTGTACCGGCGGGCGCGGGCCGTGAAGGGCGTCAAAAAAGTGTTGATCGCCTCCGGGGTGCGCTACGACCTGGCGATCGAGTCGCCCGAGTACGTGCGGGAACTGGCGAGCCATCATACCGGCGGGTATTTGAAAATCGCGCCCGAGGCCATCGGCGAGGGCCCACTGTCGAAGATGATGAAACCCGGCGTCGGGGCGTACTACCGGTTCAAGGAATTATTCGACAAGTACTCGAAGGAAGCGGGCAAGGAGCAGTATTTAATTCCTTATTTCATCGCGGCTCATCCCGGCACCCGCGATCAGGACATGCTCGAGCTTGCGCTGTGGCTGAAGAAGAATGGATTTCGCGCCGATCAAGTGCAGGCATTTTTGCCCTCGCCCATGGCGACCGCCACCGCCATGTATCACTCGGGCAAGAATCCGCTGAGGCGCATTACCCGGACGAGCGAAGAAGTCGTGATCCCGAAGGGGATCAAAGTGCGCCGCCTGCACAAAGCCTTCCTGCGATATCACGATCCGGAGAATTGGCCGATCTTGCGCGACGCACTGAAGCGAATGGGCCGCGCGGACTTGATCGGCAACGGCAAGCACCATTTGATCCCGGCGTACCAGCCCGTGGGATCGGGCACGCGCGCCGGGTCGGGACGCCCGGCACCGACGCTGCCCTTTCGAACGCAGCACACCGGCCTGCCGAAATCCGGCCGCGACCGCAGCGGCAAGCCCAGGCCAGGCGTCGCGCGCCCGAGTGCGGGTACGCGGCGCGGCAGGGCCTGAATCTTCCGGTGGCCGGCGGGCGAGCGGAATTGCTTGCTAGGCTCCCGTGGGGCCATTAAAGTTCCGGGCTGTCTAGCGGTTTCGCACCGCAATTCATCAACTTGGCGGGTTTGGGAGCGATGAGAACGCCCTGAATAAGGGGCGCGCGTGCAGCATGGACCAATGGATCGTACATAAATTTGGGGGGTCCAGCGTCGCCGACGCCGGCTGTTTCCGGCGGGTCGCCGACATCATCGAGGCGTCGTCCCGTCCGCGCGAAGCGGTGGTGCTGTCCGCCTGCCGCGGCGTGACGGACGCCCTGCTCGATCTGGTCACGCTGGCGGAAAAACCCGACGCGTATTTTCCCTCGGCCATCGAAGCGCTCAAGAAACGCCACATCGAGCTTGCCCGCAGCCTCGTGTCCAGAGATGCGTGCGCGGTCTATATCGAGAGGCTGGAGCACGATTGCCGGGACATCGCCGGCATGCTGCAGACCGTACGCCTCATCCGTTCCTCAACCTACGCGATGCGCGATGTGATTTCGGGATACGGCGAAATCTGGTCGACGCGGTTGTTCGCGCCCTTCCTGCGCGAGCGGGGCCGCATCAAGGGCGACGTGCTGTGGATCGACGCTCGCGAGGTCGTCATCGTCGAATGGGGTCCGCTCGGACCGGCCGTTCAATGGACGGTGAGCGAAGCGAACCTGCGACGCCTCGTGCCGGAGGGTTTCACGGGCCGCCTCATTGTGACAGGATTCGTCGCGACCACGGTCAAGGGAATTCAGACCACGCTGGGCCGCAACGGCAGCGATTTTTCCGGCTCCATTTTCGGAGCCCTGCTGGGCGCCGAGGAAATCATCATCTGGACCGACGTCGACGGCGTGCTGTCGGCCGATCCGCGCTTGGTGCCGAACGCCCAGGTCATCGATCAGCTGTCGTACAACGAGGCCATGGAACTGGCCTACTTCGGCGCCAAGGTGATCCACCCGCAGACCATGGAGCCGGCGGTGGCGCGCGACATCCCCATCTATATCCGCAACACCTTTGCGCCGCAAAAGCGCGGCACCCTGATCTGCGCCAATCCGGTGTCGGCGCTGCAGGTCAAGGGGATCACCACCATCGACCCGGTTGCGATCGTGAACCTCGAGGGAGCGGGCATGATCGGGGTCCCGGGCACCGCGCATCGGCTTTTTGGTGCGCTGCGTGATTCGGGCATTTCGGTGATCCTGATCTCCCAGGGCAGTTCCGAGCATTCGATTTGCTTCGCCATCCCGGAGGCGCAGGCGGTGCGCGCCGAGGAGGCCGTGCGGCGCGCATTCGATGTGGAATTGCGCGACGGCCAGATTCAACATGTGGACATCGCCCTGGGAATGAGCATTCTGGCGGTGGTCGGCGACGGCATGGCCGGCGCGCACGGCGTCGCGGCGAAGGTGTTCAATTCGCTTGGCGATGCGGCCATCAGCGTGCGCGCCATCGCCCAGGGCGCCTCTGAACGCAATATCTCGGTCGTGGTCGACGGCAAGGTCGGCGCCAAGGCACTGCGCGCCGTGCATGCCGCTTTTTACTTGTCGCCGAACACGCTATCCATCGGCTTGATAGGACCGGGCACCGTCGGCCGCGTGTTGCTGGCGCAGATCGAGACGCAGATCGCGCGATTGCGCGCCCTCAATTTGGATTTGCGGGTGCGCGGAATCGCGAGTTCCAAGCGCATGCTGCTGGAGGAGACGGCGGTCGATCTGAACACTTTCGCGGAGCGATTCGCCGAGGCGGGCGAGCCGTTGGATCTTGCAAAATTCACCAATCATGTGCAAGCGGACTACATACCGCATACGGTCATCATCGATTGCACGGCGAGCGCCGAAGTCGGCCTGAATTACGCGGCCTGGCTCAAGCGCGGCATTCATGTCGTGACGCCCAATAAAAAAGCCAACAGCGGGACACTGCCGTACTACCGAGAATTGCAGGAGGCGGGACGTGCGGCGGGCACGCATTATTTGTATGAAGCCACGGTGGGTGCCGGCCTGCCCATCATCCAGACGCTGCGCGACCTGCGGCAAACCGGCGACGAGATCGTGCGCATCGAGGGGATTTTCTCCGGCACGCTGGCGTACTTGTTCAATGTGTTCGACGGCCGCGAGCCGTTTTCTTCGATCGTGCGCGCCGCCAAGGCGAAAGGGTACACGGAGCCGGATCCGCGCGATGATCTGTCGGGGATGGATGTCGCCCGCAAGCTCATCATTCTGGCCCGTGAAATGGGGCTGACCCTGGAGATGAGCGATGTGCGCGTCGAGGGATTGGTGCCGCCGGCGCTCGCGCGCTGCAGTGTCGACGAATTCATGGCGCGCCTGTCGGAATTCGACGCCGGCATGGCGGCGACCCTCGAGCAGGCCCGCCGCAAGAACGAGGTCCTGCGCTATGTCGGCCGAGTCGATGCCGACGGCACGGCGACCGTGGGATTGATGCATCTGGAGGCCAGGCACGCCTTCGCCAATATTGCGCTCACCGACAATGTGGTGCGCTTCGCGACCCGCCGGTATTGCGACAATCCGCTCATCGTGCAAGGCCCCGGGGCCGGTCCCGAAGTGACGGCGGGCGGCGTCTTCTCGGATCTCTTGCGCCTGTCCGCCTATCTGGGGGCCCATCTGTAATGCTCACCGATGTCACCGCTTTCGCGCCGGCCACCGTCGCCAACGTCGGGATTGGCTTCGATATTCTCGGACACACGGTGGAGGCTCTCGGCGACAAGGTGCGCCTGCGCCGCATCGACGAGCCCATCGTGCGCATCAGTTCGATCACCGGGATCGCCGGCGACTTGCCGGTGGAGCCCATGCACAACACCGCGGGACGCGCGCTCCAGGCCCTGCAAGCGGCGCTCAAGCTGGACTTCGGATTTGAAATGGAAATCGACAAGGGCATCCCGCTCGGGTCGGGCCTGGGCGGATCAGCGGCCTCGGCGGTGGCGGCGGTGGTGGCGGCGAACGCGCTGCTGCAGAGGCCGGTTCCGCGTCTGGATTTGTTGAAGTTTGCGATGGAGGGCGAAATTGTCGCCAGCGGTTCGGCGCACATCGACAATATCGCGCCCTGCCTGTTCGGCGGATTGACCCTCACGGTGGGCATCGACACTCCGCGGGTGAAGCAGATCCCGGTGCCCCCGACGCTGCGCTGTGTCCTGGCGCATCCGCACATGTATCTCGGCACTCGTGAAGCCCGCGCCATCCTCAATACCAATGTCTCCCGTTCGGACTACGTTTGGGCGAGCGCCAATCTGGCGGGCTTCATCAGCGGCTGCTATTCAAACGACCTGGACATGATTCGCGATTCCTTCAACGATGTGATCATCGAGCCGCAGCGGCACTCGCTGATTCCGGGATTCAAAGACGTGCAGCGCGGCGCCATGTCGGCCGGAGCGCTCGGCTGTTCGATCTCCGGAGCCGGGCCGACAATTTTTGCGTGGGCCGAATTTCAATATGCCGAGGCGGTCCGCGGCGCCATGGTGACCGCGTTTGCCGTCCACGGCTTGCAATCGGATAGCTGGATATCCGGCATGGAGAATTACGGCGCCCGCGTGGTGAAGGCCTGATGTCCGATTTGAAGTTCGTCAGCACGCGAAGGATAGCGGTGCCGGTGTCATTGAGCGAGGCCATTGCCGCCGGGTTGGCGCCCGACGGGGGCTTGTACGTTCCGACGCGCCTGCCGGCGGTCGATCCGGCCGGCTTCGCGGGTCTGTCGCGATTGCCGGACATCGCCCGCTTGGCGCTCGGCGGATTCTTCGCCGGCGATCGCCTCGGGCCGGCGCTCGGGGAAATAGCGGATGCGGCGCTCGATCTGCCCGCGCCCACGACCGCGGTGGAGGCCTGCCCCGACCCGCTGTTTGCACTCGAGCTGTTCCACGGCCCGACCGCCGCGTTCAAGGACTTTGGCGCCCGCTTCCTGGCCGAGAGCCTGCAGCGGCTGGAAGCGAATGCCGCGCGCGCCCTGACCATCTTGGTGGCGACCTCCGGGGACACCGGCGGCGCGGTGGCTGCGGCCTTCCACCGGCGCCCGTGGGTGCGCGTGGTGATCCTGTACCCGGCGGGCCTGGTGAGCCCGCGGCAGGAGCAACAGCTGACGTGCTGGGGGGATAACGTGTCGTCGCTGCGGATCGCCGGCACATTCGATGATTGCCAGCGGCTGGCGAAACAGGCCTTCGGTGATTCCTCCCTGGGCGAAAGATTCAGGTTCAGTTCCGCCAACAGCATCAACATCGGCAGGCTGTTGCCGCAGATGGTCTACTACGCCGCGTCGAGCCTCGATATCGAGCGGCGCACCCACGCGCGTGCCTCATACATCATTCCGGCCGGCAATCTCGGCAACGCCTTCGCGGCGGTGTGGGCTCGCGCCCTCGGGTTCCCCGTCGCGCGCATCATCCTGGCGCACAACATCAATCGCACCGTCCCCGATTTTTTGCAGACCGGAATCTGGCGGCCGCGCCCCAGTATCGCGACACTGGCCTCGGCCATGGACGTGGGAAACCCCAGCAACATGGAACGCATTCGCGCCCGGTATCCGACGATGGGCGAGATTCGCGAACAATTGAGCGCGGATAGCGTCGATGACGCTACAATCCGGGCTCGTATCGGAGAGGACTTCATGCACTATGGACGGGAATGGTGCCCGCACACCGCGACGGCGGCGGAAGTCTACAGTCGCTTGAGTGTCGAGGAGCGCCGCGATCGCCCGTGGGTGGTGGTCGCCACGGCGCACCCCGCGAAGTTCAATGAAATCGTGGAGCCCATCATCGGCAAGCCGGTGAGGATTCCGCAAGGCCTGGATCGGCTGCTGAGATTGCCGCAGCACGTCGTGGACATACCGCCAACGCTCGAGGCTCTCGGCAAAGCGATCGAATGACCAGCAGTATCGGCATAGACCCGCAATGGATCGGGATCAGCGTCGCAGCGCTGCTGCTGGCCGCCGTCGTCTTCTGGGGCGGGCGCGCGTACCAGAGGCGCGCGCGGCGGCGTGCGCTGCTGGCGCGCTTGGACCGCATTGCCTTCGAGGCCGTGCATCAAGTGCTCGTTCCCGACGGCATGGGCGGGTTCATCCATATCGACCACTTGCTGCTCACCCTGCGCGGCGTGCTGGTGCTCGACACGCGCCGAGTCGCCGGGCTGATCTTCGGCGGAGACCAGATGAGCGATTGGACCGTCATGGCGCGCGGCCGGCGCTACACCTTCGATAACCCGCAGCCCGCTCTGTACGACCGAATGGCGGCGGTGAAGGCGCTGACCGGGGATGTGCCGGTCGAAGGACGCCTGCTGTTTTCCAATGTCGGAAAATTTACCAAGGGCATTCCGAAATGGGTGCTCATGCTCGACGGCATCGAAGTGGAATTTCCGGTCGTCGATCGCGGCATGCAGGGGTCGGCGGCGTTTACCCACTTGGCGGAGGCCTGGAAGCGCCTGCTCACGCAATTGCGGCCGAGCCCCCACTTGTTCACCAATCTGTAGGCCGCGCCGCGCCGCGGGGCAGCGGCGAGGTTCAAGCGCCGTCGAGCCCGAAGAATCGAATCGCGTTGCGCGTGGTCGATGCGGCCACCTCGTCGAGGCTTTCGCCGCGCAACTGCGCGACCGCGCGTGCAATATGCGGAAGATGACATGGTTCATTGCGCCGCAACCGGGGGCGCGGCAGCAGATCCCGGGGCAACAGATAAGGCGCGTCCGTTTCCAGCATCAGTCGATCGCCGGGGATGTGGGGCACGGCCTCGCGCAGGGGCTGGCCGCGGCGCTCATCGCTCACCCAGCCGGTCACTCCGATATGCAGATCGAGCGCCAGATAGTCCTCCAATTCAGCCCGGCCGCCGGTAAAGCAGTGCGCCACGCCGTGGCTTATGGCGCCGCGAAATTCCTTGAGGATGGCGGCAAAATCATCGTGCGCGTCGCGCTGATGCAGGAACACCGGCTTGCGCGCGGCGCTTGCGATCTTAAGCTGGGCGATGAAGGCTGCGCGCTGCGCCTCGGGGGGCGATAAATTGCGAAAATAGTCGAGGCCGCATTCGCCCACCGCAACCACCGCGGGGAGGCGCAGGAGCAGGGATAGTTGCTCGCCCAGCGCCGCATCGAAGCTCTGCGCGTGATGCGGGTGGACGCCGGCGGTGCTCGACAGATGCTCTGCATGCGCCCCCGCCAGCGCCGCCGCCTGGCTCGAACTTGCCAGATCGGTGCCGGTCACCACCTGGCGCCGCACGCCGGCTTCGAGCGCACGTGCCATCACCGCGTCACGATCCTGGGCGAAGCTGCCGTGGGTGAGATTCGAGCCAATATCGATTAGTGATATCTTCATACGGTCATTGTAATCGCGAGCGCCAATTCAAATGTTCGTCGGCAAAAAACTCAGGTTATCGGCGCTGCTGCTGTTCGCGGCGGCGGCGGGGGCGCAGCAGGGCGGCGACTTGCAGGCGCAAATTCTCTACGCCTACCAGACCGAGGATACCAACAGCCTGACGAATTTGATCCAGGATCTGGCCACGCAGCAGAAAGCGGACGCGGGCGATGCGTCGCTGAGGTATCACCTGGCACACGCGCAATACCGCCGCGGACTGCTCGCGAGCCTCAAGCACTCTCGCGAGGCCGAGGCGGCATTTTCGGACTGCATCGATCAGCTCAAGGCGCTGCTGTCGCAAGATGTCAAGTCGGTGGAGGCGCTGGTCCTGCAGTCGGCTTGCTACGCCGGCCTCGCAAGCCACAGAACTCTCGAGGCGGTCCTGCTGCGATCGCGGTCGGACGAGCGGCTCAAAGCCGCGCTCAAGCTCGCGCCGCGCAATCCCCGCGCCGTGTTTCTCGCCAGCGTCGAGGGACTGAATCGCGGGCAGCCCGGCACCGCTCTGCGGCAGCGCGCGTTCGCGCAGTTGCAGCAAGCCGCGCAATTGTTCGATGCGTCCTCGGCGACGAGCATCGACACTCCCGGCTGGGGACACGCCGAGGCGTACCTGGCTCTCGGCCGGGAGCTGATGTCGCGCGGCGATCGACTGGGCGCCCGCAACTGGATTGAAAAATCCTTGATCGTCGCGCCGGACTTCAAAGCGGCGCAGCGGCAGTTGGGGCTGCTGGTGCGGCCGCAACCTTGAGTTCCAGGCCGCCGCCGCCACACCTGAACCTGGTATCATTCGGCGCGATGAAGCCACAAGGCACGCAGTTATCGCTGTTCGAGACTCGTAGCTCAAGCGACCCATTCGCCGTTCGCGTCAGCCCGCGCGCGCGGCGGCTGACGGCGCGCGTGCACGTCGGCGGGCGCGTGGAAATCGTGGTACCTGTCGGCGTCAACGCCCGCACCGTGCGCGATTTCGTGCAGCGATTCACGCCGTGGATCGATCGAAAGGTCGCCGCCATGCAGTGTTTCGCGTCGTCCAGCGAACTCGTCCCCGAAAACATCGAGTTGGCCTGCACGGGCGAGAAATATGCCGTGGAATGGCAAAGAGGACCGAAACGCGGCCTCGAGGAGACCACGGACCGGATCGCGTTGCAGGCCCCGGACGAGCGGGGCGCGCGCTCATTGCTGCAGGGTTGGCTCAAAAGAGCGGCCTACGAACGATTGGCGCCGCGGTTGCTGCAACTGGCGAACGAGCTGCGATTTTCCGTGGCGCGCGTGTCGATCCGTTCGCAACGGACGCGCTGGGGCAGCTGCTCGACGCGCGGCACGGTGAGCCTGAATTGCTCCCTGGTTTTCCTGGAGTGGGAGGTGGTGCGCTATTTATTCGTGCATGAATTGGCGCACACCCGGTACATGAACCATTCGGCCAATTTTTGGCGTCTGGTGGAAGCGATCGAACCGGATTACCGGCGCCTGGACCGCGGCTTGCTCGCCAGCTGGCGCACGGTCCCGGGCTGGGTATTCAAGACTTGAAATGAACGAACCGACGCCGCAGGCGAAGCCCTTCGTCGATTTGAGCGACGAACAGGTCCATTGGGACCTGGGCGAGTCCCTGAGCTATTCGCAGTATCTCAATCTCGACAAGTTGCTGGGCGCCCAGCATCCGTTGTCCTATCAGCACGACGAAATGCTGTTCATCGTCATCCACCAGGTTTCCGAGTTGTGGATGAAATTGTGCCTGCACGAGCTCGGCGCCACCGTGGACTGCGTGCGGCGCGATGATCTGGGCCCGACGTTCAAGATGCTGGCGCGCGTCTCGACGATTCAGCAGCAACTGCTGCAGTCGTGGGACGTCCTCGCGACGATCACTCCGCACGATTATTCCGCCTTCCGCAACACCCTGGGGAAATCCTCGGGCTTTCAGTCGCCGCAGTATCGAATGCTGGAATTTCTCATCGGCAACAAGAACGCCGAGACCATCAAGGTATTTCGGGGCGACAGCCAGACCTACGAAACGCTCGAGCGCGCGTTGAGGGCGCCCAGCCTGTACGATGAAGTCCTGCGCCTGCTCAGCCGACGCGGTCTCGACGTGCCGCCGGAGGCCATCGATCGCGACTTCGCGCTTCCCTACCAAGCCAGCAAGCAGGTGGCGGCGGCGTGGCTCAGCGTCTACCACAACTCCGTCAAGGAGTGGGATTTGTACGAGTTGGCGGAACGGCTGGTCGATCTGGACTACAAGTTTCAGCTGTGGCGGTTCGCCCACGTCAAAACGGTCGAGCGCATCATCGGCTACAAGCGCGGCACGGGCGGGACCGGCGGCGTGTCGTACTTGACCAAGGCGCTGGAGCTGAAGTTCTTTCCGGAACTGTGGACCGTCAGAACCTCCATGTAGGCCTGGGAGCCTTGTGACAAATCTTCAAGATCGATTGCAAAACGTCAATGTCGCCTCCAGCGATCTGTTGGCGACGCCGGAAGAAGTCAAGCGGCGCCTGCCGCTGACGTCGCGCGCGGCGGAGACCGTGTACAAATCGCGCGAGGCCGTGCGGGCGATTTTGGAGCGCCGCGATCCGCGCCTGTTCGTGGTGGTCGGTCCGTGCTCCATCCATGACGTGATCGCGGCCCGCGAATACGCGACCCGCCTGAAGGGGTTGGCCGACAGCGTCGAATCCACGTTGTTGCCCATCATGCGCGTGTATTTCGAAAAGCCGCGCACCACCGTCGGTTGGAAGGGATTGATCAACGACCCGGACCTGGACGACTCCTTTCACATCGAAAAAGGCATTCACATTGCGCGCGAGCTGTTGCTGTACGTCGCCGAGCTGGGGTTGCCCGCGGGCACCGAGGCGCTCGATCCCATCATGCCGCAATACTTGTCCGAGCTGATCACCTGGACCGCCATCGGCGCGCGTACCACGGAGTCGCAGACTCACCGTGAAATGGCAAGCGGCCTGTCGACGCCGGTCGGTTTCAAGAACGGCACCGATGGCGCGCTTGCGGCTTCGATCAATGCGCTGCAGTCGGTGCGCCACCCGCACCATTTTCTCGGCATCACTCAACAGGGACAGTCGGCCGTGTTCCGTACGCGCGGCAATGCGTATGCGCACCTCGTGCTGCGCGGCGGCGGCGGGCGGGCCAATTATGATGCGGTGAGCATCGCGGTGGCGGAACGAGAGTTAACCGCGGCCGGACTGCCGGCGACCGTCGTGGTCGACTGCAGCCACGGCAATTCCAACAAGGATCCCGGCCTGCAGCCGCTGGTGGCCGAAAACTGCATCACGCAGATAGTCGACGGCAATCGCTCGATCGTCGGTCTCATGCTCGAGAGTCATTTGAAAGCGGGGAATCAGTCCATCCCGAAGGACTTGAGCAAGCTTGAATACGGGCTGTCGATCACCGATCCGTGCATCGACTGGCAAACCACGGAGAGCCTGCTGCTCAGGCTGCATCGATCCTTGCAGGCGGTGCGACGCTGACGCGGCTTCGAGCCTGTTTGACCGGGCCGCCTGATTGGCGCCGCCGCCAGACGCGATAGCCGAGCAGAATGGTCAGACCGCAGGCGTACAACAGGGGCTCGCTGATATCCTTCTTCACCTGCCACCAGAAGTGCCAAACGCCCAGGATGGCGATGGCATAGATCAGCCGATGCAGCTGCGTCCAGCGCCTCCCCAATCGACGCTGCGCCCGGGCGGTGGAAGTGGCCGCCAGAGGAATCAACAACAGCAATCCCAGCATGCCGATGGTGATGTACGGCCGTTTGACGATGTCCTGCCATAGCGCGCTCAAGTTGCCGCTCTGATCGAGCAGCAGATACACCGATAAGTGCAGCAGCACGTAGAAAAACGCGAATAGACCGAACATGCGGCGAAACCGCAGCCAGAACACCGAATGGGTCAGTTCCTTCAGCGGCCTCATGCACAGAGTGATCATCAGGAAATTGAGCGTCCATCGGCCGCAGGTATGCAGCATGACCTTGACCGGGTCGGCGCCGAGAGACACGCCGCCGAAGTGCAGCACGCCGGTTGCGTTGAGCGCCCCTGCACCCAAGTGCAGGGCGGGCAGCAGGCATGCCAGAAACACGATGGGTTTCAACACCCAACGAATCTGCCACATCAAAAGTATTTCCGCAGATCCATTCCGCTGTAGAGACCGGCGACCTGGGCGGCATAGCCGTTGAACGGCAGGGTGGGTTGCCGCCGGCCGAACGCGCTCGCGCCGATGTGCCGCTCGGTGGCCTGGCTCCATCGGGGATGGTCGACCGCGGGATTCACGTTGGCAAAAAATCCGTACTCATCCGGCCCGGCAACCATCCAGGTGGTTCGCGGCGCGCGCTCGGTGAATTTGATGCTGACGATGGCCTTGATACCCTTGAAGCCGTATTTCCAGGGAACGATCAGCCGCAGCGGCGCGCCGTTCTGGTTTGGCAACACCTTGCCGTACAGGCCGACCGTCATGAGCGCGAGGGGATGCATGGCCTCGTCGATGCGCAGTCCCTCCACATAGGGCCATTCGAGCACGGAGGACCGCTGGCCCGGCATTTGTTTCGGATCGTACAGGGTCTTGAATTCGACGAATTTCGCCTTCGACGTGGGTTTGAAGCGCTTCAGCAAATCGCCCAACGGGACGCCGATCCAGGGCACCACCATGGACCACGCCTCCACGCAGCGGAGCCGATACACGCGCTCTTCCAGCGCATGCGGTTTGAGCATGTCTTCCAGACTGAAGGTTCCGGTCACTTCGGCCTCGCCGCCGACGGTGACGTTCCAGGGCTGGGGGCGAAATTTCTGCGCGTTCTGCGATGGGTCGGATTTATCCGTGCCGAATTCGTAGTAATTATTGTACGTGCTGATGTCCTGGTACGAATTGGGGGTGTCGGTCACGCTGAAATCGGCATTGCGCACGAAGGTCAGCGCGGCCGCCGACTGGCCGAACACCTTGTCACCGAACGCACCCAGGCCATGGGCGGCGGCCACACCCAAGCCCCCCGCGATCAGGGCGCGCCGCGACAGGTATCGCTCCGGCGGCGTGATGTCGGACGGCAGGATCTTGGGCGAATCGGCTGAGCTTCGGCGCATACTTTTTCCTCAAAAACCCAAAATCATTGGGCTACAAGATAGACCGGCCCAGTCCCGGATTTGTTTCGTCCCGGGGTGATAAGGCTCCTATGTCCAACTCGCCGTGGGTATGCCTGCTTGCACCGCCAGGCCGCGTGCGGCGGTAGTGCCGTTCACCAGCACCCCTCGATCGGCGTGCCGCAGATGATCCAGGTCCGAGGCGCTGTTGCCATAGGCGATTATCGGCAGGTCAGGATATTGCGTACGCAGCCAGGCCAGACAGCGCGATTTTTCAGTACCGCGGCGATTCGCGGTTTTCAGCGTACCGTCGAGCCGGTCGCCGCGCCACTCTATCTCGGTACACACGGTTCGCTCGAACCCCAGAGATCCGCCGATACCCGGGACGTATAGATCAGGGCTCGCCGACAGCAATACCAGGTGATCGCCCGCGGCGCGGTGCGCGTCGAGCACGGCGAGGGCGGTCGGCCGCAAGCGGCGGCGGGGCTTGAGTGAATCCACAAACGAGTCGGCGCAAGCCGCGACGGCCGAGCGGCTCGCGCCGCCCATGACCATCCGAATGACGCGCGACTTCAGCATGCCGGGATCGCGGGTCAGCGCCAGGAACTCGAACAGCGCAAACGGCAGGCGCCACAGCCCCAACAATCGCCCGGGGTGTCGCCGCAGGAAACTCGCCAAAAACAGCATCAGCGTATCGTGCCGGGTCAACGTGCCGTCGAGATCGAATACGGCGACCCAGCGGCGCGGCTCGGTTATTTCCGTGGCTGTCATTGGCGGGATATATACGGCTAATCTGCCATGGTTGTCCACGCGCCCCATGGTTGTCCACGGGCCGCGGAACCGGCGTCCGGGCCGCTTTGCTATGCTCCGCCGATGAACCCCTCAGTCGCCGTCGTGGGAGCCGGCGCGATCGGCGCCTGGATCGCCGATGCCCTCGATCGCGCCGGATGGCCGGTGGCGATGCTGGCGCGTGGGTCCACGCTGTCGACACTGCGTGCGGCCGGCCTCACCGTCGAGCGGGACGGCGAGGCGAGACGGAGCCGGCCGCGCGCCGGCTCGGCGGCCGAGCTGGGAGTTCACGACTATGTGTTCCTCACCGTGAAGGCACAGGTCTTGCCGGAACTCGCGCCTTCCTTGAGCGCTCTGATTGGTCCGTCCACCGTGGTCATCAGCGGCACGAACGGCATCCCATGGTGGTTCTTCCACGATTTCGGCGGCACCTTGGCGAATCAGACGCTCGAGTCCGTCGACCCGGATCGTTCGCAAGAGCGGGCGTTTCCGCGGCAGCGCGTCTTAGGTTCCGTGGTGCATGCATCGGCGCGGGTGCTTGCGCCGGCGCATGTGCAGGTGGTGGCCGCGGATCGCTTGCTGCTGGGCGAGCCGAACGGCGAGGTGACGCGCCGGCTTCAAGATTTGGCGGCCGGGATGCGCGGCGGCGGCATCAACGCGGAAATATCACGGCAAATTCGCCGCGAGGTGTGGGCCAAGCTCTGGGGCAACATGAACATGAATCCGCTGAGCGCCCTGACGCGCTGCGGAACGTCCAAGATACTCGGCGATGCGGACGTGCGGGAATTGTGCATGCGCATGATGGAAGAGATGCAAGTGTGCGCGCAGCATCTGGATTTGCAGATGGGCATGACGCCCGCCGAACGTATTGGCGTCACACAGCGGCTCGGCGATTTCAAAACGTCGATGCTCGCCGACTTGGAAGCGGGGCGGCCGCTCGAACTCGCTCCACAGCTCGGCGCGGTGGCTGAAATCGCGCAGCGCCTCGATGTCCCGGCGCCCTTCGTGCGTTCGATTCTCGGGCTGGCCCGGCTGCTCAGTTCGTAGCCGATTGCTCAGTCCGTAGCCGGGCTTGAGTCCGTAGGACGTCGCCTACGATTCGTGACGCCGGCTGCCGCTTTGAGCGTTTGCGCTCGCATGGGACAGTGGGACCCTACGGGAAGGGCGATACGATGTTGATACGACTTGGCTACGAATTAGCATACGAGTTCCCCCAAGCCACGCCGATGATCATGAATTTGCACGTGCATTACAGCCGCGCGTCCGATTGGGTCCGCGCCGACACGATGCTCACCGAACCTGCCGTACCGCTCGCCATGTATCGCGACAGCTTCGGCAACTGGTGCACTCGCGCCGTCGCACCCGCGGGGCCGTTTCGCATCACCAGCGATGCGCTGATCAAGGACTCAGGCGTGGTCGAGCCGAGCTTCCCGCACGCATACGAACACACGGTCGATTCGCTGCCGGATGAGACGTTGGTGTTCCTGCTTCCCAGCCGCTACTGCGAAACCGAACTGTTGGCCGCGACGGCGTGGAGCCTGTTCGGCGGCATGATGCCCGGCTGGGCCCGGGTGCAGGCCATCTGCGATTTCGTGCATCAGCACATTGCCTTTGACTATCAATGCGCCCGCCCCACCAAGACCGCGTGGGAAACTTTCAATGAACGGCGGGGCGTGTGCCGCGATTTCGCGCATCTTGCGCTCACTCTGTGCCGCTGCTTGAACATTCCCGCCCGCTATTGCACCGGCTATCTCGGGGACATCGGCGTACCGGCCATGGACGCCCCCATGGACTTCGCCGGGTGGTTCGAGGCCTATATCGGAGGCGACTGGCGCATCTTCGACCCGCGCAACAATCAACGCCGCATCGGCCGCGTGCTGATTGCGCGCGGACGCGATGCGGCGGATGTTGCCATCTGCATGACCTTTGGCCCGAACGCCCTGCAGCGCTTCAGGGTGTGGACAGATGAAGTGCCGACAGCCGCGGCCTGAAGTTCCCCGAGGTGGTGATTTTGACCAGCCCCTGCCCGTAAGCATTTACAATGGACGCCCGCCGTCGATGGCGGGACGCTAGAAACTGGGGGACAGATATGGTGGTGAAGTTCAAATTGCCCGCGCTGCGGATGACCCTGGCTGCCTGCGTGGCCTGCGCGAGCGTGGCGCCGGGCGCGGTGCTCGGCGGCACACGCGTTGCCGCGGCCCCGACTGCGGCCACGGCGCCGACTGCGCCCACGGCACCGACTCCGGCTGCGGCCCCGACTCCGGCCCCGACTCCGGCCCCGACTGCGGCCACGGCGCCGGCTCCGGCTGGGGCCGCGACTCCGGCCCCCGCCGCTGTGGCCGGTTTCAGTTTCGTCAAGTCATTGTCCGGAATTGCCGAATATCGGCTCGACAGCAATGGTCTCACGGTGCTGCTGGTGCCGGACCACTCGGCGCCGGTGGTGACTTTTCAGGTGACCTATCAGGTCGGCTCGCGCAACGAAGTGACGGGTACCACCGGGGCGACGCACATCCTCGAACACATGATGTTCAAGGGGAGCGAGGCCTTCAACGACCCCAAAGGCAATAGCATCAAGCAATTCCTCGAACGCGTGGGCGGTCAGTTCAATGCCAGCACCTCCTTCGACCGCACCAATTACTTCGCGACCATCGGCCGGGACAGCCTGCCCGGGTACGTCGCCATCGAGGCCGACCGCATGCGCCATCTGTGGCTGCGTGACGAAGATCGACAGTCGGAAATGACGGTGGTGCGCAATGAATACGAACGCGGCAAGAACGACCCCGACAGCGTGCTCATGGAAGAGGTGACGGCGGCCGCGTACCAGGCGCTGCCGTACCATCACCCGACGATCGGCTGGAAGAGCGACATCGAGCACGTTCCCACGCCCAAATTGCGCGAGTTCTACGACACGTTCTACTGGCCCAACAACGCAACGGTGACGGTGATCGGCGATATCGATGCCACGGCCACCTTGAATCTGATCAAGAAATACTACGGCGTGTATGCGCATTCGCCGGCGCCCATCCCGGCGATCTACACGGAGGAACCGGCGCAAAGCGGCGAACGCCGGGTCACCGTCAAGCGCCCGGGAGAGCTGGGGACCGTCATCATCGCCCACAAGGTCCCGAATGGCCGGGATGCCGATCAGCCGGCGCTCGACATGCTCGATGCCATTTTGAGTTCGGGCAAGAATGCGCGCCTGTACCGGGCCCTTGTCGACCAGGGACTCGCGTTGAACGCCGGCGCCGCCACGGATCTGCATCACGACCTGTCGCTGCACAGCGTGTACGCGGTTCTCGCGCCCGGCGCCGCGCACGCCCAGGTCGAAAAGGCCTTGCTGGCGGAAATTGCCAGAATAAAAACCGACGGCGTGACCGCAGCGGAAGTGGCGCGGGTGAAGCAGCAGTACATTGCCGCCGACGCCTACAAGCGCGATGGAACCGCCGCGATCGCAGAGGAGATCAACGAGTGGATCGCCGTGGGCGATTGGACTCTGTTCGTGACCTTTCCGCAGAAGGTGCAACAAGTGACTCCCGCTGACGTGCAACGCGTCGCCAAGGAGTATCTCAATGAGGATCAGAACACGACCGGCTGGTTCATTCCAGTGCCGCCGGCGACGGAGAAAGGCTCGTGATGCGACATTCCATGCTGGCCGCATTGATGTTGGTGGGCGCCGCCACGGCGAACCTGGCCGAGGCGAGCGCCTTGGAGAACAGCCACCGCGCGCAGGTGGCGGGAATCGACCTGATCACCTATCGCACCGACGTCAAAGAGGTGGTGGTGATCCTAGGATCATTGCCCGCGGGCGATGCGATGGCCGAGCGCGGCAATATCGCGGTTCCCACGCTCGTCGGGATGATGCTCGACCGCGGAACGAAGACTCTCAACAAGTTCGCGATCGCCGAACAATTGGACAGCGTCGGCGCCGAAATCGCCTTCAGCGTGGGCACGCAATCCTTGGAATTTCGCGCCAAGTGCCTCAAGAAGGACCTGCCGCTCGTCATCGGTCTGATTGCCGCGGAGCTGCGCACCCCGTCCTTTCAGCCGCAAGAGTTCCTCAAGGCGAAGCAGCAGTTCATCGGCGCATTGGAAGCCTCGGCGCAGAATACCGAAGCGCGCGCGCAGGAGGCTTTCAAACGGGCGATCTTCCCCCAGGGCCATCCGAACCGCCCGCACACGGTCAGCGACTATGAGGCCGCGGCGAAGGCCGCCGACCTGGAGGAGGTGAAGGCCTTTTACGCGAAATACTATGGCCCCTCCCATCTGACCCTGGTGGCGGCCGGCGATGTGGACGCGTCGGAAACGCAGACCGAGATCGGCAAGGCGTTCTCCGGCTGGACCGGAGGCCAGGATTGGGTGCGGCCGGCGGCACCCGCGGCCTTGACGGCGGCGCGCGAGGTGTCCGTGCCGCTGGCGGACAAGCCGAGTGTGTCGGTGATTCTCGGGCAACCTACCGGCCTGCGTTACAGGGACCCCGATGCATTGGCGTTGCGCGTGGGCACGGCGATTCTGGGGCGCGGCTTCACCGGACGGTTGATGGGTACCGTGCGCGACAAGGAAGGCCTGACCTACAACATCGGCGCTGCGATAGCGGATGACAGCATCGTGGACGGGAGCTGGGACATTTCGGCGAGCTTTGCTCCGGCGCTCCTCGACAAGGGCATCGCGTCGACGCGCCGCGAGCTCGACAAGTGGTGGAAGGACGGCGTCACCGACCGGGAATTGGCCGAACGCAAGCAGGGCTTGGTCGGCAGCTACCTGGTCGGGCTATCGACCACTGCCGGCCTGGCGAATACCCTGTTGGCCAACGTGCAGCGCGGCTATGACGTGAACTGGCTGTTCGGGTATCCCGAGGCGGTCAACGCGTTGACGCGGGATCAAATCAATGCCGCCATCAAGAAGCACCTCAATCCAAGCGTGATGGCGCTGGTCAAGGCCGGGAGCGTCGCGCCTGCGGCGCATTGAACTGGCGTCTCAAAACTGCGCAGTCACGGCCATGGGATCAAGGCCGCGGTACAGCTTGACCGGAACGGCGGAATTCGCATCGCACGCAGCGATGGCGGCCTGAAGCTGCGCCACTGCTCTGACCGGACGGCCGTTGAATTCGTACAGGATGTCGCCGACGATGATGCCCGCTCTCGCCGCGACCGAACCGCCATTCACCGCGGTGATCAAGATGCCTGCCCGGTTGGGATGCTCCGCGGTGGCGGCCACGGGCAGGCCGCCGATACCAAGATCAGGCCTGCCCGGCGCGATCGCCTCGGCTGCGGGCGCGATCACGGCTTCAGGCGCGATGACGGCTGCGGGCGCAATCGGCGCTATCGCCTGAACCGCCGCCGGCGCGCGGCTGTAGTCGTCCAGCTTGGCGAGAAGACCGGCTATCTCCGCATTCGACAGTCCGCTGGTGAAATCCGGGCCTGATCTCGCGGCGATCTTGTACGGCCAAATGGCGGCCTTGCCCGGCGCATAGCCCGCCGCGAGCTGACGCAGCAGGTCCTCGTCCACCGGAAACGCGATGCGCTCAGTGTACGTGCAATCGCCAACGGCGCAATCCACCACTTCCTTGCTGATCTGCGTCGTGGGCACGCGCCGCGGCCCGCTCGATGTCGGAATGCTCGCGGCCTCATAAAACCGCCAGCGCCCGCTGTAGGTGATTTCCTCCTGCACTTGAAAGGACTTTTGTCCGGTCTTCTTGTTGATCACGGCCGTGAGATAAGCATCGTGCCATACCATTCGCAGAGGACCCGTGTGCTCCACATAGCCGTTCACCGTGGAGATCGTGACCGCGGCGTCACGGGGGTCATCCTTGATCGTCGCGGTATCCCTGAAGTGCTCCGCCGTGAGCGTGAGGAGCGGAGGATCTTTCGCATGCGCGGCCTGCATGGCGCAGCCGAGGACCAGCAGCGGGGCAAGAGCCGCGGTGCGAAAGCTCGACATCAGGCGCTCGCGGGCGATGGACTCACGCCCTGCCCAAATAATCCAGCTTGCCGAGTTCCAGTCCCGACTGCCTGAGAATGTCATAGGCGGTCGTGACGTGGAAAAATACGTTGGGAAGCACGTGATGAAACAAGTAGGGCGTGCCCTGCATGGTGCGGGTGGAAGTACGGGTCTGCCAGGTGATGACCTTGTCCTCGGACCCCTCGAACTGCGCCGGCTTCAATGATTCCAGATAGGCGATCGTGCCGCGAGTCGCCGCGATCCATTCAGCAAGGCTCCTCTCCTTCGCTTCGAAGGCCGGCACAGCCGCACCGGCGAGCCGCGCCGCGCCGCCTTGGGCAATGTCGTTGGCGATGTGGATCTGCGTCGCCAGCGGGAACATGTCGGGAAACAATCGAGTATTCAGCAAGATCGCGGGGTCGATCTTGCGGACTTGTGCGTGCGCCGCGGCTTTCTCGAGGATGGCCGCGAGGTTGTTCAGAGCGCGGGTACAGGTTGGCACGGTGGCCGTATACAGGGAGATGGACATCGGTCAGGCCGCCTTGCTTGTGGTGAGAAGTTGCCGCAGGACATACTGCAGGATTCCTCCATGTTGGTAGTAGTCGAGTTCCTTCGGAGTATCGATGCGCAGGCGCGCCTCGAACTCGGTGGTCTTTCCGTCATCGGTCCTGGCAATGACTTTGACGAATTTCGCCGCGCCGCGATTGAGCCCCACGATCTCGAAGCTTTCCTTGCCGCTCAGTCCCAGACTCTGCGCGTTTTGACCCGGCTTGTATTGCAGCGGCAGCACGCCCATGCCGATCAAGTTGGAACGGTGAATACGCTCGAAGCTCTCGGCGATCACCGCCTTGACGCCCAGGAGCATCGTGCCCTTGGCCGCCCAATCGCGCGAGCTGCCGGTGCCGTACTCCTTGCCCGCGAGGACCACCAGCGGCGTGCCCGCGGCCTTGTACTTGACCGAGGCGTCATAGATGGACAGTGTTTCGCCACTGGGGATGTGCAGCGTCACGCCGCCTTCCGTACCCGGCAGCAACAAGTTGCGCAGCCGGATGTTGGCGAACGTTCCGCGCATCATCACTTCGTGGTTGCCGCGCCGCGCGCCATAAGAATTGAAATCCACCGCTTGCACTCCCTGCGCCATGAGGTATTTGGCGGCCGGGCTGGATTTGGAAATATTTCCCGCCGGGGAGATGTGATCGGTGGTGACAGAATCACCGAGCACCGCCAGCGCGCGTGCGCCCTTGATGTCCGCCACCGCCGCCGGAGTCATAGTGATGCCGTCGAAGTAGGGTGGATTCTTGACATAGGTGGATTTGCCGTCCCAGGAATAGATCTTGCCCGCCGGAGTTTTGATGGCGCTCCAGTTCGCATCGCCCGCGAACACATTGGCGTAGCCTTTCTTGAACATCGCGGAGTCAACCGAGGCGGCGACCGCGGCGGCCACATCCGCCGCGCTCGGCCAGACATCCTTGAGATACACCGGCTTTCCGTCCCTGCCCAAGCCCAACGGTTCGGTGGTGATATCGATGTCCAGACTCCCCGCCAGCGCGTAGGCGACGACCAGGGGCGGCGAGGCGAGAAAATTCATTTTGATTTCCGGGTGCACGCGGCCCTCGAAGTTGCGATTGCCGGAGAGCACCGAGCAGGCGACGACGTCGCCGGCTCTGACCGCTTCGGAGATTTCCGGCTTCAAGGGCCCGGAATTGCCGATGCAGTTGTGAACGCAGACCGTCCCAGCCACGAACGCATGAACCTCGTTGACGGCTAGATCGAAGACAGCTCGCGTCCCGGCCTGCCGCCGGTCGACGACCGTGAGATTCAAAGTCGGCAGGCTGTGCGCGTCCTTGGGCGTGCAATAGTGCTTTGGCGGCTTGGCAACTCTCGGCGGCTGCGCGAACCAATCCCGGACTCCGAGCTCTCGAAACAACTGAGCCGGGGAGGGGAAGTCACAGCTGTCCCGGTGCTCGAGAAGCGAGTAGTGCGGAAAAACGGGCGTTTCCAGGGTTGTCAGCTCGGCAGCCGCAAGCGAGCGCGTCTGGCGGAACGATAGCGGCACCTCGCCGTGGATCGCCTCGATACGGTCTGCCATCCAGAGCCGCTGGCGGTTGATTGAGTCAACCGTGCGCCAGTAGACCGCCGCGGCACTGGCGCGCAGCGCCTTGTCCACGCAGTAGCGAAAGCCCACCCGCTCGACGAACGAGAGACCTTCAGGCAGTTCGAGGCGGATCTCTCGCCGTGCCACGCCGTCGCGCGCCGCCGGATACGTGGAGGCCGCGCCGCGCGTGGGATAGTCGCGCACCGTCGCACCGCGGGCCTTGACACCGCATCGCACCAACAGCGCAATGATGTCGGCCATCACGCGCTTGGTGGCGGCGACAAATTCCGGCTTGGCGCTCTGCGAGTAGGCGGGCGGCTCAAGGCTCGCCTGATGTTCATCGCTGCCCCAGTAGTGGAGCGCCGGCGAGTGACCATCGGCGCCAAACAGGCCGCCGAGAAACTCGCGCACGACAGCCACCGGACAGCCACCATCGAGCACAAACTGCGGGAGACCAGGCTCCAGATCAATACGCCGGCCAACCCGCACGCCCGCCAGGGACAGAATCGTCGAGGTGAGGGTCTTGGGCAGCACGACGGTCCATTTGCGCTGATCGTAGGCGCGCCCCAGGGGCCGCTTGCCGCTCAGCAGTTCGATATCGCTCAGCACCGCTTCGCGGTCGAGCGCCTGTCCCACATTCATACGAGCCTGGCGGTACCGACTGATCGAGCCATCGCTCAGCAGGTGACCGACGAGCCGCGCAAAAGCCAGCGTGCACTGGCGCTCGATGTCGCTCTCCATGGAGAACGTACGGCCGCCAGCCTGCAATCGGAACCCGATCTCGTCGGGGCTCGGCGCATCGAGCGGTGCCTCCAGAGCAGTCACGACGCGGCTTTGACCCAGCGTGAGCTGATCCGCGCGCACCCAGCGCCCGTCGGCACATAGGATGCGATGATCGGGCGTGCATACCAACGTACGCCCGTCCTGCAGCACCAGCGTGACGCACTCTCGCTCGCCCTGAATCATCATCTCGCGTTGCACGGCCCGCGCGAGCCGGCGCTCGCCATCCGGTGCATACACCACCGAGCCACCGCCCTCGGGCAACTGATCGATCTTGCGGGAGGTGCCATTGGCCAGCAGCACCGGGGTTCCTGCGGCGATGCAAGTAGTACATCCGTAGCCCACGGTGTAGAACCCCAGGGCCTCCAGGTCCTTCAGCAGGCCGGCTTTCTGCAGGTAGTCGGTGACCACGCGCGAACCCGGCGCGAGCGAGGTCTTGACCCAGGGCTTGGCGGTGAGGCCGCGCGCGCTCGCATTGCGGGCGAGCAGGCCCGCAGCCACCAGCACCGCGGGATTCGAAGTATTCGTGCAGCTGGTGATGGCCGCAATCAAGACCGCGCCGTCCTTCACCTCAAAGCTCTTGCCGCCTACATTGGCCGTGGCCTGCCCCAACGTCACCCCCGCGGCTGCGCTCGTGCCTGCGCCCGTAGCTTTGGGATTTTTTTGCGCGCGTTCCTCCGCCATTTTCTTCACGCTGCTCTGGTAAATCTTCTTCGCGCTGCGCAGCGGCACCCGGTCCTGCGGGCGCTTCGGTCCGGCGAGGGAGGGTTCGACGGTCGACAGGTCTAGTTCGACGACATTGGTGTAATCGGCCGCCGGCGCGCCGTTGACGCGCCACATTCCCTGTGCCCTCGCGTAGGTCTCGACCAGCGCGATTTGATCCGGCGGCCGGCCCGTGAGTTCGAGGTAGCGAACGGTTTCCTCATCGATCGGGAAGATTGCGCAGGTCGAGCCAAATTCGGGCGACATGTTGGCGATGGTGGCGCGGTCGGCGAGCGGCAGGCCGGACAGGCCGTCGCCGAAGAATTCGACGAACTTATCCACGACGCCGTGCTTGCGCAGGATCTCCGTGACAGTGAGCACGAGGTCGGTGGCCGTGGTGCCGGCCGGCAGGGCGCCCGTGAGCTTGAAGCCGATCACTTGCGGGATCAGCATGGTCACCGGCTGACCCAGCATGGCCGCTTCGGCTTCGATGCCGCCCACGCCCCAGCCGAGCACCCCCAATGCGTTGACCATGGTGGTGTGCGAATCGGTGCCGACCAAGGTGTCGGGATAGGCGAGATTCTTGCCGCTCGTGTCGTCCGAGAAAATCACCCGCGCCAGTCGTTCGATGTTGACTTGATGGACGATGCCGGTGTTCGGCGGCACCACTTTGAAGTTGCTGAACGCCGTTTGCCCCCAGCGCAGGAACATGTAGCGTTCGCCGTTGCGCTGGAACTCGATTTCGTTGTTGTGCTTCAGCGAGTCGGCCGTGCCGTATTCGTCGACCTGCACCGAGTGATCGATGACCAATTCGGCGGGAGCCAGGGGATTGACCCGCTGCGGATCGCCGCCCAGCCGAACGATGGCTTCGCGCATGGCGGCCAGATCCACGATGCAGGGAACGCCCGTGAAGTCCTGCATGATGACCCGCGCCGGCGTGAAGGCGATTTCATGACTGGGCAGAGCCTTCGGATCCCACTGCAGCAGAGCATCGATATCGCTCTTGGTCACATTGACGCCGTCTTCGAAACGCAAGAGATTTTCCAGGAGAATCTTCAAAGCGAAGGGCAGGCGATCGACATTGAGCGACTTCAGGGCATTGAGACTCAAGAACTCATACTGCTGCGTCCCTACTTTGAGGGTCGATCTCGCCTTGAAGCTATCGGTCATGATCCCTCCACGGAAAAAAGAGAATTATAGGCGATTCCTTGGGCGGCCGCGCCCACGCGGGAATTGAACGCTCTGGCAATCACGCCGCCGCCGAGACACAGGGCGCCGCGGTAAAACACGGCGTACTGGCCGGGCGTCACGGCGCGCGCAGCTTCGCGCAAGGTCACGCGCCAGGTCCGATCGGCGGCAAGCTGCTGCGCGCCGCAGGCGTGCACCGTGCAGGCCAGATCGCTCTGCCGATAGCGCGTCTTGACCGCGCATTCGATGGGCTGATGGGCGGCGTCGGAGCCGTTCAACCAGTGGATCTGTTCCACCTCGAAGGCATCCGATAAAAGCAAGGGATGGTCCTGATCCTGGACGACGATGAGTGCATTTCGCCGGGTGTCCTTGCCGGCCACGTACCAGGGCGCGGCGGCGCTGTCGGCGCGGCCGCCGAGCCTCAAGCCGGACCGCTGTCCCAAGGTGTACAGCGCGAGACCGCGATGTTCGCCAATCACCACGCCGGAGTCGTTTTCGATCGGTCCGGGCAGAGTGGGCAGATAGCGGCTCAGGAACTCTTGAAAGGGCCGCTCGCCGATGAAGCAGATGCCGGTGCTGTCCGGCTTGTCGAACACTCCTATTCCTGCCGCATGCGCCAGCTTGCGCACCTCCGTCTTGCGCAGCTCGCCGAGGGGAAACAGAGTCTTGGCGAGCGCCGGCGCAGCGACCGCGTGCAGAAAGTAGCTCTGATCCTTGGCGGTGTCCGCGGCCTTCAGCAGTTGCGTGCCCTCGGGAGAGTGTCGCAGACGCGCATAGTGGCCGGTGGCGACCCAGGAGGCGCCCAGACGGTGCATGTAGTCCAGACATACCCCGAACTTGATTTCGCGATTGCAGAGCACGTCCGGGTTGGGCGTTCGGCCGGCGGCATATTCGCGCAGGAATTGCTCAAAGACCCGCTCGCGGTACTGCGCGGCAAAACTGACCCGATGCAGGGCTATCCCCAAAGTCTCACAGACTCGCCGCGCATCCTGAAAGTCGGCCGCCGTGGTGCAATAGGCGTCGTCATCGTCCTCCCAATTGGACATGAACAACCCCTGCACCGCGAAACCGGCCCGCTGCAGCAGCAGCGCCGCGACGGCGGAGTCGACGCCGCCCGACATGCCGACGATGACGGTGCCGGCGGACTTCGGATCAGGGAGAGAAGGCGGGGGGGCGGGGAGGGGCTCCTGCATCCGCGCATTATACGGGCGCTTGGGGGGCAGCGGCGCGGCTCAGGGAGCCGCGGGGCGGCTCAGGGAGCCCAAGGCTACATGAGCATTTGTCGCATTTGCGATTCTTGCATGCTCGTTTGCCAGACTTCATCGAAGAAATTCAAATAGCGGCGAACCACAGCCGGATCGTTCATATCGGAAATGCCGTCCCAGCGGTCCGCCTGCAGCCGGTATACCAGCGCCCTATCGTCCGCAATGATGAACGCGCCGGCGCTCGCCGGGTACTCGGGACTCATGGCACGCAAATCGATGCAGCTGGTCAGTCGGCGCGCCAAGGCGAGAAATCGATTGTTGTCGACCATGGCCCGCGACGGATCGGCGAGCAGGACCCGTACCTTGGCGTAGGAGCGCGCCAAAACCAGGCGTTTGATGGCTTCGAGGAAGGGTTCCTCGCCATAAATCAGGGGTTCCAAATCTTGGGTAAAGATCGACAGCAGCCGCTGCGCCGACTTGGCGACTTTGAGACTGGCTTCGCGGACTTCGGGCATGGTTGTGACGATGGTACGGGTACCCGATCCCGAGGCAGTATTTGCGCCCGCCGCGGCGACCTTCTCCCCCGGTTTGGTGCGCTCTTCCGTATTACCCGCCATAGCTATGCCTCGATTAGAGGTTTACCGGCATGTTGCCCCGACCTCGCGTAACTTCGACGGATAGTACCGTTAGGCCTGGAAATGCCCGTGCCAACTGCGTCACGTTTCGGAACGCCAGGCGTGTGAAGGTTGGGTTACGGCCGGTGCGTGCGGCGCGCGAGAACCGGCGCCAATCCCACATAGTCCTTGGGTTCCAGGCGCAGCAGACGCTCCTTCTCCGACGGCGGCAAATCCAGCGAGGCGATGAATTCGCGCATGGCTTGCCGGTCGATGGAACGGCCGCGGGTGAAGGATTTCAAGCGCTCATAGGCGTCCGGAATGCCGTGGGCGCGCATCACCGTTTGCACCGCCTCGCCGAGCACCTCCCAGGCGCGGTCCAGATCGTCGGCCGCGCGCGCCTGGTCGAGCTCGATTTTGGCAAGACCGATCATGAGCGAGCCGTAGCTCAAGGAGCAGTGTCCGATCGCCACGCCGACATTGCGCAGCACGGTCGAGTCGGTGAGGTCGCGCTGCAAGCGCGACACCGGCAGCTTGTCCGCGAAATGCCCGAGCAGCGCATTGGCCAGTCCGAGGTTGCCTTCGGCGTTCTCGAAATCGATCGGGTTCACCTTGTGCGGCATGGTGGAGGAACCGACTTCGCCTTCGACGATGCGCTGCCTGAAGTAGCCGAGCGAGATGTAGCTCCACATATCGCGAGCGAGGTCGAACAGGACGGTGTTGGCCCGCATGAGCGCGTGACAGTACTCGGCGATCCAATCGTGCGGCTCGATCTGTGTCGTGAAGGGATTCGATATCAACCCGAAGGATTCCACGAAGGTCTGGCTCACGAGAAGCCAATCGACGTGCGGCATTGCCGCGACATGCGCATTGAAATTGCCGACCGCGCCGTTCATTTTTCCCAGGATCCCGACGCGGTCGACGGCGGCGCGCTGCGCCCGCAGCCGCGCGGCGACATTGGCGAATTCCTTGCCGACGGTGGTGGGAGTTGCGGTCTGGCCGTGGGTACGCGCCAGCATCGGCGCCGCGGCGTGGCGCAGGGCCAGGGCGTCGAGCTCGCTGATGATGGCATCGAGCATGGGCAGCAGCAGCGCGGCGCGGGCGCTCTTCAGCATGAGCGCGTAGGCGAGATTGTTGATGTCTTCGGAGGTACAGGCGAAATGCAGCCATTCGAGGTCGGCGGCGGCTGCGCCGCGCTTCGCAAGTTCTCCGCGCAGCCAAATTTCAACCGCCTTCACATCATGATTGGTGCGCGTTTCGATTTTCTTGATGGCAGCCACGTCGGTGCCCGCCGGGTCCGCGGACAGCGCGGTGAGGAAGTCGTGGGCCGCGCGCGGCAGCTTGGACAGAGCGGCCGCGGCCGGACCTGCCGCGAGCGCGAGGAACCACGCGCATTCGACGCGCACCCGCTCGCGCATCAGGCCCGCTTCGCTGAACACATAGCGGACCGCCGCGAGCTTGGCGGCGTACCGGCCGTCGAGGGGAGAAAGCGCGTCAAGGGAAGGGAGGGTCATCGGAGGCTGCGGCCGCTTTGAGTGTAGAATCACGCAATATACCGTAACAAATGCAAGCGAGGTTAAGGCGCGATGACGGCAAGCACTCGCGTCGAGCACGACAGCATGGGCGCGCTTGACGTACCGAATAGCGCCCTATGGGGCGCCCAAACCCAGCGCGCCATTCAGAATTTTCCGCCTTCGGGGCTGCGCATGCCGCGGGCCTTCATCCGCGCATTGGGGCTCATCAAGCACGCCGCCGCCGGCGCCAATGCGCAGCTCGGCGATCTGCCGCGCGACCTGTCGGAGGCGATCCAAGCGGCGGCGCTCGATGTCGCCGCGGGCCGGTACGACGACCAATTCCCGCTCGACGTGTTTCAAACGGGATCGGGCACCAGCAGCAACATGAACGCCAATGAGGTGATTGCCACATTGGCTTCGCGATCCATGTCGCGCGCCGTGCATCCGAACGATCATGTCAACATGGGCCAGAGCAGCAACGACGTGGTGCCCACCGCCATCCACGTCGCGGCGGCGCTGCTCCTGCATGAGCACCTGATGCCGGCGCTCGAGCGGCTGCGCACAGTCTTGGATCAGCGGGCCGCCGATCTGTCGGGCGTGGTCAAAACGGGGCGTACCCATCTGATGGATGCAATGCCCGTCACCATGGCGCAGGAGCTTTCGGGCTGGCAGGCGCAGATCGACAACGCCATGGAGCGCTTGAGATCGGTCACGCCGCGCCTTCACCGCCTCGCGCAGGGCGGCACGGCCGTGGGCACGGGCATCAATGCGAGACCCGAGTTCGGCGCGGTGTTTGCGCGCTGTCTTGGCGCAAGCACCGGCATTGATTTTGCCCCGAGCGGCAATTATTTCGAAGCGCTGTCGAGCCAGGACACGGCCGTGGAACTGTCGGGCCAGCTCAAGGTCCTTGGTGTGAGCCTGATGAAGATATCGAACGATTTGCGCTGGATGAACAGCGGACCGCTGGCGGGTTTGGGTGAGATTGCGCTGCCCGCCCTGCAGCCGGGCAGCAGCATCATGCCGGGCAAGGTCAATCCCGTGGTGCCCGAAGCGGTGGCCATGATGGCGGCGCAGGTGATGGGCAACGATGCGACGATCACGGTGGCCGCAGCGTCGGGAAATTTTCAGTTGAACGTCATGCTGCCGGTGATCGCCTATAACCTTCTGCAGAGTGTGGAATTGCTCGGGATCGGCAGCCGCAATCTGGCCGATCACGCGCTCGCGGGATTCACGGTGAACCAGGCCCGATTGGACCAGGCACTGGCGCGCAACCCCATCCTGGTCACCGCGCTCAATCCCGTGATCGGTTATGAAAAAGGCGCGGCCATCGCCAAGAAGGCCTATGCGCAAGGCCGGCCCATCCTGGAGGTGGCCGCGGAAATGACTTCCTTAAGCGTCGAGGAGCTGCGCCGCCTGCTCGACCCGAAGACGCTGACCGAAGGCGGCATCCACGGTGCCGGTTCCAAAGATTGATGGAGTCTCTGTACACGAAAGCGCACATCCGCGAGTCCCTCGATCCGCGGCCCTCCACTCCGGAACAGGACATTCAGTGGCTGTCCGGTGCTTCGCCTGAGCTCGAGTCGCGCGTGCGCGCCGCGCTCCCGGCGCGGCGGGTGCCGGCGGCGGTGCTGGTGCCGCTGGTGGAACACGACTCGGGAATGACGGTGCTGCTGACGCAGCGTGCCGAAACCCTCAAGGATCACGCCGGCCAAATCAGCTTTCCCGGCGGCCGCATCGAGCCCGACGACCAGGACGCGTGGCATGCGGCGCTTCGCGAGGCCCATGAAGAAATCGGTCTGCTGCCCGATTTCGTGGAATTCGCCGGGTACTTACCCGATCATTTCGTCATCACGGGTTTTCGGGTCACGCCCGTCGTCGGTTTCGTGAACCCGGACTATCAGCTGCGCATCGCCGAGGCCGAGGTTCACGATGTATTCGAAGTGCCGCTCGACTACATCCTGGACGCCGCCAATCACAAATCCCGGCGGCGGCAGCTCGCCGGCCTGACGATCGACGTGCACGACATTCCGTACGGTGAGCGCAATATCTGGGGCGCGACCGCCGGAATGTTGCTGACCCTGCGTCGCATGCTGCAGTCGCGCGGCGGAAAATCCCCGTGAACCGCGATGCCGCCGCGACGAATCGAATGCGCGAACTGCTCGGCATCATGGCGCGCTTGCGTGCCGCCGACGGTTGTCCCTGGGATCGGGAGCAGACATTCGCCAGTATCGCGCCGTATACCATCGAGGAGGCCTACGAGGTGGCGGACGCCGTGGATCGCGGCGATATGCAGCACCTGAAGGATGAATTGGGCGATCTGTTGTTCCAGGTCGTGTTTCACGCGCAGATCGCGAGCGAGGCGGGTCAATTTGATTTTGAGGCGGTGGCCGGAGCGATATGCGACAAGCTGTTGCGCCGTCATCCGCATGTATTCGGCGCCGACGGGCCGTTGACGACCGCAGAACAAAACGAGAAGTGGGAGCAGATCAAGGCGGCCGAGCGCGGCGCCGCCGTCAATGCGGACCAAAGTCATCTGGACGGCGTGCCGCAGGCCCTGCCGGCATTGATGCGCGCCTACAAGCTCAGCAAGCGGGCCGCGCGCGTGGGTTTTGATTTCGAGCACGCCAGCCAGACCGCGGACAAGGTGGCCGAAGAACTCGCCGAGGTGCGCGACGCAGCCGCGCATGGCGCGCTTGCGGACGTCTCCCACGAGCGCGGCGGCGCATCCGAGCGTGCCGACGCATCCGAGCGTGCCGGCGCCGCGCGCGCGATCTTCGAGGAAGTCGGCGATCTATTGTTCGCGGCCGCCAATCTGGCGCGCAAGCTCGATGTGGACGCCGAGGCCGCCCTGCGCTGCGCAAACGCGAAATTCGAACGGCGATTTCGCGGCATGGAATCCCTGGCGGCGGAGCGCGGCGAAATTTTCGCGGACCTGACGCTCGAGAGCCAGGAGAGGCTTTGGCAAGAAGTCAAGCGTGGCGAGTGAACCGCGCGTGCATTCCGCCGCTCGCGGCGCGCCGCCTCTGGTTTTCAAGCACGACGCCGAGCTGCCGATCTCGGCGCGGCGCGAGGCCATCCTGGAGGCGCTCGGCGCCAACCAAGTACTGATCGTCGCCGGAGACACCGGCTCCGGCAAGAGCACGCAATTGCCGCAGTATTGTCTGGAGCTGGGCCGCGGCACGGACGCGTTGATTGCGCATACCCAGCCGCGGCGGCTGGCGGCGCGCGCTCTGGCCGCGCGGATCGCCGAGGAAGTGGGGCAACCCCTGGGAGTGAGCGTCGGCTTTCGCGTGCGCTTCGCCGATCAAGTGTCCGATGCCACGCGCCTGGTGTTGATGACCGACGGTTTATTGCTGGCGGAGCTTGCCTCGGACCCACAGCTCGAGCGCTACGACACCGTCATCGTCGATGAGGCGCACGAGCGGACGCTGAACGTCGATTTGTTGATGGGCGTGCTCAAGCGCCTGTTGCCGCGCCGTCCGGACCTGAAAGTGATCGTGACCTCGGCGACCCTGGACGTCGAGCGCATCTCGCGGTTCTTCGACGACGCGCCCATCCTCACGGTGAGCGGCCGCAGCCACCCCATCGAAGTGCGCTACCGCGAAGCGCCGGAGGATGCGGAGGATCCCGACCTGCCCACTGCGGTCCTCGAGGCGTACCGGGAAATCGCCGGGGAGCCCAACCCCATCGGCGGCGGCGACATTCTGGTGTTTCTGCCCGGCGAGCGCGAGATCCGCGATGTCGGTGAACTGTTGCAGCGGGAACTGCACGACAGCGTGGAAGTCCTGGAGTTGTACTCGCGCCTGTCGTGGGAGCAGCAGAGCAAGATTTTCCAGCGCGGTTCGGGACAGCGCATCGTGCTGGCGACCAACGTGGCCGAGACATCGATCACGGTGCCGGGCATCCGCGCGGTCGTCGATTCCGGGTTGGCGCGAATCAGCCGCTACAGTCCGCGCAACCGCCTGCAGCGATTGCCCATCGAGCCCATTTCCCGCGCCAGCGCGAACCAGCGCAAGGGCCGCTGCGGCCGCTTGAGTCCGGGGCTGTGCCTGCGGCTGTACACGCAGGCCGACTTTGAAGCGCGCGAATCCTTCACCGAACCGGAGATACTGCGCACCAACCTGGCCGCTCTGCTGCTGCGCCTGGCCGCGGACGGCCTGGGTGAGGCGGAGTCCTTTCCCTTCATCGATGCCCCCGATGCGCGAGCGCTCGGCGACGGTTATCGGCTGTTGCAAGAGCTGCAGGCGCTGGACGCCGCTCGACGCATCACGCACCGCGGCAGGAGCATGGCGCGGCTTCCGCTCGATCCGCGGCTGGCGCGCGCACTGCTCGAGAGCAAGCGCTTTCGCGCCGAGAGTGAGCTGCTGGCGATCGTCGCGGCCTTGAGCGTCCCCGATATTCGCATCGCCACGCCGGGCGGTACCGCCGCCCCAACGACCGCCCTGGATCCCGACATCGGCGCCGCTTTCGAGGACAACAAATCCGAGTTTTCGGCGCTGGTCAAAGTGTGGAGGGCCTACCGCAAGGCACGCGAGGGTCCGCGACGCGAATTGCGGCGCTGGTGCAAGGAGCGGCGCTTCTCGCTGCTGCGGCTGTCCGAATGGGACGATGTCTATGCCCAGGTCGCCGATCGCGCCGCAGAATTGGGCGTCGTGGCGCAGCGGCAGGCGGCGAGCTACACCGGCGTGCACCGCTCCCTGCTGGCGGGCTTTTGTACCATGGTCGGTACGCGCGGCGAGGAGGGTGAATATCTCGGCACGCGCGGAATTCGCTTCCATATTTTCCCAGGGTCGCCGCTGGTGCGGCGGCGGCCGCGCTGGGTGATGGCGGCAAATGTAGTCGAGACGTCGCGAGTATTCGCGCGCCGCGTCGCGGAAGTCGAACCTCAGTGGATCGAATCGGCCGCGTCGCACCTGCTGAAGCGCGAGTATCTCGAACCGGACTGGGATGAAGAGCGCGAGGAAGTGACGGCGCGCGAGCGCATCAGCTTTCTCGGATTGACTTTGAGCGCCAACCGGGCGGTGAACTATGGTCCCATTGCGCCGGAAGAATCCCGGCGCATCTTCGCGCGCGAAGCGCTGGTGCATGAGCGGATGCAACGCCGGCCCGACTGGCTGCTGGCGAATGACGCCGCGGTTCGCCAGGCGCAGCGCTTGGAGGAGCGTTTGCGCACGCGCGATCTGGTGCAAAGTGCCGAGGCCTTCGTCGAATTCTACGATCGGGCGCTGCCGCGGCAGGTTTCGAGCGCAGCGACCTTGGAGCACTTCACCCGGCATTTGTCTGCAGCGAACCGGCTGGCTCTGACCTTGAGGGCCGAGCAGATTTTCGCCCGTCTGCCCGACCCTGAAGCGCTCGCGCAATTTCCCGAAATCACCGCTGTTGCAGCCTTGTCGATTCCGGTCGAATACCGCTTCGCGCCCGGCGAATCGCGCGATGGCGCCACATTGCGGATTCCGCTGCTGGCGCTGCCCGGGCTCACTCGAGCTGCGGTGGATGCCGCCGTGCCCGGGCTCGCGGAACCTCGAATCGAGGCGCTGCTGCGCTCGCTGCCGAAGGAGGCGCGCCGGACTTTGATTCCGATCGGCGACACGGCCGCCCAATTTCTCGCCAGCACGCGGCCAGCTGCAAGCGCCGGCCTGAGCGCGGGGGCCGGCCTGAGCGCGGGGGCCGACCTGAGCGCGGACCCGCCGGGACTCAGACGCTGGCTGAGAGAGCGGCGCGGCTTGCCGGAGTCGTTACTTCGCTTCGATCTCGCCGCCGTGCCCGCTCACTTGTGGCCGCACTTGGTCGTCACTGCCGAGGGCAGGGAGGTGGCACTGGGCAAGAGCCTGGCCGAATTGCGCCGCGAAAGCGCGGCGGCGGCGCGCGCGGAACTCGACCGGCGCGCTCACGCCGCCTTCGGCTCGGGCATCGGGCGGGGAGACGGATGGCGTCGATTCGAGATCGACGAGTTGCCCGATACGGTGTCCTTGGCGCTGGAGCGGGAGCAGGGTGCCGTTCCGGTGTTTCCGGCCCTCGCGCACTCAGGTGAGAGGCTTAACGTCAGGTACGAATGGTCCGCCGCCGAGGCCGCTCGCCGTTGGCGGCAGGGCGCCGTGCATCTGGCGCGCATCATGCTCGCGGCGCAGGCGCGCGATCTGGCCAGGGTCATCGCCGGCAACGCGCCGCTGCTGCTCGCCGCCAGTCCGTACGCACCGGGCAAGGCGCTGACCGAGGCGCTGCTGCAACTGGTATTTCGCCGGGCCTGCTTTGCCGATGTGGAGGCGCCTCGAACCCGGGAGGCGTATGAGCAGGCCGTCGATCAGGGGCGCGGCCGGCTGCACCCCTGCCTGGATGAAATCATGGCGGGTGCGTTGGCGTGGTTCACCGAGGCTCGGGCGGTGCGCCGCATTCAGGGTGATCCGCGCGCCGCAGTGCTCGCCGATGCCGCCGCTGAAAGCGCCGAGCATTTGCAGCGACTGTTGAACGCCGGCACTCTCGAATCGCTGCCGCCGGACTGGCTGCGCCAGTGGCCGCGGTACTTGAAGGCCGAAGAGCGCCGCTGGCAGCGCGGGGCTGCGCGCGGCGCCGAGCCGGCGCACATCGCGCGGGAACTTCGCGGCTGGTCCGAGCGTCATCGGCAATTGGCCGCTGCGGTCGGCGCCGAAATGCGCTGGATTCCGGAACTCGACGATTTGCAGGGCTGGATCGAAGAGTACCGCGTGTCGCTGTATGCGCAGGAACTCAAAACCTTGGGACCGATCTCGGCGGCGCGTTTGGAGCAGCGTGCCGCCGAGATCGACGCGTGGATTGCGCGCTAGCCGCGCACTCAGACGTTGAAGCTGATCCCCTGAGCGAGCGGCAATTGCGAACTCCAGTTGATGGTGTTGGTCTGTCGCCGCATGTAGGCCTTCCAGGAATCCGAGCCGGCTTCGCGGCCGCCGCCCGTGTCTTTCTCGCCGCCGAATGCACCGCCGATCTCGGCGCCCGACGTGCCCAGGTTGACATTGGCGATGCCGCAGTCGCTGCCGTCGGCCGATAAAAACCGTTCGGCCACCTGCAGCCGATCGGTAAACACCGCCGAGGAGAGGCCGTAGGGGACGGAGTTTTGCATGGCCAGCGCCTCATCCAGGGTGTCATAGGCGATGAGGTAAAGGATCGGCGCGAACGTTTCGGTTCGCACCACGGCCATGCCGGCGTGGGCCCGAATGATGGCCGGCTCCACGAAATTGCCCGCACGCGGCAGCACCTTGCCGCCGCAGAGCAGTTCTCCGCCCTCGGCTCGTGCAGCGTCGATCGCCGCCTGATAGCGCGCCACGGCGGCCGCATCGATGAGAGGTCCCATCAGGGTGTCCAGCTTCAGCGGATCGCCGATGCGCACCTGGCCATACGCCGCGACCAGCCGCCGCTCGAGTTCGGCGGCACGCGATCGATGGACCAGCACGCGCCGCGTGGTGGTGCAGCGCTGGCCGGCGGTACCGACCGCGCCAAATACGATGCCGGGCACGGCCAGGTCCAGATTCGCGCTGTCGTCGACGATGATGGCATTGTTGCCGCCCAGCTCCAGCAGGCTCTTGCCGAGCCGTTCGGCGACGCGCACACCGATCTGCCGGCCCACCTGAGTCGAACCGGTAAAAGACACCAGCGCCACTCGCCGGTCATCGACGAAGCGCATCGCGAGCTCGGTGCCGGCGTCGATGAAGATCTGGAAAATCGCCGGCAGCGCGTGGCGCTCGAGCACTCGATTGCAGATGTGCTGCACGGCGAGCGCGCACAGCGCGGTCTTGGGCGAGGGCTTCCATACCGTGGCATTGCCGCTGATCGCCGCCAGGAAGGCGTTCCAGGACCATACCGCCACCGGAAAATTGAAGGCGGAAATCACGCCCACCACGCCGAGCGGATGCCATTGCTCGTACATGCGGTGCTGGGGGCGTTCGGAGTGCATCGTCAGGCCGTAGAGCATGCGCGATTGCCCCACCGCGAAATCCGCGATGTCGATCATTTCCTGGACCTCGCCCTCACCCTCGGCCCTGATCTTGCCGTTCTCCATGGACACCAAGCTGCCGAGGGCCTCCTTGTGCTTGCGCAATTCCTCGCCCATCAGCCGCACCGCTTCGCCGCGCTTCGGCGCCGGCACTTGCCGCCAGGCGGCGGCGGCGGCAACGGCGCTCGCCATCACATGTTCGTAGTCCTGAAGGGTGGCGCCGCGAACCTGCGCCAGCCGTTTGCCGGTGGAAGGATTGACGGAATCGATCAGCGGACCGGTGGTTTGTGTGCTCCAGCCGTGGCTGCCGGACCAGGTACCCGGATTGACATCGCGAAGTCCCAGCGCCAGCAGGGGGTCGGTCGCGCGCGGCGAGGGGTCGGTCGTGCGCGGCGAGGGGTCGGTCGCGCGCGGCGAGGGGTCGGTCGTGCGCGGCGAGGGGTCGGTCGTGCGCGGCGAGGCGTCGGTCGTGTGCGGCAAAGGATCGGTCATGTGCTTCATGTGGAAATTCCAAGGGCTTGGTCGCTGCCAATATCGGGGGCGGCATTTTGACTCGGGGTGGCCGACAACGCTAGCATCCTCGAATCATGTCGAAAAATCCCGCCTTGACCAACTGGCACCCGGCCAGCTGGCACAGCCGCCCGGCCACCCAACAGCCCAAGTACTCCGATCCCAAGGCGCTGGAACGTGCCGTGGCTGCATTGAGCCGGCTGCCGCCCTTGGTGGTGTCATGGGAAATCGAGGCGCTGCGCACCAAGCTGGCCCAGGCGCAGCGCGGCGAACAGTTTCTCCTGCAGGGCGGCGACTGCGCCGAAAGTTTCGAGGATTGTGAATCCGACAATATCGCGCGGCGCTTGAAGATCCTGCTGCAGATGAGCCTGGTGCTGCTGCAGGGCCTGAAGAAGCCCATTATTCGCGTCGGCCGCTTTGCCGGGCAGTATGCCAAGCCGCGTTCGGCCGACACGGAGACTCGCGACGGGGTCACCTTGCCGTGCTATCGGGGCGACAATGTCAATCGGCCGGGATTCACCGCGGCGGAGCGGGAACCGGATCCGGAGCTGCTGCTGCGCGGCTATGAGCGCGCCTCGCTCACCTTGAATTTCGTGCGTGCTTTGATCGACGGCGGCTTCGCCGATCTGCATCACCCGGAATACTGGGACTTGAGCTTCATGCGGCACGCGCCGCTGCACGATGCCTATCGGAAGATCGTCGATTCGATCGCCGAATCGTTGGATTTCTTCGAGTCCATGAGCGGTCAACGGGTGCACGCGGCAACGCGCGGCGACTTCTATACCAGCCACGAAGGCCTGCACCTCTTGTCCGAACAGGCGCAGACGCGCTACATCGAGCGTCAGAAGCATTGGTACAACTTATCGGCGCACATGCCGTGGATCGGCATGCGCACGGCCAATATCGACGGCGCGCACATCGAATATTTTCGCGGGATTTCCAATCCCATCGGCGTGAAAGTGGGTGCGGCGATGACCGCCGAGTGGCTGCAGGAACTCGTGCAAGTACTGAACCCGCAGAACGAGCCGGGCCGGTTGACGTTCATCCATCGCTTCGGCGTCAAGGACATCGAGCAGCGCCTTCCCGCCATGATCCGGGCGGTGCGAGCCACGGGTTCCACCGTCCTTTGGGTGTGCGATCCCATGCACGGCAATACCGAGATCACGGCCGGCGGGGTGAAGACGCGCCGCTTCGACAATATTCTCGGCGAGGTGGAGGCAGCCTTTCGCATCCACGAGGAGGAGGGGTCCATGCTGGGCGGGGTTCACATTGAGCTCACGGGCGAGGATGTGACCGAGTGCATCGGTGGCGCACGGGGCCTGACGGAGGCCGATCTGGTGCGCGCCTATCGGTCGCAAGTCGACCCGCGCCTCAATGCCGAGCAGGCGCTGGAACTGGCCATGCTGATTGCGCGCCGGGCCGGCGCCCACCGGCGGATGGGTAAGGCCCAAATGCCCGCGGGTTGACGGCGCAGCCCCCACGAGCTGAAGGCGTGTTTGGACACTATATATTGTTAAATCAATTAGTTATAAGATATACATAAAACAAACCTAGATAGCCTCCTGCGGTTTTTGAAAAGGCGGCTTGCCTCGATGCGTGCAGATGTTATTCTGACTCGCAAACCTTCCCGCCCCACGAGATTTGAGCGTCGCGAGGCCCCAAACGCTCGGACGGCAAGCAAAAAAGTAAGACGAATTGCGCGGAATTTTTGGGGTCGCAATGAGTCTGACGAATTCTGTGCCCTGATGTACGGGCGAAGGTTGGGTTGCGCTCGGGTTAGTCCAAAGCCGCGCGCGATCGACGGCGGGCTACGCGGAGTTTCCGCGTAGCCCGTTTTTTATTGGCGCGCCCAGAAGCCTGCGGTCGCGGCCACGTGGAATACTCGAGACAGGCTCCCAGGTGTCCCGACCTGCCCGATGAACAGCACTTTTGATCTTGCGTGCAGACGCTGTCCGCGTCTGGCGGCCTTTCTCGACGCGGTGCACCTCAAGGAACCCGGCTACCATTGCAAGCCGGTACCCCCGTTCGGTGCCGTCAATGCCCGACTGCTCATTGTCGGCTTGGCGCCGGGCATGCACGGCGCGAATCGCACCGGTCGGCCGTTCACCGGGGACCACGCCGGAATATTGCTGTACGCGACGCTGCACAAGTTTGGGCTCGCGACCGGTCCCACCTCCACCGCAGCCGATGACCCGCTGGAACTTCTGGACACGCGAATTACCAATTCGGTGAAGTGCCTGCCGCCGGACAACAAGCCTTTACCTTTGGAAATCAAAGTATGCAATGATTTTCTTCGTGCAGAAATTGAGCAGAGCCGAGCGGTGCGCGTGATTCTCGCCCTGGGGGCGATCGCGCATGCGGCGGTGCTGCGCGCCTGCGATGCCCCGAGCCGCGTCCATCGATTTGCGCATGCCGCGGAACACTCACTGAGCAAGGATCGAGTGCTGTTGGATTCCTATCATTGCAGCCGTTACAACACCCAGACCCGGCGGCTGACGACCGCCATGTTTGAAGGCGTCATTGCCAGGGCGCGCGACCTCGCGTTCGACGCGCGATTGCGATGAGTGTCGATCCCCAGTCGCCGGGTTGCGCGGAGCCCGGCGGCGCGGAGCCCGGTGGCGCGGCGCCCGGCAGCCCTGAGCCCACCCCCCCGCAGCGATTCGATGCGAAAGCCTACGTCGACAGTTTGCCGGCTCGGCCGGGCGTCTACCGGATGCTCGACGTACGCGGCGAGATCCTCTACGTCGGCAAGGCGCGCAATCTCAAGAGCCGGGTCGGATCGTACTTTCAGCCCAGCAACGTGCAGCCGAAGGTTCAGGCGCTGGTCGCGAAAACCGTGAACATGGAAGTCACCATCACGAATTCCGATACGGAAGCGCTGCTGCTCGAATTCAATCTCATCAAGAAACACCGGCCGCGCTTCAATGTGGTGTTGCGCGACGACAAGACCTTTCCGTATCTGCATTTCGAAACGCAGCATGAATTTCCGCGCCTGACTTTTTATCGCGGTTCGCGCAAGGAGCCCGGGCGGTTCTTCGGACCGTATCCATCCGCCGGCGCGGTGCGTGAAACATTGCAGCAGCTGCAGAAGCTGTTCCGCCTGCGCAATTGCGACGACACGTATTTTGCGAACAGGTCGCGGCCGTGCCTGCAGTACCAGATCCAGCGCTGCACCGCGCCCTGCGTCGGACTGATTTCCAAGGAGAACTATGCGCGCGACGTGGGCGCGGCGATCAAGGTGCTGGAAGGGCGCAACGACGAAGTGAACCAGGACCTCGGCCGCCGCATGGAGGCAGCCGCGGAGCGTCTACAGTTCGAAGAGGCCGCGCAGCTGCGCGACCAGATGGCGAAGCTCAAAGCCGTTCAGGCGCAACAGATCGTGACCGCCGACATCGACCAGGACGCCGACGTCATTTCGATTGCCGCCGGCAACGGCGAGTACTGCGTGGCCCTGATGTTCATCCGCGCCGGCCGCAGCCTGGGCAGCACGACCTTTTTTCCCAAGGCCCCCTTTGCGGAAGCGCCGGAAGTCCTGGCGGCCTTCGTCGCCCAATACTACCTCGAGCGCGAATCGCCGCCGGAAATCATCGTCGAGCGGGACTTCGACGAAATGTCCCTGCTCGAGGCCACCCTGGCGCAGCGCTCCGGCCACAAGGTACGCATCGCGTCGCAGGTGCGCGGCCTGCGCGCGCGCTGGCTGGAGATGATGCACAACAACGCGGAACAGGCGCTCGCCATGCGCAGCCTGGCGCGCGCCAGCATCGAGTCGAGCCTCGAGGACCTACGCGAGGCCTTCGATCTTCCGGAGACGCCGAACCGCATCGAGTGTTTCGACATCAGTCACACGGGCGGCACGGATACGGTGGCGTCATGCGTGGTGTTCGGCGAGGAGGGCGCGCTCAAGAGCGAGTACCGCCGCTTCAACATCAGCGGAATCCAACCCGGCGATGACTATGCCGCCATGTACCAGGCGTTGACGCGGCGCTACAAGCGCGTGCGCGACCGCGAAATCACTGCGCCCGATGTGCTGCTGATCGACGGCGGGAAGGGACAGCTCGCGGAGGCGGCCAAGGTCCTCGAAGAACTGGGCGTCGCGGGAATTGCTTTGATCGGCGTCGCCAAGGGTGCGGACCGGCGGCCGGGCCAGGAACAACTGTTCTTGTTGGGCCAGGATACGCCCACTATACTGGCTCCGGACTCCAAAGCCTTGCATCTGATTCAGCGCGTGCGCGACGAAGCACACCGTTTCGCGATCACCGGCCACCGGCGCAAACGGGCCAAGCGCCATAGCCAGTCGATACTAGAAACTATTCCGGGGTTGGGGCCGGTCAAACGACGCGAGCTGCTGAAGCAGTTCGGCGGCATGCAGGGGATTTTGCGGGCAGGAATTGAGGATTTCGTGCAGATCCGCGGTCTCGGACGCGATCTCGCCGAGGTAATTTATGAGCACCTCCACCCAGGGCGCTGACGGTCAGTCGCATTGGAATGTGCCGAATACGCTGACGTGGCTGCGCATTTCGATGATTCCCGCGATTCTCGCGCTGTTTTACTTGCTGCCCTATCCGTGGGCGGATCCCGCGGCCTGCGCCGCATTCGCGCTTGCCGGCATCACCGATACCTTGGACGGCTACTACGCGCGGAAATTGGGCCAGACTTCGCGCCTCGGCGCGTTCCTGGATCCCGTCGCCGACAAGCTCATCGTCGCCGCCGCGCTGGTGTTGATCGTGAGCAAGGATCCCCGCTGGTTCGTGGTCATTGTCGCGGTCGTGATCATCGGCCGCGAAATCGCCGTGTCGGCGCTGCGCGAATGGATGGCCGAGATCGGGGCAAGCGGCCGCATCAAGGTGTCGCTGCTCGCCAAGTACAAAACCATCATGCAGATCGTCGGACTGTCGATGCTGCTGTACCGGCAGAACATTTTCAGCTTACCGATCTATGATCTCGGGTTGCTGCTGACCGCGGTCGCGGCGGTTCTGACCCTCTGGTCGATGATCCAGTACCTGCGGCTGGCGTGGCCGGAATTGCGGGGCAGTTCAACGCTTTAGCCGCCTTTCGCACCCGGTTCTTCTTGACTCCAGGCGGGGCGGCCCTACAATTGCGCGTCAGTTTCGGGCGGGAATAGCTCAGTTGGTAGAGCGCAACCTTGCCAAGGTTGAGGTCGCGAGTTCGAGCCTCGTTTCCCGCTCCAATTCAAGAGTACCCCTGCTCATTGTCAGTCCGCCGCGTAAGGGATGAAGCGACCGGTGGCATGGAGCCGATCAACGACATGGTGAAGGAGAGCCCCGCCCCCAACGGTGTCGACCGGCATCCGACAATCACGGAGTGCGCCCAGATGGAGCGCGACGGCTATCTGGTCGTGCGCAATTTCTTCGGGGTAAATCAGATCGCGGAGCTGTTGCGCTGGACCACGGAATTCGAAACCGCGCCGGAAGTGGCGGGCCGTCACTGGGTATATCATGAGGACAGTCTGACCGAGCCCGGCCGGCGCGTGATCCAGCGGATCGAATATTTCTGCCAGTTCCATGAGGGGTTTGATCGGTTGATCCGCCAGGGCGGCCTGGAGCGTTGGAGTGCTGCGCTGCTGGGCGGTCCAGTGGTCCTGTTCAAGGACAAGATCAACTTCAAGATGCCGGGCGGGGGCGGCTTCAAGGCGCATCAGGATCAACAGGCGGGCTGGGGCCGCTACGCGCCGATCTTTCTCACCGCCCTGGTGACGCTCGACGCGGCGACCGAGGAAAACGGTTGCCTGGAGATTGCGGCCGGCCGCCACCGCGAAGGGCTGATCGGCGAGGAATGGCGCCCGCTGGATGAGAACGGTTTGAGCCTGCAGCCGGTGCCGACCGCGCCCGGCGACGTGATCTTCTTCGATAGTTTCGCTCCGCATGCCTCCCGGCCGAACTTCAGCGACGCGCCGCGGCGAATTTTGTACCTCACGTACAATCTGGCCAGCCACGGCGATTCCAGAGTTCGGTACTATGCCGACAAACACGCATCTTTCCCGCCCGACATCGAGCGGGATCCGGGAAAGACCTACGTCTTTCGCGTGTAAGCGCCTGCGCGGCTGCATCCAGCGTAGAGACCACTCTTGAAGTTCGGTGCCATCATCGGCGGCCTGCTCGGGCTCGGTTTGGCGGCTTGCTTGCTGGAGATCTATGGGGTCGGACAGATCCTCGACCTGCTCAAGTTTGCCGGCTGGGTCGGTATTCTCGCGGTGACCGCTTTTCACTTTCTGCAGATTCTGTGCTCCGCGCTCGGCTGGCGAGTCATCGCCGGGCCGACTGTGCCGCGCCCCGGGCTGCTCGCATACACGGTATTGCGCTGGATCCGCGAGGCAGTGAACAATTTGCTGCCCCTGGCGCAGATCGGCGGCGAAATCGTCGTCGCGCGCCTGTTGCAGCAACACGGAATGAAGCTGGCGCCGGCCATCGCGAGTATCGTGGCCGATCTGTCGATTGAAATGGCAACGCAGATTCTCTTCACGCTGCTGGGTTTGATATTGTTGTTGCGCAGCGTCGGCGAAAGCGGCATCGCTGGGTACGTCATCAGCGGTCTCCTGATGGCCGCGCTGGTGGTCGCGGGCCTGTTCGGCGCGCTGTGGCTGGGACTGGCGGCCGCCGTCGAGAAAGGGCTCCTGCGTCTCGGCCGATGGATGGGCTGGGCCGGGGCCGCCAACGTCGAGGGGCTGCATCACGCGCTGATCGGTTGCTATCGGGCGCCGGACCGGGTGGCAATCGCGGCGTTGTGGCACATGGTCTCCTGGCTGCTGGGCGGCATCGAGGTGTGTCTCGCCGTGCATTTCCTTGGGTTGGATATCGGGATCGGGTCCGGATTGATCATCGAGAGCCTGGGTCAGGCCGTCAAGGCGGCCGGATTCGCCGTGCCAGGTGCGCTGGGGATACAAGAGGGCGGGTACATCGTCATCTGCCGCGCGCTCGGCCTCTCGCCGGAAGTGGCGATTGCGCTTTCTCTGATGAAACGCATACGGGAAATCTTGCTGGGAGGTTCCGGCCTCATTTTTTGGCAACGTGTGGCGGCGAAGGGATGAGCTGTGCCGCCCAAGTCGACATTCGAGGGGTTTCAGTGATCGGTACGTCTTGGACACATCTGCTGGCGCGGCGCGTGGTGCGGCCACTCCTGGGCACGCGGGTCAGACCAAACCATTTGACCACGTTGCGCTTGTTGACAGGCGTGGCGGCATGCCTGTTGCTCTCACTCGGAACCCGCGCGGGCATGGGGTGGGGCGGCGGGTTGTGGTTGCTGTCCGCCTTCCTCGACCGGGCGGACGGCGAACTCGCCCGGATCGGCAACATGATGAGTCCCGGTGGGCATCGCTACGACTACTACTCGGACAGTATCGTGAATTCCCTCTTCTTCGTAGCAATCGGCATCGGTCTGCGTGATAGCTGGCTCGGGTCCTGGTCGATCCCGCTCGGCGCGGTCAGCGGCGCCTCGGTGTTTCTGGGCGGGTTGTTCGCGGAATGGCTGGAGCTGCGCAGTCCGCCCGGCACCCAGGCCTATTCCGGCAAATGGGGTTTTGACCTGGACGATGCGCTCTATCTGATGGGTCCCCTGGCTTGGTTCGGCTGGTTGAGCCCGATCCTGGTCGGTGCCAGCATTGGCGCCCCGGCGATGATGCTCATCACCGGGTTGCGCCTGTTGCGGGTACGCGGTTAGTGCGCGCCATCATCCTGGCAGCCGGCCTCGGTCTGCGTTTGCAAGAAGCCGACAAGCGGCAGCTTCCCAAGTGTCTGCTGCAGTTCGGCGGCATGACCCTGCTCGAGCGGCATTTGCGTTTGCTGAAAGGCGCGGGTGTCGATCAAATTGTTCTGGCGCTCGGCTATCGTCACGAACAGGTCGAGGCCGAGCTCGATCGTTTGCGCTGGCAACCGCGTCCTGAGATTGTGCTCAATCCGCGTTTCGAGCTCGGCAGTGTGCTGACCGTCCATAGCGCCGCCGACGCCATGATTCGCGGCGGCGACGTTCTGCTGATGGATGCGGACGTCTTGTACGATGAGCGCATCGCGAGCGCGCTGGTGGCCGGTCCTGCGCCGGTGAACCGCGTGCTGATCGACCGCGACTTCGAGGCCGGCGACGAGCCCGTCAAACTCTGCGTGAGCGGCGGCGTGCCGATCGAATTACGCAAGCGGTTGGCGGCGGACTTGATATACGACACCATAGGCGAGTCGGTCGGATTCTTCCGCTTCGACCAGGCTGCTGCGCGCCGGCTGGCGACGCTGGTGGCAGGCTATGTCGCGCGAGACTGTGCGCATATGCCGCACGAAGAAGCGGTGCGCGACCTCCTGCGCGAGCGCAGCCAGGTCTTTGAAGTCGCCGACGTGACCGGAGCCCCCTGGATCGAGATCGACTTTCCGATCGACGTGGTGCGTGCGGCGCATGAAGTGATGCCGGCGCTTCTGCCGCTATCGGCCCGCGCACGCAGGCCCAAGGCCCGATAATCTCGGCCCAGACCCTCAAGTTCCGCGCAGTCGCGCCGCTAACAGCATGGACGCCTATCCACATGGACGAATGAAATGCTCGAGAACCTCAAGAGCAAACTGAAAGCGTCCAAGAATTTCCCGAGTCCGCCTGCGATAGCCCAGCAGATCATCGCGCTGGCGGCGGATCCTCACGCCGATATCCCGCAGATCGCTGCAGCGATCAGCAGGGACCCGGCTATTGCCGCCAAGCTATTGCGCGTCGCCAATTCCGCACTGTATTTCCGGCAGCGCAAGAGCACGAACCTGCGCCAGGCGCTGATCGTGCTCGGATTGCACGGCGCAATGACGCTTGCGCTTGGCTTCTCGCTCGTCGGCACGTATAGGGGCTTGAAGAGCAACGGTGTGGATTACGAGCGCTATTGGCGGCGCGCGATTTTGGGCGCCTCGGCGGCCAAGTGCTTCGGCACGCTGCAGACCTTAAGCGCGGTGGACGACATTTTCCTCGCGGCGCTGTTGCAAGACATTGCAATCCTCGGCGTCGATCGCGCCGCCCCGGATTTCTATCGCGACCTGCCTCGGAACGCCTCCCACCGCGAGTTCATGGGACACGAAACGGCCCGCCTTGGAATCGATCACGCCGAACTCGGCGCATGGCTTCTGGATTATTGGAAGCTGCCCGAGCCGGTATGTCGCGCGGTGGCGTGCAGTCACGCACCCGCGATCGCGGATCGGTCGACTCCAATGGGGATGGCCGCGTGCTGCGTCGCACTCGGCAGCGAGTGCGTGGAGATATTGCTGGCGCCGGCAGCTGCGACTGATTTTGCGGCGCTGGCTCTGCATGCGTCGGAATGGTTGGGCATCGACGCACCGGCGGTGGCCGAGGTAATGGGTAAGATCATCGCCGAGATACCGGAAATCGAGCGCTTGTTCGATACCGTATTGCTGCAGCCCAATGCCGCGAGCGTGATTCTCGATCAAGCGCGCGATTTGCTGATTCTGCGCAATCTGCAGACGCTCGAGCGGCCCGGCAGCACGCATGAGACGAACCTGGAACTCGACGCGCGCACCGCGACGCTGCAGGATGGGCAGCGGCGCGACGGCCTCACGGGACTCTACAACCGCGGCTATCTCGATCTGATGTTGAGGCGCGAATTTCAAGCTGCGACGGCGGGTAATTGGCCGTTGAGCGTGGTCTTCGTCGATCTCGACCGGTTCAAGGAGATCAACGACGCTTATGGGCATGCGGCCGGGGATTCGGTGCTTGTCACCACGGCGCAGTCGATTGCATCGGTGGCGCGGGACACCGACTGCGTCGCGCGCTACGGCGGCGAGGAGTTCGTGATCGTGTTGCCGGGTGTGGCGTCGCCCGGCGCCAAGATTTTTTGCGAGCGTCTGATCGCCCGTCTGCGCAGCATCTTGCATCCGATCCGCGGCACGATGGTGACCGTGACCGCCTCAGTGGGGCTCGCCACCCACGCTCCGAAGACGCCGTTTCAACGCGCCTCGCACTTGATCAATGCCGCGAACCGCTCGCTGTGCGTCGCCAAGAAATCCGGCCGCGATCGGCTGGTGCTGCACGATTCGGGCGGCCCGGTGTCCGGCGCCAACTCGTAACTGCGGCCTTGTGGCCGGCGTGGACCGCGCGGTCGATGGGGCGGGCTCAGCAACGCTGAAACACCAATGTAGCGTTGGTGCCGCCGAAGCCGAAACTGTTGGACATAACGGCGTCAATGCGGCGGCGTTCGGTCGCCCGTAGAATCGGGTAATCCGAGCAGGCAGCGTCGAGTTCGTCGATATTGACGGAACCCGCGACGAATCCGTCGCGCATCATGAGCAGGCTATAGATCGCCTCCTGCACGCCGGCCGCGCCGAGCGAGTGGCCGGACAGCGACTTGGTGGACGAGATGGGCGGCATGGCGGCGCCGAACACTTCGCGCACCGCTTTGAGCTCGATCACGTCGCCGAGCGGGGTCGAGGTGCCGTGGGTATTGAGGTACGATATCGGGGAAGAGACTCCGGCGAGCGCCTGCTGCATGCAGCGCACCGCACCCTCTCCCGAGGGCTGCACCATGTCCTGCCCATCGGTGGTAACGCCATAGCCGACCAATTCGGCATAGATGCGCGCATTCCGCGCGCTCGCGTGCTCGAGCGATTCAAGCACGATCATACCGCCACCGCTTGCGATCACGAAGCCGTCGCGCCCGGCATCGTAGGCGCGCGATGCGGATTGCGGCGTGTCGTTTCGCGCCGTCGACAACGCGCCCATGGCATCGAAAAGCGCGGTCAGGGACCAGTGTTCTTCTTCTCCGCCGCCGCAGAACATCACATCCTGATTTCCCCAGCGGATCTGCTCCGCGCCGACGCCGATGCAATGCGAACTCGTCGCGCAGGCGGACGTCACTGAGAAGCTCACGCCCTTGATGTGAAAGGCGGTGCCGAGGCAGGCGGCGATGGTGCTGCACATGGTGCGCGGCACGCGCGTCGGGCCTATCTTTCGGACGCCGCGCGCACGCAGGATATCCGCCGACTCGACCACGTTGGCCGGCGAAGCGCCGCCGCTGCCGGCGATGAGGCCGGTTCGCGGGTTACTCACGTCGGTCTGCGCCAGGCCGGCATCGAATATCGCGGACTTGAGGGAAATCGCGGCAAATGCCGCGGCGTCGCCCATGAACCGAAGATCGCGCCGGTCCAGATGTTGATCGATCTCGATTTGGGGGATCCCGGCGACCTGGCTGCGCAAACCCATTTCTGCGTACCCTGGCGCCGTGCGGATACCCGGCCGGCCCTCCGCCAGCGAACGGCTGACGGAATCAAGATCGTTACCCAGGCAGGAGACGATTCCCATGCCGGTGACGACGACGCGACGCATCAGGCGGCTTCGCCGGGGGCCGGCGGCTGGAGCGCGTTCGCGTTCTCGAACAGGCCGACGCGCAAGCCGTTCGCGGTGTAGATTTTTCGGCCGTCGGCGGCGAGCGAACCCTCTGCCGTCGCCATGATGAGCCTGCGGGTGATGACGCGCTTGATGTCGATTTGATAGCTCACTCGTTTCACGTGCGGCTGCACCTGTCCAAAAAAACGCACCTCTTCCACGCCGAGCGCACGGCCCAGGCCGCGGTGGCCGCTCCACGCCATGAAAAAGCCGACCAATTGCCACATGGCGTCGAGACCGAGACAGCCCGGCATGACCGGGTCGCCACGAAAGTGACACGCGAAGAACCATAGGGACGGATCGACGTCGAGTTCCGCGTGCAATACGCCGCGTCCGTGCGCGCCGCCCGTGAGGGAAATCTGAGTAATCCGGTCGACCATCAGCATTTGACCGGAGGGTAACCTCGGACTGTTCAGGCCGAAGAGCTTGCCTTCGCCGCAAGCAATCAGTTCCTCGCGGGAAAAACTCGACTGTCGCGGACCGGCTGCGTCGACGTCGTTCACTTTGGCGGGACCTCGGCTTGAAGACCACTCAATCTTATGCACACCGGCGCAGAGGCCCTCTGTGCGCTACCGAACATAGCTTATCTTGCTGCCAAAGACCTGCGCCATTCAAGCGCGGCGTGGCTACAGGGTATGTCCCTAGGGCAAGATGCGGCTTTCCCTATTTTGATGGGGCAGTTTGACCGCCGATCGTTTTCCCGCACCCACAGTTGGCGGTTTGGTCGCGTTTTATCGCGGTTTTGTATGTCATATTGCTTGCATCGGTTCCATTTTCCGGACAATTCCCCTCTTCTCCGGTTACCGCACGCGCGAGATCTCTCAATATGTCATCGATTGCCGGCAAAATACCCGCATCGTTCTCGAGTCCTGCCGGCAATCCATCGTTCGCCGGGTCGCTCACAAAGGTTTCGCAACGGCCTTCAGGCTGTGTGGACTTCGGCGATCTGTTTTGCGACGCCAAGATCATCTGCGTGACGCTCGACACGGGCGCCCGTGTCACCTATTGCAATGATTACCTTCTGCATTTGACCGGGTGGGAGCGATCGGACGTGATCGGGCAGGACTGGTTCGAATTTTTCATACCGCCGAAAATTGACGGTTTGAGGCAACTCTTTGCGGACATTCTCATCGAAGAGCCCCTCTCGAGGCATCATGAGAATGAGATTCTGACGCGCTCCGGCGAATGCCGGCTCATTCGTTGGAAGAATTCCTTGTTGCGATCCGCGGCGGGCGATGTAATCGGAACGGCGAGCATCGGCGAAGATATCACCGAGCAGAAGCGCAATCAGGAGTCGCAGCTGCAACAAGACCTGGTGCAACTGAGGCGTCGGAGCGAGCTGATTCTGGAATCGGTCGGGGAGGGCATCCACGGGATCGATACGCAGGGACGCATCATTTTCCAGAATTCGGTGGCCGCAAAATTACTCGGATATCCGGTCGAGGAGCTCTCCGGCAAACTGGCGCACGACTCGATGCATCACTCGCGCAAGGACGGCACCCGCTTTCCGGTCGAGCAGTGCGCCATTCACGCCGCCCTGCGGGATGGCGTAACTCGCACGGTCGGGGATGAGGTGTTTTGGCGCAAGGATGGCACCAGCTTTCCCGTCGAATACACCACCGCTCCCATCCGCAATGAGCGCAATGAGATAACCGGAGCCGTGGTGGCTTTCCGCGACATCACCGATCGAAAAGAGTCTGAAAACAGAATCGGGCGTTTGAATCGCGTGTACGCCGTGCTGAGCGGCATCAATTCGCTGATCGTGCGCGTGCGCAACCGCGACGAATTCTTCAAGGAGGCCTGCCGGATCGCGGTCGAGGAAGGCGGCTTCCGCATGTCATTGATATGCATCGCGGATCGGGGCACGATGAAGATCATCCCGGCCGCCTCGGCGGGCAAGGATGCGGAGCTGCTGACCGCGATCGAAACCTTGTTGTTATCGAGCGAGGGCTCGCCCAATACCATGGTCGCGCGGGCGATGATGGAAAAAAAGGCCATCGTGTCCAACGATTCGCAAAGCGACCCCCAGGTGTTGTTGGGTGAAAGGTATGCCAAATCCGGAGTTCGCTCGGTGGCGGTTTTGCCCCTGATTGCTTCCAATGAATCGGTGGGTGTGCTCGCGCTCTACTCCAACGAGATTGAATTTTTCCATGAAGAAGAGATCAGGCTGCTGACCGACCTGACCGGCAACATGGCATTCGCGCTGGACCACATCGAAAAAGAGGCAAGGCTCAACTATCTCGCCTACTACGATGTCCTCACCGGACTCGCGAATCGCAGTCTATTTCTCGAGCGAGTGGCTCAATACACGCGCGGTGCCGCCAATGGCGATCACAGTCTCGCGTTGATCCTATTCGATTTGGAGCGTTTCAAGAGCATCAACGACAGTCTCGGCGTGCCGGCCGGCGACGCGCTTTTACGGCAAGTCGCGGATTGGCTGACGCGCATGGTGGGCGACGCAAGCCTGTTGGCACGTCTGGGCTCGGACCATTTTGCCGTGGTGCTGCCGCAATTGAAGCAGGGACAGGACGTGAGGCAATTTGTCGAGAAGGCCATGGACGGTTTTCTGGACCATCCATTCCGCCTCAATGACGCCGTCTTCCGGATCAGCGCCAAGGCCGGCATCGCCCTGTTCCCGGATCACGGTGCAAAGGCGGAGACCTTGTTCAAGAATGCCGAGGCCGCGCTCAAGAATGCGAAGACCTCGGGTGAGCCATTCCTGTTGTACACGCAGAAAATGAGCGCGGGCGTCGCCGGCAAGGTCACGCTCGAGAACAAGTTGCGCCGCGCGATCGACAAGGAAGAATTCGTGCTGCATTACCAGCCCAAGGTGAATTTGCTGAGCGGCAAACTCACCGGCGCCGAAGCGCTGCTGCGGTGGAATGATCCGGAAACAGGCTTGGTCGCGCCGGGCCGGTTCATCCCGGTACTGGAGGAGACGGGACTGATCCATGAGGTTGGGCGCTGGGCGATGCGCAAGGCAATCGAAGACTACTTGCGCTGGCGCGACGCGGGCACGGCGGCGGTGCGCATCGCGGTGAATGTCTCGCCGCTCCAGTTGCGCAATCGAAGTTTCCTCGCCGAGATCGAACGGGCAATCGATGTCGATGCGCAGGCGGCAGCCGGATTGGAACTGGAGATAACCGAAGGCGTCATCATGGGCGACGTCAAGCACAGCATCTCCACCCTGCACGCCATCCGAAAGATGGGCATAACCGTGGCCATAGACGACTTCGGCACCGGGTTCTCTTCGCTCAGCTACCTGGCAAAACTGCCCGTGGACACGGTCAAGGTCGATCGCTCATTCGTCGTGGACATGACCAGCGGACCATCGGGCCTGTCCCTGATGTCGGCGATCATCAGCCTGGCGCATTCACTGAACCTCAAAATCGTGGCGGAGGGCGTCGAAACCGATGAACAATCGCGCCTGCTGCGGCTACTGGGCTGCGACGAAATGCAAGGTTTTCTGTTTTGCAAGCCGGTCCCGAGCGAGATTTTCGAAGCAAGATTCCTCGCGCTCGAATCGAAGGCTTTCTCGGCTTGATACGGCGAGCGGCGCCACGCGCCCTCGAGTCACTTCCTGTCGATCTCGATGTTTTCTTTCTTACCGCTATTGGAAACCGAGATCATGATGCCGATGCCGAACGCGATCGCGACTCCGATCAAAGTCCACGTGGTGCCGATTCTTTCCAGAACGCCCAATTTCCAGAGGGCGGCCAGGAGACCCCCTATCAGGACCACGAAACCAACAAGATACATACCTGCCCATTTCATCACCGACCTCCCGACCAATTCAGGTTCCTAGCGCGTCGATATCCGCAGGATACCGGCCGACGCCGGTGCCGTCTGTCTGCCAGCGAACGGAACTGAGTCCGGCGGCAGTCCGGCGGCAGTCCTTGGTGCCGCATCCCGGAATGAACGCAACTCGTCCACGCTGCAGACGTGCGGCGACCGCAGCATTTCGGTAACCGCTCTGTCATATCGCACACGCATCCTCTGGCGCTCTTGACACTCCTTCGGTGTCTCGAGCCTCAGAATCTCAGGGATGCCAACGTGCGACGGCCAAAAATTGCCCTCCTGCTTCTATCCATGTTCAGTATCGTGGGTTTCTCCACGGCCGCAATGGCCGAAGACAATGGCGGTGTCGCCGGCCGTGTACTGCGCGCGCGCGACTCGCAACCCATCGCCGAAGTACCGGTACAGATCAGAGAGACCGGCGCGAAAGCAGCAACCGATGCACAGGGCGCCTATGCCTTCAGAGATCTGCGGCCCGGGGCATACACACTGATCGTGACTCCCAGTGGGAGCGCGCCCATCCAGCGCAGAATTACAGTCGCGGCGGGTAAGCGGACCGAGCAAGACATCACGATTGGCGCTGAAATGACCGCGCTCGAGAGCATTACCGTATTGGCGCAACGCACGACCATCGCCGTCGCGCGCGAAGCGCAATACGAAGCGCCCAATCTGGTGAACATCACCACGTATGAGGAAATTCGAAAGATACCGGATGTCAGCGTCGCGGAGGCGGTGCGCCGGATTCCCGGCATTTCACTGGAGACCGACGAGGGCGAGGGGCGCTACGTCAATTGCCGCGGCCTCGATGCCGACTTGAACAGCACGACTTTCGGCGGCTTGCGTCTGCCCCCCACCAACAATGCTTCGCCGTTCGGCGGCTATCGCGCGGTGACCCTGGATTCCATCCCCATCGGGTTGGTGGGCGCCATCACGGTGACCAAGTCGAACTTGCCGAGTCAGGATGCCGAAGCCCTGGGCTGCACCATCGAAATCACGCCGAAGACAGCCCCGCAGAACGGCGCCCCCTTCATTCAGGGTAACGTCGGATCGGGATATGAGCCCCTGCGCGGAACGGGCATTATCGATGTGGCGGTTACCGCCGGCGGGAGATTCGGCGGCCCCGGGAAGCCCTCCGACTCCGATGTGACGGCGTACAGCGACCGTCCGTTCTCGGTGGTGTTGACGGCCACCTACTACGACGATCAGCGCGGCTTCGACGACGTGGAGCCCGCCTACTTCGACGACACGGCAAAAGGCGCGGTACCCGCACCCGGCGGTCACCCGTATGACGCGATCAACGGCATCGATTTTCGCGACTACGAACTGCACCGCAAGCGGCACGGCTATGGAGTCGATCTGGGTTATCAACCCGATGCGAACAACAGCTGGTACATTCGCGGTTTCGATGCGGGCTACACGGAATTGTACTACCGGCCGTACCTGCATCTGAAGCCCGATGGCAACACCATCCTCAACGCGGACGGCAGCATGACGGACACGCTCAACGCCCCGGGCGCCATTACCAAGAACTTGCGTGACGAGCGGGAGACTTCCCGGGACAAGATATTCGTCCTCGGGGGCAAGAACATCATCGGCGACAATACGCTCGACTATCGCGTCGGCTACACCAAGGGGACCTGGGACAAGTTCTACGACGAGAATTCCAGCTACGCGTACACCGCGCCGGCCGGCTCGAACATCACCTATACCTACAATTTGTCGGGGCAGGGACATACCCCGAATCAGACGGTGACCGGCGCGAACTATCTGGATCCGACGCAATATCAATTGGCGGGCGCCAACAACAGCACTGCCGTCAATTTCGACAAGGAACTGTCGTTTGCCACCAACTTCGACATGCCCCTGCAGTGGGGCGGCTTTGACTCGGAGGACCTCAAGGTGGGCGCGAGCGCGCGCCTGCGAAAAAAGCGCACCACCGCGAACAGTGTGTCCTATCTGAACCTGACGCCCGTGCTTCTGTCGGACGCCGCCTCGAGCGGGCCGGAGGTCTACTACAACAACCGGTACCCGATCGGCGTCGATATTGCACCGGGCTATCTGCAATACCATTTCGGACCGGGCGCGATGGCCCCGGCACCCGACAGCACGGCCCTGTCGCCCGATTTGCTCAGCGACCTGCAGCAGTATCTGGATGCCAAGGAAAATGTGTATGCGCTCTACGGCCAGTACGAGATGAACCGCGGTCCTTTCGGACTGGTCGGCGGTTTGCGAGTGGAACGCACCACGGACAAATCCAACGCTTTTCAGGTACAGAAGACCAACACCGGCACCCCGACCGAGATCGACGCAGTAACTCCGGTCACGGCGACCAAGAGCTACAGCAATTATTTCCCGAGTTTGCAAGGGAAATATGAAATCGCGCCGAAACTGATCACGCGCGCGACGTGGTCATCGACCCTGGCCCGGCCCGGCTTCAACCAATCCAACGTGTCCGAGACCATCGACTACGGCTCGTTTCAGATCACGGTCGGGAATCCGAACCTCAAGCCCGCCAAGGCGAATAGTTTCGATGTGACGATCGAGAAATATCTGGAGAGCGCCGGGATCCTCTCGTTCGGCCTCTTCGACAAGGAATTCAAGGATTACATCGTGCCGAACCAAACGGGCTTCCAGACCATCACCGGAAACCCAACGCCGTTGCGATTGTTTACCTTCAGCAACATTGGCAAGTCGCACGCGCGAGGCGCGGAATTCAATTGGGAACAGCGGTTCAAGAACCTGCCCGGGTTTCTGAGGGGCCTCGGAGCGAGCGCCAACTACACGTTCGTCGATTCGCGCATTGAGATTCGTCCGGGCGAATTCTCGACGCTGCCGTCGGCCTCGAAGAATACTTGGAACGTCGCGGCATTCTACGAGGAGTACGGACTGGGCCTGCGAGTGGTCGCGTATTCCACCTCCGCGGACCTCTTCTCGATCGGCACGCAAAAATCCGGCGACGTTTGGAATGCCACTCGCACGTCCGCGGATTTCGGCGGTACCTATGCGTTCGCGCAGCATTGGTCCGCCTACCTCAATGTGAAGAACCTGCTCAACACGCCGCATAAGTTCTATCAGGGGACGTTCGAGCGGGTGATTCAACGCGAATTCTACGAACAGACTTACCAAGTGGGGGTGAGGTTCGACTATTGATACCTGCCGCCGGACTGCCTCTTCCGCGGGGGCAATGCCCCCGCCAGCGGTCTTTTGATCCCTAGCAATTTTTCAGGAATGCTATAGAATCCGCCGACTTGAGCGGTCTACGAGGTGCTTTTGCCAAGGTTTGAGGTCGCGAGTTCGAGCCTCGGTTCCCGCCCCAGATTTTGTATGAACCCCGGCTTAGCCCAAGGTTCGCCATTTTTGACCCAGGCTAGGTGGCAGAGTGGTCATGCAGCGGCCTGCAAAGCCGCGTACAGCGGTTCGATTCCGCTCCTAGCCTCCAGTTTCAGAACGTCTTTGCGGAACGGCGGGGTGCGGCAACGCCACCCTCATTTTTGGAGCGCCCGATGTCGGAAGATGGCTCGAATTTGATCAACATGCGCGCGGCGAATACACCGGAGACATGCGATTTGCGCCGTGTGGGTGCGCATCCCGACTATTGGTATCCCCTGGCGTGGTCCCGGGAATTGAAGGTGGGCAAGGCCCTCGGGCGCCGCTTCGCCGGGCTGCCCATCGTGCTGTATCGGGGCAGCAGCGGGCAGGTGTTTGCGCTGGAAGACCGCTGCGCTCACCGCCAGGTGCCCTTGCATCTCGGCGTCGTGTGCGGCGATGAACTCAAGTGTCACTATCACGGGTGGACATACAGTCGGACCGGCAAGTGCGTGAATGTGCCGTACCTGGGCTCGGATCGGCTGCCCACGGGCGTGAAGAGCTATCCCGCACGCGAAGTCGACGGGCTGATCCTCGTCTTTCCCGGCGACCCGGCCGTGGCGGAAAGCCGCCTGCCGGCGCACTTGGGCTCCTCGCAGCGCAAAGATTACAAGACGCGGCGGCTCAACCGCGAAGTGGCGTGCCACTACACCTTCATGCACGAGAATCTGTTCGACATGAACCATCAGTTCATGCATCGCAAGCAGATGGGTTCCATCAGGGCGCGTTGCTTGGGAAAGCAGCACGGCGAGGATTGGGCGCAGGTGGAATACAGCTTCAGCCGCACCGAGGGGAAATCCTCCGTGGGCGAACAGGTCATCGTCGACCTGATGCGCAAGCGCGGCGAGGCCAAGAAGGACTTTTCCGACCACATGCGTATTCGCACCGATTACCCGACCCAGAATCTGAAGGTCTGGGTGGGGCGGGATATCCAACCAACCGACGATCCGGTGCTCGATGTTTGGCTTGCCTACACGCCGCTCGACGAAGAGCAGCGCACCAACCGCACCTATGGCTATTTGTCGGTGAAGAAGCCGCAGGTGCCGGGAATCATTCACGCCGTGTGGCCCTTCGTGACCTGGTTTACAGAAAATATTTTTCGCGAGGACAAGGAAATCGTGGAGTACGAGCAGAGAGCCTATGACGCACAGGGAGCCGACTGGAACAACGAGGTGTTCCCGCCGATACGAGATCTTCGAAGCGTGTTGGCTCGCTGCGGCAGGCCTATCGAATAAGACTCGACCAGATGGGCGCGATTCATCGGGTGATTTTTCTGACCGCCCTGCTGGCGACGGCGTGGCAGGCGGCCGCGGCCGAGTCTGACCCGACGCAAGCACCGGCGCCCGGGCCGATCGCGCCGCCCGCGCCCACGACGCCCAGCGGATTGGCGAGATGGCTCAATCCCGAGACTGCGCCGTTCATTCCGGTGCCGTTGATCGGCGTCGATCCCAACAGCGGCACGACGGTGGGTCTCATTCCCACCTGGGTGAAAACCGATGAGAATCACCAGATCAATCGCATCATCGCGCCCGATGTGCTTTACAACCCCAATTTCGGTGTCGGCGTGGATGGTCGCATCTACGGCTACACGTCCGGGGACGAGCAGTGGTCGGTGGTCGGCGGCATCAAGCAGCGCGTCGAACGCAGCGTCGATTTCGAATTTCAGCGCGGACGCTTGCGCGAGGAGCGCTGGTCGTTCAATACCAGTGTGATCTACGATCGCAGCGGCGTGCCGCGCTTCTACGGCATCGGCAATGAAACGCCCAAGCGCGATGAAACGAATTACACGGCCCAGAAGAAGGAAGTGCAGGGGCAGATCGGGCTGAATCTGACTCGCGCCTGGCAGCTGCTGTACACCGCGCGCCTGCAGGTGGTCGATGTGCTTCCCGGGACATTGCAGAACATCGCGTCGCTCGAGACCCGCTTTGGCCATATCCAGGGCCTTGGCACCAGCACGCAAGTGCTCAACCGGCTGTCCATCGTCTATGACACGCGGGATGACTTGACCGTTCCGAGTCGCGGCGTGCAATTGATCGCCTATGGCGGTCTTGCCAGCCGCGGTGGCCTGCTGAACGATTCGATGTACAGCGAAGTCGGGGGAGACGGACGCGCCATCTGGCCCATTGCGCCGGACACGATATTGGCGGCACACATGGCGCTACGCTATTTGCCGGCGTTGCACAACGTGCCGTTCTGGGCGCTCAGCAGCATCGGCGGCGGTGACAGCGTGGTCGGCGGTCAACAACCGCTGCGCGGCTTTGGTGCCGGACGCTTTTACGACCGCGATTCTTTTTCGAGCAGTCTCGAGCTGCGCCGAAAAGTCTGGTCGTTCAATGCCACGTCGACCACGGTGGATGTGGAAGTGACTCCCTTCATCGATGTCGGCCAGGTATTTGCGCGATCGGGCACGTTTCCGCTGGATCATCTGCACCGTGTCTACGGGGTGGGGTTTCGCGGCATCGCGCGGCCCTTCGTGGTCGGCTACGTCGACATCGGCTACGGGAGCGAGGGTGTCGCCGCGTTCACCGGGCTTTATTATCCGTTCTGAGAAGCGACTGCGTTCTGGGAACGCGACTGCGCTCTGAGAAACGAAGACTCGCCGGCCGACCCGCGGGACCTGGAATACTCGGCAGGCTCAGTCGCTGCAAAATGCGCGCACGCGCTCGCTGGGATTGCGCAGGTAATTGTCCAGGTAGTAGCCGATCAGGGTTTTCGCGTAGCTCGTGTCCTGGGGACGCCTGACCATCGATGCGTCGCCGATCCAGCCGTCGATGCAGCTGCGCTTCTCCGCGTTGCCGGCGGCACAGTCGAGCAAGTTGGAAAATGCCCGGCGGTATGCGGTGAATTCCGGTCTGCGCATGGGGGCGCCGTGCCCAGGCACCAGCCACTCGAAAGCCGTTTTCTCGAGATGCGCCAGCGAATCGCGCCAGCGCGCCGGGCACGCGCTTTCAAAGAACGGAGCCGGCAAAGTGACCAGATCGCCCGCCAAAAGAACGCGCGTCTTGGGGTCGAACACCCAGACGTCGCCGGCGGTGACGGCGTGCGATTCGAGGTGCACCAGAAGCAAGCGGCCGGCAATCGTCATGGAGGCGGACCTGGTCACGATGTCGGTCGGGTCGAGCGCGGCTCCCGCGTCGATCAGCGCTATTTCCGCGCGCATGGAATCCTGCGCTGCCGGGTTCTTGGCGGAGCCGGCGATTTCCGCCGTCAATTGCGCCCGGTAATCGGCCAGAAATCCGGAGTGGGCCGCCAGGATGGCCGAGCTTGCGTAGACCTGGAGGTCGGGAAACGCGGCGCGCAGCTGCGGATTGCCGCCCACGTGGTCCAAGTGCCAGTGTGAATTGATGATGGCCGCGATGGGCCGACCCTGCGCGCGGGCAAAATCGAGCACCTGCTGCGCGTGCTCTTGGTGCCGGCCGGTGTCGAACACGATCAAACCCTGCGGCGCGTCGATGACGATGCTGTTGCCGTCGGGCTGGCGGTTGGGCGGGGTTTCACCCTCGATGAGATGAGTGCCGGGCGCGATCAGCGACGCGGCGCCGGCGCAAGCGCAAGCGCCGAAGAAAAGTACCGCGAGCGCCGGGATGCGCAGGGACACGGGCGTTACAGGCTGTCGACCGCGGTGCGCAGCGCATCCGCATCGCGGCTCGCGTCCGCTTCGATGCGCCTCACGATACGGCCATCGGCATCGGCAATGAGGATGGTCGGGACATCGTTCACCCGAAATGCCCGGAACACTTCCCCCGATGCGTCCAAGGTGAGCGGAATCGTCACCTTGTACTCCGCGCGATATTGCCGCAGATCCGCCGAGTCCGCCCAGAGGCCCGAGGCGATTCCGATCCAGCGCACGCGCGGATCCTTGCCCAAGGCGGTGAATTGCGCGCGCATATCGCGGCAATTCGCAGCAACCTCCGGCCGCGTGGTCGCAAGGTAGGATTCGCACCACGGCGAAAGAAAGACCAGGGCGGTCAATTTCCGCTGCGCCGCGCCGCTCTGAAAATCGAAGCGCTGTCCGTCGAGAGTTCGCAATGACCGCTTGGGCAGGGGATCGCCAACGCCGATCGGCGGTGAATCGTCGTGCGCCATCGCCGCGGCACGCGGACCGCGGGCGGCGGGTGCGCGCGCCGCAATCAGTGCCGCGTCGAGTTCCTTGTCGGCAAGATGTCCGACGTACAGTATCCGGCCGTCGCGTCCGATGACGACGTGCGTGGGCGTGACTCGCAGATGGAAGGCGGCGACCAGGCTGCCGTCGTCGAATACGATCGGCATGGTGATCGCGAGCTTCTTGCGATAGGCGCGGATGGCTTCGATGGAATCGTTGAATCCGACATCGATGGCGATGACGGCCATATCCGGTCCCGCCGTTTCGTAGGTATGCTCGAAATGCGGCATCTGTTCCCGGCAGGGCACGCACCAAGTGGCCCAGAATTTGAGGTACACCGCCTTCTTGCCGTAAAGACTGCCGAGATCGATTGCCTCGCCGTCGATCGTTTTCAGCATCAGCCGGGGCGCGGGTGCGCCCAGGATCGCGCGGCCGGCGGCTTGCGCGCGCTGCTGTCCGGTGGTTTCCGCCGGCGCCGGTGCGACCGCGCAGACCCCACAGATCGCGAGCCAGGCCGTGAACGCCAGCTTCGGTAAATGGTGGTCATTCATGGTCCGACTCAATGGGGTTGCAGGGGTTGCCGCGGGTGAAAAGTCGTAACATACGCCTGTCGGCGTTATGTCAGAAGTTCGCATTTGATGATGACTGCGCAGACCGTAATTGTATATCCTGTTGTTTGGAGTGCCTGAGGATTATCATTGACGAATGCCCTCGTCAGCAAAGACGGCCCGAATTTCTTGGTCTACCTGAAAGCGTGAGCACGGAACACCAAGGAGGACGTTCTCGGTTGCGTCCTGCGGGCGGGATGCTCGTCACGCGGGTTCGGCCGACCGCGGTGGTACACACCGCCCTCGCCACCGTGCTGTTCGCCGATCTGCGCGGCTACACGGGAATGGCCGAGCGCCTGCCGGCGGCCCGCGTCTTGCCGCTCTTGGATGAATTCTTCCGAACTCTCTCATCCGCGACTGAAACATACGGCGGCACGGTGTTTCACATGGCGGGGGACGGAATGATGGCGGGTTTCGGCGTGAACGATGAGAACTCCGACGGGAGCCGCGACGCGCTGGCCGCGGGCCACGCGATGCTGCAGGGCTTCGCGCCCATTGCGGCACGCTGGCGCAGCGACCTCGCGATCGATGCGGGAATCGGCGTCGGGCTGCATCTCGGAGAGGTCGCTGTCGGGGTGCTGGGACCGCCTCGGCATCGGGCGACCACGCTGGTGGGCGATACGGTCAACGTGGCCGCGCGGCTCTGCAGCCGGGCGCGTGCCGGCGAGGTCTTGTTCTCTTGCACCGTCGCCGAGGCCCTCGAGAACAATGCCGCGGTCGCGGGCATCGCCGTGGGAGCCGCGCCGTTTTTGCAGTTGCCGCAGTTCGCATTGCGAGGGCGCCGCGGCCCGATCGACATATGGTGTGTCCCTGCGCGGGAGCGCCTCGCGCTGTAAGCACCAAGGCCTTGTGGTGCCCCGGGCCGGATTTGAACCGGCATGGTTGTTCACCGGCGGATTTTCTTACCTCTACGGCTTTCGCCGCCGCGCGCCACACGCGTTTGGGGTCTGGAGTGCGCCACGACCGTAACAGCCGCTCTCGACTGTCGTAGGTCCCCGCCGTCCACTCTCTACACCTGCCGGCACTATGTGCCGGATTGGCTCGGCGTTGCCTCAGGCTTGGCCTGGGGGTTCACCGACTTTGACGGGATTCGGTCAAGCCGTTTCCGTGCCTGCCGCTCAATTGGTTTTCAAGTCCGCTGCGTATACCGTTCCGCCACCGGGGCATCCACCGCATTGTAACGGGCTGTATGCGCCGATGGCGAGTGTTCCGGTCAGGATTCCAAATTCCACGAGGAGTTTGGCTATTACGCCGACCCGGTCGACGAAACCACAGCGACACTTCCCAAGGGCTGGAAGGCTCGGTTGGTGAATTTGCCCGCGGGAGATACCGGCGGAGTGGTGGGACTGTGTTTGGATCCTCATGATCTCGCGATTGCGAAGTATGTCGCCGGCCGGGAAAAGGACCTTGTATTCACACGCGCACTGGCCGGCAGGGGAATCGTGTCAAACGGTCGTTTGCTCGCGTTACTCGGCCAAACTCCGGTTTCCGGAGAAATACGCCAGCGAATTTGCGCGCAAATCGCCGGAGACTTTGCCGGAGGAAGTGATCTGGAATCGCCGTTGCGAGGTTAAAACCCACGCCGAGAGCTGTTTTCGTTTAGCATATCGGCCTTGTGCAGCGGTTGCACACTACTGAGCCCGACACGCGAGTCCGGGCGAGGGCACCACTGACTCAAACGGGGCGATTTCATTCGGGGGGTGCAGCGATGAGGCAGGTCGGGTCAAAACGTGAGCCGGGGATCGCACTCAACGCCAGCGGGCGCCTTCTCAAAGAAGGGGCTCGCTTCAACGAGGCGGTGTCGCAGCTGTCGCCCAGCACGTTCGTGCCGAAGGGCATCTATCGCTTCCGTTCGCATAAAGCTGCCAACCAGCACGCTCAGGATTGCCTCGTGCGGGGCATGGGACAACTGGCCGCGAAGCGGGGATAGATGGCAGAGTTCAGCCGACCCGCGACTCTTGAAGACCTCAAACTGCTGCTGCGATCGCTCCATGAACATGGTGCCGACTACCTCTTGATCGGCGGCTACGCGCTTGCCGCCCATGGCTACCAGCGTGCGACAACGGACATCGACGTAGTTGTTCCGGCGACGTCCGATGCGGGTCAGCGTATCAAGGACGCGTTAATGGTCTTGCCGGACGGGGTTGCGAGGGATATAGAACCGAAGTGGTTCGAGGAGGGCGAGAACATCCGGGTTGCGGATGCGTTCGTAGTGGATCTCATGCTCAATGCAAACGGGCACACATACAACACACTGCGTCAATACGCGGAGACGATCGAACTCGATGGCATCCCGGTACAAACCATCACTCTCGAAGGCCTGCTTCTCACCAAGAAAACCATGCGGGACAAGGACGTGTCGGATCGGATCATCATAGAGCGGGCGCTCGAAGCATTCAGATTGCACGCCAGGGACGATGGCGGAGGTCAGGGCAAGGAATAATCTCGTCCGCTATCCTCCATGGCCTCGGATGATTGGATTGCGGCCCAGGTCCATCAGCATGCGGGTCAACAGATATACCCGGGGGACGATGCTCGACAAATCGGCGTAGTCCTCGACGCCATGGGCACCACCGCCAAGAATGGCCACGCCGTCGATGCACGGCGTGCCGGTTTCTGCTGCGAACGCGACGTCGGCGGACGAGCCGACGGGAACACCGGTCAATTGGCGGCCGATCTCCGCATACAGCGCTTGGGCGCGTTTGAGCAGAGCTGCGGTCGAGGCGGAAGCCGGCCACGGGGGAAAATTCCGTGTCATGGACGCCTTGACCTGAACCTCAGGGACGATCGTGTCGCCGGCAAGCTTTTGCAGACCTGTCTCCACGCGATCAAATTCCTCCGGCGTGAAAGCGCGTACGTCCGCCCTGATGACCGCGTGGTCAGGTATGACGTTGACTGCATTCCCCCCTTGGATCATGGTGACGTTGACCGTGGTCTCCTTTGCAATGTCCGCCAGCGTACTGAGTTGGAGGGCTTGATGGGAGGCCTCAACGATGGAATTGCGGCCTTTTTCCGGTTCCAGTCCGGCGTGGGCGGCACGACCAATAACATCAACGGTTATGACAGCGGAACCCTTGCGGGTGACTTCAAGTCCGTCGGGCGGCACACCGCGTTCCAGGTTGATGGCAGCGTCGCTCTCCTTCGCCTTGGCGCGGATCAGGTCGCGCGTGCCTACGGAACCCGTTTCCTCGTTCGAGTTGAGAATCAGAGTGATCCGGGCGTAATCGCGGTAGTTGATACTGTGCAGGATGCTCAACGCGCATACGGCGCTGACGATACCCGCCTTGTCGTCTCCCGCGCCCGGACCGACACCATGGTCGCCCACAACTCTGTACGGCCGCTGTGCCACCGTTCCGCGCGGGAATACCGTGTCCATGTGGGCGATGAGCAAAATACGGCCCTTGCCCGTGCCGGTCAGTGTAGCAACGACATTGTCGCCAACGGCCGGTCCGGGAGCCGATACGCTCTCGACGTTGGCACCGACTCGTTCCAGTTCAGCCTTCAAGATCGCGCCCATGGTGGCGAGGCCCGCGACATCTCCGGTGCCGGAATCAATTTGCACGAGCTGCTGCAGGAGTGTCCGCGCCTTCGGTTCGCACGTCTTGGCGGCCGCCAGGACCCGAGCGTCCGGTCGAGCGTACGAAGGCGAGATGGAACCGACCGTCAGAATCGCGAGGACGGTAGAAAGAACCACCTGTGCCCGGGTCAATTTGCGTATGAGACACATCGTGCGCTCCTCGGTCCATTAGGACAGGTGTTGCCGGATGATTTCAACCATGCGGTCGGGCCGCGTACCCGGTGGAAAAAAACCCAAATATTTTCCGGTGCGGTCGACAAGATAGATAAATCCGGTGTGGTCAATTGCGTAGGGCTCGCCGTGCTCGGCTGCGATCTTTGCGTAATAGACTTTGTAAGCGAGGGCCAGCGCACGGATGTCATGCTCCGATCCGGTCAACCCCACGAAGCGCGGGTGAAAGGGCGTCAGATATCGGCGCAGATGCTCAACCGTATCGCGCTGTGGATCGATGGTGATGAAGATCGGCTGAACGTCGTTGCCGGCCGAGCCAAGTAGATCCATGGCGGAAGAAATGGCCAACAGATCGGTCGGACAGACATCCGGGCAATACGTGTACCCGAAGTAAAGTACCAGCAACTTGCCGCGGAACTGCGCATCGGTCCGACGCCGGCCATGCTGGTCAATCAGCCGGAAAGGCGCGCCGATCGGACCGTGGTTCCACATCAGCGCTTCCATGAGTTCCGCGGCGGAAGGAGCAGCGACCTCGGCGGATGCCAGCGTGCCAGGCGCGCCGATCAACTGCGCGACCAACGCGGCCGCGCCGAACCGATGGACGACGGATCTCACAACGCTGTGGTGACCTTTCCCGCTTGGCTCAGGCGCCGAAGACAATCCGGCTGCCGGTGGTCGTGACCATCAGGTTGTCCGGCATCTGCTCGCGCATCGCCTGGATGAAGTTATATCCGCTGCAATGCATGGGAATGACGACGTCCGGTTCGAGCTTTTTCACTTCGGCCACGACGGTGTCGAGATAATCCTTGGGCGCCGGCCCCAAGTGGAAGCCGCCGACAATCGCGTGGATTTTGTGCACGCCCGACACTTCCTGCGCCTGGCGCACCGAATTGACGATGCCGACATGGCCGCATGAGCTGATCACGACGAGGCCCTTGTCTTTGAGATTGAAGCAGGTCGCGTGCTCATGGACATGCTCATCCGGCACAATCTTGCCCTGCAACTCGGCCGTCGTGTAGTGGCTCGCGTTGCAGCCGAGGCCGTCTTCCATCTTGCGTTCGACGAATGTGTTGGGGAGCACTTTTTCAATGCTGGTACGCGCGATCCTGCCTGTTGTGAACGCATGACCTTCGATCACCGTCGGCGTCTCGGCGAGAATGGTCGTGACCTGCCGCTTCGCCAGTTCGCGACGGTCGAGAGTGCCGAAGTCGGTGAATTGGCCGTTACCCGACGGCAACACGCGATGACAGAAATTGTCCTCGCCGCCGGCATAGAGCTTGACCTCCGCGGGCAGCACGTTGCGATACCTGTCGAGAAAGCCGATAAGCCCGCCATAGTGATCGAAATGGCCATGGCTGAGAATCAGGGCGGTCACCTTGCCCGGATCTACCTTGAGAATGTCGATGTTGTTGAGGAGGGCATCCGGGCTGTAGCCGTAATCGAGCATGAGATTGCGGCGCTCGCTGCCGCGCTGCGAATCGAGGAGCAGCGATAGGCCCCATTGATTGTGCAGCGTCCGGCGAAAATCCGTCGCGCGCGGTCCCGGCTGTATCGACACGCCGCGAACCTGGCTCGGCTTGAAGAACAAGTCGTGGCTGCTGTCGACGAGGACACTCACCGTGAGCTTGTCCACCGCGGGTGGTTGGATTGCCGCCGCGCTCGCGAGCTCGCTGCAGCTGAAGCCCCCGGTAGCGGCGGCGCCGGCGAATGCGACCGTAGTCTTCAAGAACTCTCGCCTCTTGATCGCATCGCTCATTTTTATCTCCACATGTTGCGAGGAAATCCACTCACCTGCGCGGATTGAAGATGCTAGTCCAAGTTTTGGTAAGAAGCACGCAGGAAGGAAATGTCTCGGGTCATTGCTCTTAAGGGGCACCGCGCTCAACGTGGCGGTTGGTCGCGCAACCGGTTTCCGCTTACGATCCCACGCGTGTGCGGCAACCGCACGTGGTGGATCGGGCGCGCGCTAAAACTTCAGGAATTGCACACCATGCAGTGGCGCGAAATCGGCAACTTATTGAATTTAATGGCCTTCCCTGGGGCAACAGTCCCTGTTTCGGCGATCCTGTCGCTGTGGCTCGGGGCCGTCATCGTTCCGTCGCCCGCGATTGGCGACACACTGGCGGGATTCACGGGATTGCAGAACGATGTGGTGTTTTCAGAATACTCTCCGCTTTCGAGCAGCGCTGAATTGCTGCATCGTCTCTTGAGTCCATTGAACGCGGTTCAGGCGCGCAGGACGCTGGCGCACTCGACCGTAGCGCTGCGAGACCAACCGATCGACCTCTCGCAAGAGAGATTTACAGTTTATGTTCCCACGCATCCCCCGGCCCGCGGTTACGGGCTCTTGGTGTTCGTGCCGCCGTGGCCGAACGCGATGTTGCCGCGCGGCTGGGGCGCAATCCTGGAGCGGAATGGGGTGATTTTTGTCAGTGCCGCGAATTCGGGAAACGAGGCGAACATCCTTGATCGGCGTGATCCCTTGGCGTTGCTCGCCGCGCACAACATGATGCAGCGCTTTCGGGTGGACCCGGAGCGTATATACGTGGGCGGCTTTTCCGGAGGTTCGCGGGTTGCGCTGCGTCTGGCGCTGGGGTTTCCGGACCTCTTTCGAGGCGCATTCCTCAACGCCGGCAGCGATCCGATCGGCGACGCGCAGATCCCGCTGCCGTGGCCTGAATTGTTTTCACGTTTTCAGGAGATGACGCGCATCGTCTACATCAGCGGTCAAAATGATGCCGTCAACGCCGACAAGGACACCGCCAGTACACAGTCCATGCTCGAGTGGTGCGTCTTCGATTGGTACGCGGAGCGCTCGCCGTGGACGGGTCATGAAGTGGCGGGCCCAAACGCCCTGGAGCGAGCGCTCGAGATGCTCGATAAACATGCGGAACCCAAATCGGCCAGATTGAACAACTGCCGTCGGCGCATCAATCAGGCACTGGACAAGCAAATCGACGAGGCAAATGGTCTTCTTGCCGCCGGCAAACTCGACGGGGCACGGAGATTGCTCAATAAGATCGATACGCGCTACGGCGGTCTGGCCGCGCCGCGAAGTGTTGACCTCGCGGCGCGGTTGGACGGGATGGATTGACCAAGCCAGCAGCTTCGGTCGGCTCTAGAACGTCGCACTCACCCGGACATACCAGAACGCACCGTTGAAACCGAAGGGACCGCCGGTGCGCGGATACCGCTCGCCATCCGATTCGCCGCCGGTCTGAGGATAGATATGGCTGGCAGCGGTGTTGGCGATGGGGTCGGGAAAGGCGTTGAAAATGTTGCGTCCCCCGACGGCCACGGTGAAATTCTTGAACACCTGGTACGACAGATCCAGGTCTGTCGTCCATTTTTTCGAGAACAGCTGGCCTGGATAGTCGTTCTCGTCCCGATACGTACCGTACCAATTCTCGTGTACCGTCGCTCGAAACGGGCCGAGGGCATAGCTCAAATTCATGTTCAAGCGACGGTTCGGGGCATAGTGTTCTATGTCGTCGATCCGAGCTTGAGTGATGACCTTCGGGTTATATTCCGTGACATGGCTGAGATTGTAGTTAAATGCCAGGGCCGTTTCCAAGCGGCCGAAGTCGCCGAACTGGAAGGGATAACTGGCCACCAGGTCCGCTCCCTTGGTCTTGGTGTTGAAGCCGTTGGTGAAGTATTGCACGGTGCCGCCGGGACCGACGTAGGCCAGGGCCGGGAGCGCGGTGATGTCCGCCTGAGTCACGTTGAACGTCTGTGAAATACCGATCCGGTGCCGCACCTCGATGCTGTACCCGTCGAGGGTCACCAACAAGTCCCGGATCGGAGTCAAGACGATGCCGGCGCTCAGATTGGTGGATTCTTCAGGCTTCAGCGGCACCGCACCGTAGTACTTGGCGGCCACACTGGTCACCGGGTAGGTGCCGATCTGCACCTGAGTGGTCGTCCCTGGTAAGAATGTGGTGCTCAGGGTCTCGACGTTCGACTGGCCCGGCGTGGGCGCATGGAATCCCGTGCTGACCGTGCTGCGCAATGCGAGCCAGTCAGTGGCTTTGAAGCGCACCTGGAATTTTCCGAGTGTGGTCGAGCCGAACGCGGCGTAATGCTCGAAACGTCCCGCGACGCCAGCCGTGAGATTGGGGAGGACGTCGGCCTCGACATCCAGATAGCCCGCATAGCTGACTTCCGAGGCGTCGACCGCGCTCGAGATGCCACCGTAGCCGTTCGATGCCGTCGACTGCGTGGCGATGATCGGGTTGCCCTTCGCATCGAGAGCCGCTGTGCACGCACCAGCAACGCAATTATAGAGCGGCTGGGAAGTATACGGGCCGGCGGCGTACGAAGCCTGATCTCCAAGGAGCTGCTGATAGTTCTCGTCACGCCACTCGAGCCCCCCCGCCAGTGATATTGGACTCGACAGCCACGAAACCGCCCAGGGGTAGTTCAAGTCGATATTGAAGTTGTTTTCCTTTTGCACGAACTTGCCGTCGTAGAAGCTCTTGGGAGATAGCGGGCCCAATGACGGGTTGATTGAAGTCTTCAAGGACACGGCCAGGGAGTTCTGGGCGGTGGTGCCCGAGACATCGTAGTTGATACCCCAGCGATTGGTGCCCTTGTAGCCCACGGCACCGAAGAACTGCTGGGTGACGCCGTAGAAGCGCGGCGTGAAGCCGGCGGGGTAGAAGGAGTTGAAGTTGAAGGTGTTGCCGTCGTTGATATATCCGCCCACCGGGCAGCCCGTCATTGTGTTTTGGTTGCAGGGATCGAGGTAAATGTTATTGAACGCCGGATGATTCGAGAACACGTTGCCGCTGGCGTCGGTGACGGTCTTGGGCAAGCGATAATTGAAGCTCTCGTTCGTCTGAATATTGGCGTAGTTGGCGAAGAAATAGATTTGATCGCCGTTGTCGAGTTTGATGCCGGAATTAAGGAACGTCTTGACGCTGTCGGACGGCGGCGTCCCCCATTGCTGCACCGGACCCGGGTAATGCGGCAACTGCGACGCCAGGTTCGGATACGTTTGGGCGAAGGCGAGCGCCGATGGGCGCGTCGGGTTGCGGACGGTCTGTTCGTTTCTGGCCCATTCCGCGCTGATATTGACGAAGCCCTGGCTGCCCAGGGGCAAGCCGAGATTTGCCGCCAGCTGGCCGTCGCCGCCGTCGCTCGAGTAATCTTTCGGGAAATATTTTCCGTAGCGTCCGTCTATTTGAAAGCCCGAGGGTGCGTTGCGGAACTGATAGTTCAGCACTCCGGCGATGGCATCGGAGCCATACTGCGCGGATGCGCCGTCGCGCAGAATTTCGAGAGATTTGACGGCGATGGACGGAATCGAGTTGAGGTCGGGTCCTTGCGAGCCGAACGCCAGCTCGGTCTCGCCGCCCTGATATACCTGCACGAGCGCGGAGCGGTTCATGCGTTTGCCGTTGAGCATCACCAGCATCTCGTCCGCGGGCAGGCCGCGCAATGACGGCGAGCGAACGAAGCTGGATGCATCGGAAATTGAATTCTGGCCAACGATAAATGACGGCACCAGGTTGGACAGGGTATCCAGCATGTTGGCCGTTGGGTAATTCGCAAGTTCGGCGCCGCTGAGCACGTCGATCGGCGCCGAGGACTCGGCGACGGTGCGGTCCTGACGCCTCGTTCCAGTGACGATCACTTCAGAGAGTTCGTTCGACGGAGCTACTTCAGTAGCCTCCGAGCTGGTGGCGCCCGCGGCACCGGCCACATTCATTGACATCGCAAGAGCGGATGCCATCCCGACAATCAGCAGAGTTTTCATGCAAGTTCTCCAGAACGACGATGGAAATCTCGGCCCTCCATGGGCCGTGCTCACCGAGGAGGCAGGCGCACGACTCCGCGCCCGATCCTCGGACTCGATTCGACTCTTTATTCATCCCCGTCAATTACTGACGATTTTTTGTATCGAAGCCTAGTGTAGAACCGAAGTTCGCCGTCTGCAACCTGGAGGCCCTGCTCGCCGAACGATGAACGCGAATTGGAATTCCGTCTGGTTGATACCCGGCCGCGGTAAGATTGCGGTTGGCGCAAATGCCGGAGTTCCGCCTTGTTTCGCTACTTCGAAAAACTCGTGTCGCCTTACCCGAATACCGCGCCGCCGGCGCTGCCGCGGGGGTTTTTCGCCTTTCTTTGGGCCTGTGCCCGCGGCGCGCGGCGCTATATCGCGGCGATGACGCTGTTCACCGCCCTGATCGGCGTGTTCGAGGCCCTGCTGTTCAGCTTTTTGGGCCGCATCGTCGATTGGCTCGCCAAGGTCGAGCCGTCGCGGTTGTGGACCGAGCAGCGCGGACATCTCCTGCTGCTGGCCGCCGTTCTCGCCGGCAGCACGGCGCTGATCGCCCTGCAGAGCCTGCTCAAGCAGCAGGCTCTCGCCGGTAATTTCGCCATGCGGTTGCGGTGGAACTTCCATCGCAACATGCTCGCTCAATCTTTGAGTTTTTATCAGGACGAATTCGCCGGCCGGGTCGCGGCCAAGCTGATGCAAACCGCGCTTGCGGTCCGTGACACGTGGATGATACTCGCGGATATTTTGGTCTTCGTCGTCATCTATTTCGTCACCATCGCGCTAGTCGTCGGCAACTTTCATCTGTGGTTGCTGGCGCCGTTCATGGGCTGGCTGGCGATCTATCTCGTTGCCATAGGGTACTTCGTGCCGCGGCTCGGCGCCGTCGCGATGGCACAGGCGGACGCACGCTCGATGATGACGGGCCGCATTACCGATGCCTACACCAACATCACCACCGTCAAGCTGTTCTCGCACACTCAACGGGAATCGAGCTACGTGCAAAGCGCGATGGCCGAGTTTCTGACGACGGTCTACCGCCAGATGCGCATGGTGACCGGGTTCGAGATCGTCAACAATGCGTTGAGCATGGGATTGATCATGAGTACGGCCGGCGTCAGCTTGTGGCTGTGGACTCAAGGACGGGTGGGAGTCGGCGCGGTCGCGGCGGCGACCGCCATGGGCCTGCGGCTCAACGGAATTTCGCACTGGGTGATGTGGGAAATGGCGTCGCTGTTCGAACAGATCGGCACCGTGCAGGACGGCATTGGCACGCTGGCCCGGTCGCCCACGGTGCTCGACCGGCCGGACGCGAAGCCGCTGCGCGTCACGCGCGGCGACATTCGCTTCGACGGAGTGAGTTTCGCCTACGGCGCCGCCTCGAACCCGCCGCGTCCGGTGATCGACAATCTGAATCTACACATTCGCCCGGGTGAGAAAATCGGTCTGGTTGGACGCTCCGGCGCGGGCAAAAGCACCGTCGTCAATCTGCTGCTGCGTTTCTACGACATATCCCAAGGCCGGGTGCTGATCGACGGCCAGGATATCGCTCTGGCCACGCAGGACAGTCTGCGCGCGCAAATCGGCATGGTGACTCAGGACACCTCGCTTCTGCACCGGTCCGTCAGCGAGAATATCCGCTACGGCCGTCCCGATGCCGGCGACGCCGACATGGTGGCCGCGGCGAAGCGTGCCGAGGCTCACGATTTCATCCTCGGACTGGCCGATGCGGCGGGACGCACCGGCTACGACGCTCACGTGGGCGAGCGCGGCGTGAAGTTGAGCGGCGGCCAGCGCCAGCGAATCGCGATCGCGCGAGTGATGCTGAAGGACGCTCCCATCCTGCTGCTCGACGAGGCCACCAGCGCGCTCGACAGCGAAGTCGAATCCGCCATCCAGCAGAGTCTCAATCGACTCATGGAAGGCAAGACCGTGGTGGCCATCGCGCATCGGCTGTCCACCATCGCCGCCATGGACCGGCTGATCGTGCTCGACAAGGGCCGTATCGCCGAGGAAGGCAATCACTATTCTCTGCTGGCCCAGTGCGGACTGTACGCCCGGCTTTGGGCTCACCAGAGCGGCGGGTTTCTGGGAGAGGACATCGACGACTCGCGATTCTCCCGGCGTCAGATCTCCGCGGCGACCGCGAGGCCTTCGTAGACCGCTTCCTCCGCCGTGCGCGGCGACGCCGCGTCGCCGATGACCCGAACCTCGATGTCCAGATCCGCAATCGCGTCCGAGAGTTCATCCACCGGCGTGTGACCCGTGCACAAGACCAGGGTATCGACCTTGTCGATGACCACCGCCTCGCCGCTGCTCACGTGCTGTAGATAGACGCTGTCCGAATCGCTGCCGTACAGCCGCATGTACGGGAGCACCTTGACCCCGAGTTTATGCAGTCCCGCGGCGGACATGTCGCGCACGTACCACGGCAGGGATTCTCCGGCGGCAATCCCGGTGACGGCCAGGCGCACCGACCGACCCTGTTGAGCCAGGTGTTCGGCGATGCCGATGCCGATCCAATCCGCGCGCCAGTCGATGACGACCACCGATTGTCCGACCGTCCCTTGACCGCGCAGTACCTGCCAGGCATCGAGGACCTGCAGTGCCCCCTCCTGCGCAAATTCGGGCCGATAGGGGGTGGCGCCCGTGGCTATGAGCACCACATCCGGCGCTTCAGCGAGAATCTTCGCCCGGTCGACGCGCACGCCCTTGTGAACCGGAACGGCGGCCAGCTCCATTTCGCGCTGCAGATTGGTGATGAGGCCGCCGAATTCCGCGCGTCCGGGCAGCATCTGCGCGAGCAGGGCCTGACCGCCGAGCTGCCGCTCCGCCTCGAACAGCGTGGCCTGATGGCCGCGCTCCGCCGCGGTCGCCGCGGCCTTCATGCCGGCCGGTCCGCCGCCGACGACTAAGACCCTCTTGCGGCGCGCGGCCGGCGACAGGGTGCCGAAGCGCAGTTCCCGCCCGCTGGCCGGATTCTGGATGCAGGAGATGGGATATCCCTTGTGGAAGTGGCCGATGCAGGCCTGATTGCAGGCGATGCAGGCGCGGATATCGTCGAGTGCGCCGCGCGCGGTCTTGTTCGGCATTTCGGGATCGCTGATGAGCGCCCGCGTCATACCGCACACGTCGGCGTGATTGGCGGCGAGCACGGCCTCCGCATCCTGCGGCTGATTGATGCGGCCGGTCACGAAGACCGGAATGCGCGACTGCCGCTTGACGCGGGCGGCGTAGGGCACGACGTAGGCGCTTTTGAAGCTCATGGGAGGCACGATGTGCACCGCGCCGCCGAGGGTGGCGGAGGTGCCGACCGTGACGTGCACATAGTCGACGCTGTCATCGAGGCGGCTCACCGTTTCCAGCGCCTCATTTTCCGTCAGTCCCTGCTCGTCGAGTTCCGATCCCGAAATCCGCAGACCCACCACGAAGCCGTCCGGCACTTTGGCTCGGATATCCGCGATCACCTCGCGCAAGAAGCGCAGGCGGCCGTCGAGATCGCCGCCGTAGGCATCGTGGCGCAGGTTGACGCGGGGATTCAAAAACTGCGCCGGCAAATAGCCGTGACTTGCGACGATCTCCACGCCGTCGAGGCCGGCGCGCTGCATGCGCCGCGCCGCGTCGCCGTAGCCGCGCACGATGGCGCCGATCAGCGCCGCCTTCAGCGGTTGAGGCATGACTCGGAATCTTTCGTTCGGAACGCTGGAGGGTGCGTACGCCACGCACAGCAATCCCCCGTCGGCTTCGGCGATTTCACGGCCGGGATGGAACAGCTGGCCGAACAGCACGGTGCCGAAGCGATGCACCGCCTCCGCGACCCTGCGGTACCCGGCGATGGAGGAGTCGTCAGTCGCCATGAGCACGTGATTGGTGTATCGCGCCGTTTCGTGCACCCCCGAAACCTGAAGCACGATCAATCCGACGCCGCCGCGGGCGCGCGCCTCTTGATAAGCCACCAAGGCCGCATTGACCGTTCCGTCCACGGGCAGCGTGGTGTCGTGACCCGACGACATGATTCGATTCTTGAGCGTGCAGCCTCTGATGCGCAGCGGCTGAAACAGATGAGTAAACGCCGTCATCTCATGATTGTAATCGAAATGGGCGTCTCGCCTCGCCGCGCATTTTCGTCTACCATCTCCTCTGCCCATCGGCACCATGAACCCAGCAACACTCCGCACATGGCTGCCGGATCGGTGGCTGAATCTCTTCACGCTTGCGCCCACCGATCTGCTGCGCGACGCGACCTACCGCCGTCTGTGGACCTCGATATTGATATCGTCTTTCGGCGGCCAGGTGACTCTGCTGGCGTTGCCGCTGACCGCGGCGGTGTTGATGCATGCCGCTCCGACTCAGATGGGCGTACTCACGGCCATGGAGCTCATACCCTTCGTGCTGTTCTCGCTGCCGACGGGAGTGTGGCTCGATCGCGTCCGGAAATTACCGGTCTATGTGGTCGGAGAACTGTCGATCGCCTTCGCCGTGGCGACCGTGCCCGTGGCATGGTGGTTTGGGTGGCTGTCGATGCACTGGCTCTACTTCGTCGGCTTCTTGATCGGCGCCGTGAATACCACCTCGGGCAGCGCGGCGCAAATCGTGCTCACGCAGATCGTGCCCCGCGAACGTCTGGTCGAGGCGCACGCCAAGAACGCGCTCGCCAATTCGGCCGCGGAGGTGACCGGACCGGGCGCCGCGGGCGCGCTGATCAAACTGACGGGCGCGCCGCTCGCCCTGGTAGCCGACGCCATCCTGTTGCTGGTATCGGCATCGATTCTGCGCGGCGTGCCGGTCAAAGAAAATCCCATCACCACCCGTGCGCCCTTCTGGGCCGCCATGCGGGAGGGCATCAACTTCGTGCGCGGTCACCGGCTGCTGGTGACCATGGCGATCTGCGTGGGCGCCTGGCAACTGTGCAATCAGGCCGGCATGGTGGTGCAGATTTTGTTTGCGACCCGCCAACTCGGACTGTCGGAGCGCGGTGTTGGCTTGAGCTATGTGGCGCTTGGCGTCGGCACGGTCCTGGCCAGTGCGAACGGTCACCGCGTGGTGCGCCGTCTCGGCCCCGGACCCACGATGGTGCTCGGATTTGCCGTCTCGGGCGCGGGCTGGCTGTTGCTGAGCCTCGCCCCCTTGAATGCCCTGGGCGTGGTGGCCTACGCCCTCATGTTGATGATGTTCGGCGTCGGAGCGGTGTTCATCTTCATCAATTTTCTCTCGCTGCGGCAGTCGGTCACGCCCGGGCCGATGTTGGGCCGCATGACCAGCACCATGCGCTGGCTCATTCTGATTCCTGCGGGGCCGGGCGCATTGCTCGGCGGCTGGCTGGGCGAGCACCTGGGGCTGCGAGTGGCGCTTGGGTTCGCGGGCAGCACGGCGCTGATTCTGGCGATGATTGCCTGGGGCCGGCCGGTGATTCGCAGCGTGACCACATTACCGACTCTTAAGGCCGAGGCGATTACTCCGTATTCCTCTGACTGATCAATGGCTTACGGATGAGCCCCGGCGACAAATGCGGCGCTGTCCTACAGACACAGCAATGGGGGTCAACCCACCATAGACACGGATCGTTCAAGCAGTAGGTTCGATGGAATATTGAGTCCGGCGTGACATCCGGAAGGAGCATGACATGAAGGGTTCTCATAAGGCATTGCTGTTGGGTCTGGTGATGGGAGCTAGTGCGGTTGCAGCACCCACCATCGCATCGGCGGGAGTGTTCGTCGACATCAATGTCGCACCACCGCCGATCCGGGTCGAGACCCTGCCGCCCCCCCAAGTCGGTTTTGTGTGGGCGCCGGGATTCTGGGAATGGCGCGAGGGCGCGCACGTGTGGATTCCGGGGCGCTATATTCGCGAGCGCCGCGGCTACCACTGGGCTCCCGATCATTGGGAACAGCGAGGTGAGCGCTGGCACCATGAGCACGGACACTGGGAGCGCTGAAGCGTACTCTCGAGGAAGGTTGATGCCGGCGGGGCGGGGCGGTCGACGCCTCGCCTCGCCCCGGCGCCGCGTCGGCCCGCGGCGTGTTCACAAGGCTAGTATGAAGACCAACCCGGGTCTGCGCGTCGGACTTGTCTCGGATACCCATGGACTGCTCCGGCCCGAAGCGCGTGCGTTTCTCATCGGCTGCGACTACATCGTGCATGGCGGCGATGTGGGCGATCCGAAAATTCTCGAAGAACTGGCCGCCGTGGCTCCGCTCATCGCAGTCAGGGGCAACAATGATGCCGCGCCCTGGGCCGCGCGCCTGCGGCGCACCGAGTTGATCAGAGTGGGCAACGTATTCGTTTACGTCATTCATGATCTCGCCGAACTCGATATCGATCCGCGCGCCGCGGGCGTGCGCGTGGTCGTCTCCGGTCATTCGCACAAGCCCAGGGTGGTGGAGCGCGACGGGATCATGTACGTCAATCCAGGAAGCTGCGGACCGCGGCGGTTCAAGCTGCCCATCTCGGTCGGCGAGATCGTGGTCTCGGGCAGCGCCGTCAAGGCACGGACAGTCGATTTAAGTGCAGGGGTTCATTGAGTCGCCGGGCCGCCTGATATCGGATAGTATTGGGGCGCTAGTTGCCTGGGCTATCGAGTGGAATCGGCGCGAACGCTAAAAGTTCGAAAATCGCTTCGCAAGTTAAACCTAATCGCCCGATTCCAGTACTCACCCGGTATGCCGCGCCATGTCCGCGCGTGGGGCCGTGGACGAACCGTGGGCGCAGAATAATTCGTGCGCCGCAATTGACGGAGCGACGATGCTTTCAATACTGGTGTGCCACTCGTACTACCTGCATCTCGATCACAAGCAAGTAGCGCGCGCCAAACCCTATCCGCCGCTCGCCACATTGCAAGTAGTGGCCCTGCTGCGCAAGGCCGGCCACCAAGTATCTTTCTTCGACGCCATGCTGGCCGAGGGGATGGACGAATACCATCGCTTGCTGCAGTCGAGCCAACCTCAACTTGTCTTGTTCTACGAGGATAATTTCAACTTTCTGAGCAAGATGTGCCTCGGCGCAATGCGCCACGCCGCCTGTGGAATGATCGCATCGGCGCGGCACGCCGGGGCCAGGGTCATTGCCGCGGGTCCCGACGTCACCGACGCCCCGGGCCCCTACCTCAAAGCCGGCGCCGATCTCGCCTTGATGGGGGAGGGTCTGTCGACCCTGCTCGACGTGTTGGCGCGGCTCGATTCGAATCCGGCTGCCCACTGCGCCGATCTCGTGCACGGAGTGAATGGAATCGCATCCCTCAGCAGCGGCCAGGTGCTGACCAAAGCCGGATCGAGGCTCTTACCCGTCGCCGCCAACGCCGATCTGGCCGCGTGGGACTTGGTGGACATGGATCGTTACCGTGCAATGTGGCTCAAGGCTCACGGTTACTTCAGTCTGAACATGGCCGCCTCGCGCGGGTGCCCCTTTCGCTGTGCCTGGTGCGCGAAACCGATCTGGGGCAATCAATACCTGCAGCGCGACGCGGCCGAGGTTGCCGCGGAGATGGCCCATCTCAAGCGGTCCTTCGATCCCGACCATATCTGGTTCGCGGACGATATTTTCGGATTTCGAGTCGACTGGGTCGCGGAGTTCGCCGCGTCGGTGCGGGCCGCCGGCGCTCAGATTCCCTTCACCATCCAGACCCGCGCGGACCTGGTCAGCGAGCGCATGGCCGAAGCGCTGCGCGATGCGGGCTGCCGTGAGGCATGGATCGGCGCGGAGAGCGGCAGCCAGCGGGTGCTGGATGCGATGAACAAGGGCACCACGGTGGCCGAAATCCACGTCGCGCGGGAGCGTCTCAAGGCGGCCGGCATTCGCGTCGGGTTTTTCATTCAATTGGGCTACATGGATGAGGAACTCGAGGACATTCTGGCGACGCGCGATTTACTCGATTCAGCGCGGCCCGACGAGATCGGCGTCAGCGTCTCCTATCCCTTGCCGGGGACGAAATTCTACGACCTGGTGAAGGCGCAGCTGGGCAGAAAGACGCATTGGCAGGAGAGCAACGATCTGGAAATGATGTTTCAGGGTACCTACACCTCCGATTTCTATCGCGCCATCAGGAACCTGCTGCACGACCAGATTACCATTCAGACAGCCGGCACGCCGGCGGACGGCGACTTACAGGCCGAAGCTCGTCACGCGCTCGATCGGCGCTGGCGGGAACTGTTGAGCCGGGAACAGCAATACCGGTCGCCGAATCCGCTGGGCACAGCCACAGCCCCAATCGCAGTCGCAGTCGCGAGGTAGCGGCGCAGTGACTCAGCCGGTGCCGGCAGTTGCGGTCTCGTCGGCCGGCTTGCTGGGCGATACGCCGTCGCGGGACTACTCTCGGAAATTGAGCCTGTTCAATTCTTTCGCCGAACCCGAGCTTCGCCGATTGATCGCGAGTGTGGCCTTGAGTCCCGGCATGCGAATACTGGACGCCGGATGCGGAACGGGGGAGGCGCTGCCATGGCTGCTCGACGAGGTCAAACCGACGGGAAGTGTCATCGGCATGGACCTCTCAGTGGCGCATGCCGAAACGGCTCGCCGGCACGCTTCCCCGCAGATCGAAGTTATGCAGGGAGATTTATTGACGGCGCCTGTAGAGGCCGCGAGCATCGATTTCATCTGGTGCGTCAACACCATCAACCATCTTCGTGATCCGCTTCGGGCGGTAAATCGGCTCGCGGCCTTGTTGCGTCATGGAGGCCGCATCGCGCTCGGCCAAAGCTCTCTCCTGCCGGACATGTACTTTGCGTGGGATTCGCGGCTCGAGCGGGTAACCAACGAGGCCGTACGTCAGTACTACCGTGAACGGTATTCCCTGGATGAGCGCGATCTCAAGTCGGTGCGAGCGCTCGTCGGCCTGTTGCGCAGAGCAAATCTGCAAAACGTCACGGCACGAACGGTGTTGATCGAACGCATTTCTCCCGTGGACGCCGCCACGGAATGCTATTTGCGCGATTCAATATTCAGGGATACCTGGGGTGAGCGCCTGCGGCCCTATCTATCGGCCAACGACTATGCCGAACTCGCTCGAGTGTGCGACCCGCGGCATTCGCAGTACGCATTGAAACGCGCGGATTTCCACTTTTTGCAGACGTTCACCATGGCGACCGGGGAGCTCTAGACAAGCTCCGCATAAAGTGCACGAAAGCGCCCGGCGGTATAGTCGGCGTCTTCCCGCAGGGCGCGCTTGTGCGCCTCACGTGCAATGCGAAGGCGCATCTCTTCGTCTTCCAGTATCTGACGGATGGCACCTGCCAAGCGGGCCCAGTCGCCGACAGGCACCGCCATTGCAGCATCGGGTGCCCATTCAGCGATGTGGCCGACCATGGTGCTAACGGTGGGTACGCCCGCGACAGCGGCCTCCAGGATGACCAACGGCCCTGCTTCATGGCGCGACGAGTGCACCATGAGATCGGCCGCCTCGAGGAGCGGACGCAGTTGCCGCTGCGTCAGAAATCCCTGAAATCGGATTCTCCGCGACAATCCCAAGTCATCCGCAAGCGCCTGTATCTCGCCATGCAAGGTGTCGTCGCCAACGACATCCATTTCAAACCTCACACCGGACGTCATCAGCGCAGCGAGGGCGCGAAACAGAGTTGATTGGTCCTTCACACGGTTGAGGCTAGCGACGTGGATCAGCCTTGCCGATCTGTTGGGATCGCGACGGACAGGTTCGCGGGGAGGCCAGATTTTTAAATCGACGCCGAGCGGCACTCGATGTGCCGTAACACCCATCCGGTTCAACATCGCAATGACAGGCGCACTTGCGGCAGTGACCGTGGAGACACCACGAAGAACCAACCCTTCGCGCAGTCGTCCGAGCAAGGTCTGTCTGCCACCGTAGCGAATGTCGGGTATCGAAACGAGTTCGCCGCCGGCCACGTGCACAAGGCACGGGATTCCGTGCATCCTGCCTGCCGCCGCCGCTATCAAACCGCAATTTCCGGACCAGATGGCGTGTATTACATCGAAAGGCGACGAGCGGTGCATTTTCGAAATGGCGAGCACCGCTCGCAGATGCGTGTACCGGAATCCGATGTTGTGAATGTGCGCCCCAGCGAGTATCCACTCGCCTGCCTGAGGCTCTTGATTCAAGGCGAACACATGAACCTCGTCGTGAAGCGACAGCCGTCCGATCAAAGCCAGCAGCGCCGGGATCACGCGGTATTCCCCCGAACGGTCGACGCCTCCCGGTACCACCAAAGCAATGCGCACCTGCCGTTCTCGCTTGTCCTTGGCCTATCGCGCCCGGCTTCCAAGCAGTTCCCGCAGTGTCTCCACCGCCTCCAGCGGATGGCGCCCCCTGCGCAACTCGAATCCTTCGAGTTTTGACACTCCCTCGCGGAACGTGCTCCATTGCGGTTGGCTTGCGGCGTAGCCTTGGGCGGCCGTCAATCTCGCGAGAAGACGTGGCTTCGACAGCGATGTGAGGAGCGGGCGACCGCCGGCACTTTGCCGGGAAAGAAATACGACGGCCGCAATCTTCAGCGGCGAGGGCGCGAGGCGATAACGGCCGCGCCGCAGGTCGACCTCGAATTTCCTTACACCAGTGCGGCGCCGGATAACCGGCGATTTGCGGATCGCCGCGGCATCATGGGACTTTTCAATCCAGCGTAGCGAGTCAGAGCGAACGTGCAGGAAATTTGAAACGCCTGTCGCAAGCATGGTCTCGGGCGCGACAAATACACTGTCCTCCGACAGAAAATCGAGGCCCTGCAACACCCATTGCATGGTCAAGGTCGACTTTCCCGATCCGCTTGGCCCCATCAATAAGATCCCGCGACCGCTGCGGCCGACGCAGGCCGCATGCAGAGACACCAATCTCTGGGTGCGGGCCGCGAGCGTGAACACCGCAAACTCGATGAGTTCGTAGCGAGTGTGGTAGGGAAATCGCAACATGGTCGGCGATACGACCACGAGCGCCGCCCGTTCTTGTGGAGACACGACGACGAAGTTCGATGAATCGGGGGCCCCTCCCAAGATGCCGGCTCCGGAAAACATATTGAGCGCCGGCGGCTCGAATCGTCTGCGTCGGTGCGGCGGGTCGCCGCCCTTCAGCAGAAGGCTGACTTTCAGGCGCGGAACCGTGGCGGATAGGCGATGGCGCGGCAGGTCCGTATAGGCAACATCCACCAGATGAAGCAACTGACGGCTATTGCTCTGGAACTGGAAGCGCGCGCCCAGCAATTGCAGGCGTTCCCGTATCATTATCGGCGACTGCTCGCCAAACGGATCGATGTACTGATCGGGTAACATGGTGTCATTCTTATCGGTCATGTAGTCTTCGTAGCATATCGGGAACAGGGTCGTAACGGCGACACGTATTGACTGTATCGACCATGAACACATTGCGTAACGCAGATCCGGCGCCATCGGCCTCGACGCCGCCTCAATTGCGCGACACCCGAGACGCTTTCGACAGCGTCGCCGCGGACTACGACGGACCGCGCGGAAACAATGACCTGATCCAGGACATGCGCGGGGAAATGTGGCGCTGGTTGGACGCTACATTTGCGCCGGCGAGCCGATTGATCGACCTGGGCTGCGGCACCGGCCTTGACGCCATTCGTATGGCGCAGCTCGGACACCACATCACGGCCACTGATTGGTCGCCGCAGATGGTGCGGCGGACCAGCGACCGAGCGGAGCGGGAGCGCTTGGGTGATCGTGTGCGGGCGATTGCGGTGGGTGCCCACGAGCTGCACCGCATGGACGGTGAGGGGGTTTACGATGGCGCGTACTCCAATCTTGGGCCGCTGAATTGCGTGCCCGACCTTGCCGATGTTTCGCGCGAATGTGCTCGCCTGCTCAAGCCCGGGGGCGCGCTCGTGTTCACGGTGATCGGGCGGCTTTGTCCGTGGGAGATTGCGCATTACCTCCGAGGCGGGCGCTGGGCGAGGGCGAGAATACGGTTCGCCCGCAACACGGTACCCGTAAGCATGAATAACCACACGATTTGGACTCGGTACTACGCTCCGCGTGAATTCTATCGAGCCTTCAAATCGCATTTCACACTTGAGCACTTTCGTGGACTGTGTGTCTTCGCACCGCCACCCTATTTGACGTGGGTGCGCGAGAAACATCCCCGCTGGTACGACCAGTTGTGGCGCCTTGACCGGCGCGTATCCGGGTTTCCCGTGATCCGCGGGTTGGGCGATCATTTCCTCATCGTCATGCGGAAGAGGTAACGTAGTAGCACCGTCTTCAGGCCACTCAGCCACCATCGCGGATAGGTCCAGGAGTACGGCAAGCTCTGCCACAACGCGCGGAGCATGCGGCCTTGAGCACCCAGTTCTGCATGGGTCGCGGCGAGCTTCAGCGCGTTTCTCACGCGCTCCTCACGCAAGAGCGAACGCCGCCCGCCGTCGACAAGTTGCTGGCGCCGGCTGAGCGAGCTATCCCGACCTACGAAAGCGCTTTGCCAGTCGCTGGTATGACTGTCCGGGTGGCGCCGCACATACAGGAGCGGCTCGTCGACGATTGCGACCTCGCTGTCGAGGGCCAGCCGCAGCCACAGGTCATAGTCCTCCCCGGAGAGCAGGCCCTCATCAAACCCACCCGCCTGCGCGATCAGCTGGCGCGTTGCCAGCACGCTGGGAGTTCTGATCTGCGCGCGGCCGGTCACCACCTGCTCGAAAATGTCGCCCTCATGAGGTACCCAGGGCCTTTGAGCCTCCTCTGGCAGGGGATTGCCGGATCCATCAACCTGCAAGAACGCCGTGTAGCTCCAGCGACAGTTGACCCGGGCACGCAGTGTCTCGATCTGCCGCTCCAGCTTGCGGGTCGCCCACAGATCATCGGAGTCGAGGAAGGCGACGTACTCGCCGGCGGCCCTCAGCACGGCTGCATTGCGGACGCTTGAGGGTCTGCCGGTGTGCGGCAGCCAGACCACCGTGACGCGCGGGTCATCCGCGAGGGACTGAAGATATTCCCTGGTCTCGAGATCCGAGCCATCGTCGGCGATTATCAATTCCCAGTCGCTGAACGTCTGAGCGAATACGGATTCTATTGCCGGCCGGAGAAACCTCAGCCGATTGAAGGTCGGCAATACCACCGACACGACCGCAGTGGAGGCGTGCTGCGAGCGTCCCGCTTCCGCTCCCATCAAACCTGCCCGCTACGCGCCTCGGGGCGCAAGGCAGTACACACCCAGGAAACCTTCCTGCCGCTGTGGACTACGCGAACTTCATCGACGGTCGGATATGCTCGCTTGAGTCGCCACAGTATTGTGGCACTGCCGCGTGCGGCCGTGCACAGTGACACCAACAGAAGGCCGCCGGGGTTCAGCGAACGCGCATATCGCTCCACGGTGCGCAGCGGATCGCGCAGGCAACACAGCACTTCGTTGAAGACAATGACATCGAAATGCTCCGCGGGCGAATACTCCTCGCAGTCGGTGGCGAGAAACGTACTGCGCTCGTTCCCCTGCGCCTGCGCCACGGAGATTGCGCTGCCCGACACGTCGATCCCGACATACCTCGAATAGCAAGAGTTCGGGAGTCTGCGCAACAGAACGCCCTGGCCACATCCCGTATCGAGCACTGCCCCGCCGGGCTTCAGGTGGCAAATATAGCCCGCCAGTACGCTGAAGCGCGCCAACTCGGAAAGCTCCGCAAGGAAGTCCCACCTCCCTGCGGCATACTGCGCTTCCCAGGTCTGCGCGGACTGCAACAAGCCATCGGACCGGCGACCGCGGTCTACGAGCAAATTCAGCCAGCGCGCCGCGTGCTTAAGAAGCGCATGCCGGCCCACATTTTGGGTGCTCACGGCGCTCGATCCGTGCTTATTGCGGCTACCAGTAATATTCTATCGATCATGTCGGTGCTTCCTATTCTCTGTTATCACAACGTGGCCATGGCGCCCAAAGACGCGCCCTTCAAGCTGCTGTACGTGAGCCCGGACAGCTTCGAGCGGCAGCTGTGGACGTTGCGTCGTCTCGGCCTGCGCGGCGTCTCCACGAGCGAAGGCATTGCCCGGCTGGGTAATGGCACGTCGCGCGGTTGTGTCGTGTTCACGTTTGACGATGGGTACGCCGACACGCTTACGACGGCCGCGCCGCTCATGAAACGGTATGGCTTCGGAGCCACCTGTTACGTCGTCAGCGGCGCCGTCGGGACGTACAACCGCTGGGACGCAGAGTATCTGCGGGAAAAAAAGCCGCTGATGAACCGCGATCAGCTCGACCAGTGGTTGGCCGCCGGCATGGAGGTGGGCTCGCACTCGCTCTCGCATCGGCGGCTGCATGAATTGCCGCAAGATGTGGCGCGCGACGAGATCGCGGAGAGTCGGACTGCCCTGCGCAACATGCTTGGCGTCCCGATTGAGCATTTCGCTTATCCCTTCGGCCACTTTACTGCCGACATTGTCGAGTTGGTGCGGCGCGCCGGCTACTCCTCGGCGACGACGGTTCTGCCGGGAGTGGCGCGGGCGTCGGACGACCGACTGCGGCTGCCGCGGATACTCGTGAACGGCGAGCGCGGCTTGTGGAAGTTCCTGCTGCACGTCGCGACTCCTTACGAACGCCTGCGCCGGCGCCAGCGCGCACTCTGACATCCCGCCCGCCTGGTGCTTTCAAAGATGAGGTCGCAACGACGCACCGTCCCAGTCCGATGTGCTTTCTGAATGATGGCGTATTGTACTCTGAGACCGGGATCGTCGACATGTGTGCGGGGGACGCGTTGCCAATGAGCGCAGCATGGTCGTTCGTCGCGGAACTGTGCGCGACTCGGCGTGTCGACTCGGGACCGCGGGTATACTCAGCGAGCAAAATGAAACGCCATCGAACAGCGACTCACCATGAATTCTTGTTTTGTACCTGAACAGTACGAAGTAACCCCACTCCCTTTCATCCCGTTCTCCAACAAGGGCGGCGAGGCCCTGAGTAACAACGGTGTGGTCGCCGGCGGAATTGCCAACTCCGACGGGTCTGTTTCACTCGCGGAATGGTCCAACGGTGTGCTCACGAACTTGGGGGTCCCGCCCGGCCTTCCAAGCCACGACTTCAATACGCCGCGGGTGTTTGGCATAAACGACTGCGGGGCGGTCGTCGGCACCATCCACACCTTTGCCGGCGACCTACCTTCACGTTGGTTTATATATGACAGTGGTCGTTTCAATGTCCTACCTCTGGCAGACCCGACGGATCTTGGCGGCGCCGCAATCGGCATCAACAACAGGGGAGAGGTGGTTGGATATGACCATAACTCGAGTAACAAACTGGTAGGGTGGCTTTGGTCTAATGGCGCCTATTCAAGGTTGCCCGTATCCGGAACCAGCACCGCCGCACTGGGCATTAATTCCAGCGGCACCATCATTGGCAACCGTCGTCTCCGCTTCATCCGGCGTCTCCTCACCGCCCAATTGCGTTGCACGGGCGAGCGCGGTTATGTTCTAAACCACGGCACGACTCAGTATCTGACCGGGTTTGTCTATGCGATAAACGACCTGGGCGAAGCGGCCGGCGGCTCCATCTCGGATGGTCGAGCGATGGCAACTGTGTTCAAGAATGGCATCGCCACGGTGATCCTGAGATTGCCCAGCTCTGCGGTCGGGATAAATTCCGCCGCGAGCGTCGTCGGATGGTACCAACCCGCTGGTTACGATCGACGACATCTTCTCAGGTGGAGTGCGGATTCGGGAGCTTTCGACCTGACACCCGACGGCTATCGTTCTGCGGAGGCGGCCGCCATCAACGACCGCGGTGACATCTTGGGCTTCGGCGAGACAGTGAGCGGAAAATCCCAGTACTTTTTGCTCACGCCCGATCCCAATGGAGGGCTGACGCCGAGGGCACTCATTACCTAACTCTGCGGTGGAGTTGGCGCCCGACGAAGCCAAAGACCTTGCGTTGCAATCCGACGATCGGCAATATCTTCCGACAGTAAATACGCGTTAGTGCGAGTAATGGACTCCATAGCTTGCTTCGATATCGACGTTCGTATCCGAAATCGCTAAGCTGTGTTCCGATGAGCGCCTCCGCAACGAAAATTTCTCGAGATGTCATCTCCCGCTTCCAGCGACTGACGTCGGACGGATTCATGTTTCTACCCAAACCCGGGTGAATCCTCTTTTCCCGAACTGGTACCGCGTTATCCACCTTTCCCTGCCACAGGAGCATCTGATCCTCGAACCTTTCATCGATAAAGGCGCAAATTCTGCGCAGTGTCGCCTCCGGATGTAGCACCAGATCTTCGTAATGGACACGGAGAATTCGTTCATTGAGCAGCGTCTTGCTGAGCTTCATATCCAGCTCAACTGCCCTCAACCACTCCCTTGTATATCCATGCATCCAGGGTCCGTGCCAACCCTGCCTCTGAAAGGACTTTGCCACATCGCGTCCGTCTCGAATTAGATGAATGAACTTTGCATCGCCAAATATGGCGGCAAGAGGCGGAACTATTTCGATATAAGCCGGCGTCTTATCTCCCCACCGACTCTTGCCTTCAACCTCCATATGCCATCGATAGACAGTCTCAACCAAATCGCGCAAACGTACCCCGCTCAAATTGGCTACACGACATCGCACCTCCGCGGCGTCAAGCCCCATATCGGGCCACGTGTAATGGTTGGTCATCACCGAAATAGCCTTACTTATTTCATCTTTCTGAAGCAGTCTGTCGAAGGGAAACTCCTCAACCAAGGCGGTGAGGAACCACGTTTCCGAAGGTATAGTGATACGCGAGTGCGAGGCCAACATCAGACGGAGCAGTGTGGAGCCCGAGCGGCTCGAGCCAACAATGAAGAACGGCGCCACGCTCGACTCCGAGTACGACGGCCCGTCACCCGCTCTGTGATCTACGTGCATGTGCTTTAGAGTATGGACCATAGCCATCAAATTTCAGCCATAACCGATTGTTTTAATGAACTTAAATTCTCACCCATCACTGCAGGGCGCCCGGCTTAGCCGCATCCTAGGCACGCTAGATGCGTAATCCGCTGTCCGAGGGACTGGCGAATGATTGGCGTGTCAACAATTTCGACCTGCTGCGGCTGCTCGCGGCACTGCAGGTCGCGGCAGGGCACAGCATCGCAATCCTGAAGCCGACCGGCTACTTTGCGCACCTGCTGGCAGCCGGCTTGAATCGATTCTCCGGCGTCCCGATTTTCTTCGTGATCAGCGGGGTCTTGATCTCCAAGTCGTACGAGCACTCCGATTCATTGCGTGATTACCTGCGAAATCGGTGCTTGCGCATCTTCCCTGGCCTATGGGTCTGCCTCGTCGCCGGCGTCGCTGTGATTCTCGCTCTCGGAATCGGGTCCTTCGGCCGAATCACCGCGCGGGACTGGCTGTTGTGGTGGGCAAAGCAGATGAGCATTTTTCAGGGTTTTAAGCCCGCCTTCCTCGCGCCTCTGAGCACCGGCCTCAACGGCAGCCTGTGGACTATTCCGGTCGAGCTCGAATTTTATATTGTCCTGCCGGCACTCTACGGGATTCTGCGGCTGCGTAGGCGTCTCGGGAATATGCGCCTGCTCGCGATCGCCCTGGCGAGCCTCGCTGTCCAACTGCTGATCGTCGGTGGCCACCCCTCTGGTGGGCTGGCCCGAGCCTACTCTTTGCTGCAGGTGACGCTGGCACCGTATCTGTGGATGTTTCTGGTGGGGGCCTTGATTCAGAGAAATTGGAACACCGTGCGCGGATGGCTGGTCGGTCGTGCCCATTGGTGGGGACTCGGATACTTGCTTTTGTGCGTAGCCGGCGGATGGCTAGGCGTCGGTACCGGAAGCAACAACATGAATCCGCTCTACCTGCTGCCCCTTGCAGGGCTAATCGTCTCACTGGCGATGTCTGCTCCCCAGCTTTCGGACAGGATCCTGCGGCACCACGATTTTTCTTACGGGCTGTACCTCTACCACATGCTGGTGATCAATCTCCTGGTGGGCTTAGCGGCCCCTTCCGGGTGGGCTTCGATTGCCGCGGCCATCATCGTGTCGCTCGGTCTCGCCGCGCTGTCCTGGACCCTGGTGGAAAAGCCGTACCTCACGGGCAAGCGCGGGTCCCTGCGGGCCGTGTCCGACACGCCGCTCCAATCCACACCGCGGACTACCGTCGATCCGGCTAAAGGGTAGACTCTGAATTTCAGCGGACGCCGGTCATTCGCCGGAACACTGCCGAACTCTTCAGGAGTCCGTCATAAGTACCGCTGCCGGTGATTTCTCCGTTTTCGAGCTCGAAGATGACGTCGCATGAGCGCACTGTGGTCATTCGGTGCGCGATGAGAATAGTTGTATAGCGGCCGCGCAAACGGCCAAGCGTCGCCATTAGTTCCTGTTCCGTCAGACCGTCCAAAGCATTCGTGGCCTCATCGAACACAAGGACGCTTGCTGCCCGATATAACGCGCGCGCAATGCCGATTCTCTGCCGCTGGCCGCCGCTCAACTGGATGCCTCGCTCACCCACCCTATGGTCGCAGCCTGCGGGCAGGGTCTTGATGAACTCATCGAGTTGCGCCAGGCGAACCGCTTCCAACAGCCGGTGTCGATTGATGTCGGCGGCAGGAATTCCCAATGCAATGTTTTCCGCGATGCTCGCATCCAGCAGGAACATATTTTGCGGAACGTAGGCAATTCGGGACTGCCAGGCGGCGCGATTGGCCTCATCGAGCGCGATCCCATCCACTTCCACGTGACCCTCGGAAGGCACCAGCAGCCCCACGATCACATCCACCACAGTCGTCTTTCCCGAGCCGTTGACGCCGACGATGCCTACAGCAGCACCGGCGGGGATTCGCAGGGAGACCCCCATGAGGGCCCAAGGTTGGTCAGGGGCATAACGAAACGACACTTCATCGAGCCGGATTTCCCGTTGAGGGCGCACCTGCCATGCGCAATCCATCCGCGTGAAGCTTGCCGCAGTGGTCGTGTGAATTGTAGTTCGAGCTCGCCTCAAGTCCGGCCCAATCAGGGCGAGCCCGACGCGGTCGGCGCGAATATTCACGGATGCGGCAAATACCTGCTGCAGGATCGGCAAGAGCCGGTACGCGGCAAATGCAATAAACGTCAATTGTCCCAGCCAGGGACCGACGCCATCCTCGCGGCCGCCCAGCACGAGCGCGAGGACGACGAGGCCTACCGCAGCAACGCATTCCATGAGGTGCCTGGGATTTTGTGCTACAACTTGACTGTGAGCGGCGGCGAGAGAAAAGGACTTGTTGGCTCGCTCGAATCGGGCGCGAAAGAAATTCTGCGCCTGCAGAACGATGATTTCCTTGATGGCGCCGAAGCTCTCATGCAGGATCTGCGTCTGTTCAATGGCCGAGCGCGACTGGGTCTGTCCGAGACGCAGCAGCCGGTTGCGCAGGATGAAATAGATCAGAGCATAACCACCGGCCAGACCAGCGAGCATGGCAAGCGCGATCATCGGCTTCAATAGCAGTATTGACAAGATGATGAACGATGCGGTGACTAGATTGGTCACCAGCCGGAAGGCATTCAGCAGGATGCCGTTGGTAACCCTCACGGTCTCGTAAAGAATGTTGTTAAAAAGCGTCGTGACGTTCGCGCCGACGTGAAATGAGTACGGGCGCGAGAGATATTCCCCGAACAAGGTGGATTGCAGCTCGGTGCCGATGCGCAGCGCGAGGCGGCTCATCGCCCAGGAGCCCAACACGTTGATCAGATTGGCGATCAGCATCACCGCGATGAACGCAAAGCCGAGAGCCACTACGAAGCCGCGTTTATCGGAAAACCCGCCGTGCACGTACGCCCAGTGCAGCAGCGAGTTGTGATCGATGAGCTGCGGCTGGCCGAGCACTGCAAAGAAGGGAGCGATCGCGGCGATTCCGGTGACGGTCGAGAAGGCCATTACCATCGAGACCGCCTGCATCGTCAGTATGCTGCGCCTCTGCCGCGGCGTCAGTATGCTCCAAATCTCGCCGAACATGGTCACGGCGAGCCCACGGTATCGGCTGACACGGATCCCTCGATTCTAGAGTGCCCGCGCTTGCGCTCGTGCGCGTGTTGGTACATCGCCGCGAGCTTGAGGCCCAGCGCATCAAGTGACAGCTCTTGGTCGAAGTGCGCTCGCACTGCGGCACGCATCCGGTGGTCCGCGCGCCGCGCAACCGAACAGAGCGCCTCACACAGGGCATGCGAATCGCCGCACGGCCACAACATTCCCACCGTCCCCCCTGCAGTCAGCGAACGAAACGATGGAATGTCGGTGACGACTGGGGGCAATCCGCACGCGAGCGCTTCGATCAGTGAATATCCGCTGCCCTCGCGGTGACTTCCGAGCACGAATAGGTCGGCCGCCTGCATCAATTGCTCAATTCTTTCATGGGTCACTCGCCCCAAAAGGTGCACTCTGCCGCGCAAGTTGGGATCCGATGCAATTCGATCTTGAACGTCGCGGAGCAGCGGTGCCGTGCCGAAGCAACAGAAAAGTTGCAATCGCGGCAGTTCGCGTACGGCGGCGCTGATCCCCTCTAGGACCGTGAGCGGGTCCTTGTTGGCGTTCAGGTGTCCGATCCACAGAACGGCGGGATCGCCTTTGAGGTCGGTCAGGCGGCGCGCTTCTTCCCTGTCTCCGGGGCTGAAACGGCTCGTGGATTCGGGTATTTCATACAATTGCGTTCCCGAATTGAGGAGGCCGGCCTGCGCAAACGGCCGCGCCTGCTCCGACGCGCAGAACGTGATCCCAGCGGCGACTGACATCTGACGTCGCCACAACGCTCGGTGCCAGAGGCGCGGTGGTCTATTCGCATGATCTTGCAAGATGATTGGAACGCCCGGGCCCAGCGAAGCCAGTGATAACACGTCGCGAGGAAAGCCAAGTCCGTGCACATGAAAGACGTCGGGGGCCAGGCTGGGAAGCAAGTCGCCGAGAGCCGTATTCTTGGGAACCGCGCGCTGTCCTTCACCGAACGGTAAAAAATAGTAGCGCACGCCCTGTCGCGCGATATGCTCCGAATGCGAGCTAGCCTGGGCGACCGACACGCGAATGCCGGATCGGCACACGGCCTCCGCGACATCCACGAGAGAGGGCCACGCATCCAGTAGCTGCGCAGGCGGGCGTCGCGCAGGGTCGCTGAAAAAGCTGATCTGTACGACGTGCAGCGATTGGCTCGGCATGATCGTCACAGGCTCATAACCCGCGGGTCCCACTGACGGATGAGCTTTCTCGATACACGGAGTTCCCAGGGCCGACCGTACCGTTGATACCGATAGCGCCAGGATGCCAGCGCTTGCAGAGCGGACTTTCCCCAGGCGGAAGCGCGGATGTCCATGATGGTCGGGAACCTGCATCCCAATACGGTCGTGAAATCGACTATTCGCCGGCGGAGGCGCTCGGACACCCACGGCGCATCCTGGTGACACCAATAATCCACCCACTGCGGCTCGGCCCATTCTTCGGCGCTGCGGGGAAATGCGACGGGCAGGCCGGCGCAATCGTGGTACTCGCTGGTCATTCTTTCAGGCGCGCCGCTCGTGGCGAATTGCCGCCGGGGCAACGGCGTGTAGACGTAAATCATGACCTCTGTTGCGGGGTGCACCCGCTTGATCATGCGGATGAACTCGAAGGTCTTCTCCGTCTCTCCCTCGGGGTCTTGCGGGGGCGCCACCATGAAGGACAATTCAGGCACGATGCCGTGACTGCGGCATTTCTCCACGGCCTCCAACGTCTGATCGGTGCGGGTGCCCTTGCGGATATCGTGCAGAAGCCAATCGCTGGGGGATTCCGCTCCGATGTAGGCCATGCGCAGCCGGCTCTTCTTGACGAGCGCCCAGGACGCTTCGGATAGATTGACCAGAGCATCGGACCGCGCAAAACACCACCATGGCAGCTGGAGCTTCGCCAGAACTTCCAGGAGAGGCACCATGTCGACTTCGCGATCGAAGAAGTTGTGGTCATAGAACTGGATTGCGTTCATGCCATACCGGTCCTTCAAGAACCCAAGATCCTGCTCGAGCCGGGCCGCCGTCGGCAACGCCATTTTGCCGCGGAACATCGTGGCGACTCCGCAGAAGGTGCAGCGAAACCGGCAGCCCAGGGCTGCCTGATAACCCGCGGTGCGCGAACCAAGATAGGTACTGGTGAAATATTGACCTGGGTTCTCCAGCTTCTCGTAAGGCAGCATCCGGCTGAGGCTCGAGGTGGAAAACTTGCGGTCCTTGTTGTGCACGACCTGGCCGCCGCGACGCCAGCTCAGTCCGAGGATGGAGCTCGACACCTCGTTCCTTCCTGCAGCGAGCGCATCGAGCAACTCGACGAGCGTATCCTCCCCTTGCGCTCGTACAGCGTAGTCGACAAACGACGCATTCAGGGTCGCTTCGGGACACACGGTCGGGAAGGCGCCGCCCCAGATGATTGGCAATGCGGGCGCTTTCTCGCGGATCGCCTTCGACACGGCAATGGCGGAACGCAGCTGCGGCCCTCCCATGACGGTGATGCCCACCGCGCCGACGGATCCATCACTGACATGGCGTACCGCCGTCGCGACGAACTCGCGATCGATGTTGCCGTCGATGATGGTCGATGGGTACTTTCCGTCGAGCGCCGCGGACAAGCTCAGGACGGCAAGCGGGGCGCGTGCGTGACGGTTGGCCGTGATCGTCGGATTGACCAGCAGAATACGTTTCGAAGTCATGCATTACTCGCCGAGTTTGACGGTATCAGCCTGAAGATCGTGAGCCTCTCATTGACGAACCGCCGCTCGGCAAGCACCGAGATCTCAAAATCATGCCTGCGAAATTCCTCGAGAAAGACGCCCCCATCACCGAAGGTCGACAGCAGCACCAGGGCACATCCGCCAGGCTTCAGCTTGGCGCCGAGGCCGGCCGCGAATCTCTGCGCGACGTCATTCGAGCGCCAGGCGCGGTCGCGATCGTCCCGCGGCGGGCCCTGTACGAACGGCGGATTGAACAGGATTAGATCGAATCGTTCTTCGGACACAGGTGCGAACAGATCCCCGTGCCGAACATCGATTTTGTGTTCGAGATGATTCAACAGCGAGTTGATGCCGGCGCAGCGCACCGCAGCCGGGTTGATATCCACCGCCACGACGCGTCGGGCATATCTCGCGGCAAACACCGCGCAGATACCGGAACCCGTGCCCATATCCAGTACTTCCCAATCGCGCTGCACGAGGCGGGAGTCGAGCTGCGACGCAAGGAACTCGCCGGTGCGGGGCACCTTCGGATTGAACACGCTGGGGGTGACGACAAAGGGCATGCCTTGCACCCGCTCCATGCGGAAATTGTCGTATCGGTCCTTGCCCACGAGTCTGTAGCCCAGGGCCATCGCCTTGCCGAGAAGTCGTGTCATCAGAGGCAGCCGTGCAATTGCCAGCGAATGACCGGAGGACGCCGCGGGGTGCCGCTGTGCGGACGTCATGACAACGTCTGCACAGGAACCAGCCAGCGGGTGAACAGCATCTCGACCGGCCACCGATAGTTGTCAGTGTTGCACCGATAGCGAGCGAGTTTCTGCAGCAATCGCTTGCCGCGGGGCACTCTCTTCCATGCCAGTTCATGGAAGAATTTGAAACGCTCGATGAGTTCGAATTTCTCGGGCGATACCCATGGACCGGGATCGCCGGCCACGTAGTCGAATTCCGCCCAGGCCTCGAGCGTTTCCGGCAGACGAAAGCCTCGGGCGACGGCTTCGATGACCAGGGCGCTGCCCGGATAGGGCTTGAAGTAGTAGATCGGCGTCAGAAAGTCCGGACTCATCGAGCGCAATTTCTTCGCACAGTCGAGGCTTGCCTGAATATTCGCATCGCTTTCGTCCGGGAAACCGACGATGAACGGAAAATGACCCGCAATACCGTACTTGAGCATCTTCTGGGCGGTCTCGAAGACTTGCTCGATCTTGATGTCCTTGCGAATGCGCTTCAATACCTCGTTGGAACCGGATTCCACCCCGACCAGCAACCGGCGCAGACCTGACTGCTTGCAGCGCGCCCAAACCGCGTCCGGAAGGCGGATGCCCTGATCGGCACGCATGGTGGCGGCCCATGTGGTCTTCATTCCCGACTCGACGATTCGATCGGCCAATGCCTTCACGCGATCGGCCTTCGTGAAGAACGTCTCGTCCTGAAAATTGACATCGTCGAAGCGGTATCGGTCCCACAGTTCCTTCAAGCGCATTGCCATGCGCACGGGCTCGAGCCCGACCCACTTGCGCCCATACACGAAGGGGTCCGAGCAGAAGGCGCAGCGAAAATTGCAGCCTTGCGATGAAATGTAGTCGAGTTGCCGCTTGCCCTTCAGTTCGTAGTAGCGCTCGACCGGGATCAATCCATAGTCATGCGCCCGGAATTTGTCGACCTGGGCCAACGGCCGCGCCGGGTTTTCTCGGATGGTGCCGTCGGCGAGCCGCACCGTGCACCCCGCGCAATCATCCAGCGTGCGACCCTGCGCCAGGCGATCGACGATCTCGGCGAATGTTTCCTCCCCCTGTCCCCGTACCGTCACATCGACGGAGCGCTCCGCCAAGCATTCGCGGGAAAACATGGACGGATGCCAGCCTCCCCAGACGACGGGTAAATCGGGCCGTGCTCGCTTTGCCGAACGCGACATACGCAGCGCATCCGAAATCGGCGCTCCGGTGAGCACCGTAACCCCGAGGCATAAGGCTTCGCCGATATGCGAGAGAAGCGTTTTTTCCGCGTCGGCGTCGAGACGGGCGTCGACGATCACGACCTCGTAGACGTCCGGGTCGAGCTCAGAGCCGATCGCCAGCAAGGCCAACGGCATGGTAAAGAACACCGCTCGCGGGTTGTAAAGGACGACTTTCAACCGCTTGGAGGGCAGGGCCGTCACGCCGTCGCCTCCGAGGCCGATCCCACGAACCACATCGCCGACCCGAACCGGTCGGGGTCCCGCCACATTGAACAGACACAGGTCTTGCACTCGGCGCGCCGGCCGTCGCGGATCGCCGCGCGCAGCTCCGTCATGCTGTCGCTGTTGAGGACGGTCGGGAGGATATTCTCGATTTCCACTTCCGCGCCCGTCAATTGTCCCGTGCCCGACAATTGGGCATCGCGCGGCCCTGCAATGAAAAAACACGGCTGCACCCGGCCGGTCGCGCCGATGACCGCGGAGAATTCGGGCGCGTTGCAGCGAACCTTAGGGTACGGCCCGCGTCCATGGATGGCGGCGAAGTACTGGTGGATGCGGCGCAGCTTCTGCGGGCTCTCCGCGATGAATCCGGAGCGAAAATCCTCCGCATGATCCCGCTCGAGGGCGCTCAAGATTTCCTCGAACACCGGCAAGTCCTCCGGCCGTAACGTCAGATCGGTCGAATAGTCATCGGTGCGGCCAAACGCGTGGGGATTGGCCACGTCGACCGCGAGAAAGGAAACCTGGCGGGCCCCGAGCTCTCTTGTCAGGCGGACAAACGCCGGCAATTGCCGGTAGTTGGCGCGCTGCAAGGTGACCCGGACGCCGGGCGCCACGCCGTGGGCCGCCGTTGCCCGTATGCCCTCGCAGACCTTGTCGAAGGCGTCCAAACCGCGGATGGCCGCATACGTCTCGGGATCGGTCCCGTCCAGGGACACGGTGATGGCGTCGAAGAGTTCAGCCGCGCGGCGCGCGTGCTTGGCAAGCGCGAGGCCCGACGTCAACAACCACACCTTGAGTCCGTTTCCGCGCAGCAATTCGGCGATCGCCGGCCATTCAGGATTGAGGAGCGGCTCGCCGCCCGACAGAAGCACCATCTGAGTCTGGAGTTGCCTAAGGCTCGGCAGTAATCGACTCACCGCCGCAAGGTTCATGTCGTCGCGGCCATGACGCCAGTAGTCGCAGGTCACACAGCGGGAGTTGCAGCGATCGGTCACATAGAGAGTAACCAGAGGCAGCTGAGTTACGGGCGAGCGAGCTGCGGCGGCATGAGCGGACAAATGGCGACTCTTTTTTGACCCTTGGCGGACTAAAGGAAACACCGGACCGCTCAAGGCCGTGCCTCGAGACGGCCAATAATAGTATTCAATCGTGAGTACCGCATCCCCCGGAAACGGTTTAGCCGCCCAACCACCAATCGGCTCCCAAGGGTACGACAAACAGCGATTCACGTCGCTAGTCGTGTATGAAAAGGTAGCTTCAACTCTTTGATTTAGTTAAGCTCTCGCCCGCATGAATAGCACCGGTGCCGAGCTTAGTGTCGAGGGGGTCCACGTCTGGCGCGGTGATCGTCACGTGTTGAAGGGCGTGAGCGTCGACTTGGGTGCGCGCGAGCTTCTACATGTGTCAGGCCCCAACGGCACCGGCAAGACCACGTTGCTGCGCGTGGTGTGCGGCTTGCTGCGGCCGGAGCAGGGGGCCGTATCGTGGCTCGGGAAGTCGATTGCCAGTGTCCGGGCGGAATATCAGGCGGCATTGGCCTACGCCTCCCACGAACCGGCACTCAAGGGAGATCTGACCGCGCTGGAAAACCTGCGCTTCGCCGTCGGGTTGAAGCGCCGGGTCAGCGCGGCGGACTTACGCGCCGGTTTGGAGCGCACGGGCGTCGCTGCTTGCGCTGACTTGCCGGCGCGGGTGTTGTCGGCGGGCCAGCGGCGGCGTGTCGCCATGGCGCGGGTGCTGGCCATGAGTGCGCCGCTGTGGTTGCTGGATGAGCCGTTCACCAACTTGGACGATGCGGGCGCCGGCCTGGTCTCCGGACTGCTGCAAGACCATGTGCAACAGGGGGGATTGGCGCTGGTCGTGGCGCATCACGACCTGAAACTCGACTGCAAGGTGCGCCGGTTGGAACTCACCGCATGAACGTCGGTGCCTGGGAGGCGATGATCCTGGTGGTGCGGCGTGAACTGTGTCTCAGTTTCAGGCGCCCCGATCAGTTGTTGCAACCTTTGGTGTTCTTTTTGATCGTAACTACTTTGTTTCCCTTGGGTATAAACCCGCAGTTGTCGCTGCTGCGAGACATGGCGCCGGGTGTGCTTTGGGTGGCTGCACTGTTATCGTCTCTTCTGTCGCTCGATTCGCTGTTCAAGAGCGATGCGGATGACGGAACTTTGGAGCAGCTGGCGCTGTGCGGACAAGGACTGACGGTCATCGTGGTTGCCAAGACCTTTGCTCATTGGTTGGTCACGGGCGCCGCGTTGGTTCTGGTGTCGCCCATCGTCGGGACCGCCTTGGGGATTCCGGTCAGCGCGTTTGCGACCATGATGCTCAGTTTGGCGCTGGGCAGCTTGACCTTGAGTTGGCTGGGCGCCATTGGCGCAGCCCTCACCGTCGGGTTGCGGCGCGGCAATGTGCTTCTGTCCTTGATCGTGCTGCCGCTCGCCATGCCCTTGTTGATTTTCGGCGCCGGCGCGACGGATGGGGCGATATCGGGTGTGAGCCCGGTGGGAGCACTGTATTTTCTGGCGGCGCTTTGCGTGTTCACGTGCACGCTGGCGCCCTTCGCGGCCACCGTGGCGTTGCGCATTACGCTCGAATAAGGGCATTACGCTCGAGCAAGGATTGAGTACGAATGTGGACCTGGTTCTATAAACTTGCCTCGCCACCCTATGTCTACGGGGCCGCGGCCGCGCTGACGCCGTGGCTCTTGGGCGCCGCGGCGCTTGCCCTGGGGTGTGGGTTGGTCGACGGACTGGCGATTGCGCCTCCCGATTACCAGCAGGGCGACGCCTATCGGATGATATACGTGCACGTGCCGAGCGCAGTGCTGTCCTTGACCGTCTATACGATCATGGCGGCGGCCAGCGCCGTCGCGCTCATCTGGCGCATCAAAGTGGGACATGCCGTGGCGGCGGCGGCGGCGCCCATCGGCGCGTCGTTCACCATTTTGGCGCTGGTCACCGGTTCGCTGTGGGGCCGGCCGATGTGGGGAACCTACTGGGCCTGGGACCCAAGGCTCACGTCCGAACTCATCCTATTGTTTCTCTACGTAGGTGTGATGTCGCTGCGTTCGGCGTTCGAGGATCCGGCTCGGGGCGATCGGGCGGCCGCGCTGCTGGCGACCGTCGGCGTCGTCAACGTTCCCATCGTTCATTTCTCCGTAGTGTGGTGGAACTCGCTGCACCAGGGAGCAACGATTGTTAGACTAGGCGCACCCAAGATGCCCGGCAGCATGCTCTGGCCGCTGCTGTCCATGTGGCTGGGTTTCATGCTGTTCTTTGCCGCGGTGCTGTGTATTCGATTGCAAGGCGAAGTGCTCAACCGGGAACGGCAGTCAACGTGGGTTCGAGAGGCGGTCAAATCATGATGAGCGGCAGCTTTTGGTCCATGGGCGGCTACGCACGCTATGTCTGGCCGTGCTTCGCCTTTGCATGTCTGGTGCTGGCGTGGAATCTGTGGTCTGCGCGCCGGTATCGGGCCGCGGCCCAATTGAGGGCAGGGCGCGCGCTTGAGGCAGCGGCAGCGGCAGCACCACCACCAGCAGCAGCAGCAGCAGCACCAGCACCGCCGCCAGCACCAGCAGCGGCCATTGCGGTGGGTGATCGACAATGACTCCGCGGCGCAAGCGCTTGTTCGTGGTGCTCGGCATTCTGGGCGGCGTCGCCGCCTCGGTGTCCCTGGCAGTGATGGCGTCGCGTGAGAACATCATGTTCTATTACGATCCCAGCCAGGTCGTCCAAGGCAAGGCACCCGTGGCGAAGCGCTTCCGCATTGGCGGGATGGTGGTCAAGGGCAGTGTCGCCCGCAATCCCGGCGATCTGCAGGTGCGCTTCGTGTTGAGCGACTTCGCGCACGAGGTTCCGGTGGAATATACGGGCGTGCTGCCGGATTTGTTTCGCGAAGGGCAGGGTATCATCGCGCACGGCACGATGAATGCGCGGGGCGCTTTCGTCGCCGACGAGGTGCTCGCCAAGCATGATGAGAAATACATGCCGCCGGAAGTGGCCGCATCCCTGAAGAACAAGGCGGCGGCCGGCGAACCTGCGGCCGGCGGTGCAGCGACCGGCGATGCGGCGGCCCATGGCGGGGCGACCAATGCGCCGGCTGCCACCGGGCCGATCACTTAAGGCCGCGGAGCAACGCAATGGCACCGGAACTTGGAATTTTCGCCCTCATCCTGGCCTTTGTGCTGAGCCTGTCGCAGGCATTCTTCGGCCTTGCGGGCGCCTGGCGCGGCAGGCCGGTGTGGATGGCGGTGGCCCGGCCGGCGGTGACCGGGCAATTCGTCTTCGTCGTCATGGCCGTGGTCTGCCTCGTGTACTCCTTCGTCAACAGTGATTTCTCGGTCATGTATGTGGCGCGCAATTCGAATTCGCAGTTGCCGCTGTTCTACAAGGTCGCGGCCCTGTGGGGTGCGCATGAGGGATCGCTGCTGCTGTGGATTTTGATTCTGTCGATCTGGAGCGTGGCCGTTGCCGCCTTCAGCCGCCAGCTCCCCTTGAGTTTTTCCAGCCGCGTGCTGGGCGTGATGGGTCTCATCAGCAGCGGCTTCATGCTGTTCACCCTGTGGACCTCGAACCCATTTCAGCGCCTGATTCCCGCGGCGCCGGATGGCGCGGATTTGAATCCCATCCTGCAGGATTTCGCGCTCGCGATTCATCCGCCCATGCTCTATACGGGCTATGTGGGCTTCTCGGTCGCCTTCGCGTTCGCCATCGCGGCGATGTTGGAAGGACGTCTCGATCAGACCTGGGCGAAGTGGACGCGGCCGTGGACGATTTTCGCGTGGATATTTCAGACCATCGGCATCGCGCTCGGCAGCTGGTGGGCTTATTACGAACTGGGCTGGGGCGGTTGGTGGTTCTGGGATCCGGTCGAGAATGCGTCGTTCATGCCCTGGCTGGTGGGAACCGCGTTGATCCACTCGCTCAGCGTCACGGAGAAGCGCGGCATCTTCAAGAGCTGGACTTTGTTGCTCGCCATATTTGCCTTCTCCCTGAGTCTGGTGGGAACCTTCCTGGTGCGCTCCGGCGTACTGGTCTCGGTCCACTCGTTCGCAACCGACCCGACCCGCGGGCTCTATATCCTGGCATTCCTGGTATTGACGATCGGCGGATCGCTGACCCTGTATGCGTGGCGGGCGCCCAAGCTGTATGCGCCGGGCGGATTTCAAGTGTTCTCGCGCGAATTCTTTTTGCTGGTGAACAACGTGATTCTGGTGAGCGTCGCCGGGCTGGTGCTGTGGGGCACGTTGTCTCCCCTGGTGTACGAATTGCTCAGGATCGGCAAGATCTCCGTCGGGCCGCCGGTATTCGCACTGATGTTTCTGGTGCCCGTGCTGCCGCTGATGGTGTTTTTGACCGTCGGCATGCATTCGGTGTGGCGGCGCGGCAAGCTCACGGTGACTGCCGACCCGCTCTGGTGGCTGCTCGGCGTCGCGGCGGTGCTAGCGGTGGCGATCCAGGGCCTGGTGTTCCGCGAGTTCCACCCGGTGGGATTGATCGGCTTCAGCTTCGGTTTCTGGGTGATTTTTTCGTCCGTGCTCGAACCGCTGCGACGCTGGCGTCAGAAGCAGACCTTGACGGCCGCGCTGCTCGGGATGTGCATCGCGCATTTTGGCGTTGGAATGTTTGCCATCGGCGCGAGCGGCGTGGAGAGCTACAAGATCGAGAAAGACGTGGCGTTGAAGCCGGGCGGAAGCTTCCGCATCGCAGGCTATGACTTCAAGTTCGTCAGTGCCATGAAGGTGCGCGGGCCGAACTACGACGCGGTCGAAGCGCTCATGGAAGTCACGCGCGGCGGGCGCCCGGTGGCGATCTTGAAACCGCAGAAACGGCATTTCTGGGTGCAGCAGACCGACAACAGCCAGGCCGCCATTTCGGTGAACTGGGCCCGCGATTTGTTCGTCGCCATGGGCAATCCCCTGGGCGATGACGCCTGGAGCATGCGCATCCAGTACAAACCGCTGGTTCGCTACATATGGCTTGGCGCCTTGGTGATGGCGATCGGCGGCGTCGTGGCAGCGACCGACCGGCGCTATCGTGTCAAGGTGCCGGTCACCGCATCCGCCGGCGTCGCTGCGCCGCCGAACGCGGATCCCAACGCCGGTATCGCCTGATGTGGAAGTTCTTGCTGCCGTTTGCAGCCTTCGTCGCGCTCGCCGTTCTATTCGCGTTCGGGCTCAATCCGAGCCGCGATATTCACGCGCTGCCTTCGCCGCTGATCGGCAAGCCGGCGCCGACATTCACTCTCACTGACGTTCTGGATCCCGCGCGCTCCGTCAGCAATGCGCCGTTGAAAGGACAGGTATACGTCGTGAATGTCTGGGCCACCTGGTGCGCTCCCTGCCGTGAGGAGCACGAGGCGTTGCTCGCGATTTCGCAGCAACATGTCGTGCCCATCATCGGACTCAACTGGAAGGATCGGCGTGAAAGGGCCAAGCAGTGGCTGGATCAGCTCGGCAATCCCTACCAGGCCGTCGCATTCGACGGCGATGGGCGCACCGCCATCGACTGGGGCGTGTATGGCGCGCCCGAGACCTACCTGGTGGATGGGCAAGGCCGGGTCATTTTCAAATTCATCTCGCCCATGACGCAGCAAGTATGGGATACCAAATTTATGCCCCTTATCGCTGCGGCGCGCCGGGGCGGCGCGTGAACCGGTCGCCGGCGCGAACATCGGCGCGCCTCGCTGCGCTCACCCTGGCGTTGGCCGCCGCCGCCTGCTTTGCCGCGGATCAAGCAGCGGACCCGGTGGTCGGCAGGGCGCCGGGTCAAGTGGCGGGGCAGGTGGCGGGTGCGGCGGCGGTTCAATCCGTGGATGCCAATGGCCAGCTCGAAGATCAGGGCTTGCAAGCGCGCTTCGAACGAATCACCCAGGAACTTCGCTGCCTCGTTTGTCAAAACGAGTCCATTGCCGATTCGAATGCCGACCTTGCCGTCGATCTTCGCCAGCAGGTGCGCGAGATGCTGGTCGCCGGCAAGAGCAATGCGGCGATATTCGATTTCATGACGAACCGCTATGGCGAGTTCGTGCGCTTCAGCCCGCCGTTGGAACCGAAGACCCTGCTGATCTGGGGCGCGCCATTCGCCATGCTGCTGCTGGGTGGCGGCATTATCTATCGCGTCGTGCGCCAACGTTCGCGAATGCCGCTGGATGATGAGCCCGCGGCCGGACCTTAAGACACTCAAGTAACCCCATGAACACATTTCTCGTCATCGCCGCCCTCATGGCTGCGATCGCCGCATTGGCAGTCGCCTTCCCGTTGCTCCGCGACCGGCAGAGCCGGGTACTCGGCGCGCTTGCGGCAGTGTTGGTCATCGGCGCGGCGGCGGGCCTTTACCCCCTGTGGTCGAATTGGAACTGGCATGCGCCGGCGCAGAACGCGGCGGCAGGCCCCGACGTGGCCGCCATGGTCGCCAAGCTGGAGAAGCACCTTCACGAGGTGCCCGACGATCTACCCGGCTGGTTGATGCTGGGGCGCTCCTATTTGGCGCTGGAGCGCTTGGATGATGCCGTCGCTGCCTACGATCATGCGCGTCAGCTCGACGGCAGGAGCGCGGAGGCGGCCATGGGCCTGGGCGAAGCCATGAGTGTGCGGTCGGGCGGCGAAATCACCCCGCCGGCAGGGCAGCTGTTCGAAGAGGCCTTGCGCCTGGCGCCCGGTAACCCGAAGGCCCTGTTGTACGCGGGCTTCGCCGCGGCGGTGCGCGGAGATCGCACGCTTGCCCGAACGCGCTGGCAGGCGCTCAAGGCACTGCATCCCCCGCCGCAGATCGAGCAGATGCTCGATGCCCGGATTGCCGAACTCGGTCCGCCGGCGGGCGGTGCTGCAGCCAGCGGCGCTGTCACCGGCGGTGCTACGGCCAGAGGCGCGGCCACCGGCGGCGCGCCCATGCCGTCGGCGGCTGGGACGAGCGCGTCGCCTGCGGGGACGAATACGTCTGCAGAGGGCTTAGGCCCGGCCGAAGTCACTGTCACAATCAACATTGCACCGGCCTTGAAATCGCGACTGTTATCGGAGGCCCCTTTGTTTGTCTTCGCACGTGAGCCCGGAAGCGGTGGACCGCCGCTGGCCGCCAAACGACTGACGAGTACGGCGATCGGCACGCAGGTTCATTTGTCGCCGGCCGATTCCATGTTGCCGGGGAGAGTGCTGGTGAGCGGCCGGCGCGTATCGATCACGGCTCGGGTGTCCTTCAGCGGCCAGCCCCTGCCTTCGGTGGGCGATTTGTACGGTGAACTCTCCTATGACGTGGGCCGCGACGGAGTGCGCGAACTCACCATCGATCGCGTCGCCGAATAAGTGTTCCTCGAGATGAGCGTCGCGAAAAATCTCTTTGCCGGAAAAATCCTCGAAGAACATCTCTTCCCCTACCCGAGTCTGCTCGAGCAGGATCGCGAAGTTTTAGGGCTGATGGTCGATGCCATCGATCAGTTCTTGGGACCCAAGCATCAAGACTTCAAGCGCTGGGATCGCGAGGCGCAGCAGCCGGCGGAGTTCATCCAAGGCTTGCGGGACCTGGGGTTGTTCGGCCTCATCATTCCCCAGGAGCACGGCGGCCTCGGCCTGTCGAACGCCGGGTATGCGCGCGTGCTGAGCCAGACCAGCGCGCATGACAGCTCCGTGTCGCTCACCATCGGTGCGCACAGTTCCATCGGCATGAAGGGCTTGTTGTTGTTCGGCACCGCCGAGCAGAAAGCGCGCTACCTGCCGAAGCTGGCCAGCGGGGCGATGATTGCGGCTTTTTGCCTCACCGAGTCGGGCGCGGGCTCGGATGCGGCGTCCATTCGTACTCAGGCGGTGAAGAATCCGGACGGCAGTTGGATTCTGAACGGGGAGAAGATCTGGATCACCAATGGGGGCATTGCGGATCTCTATACGGTGTTCGCACGGACCTCGACGGCCGCGGGCAAGATCTCGGCCTTCGTGGTCGAGGCGGCGTGGCCGGGAGTGAGCCACGGGCAGCATGAGGATAAAATGGGAATCCGCGCCTCCTCGACGACCACGGTGAGTTTTGCCGACGTGCGC